>Ga0163144_10021855_pt1 | contig 12701 bp, 11 predicted proteins | sample OliLak19BULKMAT1_FD_123175 | JGI IMG/M metagenome (GOLD analysis project Ga0163144, IMG submission 123175) | Freshwater microbial mat bacterial communities from Lake Vanda, McMurdo Dry Valleys, Antarctica - Oligotrophic Lake LV.19.BULKMAT1 | ecosystem: Environmental > Aquatic > Freshwater >...
CCCAGGCCGGCGAGGGACTTTGTTTGCTCTCCCGGCTCGAGGACCAGACGCGGGACATCCCCGAGCATCGCATCGAGCGCTTGCGATTGGCTTTCAAGCACGTGCCGGTCGGTCACCACCCCGAGCTTTCGTCCTTCGGCCTGCACCCGGTCCACTTCCGACCTCACCCAAACACGCAAGGAGTAACCGAAACGGATCGGGTAGCTACGCTCACCGAGCTTGACCGTGATATGATCGACCATGGAGCCACGAGGAGAATACCACGAACTCTCCCCGGTCAATCGCCGAGGCTTGACCCGGGCCGGGAGCGTTCCCTCATCCGGACAGCCCGATCCTCAACGCCGGCTCCCATCCTGCTCAGCGACTTCTCGAACCACACGCCCTCACCATGAAAAAACTTCTCCAGCTTGATTTTCTTCCCCGCAGTTCAGATCTCGCCCTCCTCGTGATCCGGCTGACGTTCGGTCTCGGCATGCTCTGGCTGCATGGGCGGGTCAAACTCCTCGATTTCGAAAAGATGAGTTCCAGCTTTCCGGACCCCTTGGGCGTGGGCCACACCACCAGCCTTGTCCTGGCGATTCTTGGCGAGGCCCTCTTTCCCGCGTTGCTCGCGCTCGGCCTGTTCACCCGACTTTCCGCCTTGATCAGTGGATTCACCATGGGCGTGGCGTTCTTTGTCATGCACCATGGCGCCCTGAGCGGACAAAACAGTGGCGAAATGTCGTACCTCTACCTCGCAGCGTTCACCGCCCTGCTGATCGTGGGTGGCGGCCGCTTCTCGCTCGATCGCAAACTCGGTGCCGCCGCTTAACCAGAAACTCGCCTCGGCCGACTACGGATAGGTGACCCGCGCCGGGCCACCGCCGCCACTCACCAAAGCCACCCGCTCGCCCACGACAAATCCGGGCGGGGTTGTCTGGGTGACCACCACGCTCTTTCCATTGTCGAGCTTGATCCGCATCTCTTGAGCCGCCTGACGCGTCGCCGCCTCTTCCACCGCCTGGCCAACGATCGCTCCGGCCACCGCCCCTCCGGCTCGGGCCAAATCACGCCCGGCTCCACGGCCGACATCGCTGGCTGCCGCTGCGCCCACCGCTCCACCTCCCAGAAGACCCAGGTGGGAACGCTGCCCCGAAAGCACCACACCCTCCACTCGCTCGATCGTGCCATATTCCACATGTTGCACGTGACCGGCGGAACGTGAACTGACGGTGCGGCGACCTGAGGGGAAAGTACACCCCACGCCCACGACACAGACTGCGAGAAGCAGAATCAGCGACTTGTTCATGCAAAAGGACGGTTAACCTCGGTTCGACCGGCGACGAGCCACAAATGTTCACTCTCTTTTGGCTATTTTGGCGGCTCGCACGAAAAATTCTCTCCCAAATTAGGCACCGGCAGCCTATTTGAGAATCAGTCTCCATCTCACTTGACATGAGACCTGCTCTCAAGATCAAATCGCTCCGTCATGCGCTTTGTCCCACACCCGTATCGCCTCGCCCTCGGGCTGAGCTTCGCCCTTTTCTTCACGGACCTGCCATCGATCAGCCGTGGCCAGTCCACGCCCCCACAAACCACGGAGGAGGAACAAAACCCGCTCTTGCTCGGCTCGATTACCGTCGTCGGTTCGAAAGAAAACCTCGAGCGTCTGCCCGGCTCCGGGGCTTACCTCACGCGAGGAGACATTCGAACCTTTGCGTTTGACGACATCAACCAGGTCATTCGCCACACCCCCGGCGTCTATATCCGCCAGGAGGACGGTTACGGCCTCTTCCCCAACGTCTCCCTCCGGGGCGTTTCCACCACCCGCAACAGCAAAATCACGGTAATGGAGGACGGGATTCTGATGGCTCCGGCGTCCTACTCCGATCCCGCCGCCTACTATACCCCCAATGTCGGTCGGATGAGCGGCCTCGAGATCCTCAAGGGCTCGAGCCAGATCAAATACGGCCCGGAAACCACCGGAGGGGTGATCAATTACCTGTCCACTCCGATCCCCTCCCGCGCGTCCGGTTCACTGATCGCCACCCACGGAACCGACGCGGACCGGCGTCTCCAGGCGTCCTACGGCAACCGCATCGCCACTCCCTGGGGCGGCGTTGGCTTCCTGGTCGAGAACACCTACCGTAAAACCAACGGTTTCAAAACCGTCGCGCCGGCCGTCGGCGGAGGCTTTGCCGGTGGAAATGAAACCGGCTTCGAGCGCAACGAACCGCTCGTCAAACTCCGCCTCGACTTTACCAGCACGATTCAACAGTCACTGGAAATACACTACGGACGGACCGATCTCGACGCCGACGAAACCTACCTCGGTCTGACCGAGGACGATTTCCGCGCCGCGCCCACCCAGCGTTACGCGGCCTCGCGTTTCGATCACATCGCGACCGAACACGAACGACTCTCCGCCCGGTACGCGATCCGCCCGTTCGACCCGGTCAAACTCACGCTCACCGCCTACAAGACCGATTTCGCCCGAAACTGGTACAAACTCGACGCCGCCGGCGCGGGTCTCTCCGGCGCATTTGTCAATCCCAGCGAGGCGCTCGCCGGACAGTTTGGTCCGGGAATCGTCAATGTGCTCAAGGGACAGGGAGAGGGGCGCCTGCGCGTGCGGGCGAACAACCGCACGTACGGAGCCAAGGGCGTGGAACTGAACACCGTCACCGACTTTGCCGTCGCCCGCGCCGTCCACCGGATCGAGTTCGGCGTCCGACGCCACGAGGACTTCGCGGACCGCTTCCAGTGGGACGACGTTTATGCCCAGACGGCCAACGGTTCGGCTTCACGCACCACCGCCGGTACTCCAGGCACGCAGGAAAACCGCCGGGCGGAGGCCACCGCCGTCGCCTGGTTCATCCAGGACCAGGTCACGCTCGGTGCGCTCACGGTGACGCCCGGTATCCGCTATGAGTCCATCGACTACGCCGACATCCGCCGCAGCACGGTTGCTGGGGCGACGTTCAATCAGGTGACTTCGGTCGGGCGAAAGTCCATCAGCACCGTGGCCCCGGGAATCGGTGCGACCTGGATCCAATCCGAACGCGTCACCTGGCTCGCCGGCCTCCACCGCGGGGTTTCACCGCCGGGACCGGCAAGCGCCGGCAACTCGCTGACCGAGGAAAACTCACTGGGCTTCGAGGCGGGCGTGCGTTTCAACAATCGCCGCGACCTGTCCGTCGAACTCGTCGCCTTCCACACCGACTTCGAAGATCTGATCGTCGAACAAAACGCCGGGGGCGGCGGTGGCGTTGGCCAGACGAGCAATATCGGTAAGGTCAATACGCAGGGTCTCGAAGTGACCGCCTCCTACGATCCGTCGATCGCCCAAGGCTGGACGGTGCGGAATCCCTGGGCCCTCGGCCTGACCCTCACCAGGGCCGTGCTCGGCAACGACGTCAACGCCTCTGGCAACGGCGGCAGCATCGCGGAGTCGATCTTTTCCGGGGGACGCAAGGGCAACCGACTGCCCTATATTCCCAACTACCAGCTTTCGCTCGGCACCCGGTTCGAAAAGGGTGCATGGAGCCTCCATCTCGACTCCTACTATCAACCCGCGACGTACGCTTCAGCCAACAACTCATCGGCACAGCTCAATCCCGATGCGAGTCCGGCGGCGGGTCTGCAACCCGTGCTCGACAGCCGTTACGGGAAGGTCGATGCGTTTTTCCTGCTCGATACCGCCCTGCACTTTCGCTTTTCGGACTGGCTCAAATTCAAGCTGGCCGCCACCAACCTGCTGGACCGCGACTACATTGCTTCCCGCGTGCCCATCGGGCCCCGACCCGGCGCTCCGCGCATGCTCACGGGGGGCGTCGACCTTCGGTTCTGAGGCGTCTTCCACCGAACGCAGAACACTTCGCGGCGTAAAAGCACGGACGGAATCGATCAATCCGGACAAATCAGCCTGAGCTTGGGGAAATAGGTGCGGTAGTGCGCCGGATCACGCGTGAGCAGGGTATGCCCCTCCACCAATGCGTGCGCACCGATATAGAAATCCGGCAGCGGGGCCTGCCGCACCCCGCCCCGGCGCCGGTATTCAACGAACGCGCGACCGGCGAGGAAGCCCGCCGCATACGGCAGGGCCAGCCGTTCAAACCGCTCCTCCGCCAGCGCCTGGTCCACCGCCGCGGTTGAAGGGTAGCCCACCGCCACCTCGGCATAGATGATCGGATTGATGCAGAGGGCGGCGCGTTCCACCGCCTTCGCGAGCGCCGCCGCCGACCACTCAAACCAGCGTGGATCCTCGCTGAGGACGTCGATCAGCACATTGCTGTCCACGAGCGTGCTCATGGCTCGCCGCGCGTCAGCCGCATCACCTCGTCGGTCGTGAGCTTGCTGCGCCACTTGCCGCGCAAAGCCATGATCAACGCCGCGCCGCGCGCTCCGCCTTTGGGAGATTTTTGCAACCGCACGCCGCCGCGACCATCACGCACGAACTCCACCTCCGTGTGGGGCAGCAACCCGAATTCCGCCCGCACATCCTGGGGAATGGTGACCTGGCCCTTGGTGGTGATTTTCATGATTCTTACCGTAATTCCGTCGGGTAATACCTGTCAACCGTCCGCCGGGACGGGCGAATTCAGCCGGCGACACCTCCCCATTCGCGGTGATTCTCGATGCGCCTCAGCCACGCGCGGACCGTTCATTTTTTACCCAAAAGGCGTAATTCCCTGCAGTCGACGGTCGTAGCGCGAATCAACGAATCGCCGAATTCCATCCAGCATTGCCATTTTGATGAATTAAAGATCGGACATCGTCGGCAGTTTATCGCCGACAAGCATGAACACCTTCCCTGAGGTCAGCATTAACCTACGTCGTCGTATTTCGCTCTTCCCTCGAGCCTTGCCCTGCGATTGCATCCGCGCCAAGCTCAGGCTGCTTTGAAGCCTTCCTGCCCGTGATGAACACTCCCTCTTTCACCGCCGTGGTCACCGGCGCCGGTTCCGGCGTCGGTCGAGCCGTCACCCTGAAGCTGGCCCGCGAAGGCTGGAGTGTCGCCCTGATCGGTCGACGCGCTGAAGCCTTGGCGGAAACGATCGCTCTGGCCGAGGATCGATCCGATCAACTCCGTGGTTTCGTCTGCGATCTCGCCGATCCCAACGCCGTGGCCGGCACCGGACAATCCATCCTGGCCTATCTCGGACACGTCGACGCACTCGTCAACGCCGCCGGCACCAACATTCCGCGCCGGTCGCTCGATGTGCTCTCACTCGACGACTACCACTCAACCATCAATGCCAACCTCCACGGCGCCTACCATGCCGTGCAGGCCTTCCTGCCCGGAATGCGCGAGCGCCGGTCCGGCACGATCGTGAACATCAACTCGGAAGCGGGAATGCGCGCGAGCGCCAAGGCCGGAGCCGCCTACGTCATCTCGAAGTTCGGCCTCGCCGGTCTGTCGCAAACGATCAACACCGAAGAGCGCGTCAACGGAGTTCGCGCCTGCTCGATCTTTCCGGGTGACATTGAAACCGCGCTGCTGGAGAAGCGTCCCAACCCACCCTCCGCGGAGGCGCGCAAAGCCATGATGCAGCCGGAAGACATCGCCGCCTGCGTTTGGCTGGCGATCAGTCTGCCCGGCCGTGCCGTGATTGAAGAGCTCGTCGTGCGGCCACGCTGAGACCTCGGTTGCTCTTCTCAGGTACGCCGGCTCCATCCCCGCCGATTCAGCTCCAAGCGAGTGTCGGAAACAGGAACAACGTTCTCGCCAAATTCCGCACGGGCGGCTACGGCCTATACGATGCCCTTCCGTGTCTCTCTTCACCGTGACGGTGTCTGGATCGAGCAATCCGGAACCCACTTTCAAGCCCCGTCCGAGTTCAGGTTGACCGACCTCTTCACCTCAGAGGCACCGGTGGACCTTTTGCAGACCCTCGTCGCACGCTCCCGCGCTCTGACACCGCCCGCGTCGCGCTCCTCGCCCCTCGCGCCGATTGAGTCCCAGGAGGTCTGGGCCGCCGGCGTCACCTATCTCCGCAGCCGGACCGCGCGCATGGAGGAATCCAAGGACTCCGGCGGCGGCACCTTCTACGACAAGGTCTATCACGCGGCGCGTCCCGAGCTGTTCTTCAAGGCCACGCCCCACCGCGTGGCCGCCCCGGGCACACCCGTGCGCATCCGCGCAGACTCCGCCTGGAACGTGCCCGAACCGGAGCTGACACTCGCAATCAATCATCGCGGAGCGATCTTTGGCTACACGATCGGCAATGACATGAGCTCGCGCGACATCGAGGGCGAGAATCCACTCTACCTGCCGCAAGCCAAAGTCTATGATCGATCCGCAGCGCTTGGGCCGTGCCTTTGGGTGACCGACGTGCCCCCTCCCGCGACGACGGAGATCGCGATCTCGATCCATCGCGGCGGTCAACCCGTCTTCGCCGGCGCCACCCACATCAGCCAGATCAAGCGCACCTTTCCCGAACTCGCGGAGTACCTCTTTCGCGACAACGCCTTCCCGCAGGGTTGTTACCTCATGACCGGCACCGGAGTGGTCCCGCCCGATGACTTCACTCTGCGCAGCGGAGATGAAATCCGGATTACGATTGAACCGATTGGCACGCTCATCAACCCCGTCGCCTAAAAACGTCCGGCCGGCAGCCTCCCCCACAACCCCGACCCCCGAAACCATGGATCAGCTTCACGGACTTCACTGGATCGCCGGAAAGGAACAATCGGCCTCCGCCTCCTCATTCCACGGAATCGACGCCGCCCGCCAGACGCCCTTGGAACCTGGATACAGCGAAGCCACTCCCGCCGAGATCGACGCCGCCTTGAACGCGGCCGCCCATGCCTTCGAGCGACTGCGCACGACCACCGGAGAGCAACGCGCGGCTTTTCTCGAGCGGATCGCGACCGGGATCGAGGAACTGGGTGACGCCCTCCTGCACCGGGCGCACGCGGAGACGGGCCTGCCCCTCGCGCGATTGACGGGGGAACGCGGCCGCACTTGCGGCCAGTTGCGTCTCTTCGCCGCCGTGGCCCGGGACGGATCGTGGGTCGATGCCCGCATCGATCCGGCCCTGCCCGATCGAAAGCCGCTGCCGCGCCCGGACCTGCGCCGTCTGCTCCAACCGATCGGGCCCGTCGCGGTCTTCGGCGCGAGCAACTTCCCTCTCGCTTTTTCCGTCGCCGGCGGCGACACGGCCTCCGCCCTGGCCACCGGCAATCCGGTGATCGTCAAAGCCCATCCGGCCCATCCGGGCACGTCCGAGTGGGTCGCGGGGGCGATCACTCGCGCGGTCGCCGCCTGTGGCCTGCCCGCCGGCACCTTCTCGCTGCTCCACGGCCGCAACCCCGAAACCAGCCTCGCGCTTGTGCGACACCCCGCGCTGACGGCAGTTGGTTTCACCGGCTCGCATCAAGCCGGGCGCGCACTCTTCGATGCCGCCGCAGCCCGCCCCAGACCGATTCCGGTGTTTGCTGAGATGAGCAGTCTCAACCCGGTATTCCTGCTGCCCGGCGCCTTGCGCGACCGGGGTCCGGCGATCGCCGAAGGATTGAAGAACTCATTCACGCTCGGTGTCGGTCAATTTTGCACCAAACCCGGTTTGGTCTTCGGTGTCGCCTCACCCGAATGGGAGGCCTTCATCGCGGCCTTCACCGCCCAATCCCGCTCCGTGCCACAAGGAGTCATGCTGCATCCCGGCATCGCCGCCAACTTCCAGCACGCCACTGCCGCCCTGGGCGGCATCGAGTGGCTGGTGCGCGCACCGGCGGCCGTGGCCCGGGTTGATGCGGCCGGATTTCTCGCCAATTCACAACTGGGGCACGAGATCTTCGGACCGTTTACCCTCCTCGTCACCGTTCCCCAGGCCGCAGACCTTCCCGCCCTCGCGCGCAGCCTCGACGGTCAGCTCACGGCCACGCTGCACGGAGTCGCCGACGATCTCGCCGGTGCCGGCGAGCTGATTGCCGCACTCGAACAACGTGCCGGACGCGTCCTCCTGAACGGTTTCCCGACCGGGGTGGAAGTCGCGCACGCGATGAACCATGGCGGCCCGTATCCAGCGACGACCGACGTGCGTCAGACGTCGGTCGGGACCGCCGCCCTCACGCGTTTCGTCCGTCCGATCTGCTACCAGGACTTCCCGGAGGCGCTCCGACCGGACGCCCTCAAGGACTCCAACCCGCTCGCCCTGCTCCGTCTTGTCGAGGGTCGTCCGACCCGCGATCCCATCATCCGAGGCTGAGTCGCCCCGGCTCCTGCCTTCATGACCACCGATCCCATTCTCGATTCCTCCAACGAGGCGGTCTACACCCTCCGCACAACCGCCCCTGGTCCGTCCGGGCGTCTCCCTCTCGATCCCTCGCAACTCGGGGCGATGGCCAGCGGGGACCTCTTCGGCTGGACCCAAAATGCAGGCATGGGCTGGAACCCCGCGCGGATGCTGGGCAAGGAATTCCTGATTCTCAGCACGCTCGGAGGCATCCGCGCCCCTGACGGCACGCCCGTGGCGCTCGGCTTTCATACCGGCCACTGGGAGGTCGGCCTCCTGATGGAGGAGGCTGCGCGCACCTTCAGCGCCGCCGGAGCCATCCCCTTCGCCGCTTACTGCAGCGACCCCTGTGACGGTCGCACCAACGGCACCGCCGGCATGCTCGACAGCCTGCCTTACCGCAACGATGCGGCCACGTTGTTTCGACGTCTCATCCGCTCATTGCCCACGCGCCGCGGGGTGCTCGGCATTGCCACGTGCGACAAGGGACTGCCGGCCATGCTCATGGCCCTCGCCGGCACTCCCAGTCTGCCGACCATCCTGGTGCCCGGTGGCGTCACCCTGATGGCCGAGGACGCTGAGGATGCCGGCAAGGTCCAGACGCTGGCCACCCGTTTCGCCCAGGGCGAGGTGACGCTGGAGTATGCCGCGGAAATGGGCTGCAAGGCCTGTGGTACACCCGGCGGCGGCTGTCAGTTCCTCGGCACGGCCGCAACCAGTCAGGTGGTGGCGGAGGCGCTCGGCCTGGCCCTGCCGCATGCCGCGCTCAGTCCCTCCGGCGCGGAGCTCTGGCGCGATCTCGCCCGTCGGTCCGCCACCGCGCTGATCGCCTTGGAGAAAGCCGGCACCACCACCCGGGACGTGCTGACGGACGACTCGATCCACAACGCGATGGTCACCCATGCCGCGTTCGGGGGATCAACCAATCTCATCCTGCACGTGCCCGCGATCGCGCACGCCGCCGGCCTGCGGCGACCGACGGTCGATGACTGGGCCCAGATCAATCGACTGGTGCCGCGGATCGTCGATGTCCTGCCCAACGGTCCGCACCACTACGCCACCGCCCAGGTGTTTCTCGCCGGCGCGGTGCCCGAGGTGATGCTTTACTTGCGGGACCTCGGGCTGCTGCGGCTCGGCGCCCGGACGGTCTCGGGCCGCACCCTCGGAGAGAATCTCGCCTGGTGGGAATCGTCTGAGCGCCGCCAGCGGCTGCGGGCCAAACTTCAGGAGCTGGACCGGGTCAATCCCGACGACGTCATCCTCTCCCCCGGCAAGGCCCGCGCCCGGGGTCTGACGCCGACCATCACGTTCCTCCAAGGCAATCTCGCCCCGCAGGGTGCCCTGGTGAAGAGCACCGCCATCGCGCCGGAACGGATCGACGCGCACGGCGTGTTCCTCCACGAGGGCCCGGCTCGCGTCTTCACGTCCGAGGCCGCCGCCATCACCGCGGTCAAGGCCGGGGCCCTCAAGGCCGGCGATGTGCTCGTGTTGATGGGCATCGGCCCCGGCTGCGGCATGCCCGAGACGTATCAGATCACCTCCGCCCTCAAGTATGTGCGCGACGGATCGAAAATCGCGCTCCTGACCGACGGACGGTTTTCCGGCGTCTCAACCGGCGCCTGCATCGGCCACGTCAGCCCGGAAGCCTGGGCCGGCGGACCGATCGGCCGCCTGCGCGACGGCGATCTCCTGCGGCTCCGCATCGACACGCGCACGCTCGAAGGCAGCGCCGATCTGGTGTCGCCCTCGCCGGAGGTGCTCGCCGCCCGCCCGCTGCACCCCGACCTGAAGCCCGACCCGCGGGTGCCCGCGGACACCCGTCTCTGGGCCGCTCTGCAAAACGCCAGCGGTGGCAGCTGGGGCGGATGCGTTTTCGACGTCGATCGTATCCGACATCTTCTGACACTCGGTGAACAAGCCGAGAAAACCCTTCCATGCGCAACCGCCCCCTCATCGTCGTCCTCGACGGACACACCCTGAACCCCGGCGACCTCTCGTGGGACGCCCTCACAGCGCTCGGTGAATGCCGCATCCATGCGCGCACCGCCACTCCGGACATCGTCGATCGGGCGCACGATGCGTCGATTGTGCTGACGAACAAGACTCCGCTGACTGCAGCCACGATCTCCGCCCTGCCCGATCTGCGCTACATTGGGGTGCTCGCTACGGGCTACAATATCGTGGATGTGGCGGCCGCTCGCGCCCGCGGCATCCCGGTCGCCAACGTGCCCGCCTACGGCACCCAGTCCGTGGCCCAGCACGTCTTAGCCCTTTTGCTGGAACTCGCCCAGCAAACCGGCGCCCACGCCGCCAGCGTCCGGGCCGGGCGGTGGGCCGAAAGCGCGGACTTCTGCTATTGGGAGAGCCCGCTGATCGAGCTCGCCGGCAAGACCCTCGGCATCGTCGGATCCGGTCGAATCGGAACCGCGGTCGCCAAGGTCGCCGAAGCCCTGGGCATGAACGTGCTCTTCGCGCGGCGTGCGGATGGGCGCGAGGCCTTGGAGCGGGTGCTCCGTGCGTCCGACGTGGTCAGCCTGCATTGTCCGCTGACGGACGATACCCGCCACCTGATCAATGCGACCACGCTGTCGTGGCTGAAACCATCCGCTTGGTTGATCAACACGTCGCGCGGCCCGCTGATCGATGAGCCCGCCCTCGCCGACGCCCTCAATCAGGGAAAGCTCGGCGGTGCCGGACTCGATGTGCTTTCAACCGAACCGCCTCCTCGTGGACATCCTCTCTTCACGGCGCGTAACTGTCTGATCACGCCCCACATCGCCTGGGCCACGACCGCCGCCCGAAAGCGTCTGATGGACACGGCGACCGCGAACGTCCGCGCATTTCTGGAAGGCCGGCCAACGCACGTGGTCAACTGAACCCAGCGTAGTAAGAAATTGGCCAAAATGACCTTCGCTCCATTGTAGGCGGCCTCGTTGAGGCCGCGACGGGACCAACTGGTTCCGCCTCCGTCCTCCGGGCTGTGATCGCGATGCCAATCCCCGCGGCCTTAACGAGACCGCCTACACCGGCACTCCCGGTCTCAGCGACGGCTGTCGTCCTTTGGCTTCGCTTTCTCCTTCTTCTCGCCCGCCGCCGTTCCGCCCGCGGCATTGCCCGCCGCCGCGGCACCCTGTGCCTTCGCACCCGCGAGAAATTCCTCCCGCGTGAGGAACTTGTTCCGGTCCTTGTCGAGCTCGGCAAAGCGCTTCTTGGCCGCATCCATCGCCACCTTTCCTTGGGACATGGCGACAAATTCCGTTTCGCTGAGTTTGCCATCCCCGTTCTTGTCTGCCTCGACAAACGGAGCCTTGACCTTGGGATCTTGAGCCTGGAGCGAAAGCGGAGCGATCGCTGCAAGGGCGGACGCCGCCAAGAAGAGAGAACATAGATTCATGGATGACAGGGGTTTATAGAGATAATCCGTGCAGTCAGGCGTGAAACAACGGCTCAAAGCACGACCGGCGATAGTCTCCGGAAGCGCCGGCTCCGTCCATCGGAACGATACCTCATTTTTGCGCTTCCGATCCCCCAGCCGATTCTCCCAGCCCGGCCAGGTCGGCGAATCGAACCCTTCCCTCTCCGCCAATTTTTACCTCTGAGAGGCCGGACCTGACAGCCGCCTGCGCGTGGTCTCGCTCTCGTTTGTGTAACTTGGATGCAGTGCGAACGTGGCAGACCGCCAGATTGTCAAGAGTCAAGGCATGACGTCTTTGATGACACTTGAAAGCCGGCGGAGTGGGTCTCAATTTACAGGAAGCATCGACCGTTGTGATGTTTGTTCGGCTATCCGGCCAAGATCAGCCCGGGGTTGTCGCTGATGATGCCCTGCACGCCCGCATCCCACAGCTGCCGCGCCTGCGCCGGATCGTTCACGGTCCAGACATGGGTCACCGTACCGCTGCCGCGCAGCGTGCGCACCAATGCGGCGATCGGCACCGGCAGGCCGTGCCAGCGCGGCGGAATGCACAGCGCCTGCACCTGCGGCGGCGCGGCATGCCGGCGCAGTAGCGCCGGCCACAGGAGGGCCACCACATCGGGAGTGCTGGCGCCGAGCGCGAAGCCCGCGCCGCGCAGCGGGCGTGTGGCCTGCGGGTCGAAGCCGGCGACGATGATGCGTGCGGCCATCCCGTGCCGTCGAACGGCGTGGCGGAGCGGTTCGGTCGCCGCGGGTGTCTTCACATCGATGATGCAGGGAAGCTGCGACGGCAGCGCGTCGATCAGCTCGTCGAAGGTGGACACCGTCACGCCGCGGCCGCGCCAAGGAAACGTGCGCCCGTTGTCGCGGGTGAAGCGCGCACCCGCGTCCAGCCGCTTGAGCTCGGTCACGCTGCGCGACGCCAACGTGCCGATGCCGTCGGTGGTACGTTCCAGCGTGGCGTCATGGAACACCACCGGCACGCCGTCGCGCGAGACATGCACGTCGAGCTCGATCGCGTCCACGCCCAGCGCCACCGCTTCCAGGAACGACTCGAGTGTGTTCTCCGG
>Ga0163144_10021856_pt1 | contig 12701 bp, 8 predicted proteins | sample OliLak19BULKMAT1_FD_123175 | JGI IMG/M metagenome (GOLD analysis project Ga0163144, IMG submission 123175) | Freshwater microbial mat bacterial communities from Lake Vanda, McMurdo Dry Valleys, Antarctica - Oligotrophic Lake LV.19.BULKMAT1 | ecosystem: Environmental > Aquatic > Freshwater > Lake...
TTACACCTTTTGGCTAAAGACCTTAAAGCGCATGGCGGTTCTTTCGCTGCCTTCTATATCAACTTCGGTAAAGTACGGTGTGCAAACAATTTTAATGCTATCACGTTCAAGGTAGCCCCGCGCAATGGCAAGTGCCTTGACGGCTTGGTTTACTGCCCCCGCGCCGATGGCTTGGACTTCGGCAAAATTATGTTGGCGAATGACACCGGCGATTGCGCCTGCCACTGCCGTTGAACGCGATTTTGCAGAAACTTTTATCACTTCGGGGTTGTCAATGTTTACGACAATAAGTTCTTCTTCATAAGGGGTATCTTGATATTCGGTGTCCATGTTGGGTAATCCCCTAAAACATTATTTAACAAAAAAATCTAGTACACTTTTGCCAAAGTGTACACGGATTCGCATTTTATGTCCAACAAAATCGCCCGAAATAGCCTAAAGTTCGTCAAAAATGACAAGTCACCTTCTTATTTCCCTCCTTTTCGCGGGTTCTTTGCAAACAAGGCTTACCCTATTAACCAAGAGGTGACAGGCGTTACTTGCATAGATTTTATGCGGAGGGGTACACTAGGGGCAAAATGGACTTCATAAAAAATTGGAGAATAAAAGATGATTTTGGCTTCGGATTGGATTGCATTTCATGCTGATAGAACCCCTGAAAGATTAGCCATAATCGACCAGTACACGGGGCGCATGTTTACCTATGCCCAGCTTGATGAGCGCATTGGCAAGCTGGCGCATTATTTGCGTAGCGTGTGGGGGGCAAATGAGGGCGATAGGCTGGCAATTTTGGCAAAGAATTGCAGTGAATACTTTGAGTTTCAGTTTGCCTGTGCGCGGTTGGGGGCAATGATGCTTCCCCTCAATTGGCGACTGACCAATAGTGAAATCATGTTTATCCTGAATGATGCCGAAGCCAACGGCTTGCTCTATGACACAACTTTTGCGCCCCAAGTGCCAGAACTCCACGAAAAAACCACCCTTCAGCACTTGCTACGCCTAGACTATGGGCAGTCCCCCGTGGATAACAGCCCCTCTTATGACGATGCGCTGGCACAAACGCGCACCACCGCGCCCATGCTCCCCCATCTTACCCACGATACGCCCATGACCATCATGTACACGGCAGGCACAACGGGCTTACCCAAAGGCGTGCTCATCACACACGGCATGACGTTCTGGAACATGACGAACATTAGCACGCCTGCCGTTTTAAGCGCGAATAGTGTGCATTATGTTGTCTTGCCCCTCTTTCACACAGGCGGGCTTAATTTATACGCTAACCCCGTGTTTCATGAGGGGGGTACAAACATCATTGCTCGTGAATACGACCCCGCGCTGACGCTAAAAACACTCTCCGACCCCGCGCTTGGTGTAACCCATTTCTTTGGTGTGCCGTCGATTTATCTCTTTTTAAGCCAGCATCCCGATTTTGACCGTACCGATTTATCACACATCCAAAGCTGGGGGTGTGGGGGTGCGCCGATGCCTGCCACCTTGCTAAAAACCTATGCCGACAAGGGCTACATTGTGCAATTAGGCTTTGGTATGACGGAAACCAGCCCCACCGTCTTTCTCATCGACAAGCACCGCGCCCTAAAGAAACCCACCAGCGTGGGCAAACCCCTGTTACATACGCGGGTGCGCGTGGTGAATGATGACCTACAAGATGTGGCGGTGGGCGAAGTGGGCGAAGTATGGGTGGGCGGTGCAAACGTAACCATTGGCTATTGGCGACGCGATGAAGCCAATAAAAACAGCTTTGTTGTTGATGAACACGGCACGCGCTGGATAAGAAGTGGGGACGCTGGCACAGTAGACGAAGAAGGCTGTATTTACATCGTAGACCGTTACAAAGATATGTACATTAGTGGTGGTGAAAATGTGTACCCTGCGGAAGTGGAGCAAATCATTTTTGCCATTGCGGGCGTGGCGGATGTGGGCGTTATTGGCGTACCACACGAGCGTTGGGGCGAAACAGGCGTGGCGATTGTGGTCAAGAAATCGAGTGCGGATGTGTTGGATGAAGCGCACATTATCGCCTGCTGTAAAGAAAAGCTGGCAAAGTTCAAAGTACCCTCACGGGTAATTTTTGCGGAGGCGTTGCCCCGTAATGCCGCCGGCAAAGTCTTAAAGCGCACCCTCCGCGAGCAATACACCTAAGCAATAGCATCATGGGGGCTTTAGCAACCACCAAAGCCCCCATGTGTTAGTTGTGTTAATGTAAAAATGCGCCCTAGAATACTTTGTCGGGGTTTAGGATGCCTTTGGGGTCTAGTGTGTGCTTAATGGCTTTCATCACGTCTAATGATTCGCCATGTTCGGCTTGCATATAGGCACGCTTGCCAATACCTACGCCGTGTTCACCGGTGGCAGTACCGCCAAGTGCGATAGCGTGCTTGACAATTTCGCCGTTCACCGTGTTCACCGTGTCAAAGCTCACATCGCCCCCATACGGCAGTTCTACGTGGATGTTGCCGTCGCCGGCGTGTCCCTTCATGTAGCCCGTGATGCCGTATGCGTCTATCGTCTGGCGTGAAAATTCGATAAGGTCGGGGAAAGCACTAATCGGCACAGCGACATCCATAATAAAGATGCGCTGGTTGGGGTGATTCCGCACCAACACCTCATAGGCGTGATGGCGGGCGTTCCATAGCACTTTGCGCTCGGCATTATCGGCGGTGGCATGAAAGTTAATTGCGCCTGCATCCTCGCAAATTTCACGCACAATAGCAATATCGCTCTCCAACGTTTGCGGGTGTGCGCTATGCACTTCCATCAAAAGCGTGGGATAAGGGGCGATATTTGCGCCACTTTCGTTAAGAGCTTTGGTGTTCGTTACGTCAATAAACTCAAGTGCTGCCACGTCAATACCGCTTCCGCGCACCGCAACCACCGTTTGAATGGCGGCTTCTATCGTGGGGAAGCCCACAATCATGGCACTCATATACTGTGGCACAGGCACAAGTTTAAGCGTAGCAGATGTAATCACCCCCAACGTGCCTTCACTCCCAATAAACAGCCCTAACAAGTTGTAACCACTGGACTGCTTGATGCTCCGTGAACCCACCGTAATCAGACGACCATCGGCTAATGCAACTTGCGCTTTTAGCACGTTGTCCTTGGTTGCGCCATATTTTACAGTGCGAATGCCCGCCGCATTATTCGCCATCATGCCCCCGATAGTGGCGTTTGCCCCTGGGTCGGGCGGAAAGAACAAGCCATGACGGGCAAGCTGGACATTCAGGTCTTTGTGAGGAATGCCCGCCTCTACTGTCACCTGAAAGTCATCCGCGTGAACTTCTAGGACGCGGTTCATGCGCTCCATTGTCAGTAAGATGCCCCCGTGTAAGGGGGTGGCATTGCCTTCTAGCCCTGTGCCTACACCCCAAGGGGTGACAGGAATCAGGTTATCATTGGCAAATTTTAGCACGTTGGCAATCTGTTCGGGGGTTTCACCCCACACCACCACATCGGGCAGGTGGGCGGGGTGATGACCAGCATCATGTGACCTAAGCTCACGTTCTGCATTGGCGGTGCTGGTGTTGCCTGCACCTGCGATGCCCGTTAGCGTGCTGATAAGGTCGGGCGTAAGCGTGTTAAATGTCGTCATGGGGGTTAGCCCTCTTGCCAAATGTCTAGGCTTTGGCTTTCGGATAAGCCTTTTGCCAAAGTGATAAATTCGTCTAGCCCAATTGCGCCCTTGTCTTCGTCTGTGCGAAGGCGCACGCTCACTGTGCGGTTTTCTACGTCTCTATCGCCCACAATCAGCAACCAAGGAATGCCCAATGTGCGCTGTTCTTTAATCTTGTTACGCATGTTCTTGTCGCGTAGGTCGGCTTCTACGCGCAAGCCTGCTTTGCGAAGGGCTTGTGCCACTTCTTGCGCGTAAGCGTTGTGGTCTTCGCGGATGGGGATAACAACCGCTTGTGTGGGCGAAAGCCACGCAGGGAAATCGCCGTCAAAGTGTTCGATGATGATACCGATAAAGCGTTCAATGCTCCCAAAGGGGGCGCGGTGAATCATCACAGGGCGTTGGCGTGAGTTTTGGTTGTCAATGTATTCCAGCTCAAAGCGTTCGGGCAAATTGTAGTCTACTTGCACTGTCCCCAATTGCCATTTGCGCTTTAGCACATCTTGGAAGATAAAATCTAGCTTGGGCCCATAGAATGCTGCTTCGCCCTCTGCCACCACATACGACAAGTTCATTTCTTCACACGCCTGAATAATGGCTGTAGAGGCGCGTTCCCACAGGCTATCATCGCCCACGTATTTTGTACTTTGGGGGTCACGCACGCCCACGCGCGCCGTAAAGTCATGTAACCCTAGTGTGTTGAACACATATTGAATGAGGCGCACCACGCTCTTAAATTCTTCTAGCAATTGGTCGGGCGTTACAAACAAATGTGCATCGTCCACCGTAAAGCCACGCACGCGCGTTAGCCCGTTCAGTTCGCCTGATTGCTCATAGCGATACACTGTGCCGAATTCGGCATAGCGTTGGGGTAAATCACGATACGAACGCATCTCACTTTTGTAAATCATAATGTGGTGAGGGCAGTTCATGGGCTTTAGCATGTATTGTTCGTCGTCCACCTCAATGGGTGTGTATTGGCTGTCCTTGTAATAAGGATAGTGTCCGCTCGTTTTATACAGTTCTAGGTTGCCGATGTGGGGTGTTACTACGGGCAAATAACCGCCTTCAATTTGCACATCACGCAACCAACGCTCTAGTGTATCGCGTAAAGTGGCACCACGTGGCTTCCACAAGGGCAAGCCCTTGCCCACGAGGGGGCTAAACGTGAACAGGTTTAGGCGTTCACCCACCACGCGATGGTCACGGCGTTTGGCTTCTTCTAGACGTTTAAGATAGTCTTGAAGGTCTTCGGCTGTTTCCCATGCTGTGCCATAAATGCGCGTTAGCTGGGGGCGTGTTTCATCACCGCGCCAGTACGCGCCTGCCGGTGGACGAAAGCGAATGTTAATGGCACTGGGGTTAATCTCTTTTGTGCTAACAACGTGGGGCCCACGACACAAGTCTGTAAATTTGTCTTGTGTGTAAATCGTCAGCGTTTGGGCGGGGGCAATTTTGTTGCCGTTTTCGTCTTCGCGTCCGTTTACTAGGTCATCAATGGCTTCTAGCTTATAGGGCTGGTCTTTGAAGATTTCGCGCCCTTCTTCGGGTGTAATTTCACGCACATTAAAGGCATGGTTGCCCCCAATAATTTTCTTCATGCGTGTTTCTACCCACTTCAAATCTTCTTCTGTCATGGGGCGGGGCAAATCAAAGTCATAATAGAAGCCTTCTTCAATGGGGGGACCAAAGGCAATCTTTGCACCCTCAAAGCGTTCTAAGATGGCTTGTGCCATAATATGCGCGGCACTGTGGCGAATACGATACAATTGGCTTTCTGGGTATGGTTGTGACATTTAGCGTTCCTCTTGTGGTTTTGATGCTCTATGGCAAACGTATAAATTATAGCCTTTGAGTGGTACAAAAAAACAGGGATGCTCTGTTTAAGGGCATCCCTGTCTAAAACACTGCGTTCTAAAGGCGCGTGTTAGTGTTTTACCACTAACACATCCTCAATCACAACGGTGGCGACTTCTTGGGTTGCCCGTTTTCCTTCGTGGGTAGTTCGCTCGGTAGGTAGCTCGGTAACGCGCGTAAAGTGTGTTTCAAACACATCCAACACCATTAAATTATCTATTGTGTCCTCAATGAGAGAGGTGTCCAGTGAATCAACCAAAATATGTGGCGTATCAATCACCGCATAGCGCACAGGGGGCGTATCTTGTAGCTGGCGCGTCACCTGAAAATTGAGATCCATTTGGCGTTGCAAATAAGCAAGCGTTACAAAAGTGGCAGTATACACTGTGCCATCGTCCATTCTAACAATCACGTCACACGCATCTTTTTCGCGGTGTGTTTCAAAATAAACTTTTTCGGGGGTGTGCAAAAGCAAATCTGCATCCGCGTTTGCACTATCAATATGAGACATGAGGTTGTGTCCTTAAACAGATACCATTTGAACGAATTGCCCTTAGTATAAACGAAAATTCAAGCCGTGAAACGTAAGAAAATCATGATAATTAAGGCGCATTTTTGAATTACTTAACGCATCTTGCCCCCGATGAAACCCTATAGACAATCTGGGCTTCTGTATAATAGCATTACGCCACACCTCAAAAGGAGATTTTATGGTGCGCTTGCTACGTTTTACCCCTCCCCGTGAACAATGGCTCATCTTTGGGCTTTATGTGTTGCTTGCCTGTATCATCACGTTTCCCGCCGTTGCCACGCTGGGTACACACGTTATTGGGGGCAGCACTGGCGATAACTATGAAATGCTACGGCACGTTTGGTGGTTTTCGCACGCCCTTAAAACGGGGCAACCCCTTTACTATCAAAGTTTAATGGGCTATCCGGATGGTTTCCCTAGCCTTATTTTAGCCGCCGTGCAATTGCAATACACGCCCATGACGTTGCTGGCATTGGTTTTGCCTGTCACACTGGCGTACAACATTGTGATATTGCTGGCGATTGCGCTTAACGGCTGGAGCGCGTTTTGGCTGGCGCGTGCCTTGCTAGGGCGCGAGAACGGCGTGCCTGCATTTTTGGCGGGGGTGGTTTATGCCAGCGCACCCCTATTTCAGGGGCATTTGTTTGATGGACACGCTGGCTTGCTGATGGCATTCCCAACACCCCTCTTTGTGTGGGCATTAATTCGTTTGGTGCAAGCCGAACGTCAAGTGTGGGCGTGGGGTTTGGCGGTCATTCTGCTGTTTAACCTTGTGCCAAGCGGACACTCCCTACAGGTAATTTATGTCTTGATGCCCATTGTCAGCGCGTTTTTGCTGTGGCTAATCATTCGGCGTGATTGGCGCGGTGGACAGCGCGTAATTGTGGTCTGTGGCTTGGCAAGCGTGTTCTTTTTGATATTTATGTCACCGATGATTAGCGAAACGCTCTCAACAACGGCTTATACCGATGTGGGCGGCGTGGTGCGTTACAGCGCAGACTTATTGAGTATCGTGTCGCCTTCGTTCTTTCATCCCATGTGGGGCTTTTTAAGCTATCCCGCCCAAGTGCTAGGCACAAATTTAGGCGAAGGCATTGGTTATGTGGGCGTGTGGGTGGCGTTGTTGGTGGTTTTGGCATTGTGGCGCAAACGTGAGTCACGGTGGTGGGGTTGGCTGTGGCTGGTGGCGTGGATGCTGTCGTTGGGGTCTTTGCTTAAAGTGCTAGATAGCCCCATTCTTATCAATTTAGGCGATTATCAAACGCATGTGCCGTTATGGTGGGCATGGGTACAAGACATCACAGGCTTTAGCCTAGCACGCACCCCCGCACGTTTTAACTTTACGGCGGTCTTGGCTTTAGCCATGATGGCGGGGTATGGTTTTAGTGTCTTTTGGGCTTGGGGCAAGCGGTGGGATATTCCGCGTGGGTTTGCGCGGGCGTGCGCCGTTTTACTCATGGCGGGCATCGTGTGGGATGTGCAAGTCTTCTTCCCCATGCCCACCCGTGAAACCACCCTGCCCCAAGCCCTCTATGATTTACAGGAACGCGATGACGTGCGTGCCGTCTTTGATGTGCCTAATGGGCATCTGTTAGCCGCCAAAGACGCGCTCTATTACCAAACCGCCCACCAAAAACCCTTAATGGGCGGGCAAGTGACGCGCCAAACGCCCGTTAATCCTGCCAAACTAAACGTACTGGAAGCCTCGCTTAATCCTGCGCTCCTGCGCGAGTATGGGGCGGATGTGGTGGTCTTTCATAAGGCACGCGCCAAAGAAATAGACGCCTACGACAGCCTTTTAGCAAAGTTTAGCACATGGGGCGCACCCTTTTATGAAGATGAAACGCTTGCGCTGTACAATGTGCCACGAAACGGCATCTTGCAAAACAATACAATTGCGCTGTCATCGGGGGGAACCTATGAAACAGCGTATGTTGCTGATGTGTATGTGGCACAACGCCAATGGCTAGACTTTACAGCAGTTTTAGAGGCGCGTGGGCGCGATGTTACATTATTGGTTGATGGCGTGGCGTATCGCCAATGGCGTGTTGAGGGTAGGCTGTTAATTGATGTGCCATTGCCCCTAGAACAGCGCGGTTTTTATCGGGTAGAGCTTCGGCTAGACCCGCCGTGTGTGCCAAACCGCCCCGAAACCCTCCTATGCAATAACCTAACGGTGACAAACCCCAGCCTTAAAGAAGCCGATTTGCAGGTGCTAAAGCCGTTTATTGTTTATGACAAGGGGGTTACGCTGGTGGCTTCTTCTGTGCAAGTTGAAGATGCGCTAGAAGTGCGCCTGTGGTGGCGATTTGATGAACCTTTACCAGAGAACGCGGTGCGCTTTGTGCATGTGCTTAACGCCAGTGGCATCAATGAAGTGCAACTTGACAGTAGCATTGAGCATAATGGCACTGTAGGCGAATGGCTAGAAACGGTGCGCCTCCCCCTTGAGGGACTAATAGGCGGAGAGTATAGCGTGCGCGTGGGTTGGTATACGTTTGATACCCTTGAACGCTTTACTGTGCTAGATACCCGCCTAATTGGTGCGCGTGATAACGCCCCCCAAATTAGCACATTTCGCCGTTAAAAAGCGTCAAATTGGCTATCAACACGGTTGACCTTGTGAAGATATTGCATGGGGTCAACCGTGCCTGTGCGGGTGGTGGGCAAAAACACCTCAAAGATGCTGCCCTTGTGAAGTTCGCTTTCTACGTTAATAATGCCCCGATGGATTTCAATAATGCGCTTGGCAATCGTTAGCCCTAGCCCGCCGTTGGTATGATTGACAAGGCGGGCATCGTCGGTGCGATAAAAATTCTCAAAAATGTGGTCTAAATCATCTTGGGCAATGCCAATTCCCTCATCTTGCACCTGCACCATCACGATATTATTCATGGCACGCACCATCACCCGAATGGTTTTATTCTTGGGGGTGTATTGTTTGGCATTCTCTATCAAATGCTTAAACGCCTCGCTTAACCGTGTGTGGCTACCAAAAACGTGCGGGTTCATCATGTCGGGGGTGTATTCCCATGTGTGCGCGTCATCCAACGGTGACAGTCCAATCGGTTGGGGCAATAGCCCATAAAGGAGCGCATTAACGGGAACACCCACCACTGTGGTTTCGGTTTTTTCTAATTCTAGTCGTGTAAGGGTGATGAGATTGTCTAAGAGCGTGGTCATGCGGGCAATTTCGACATCGATAATGCGGTTTTGTTGCATAATGCGTTCCGGCTCTGTCTTAAAGCGCATCATGAGGTAATTGCTGTTCTTGACATTGGCAAGCGGTGTGCGAACATGATGCGAAAAATCCGCAATGAGCTGGTTAAGAAGCGCGTTGCGCTCTTTTTGAACCGTTAGGTCAATGCGCTCTTTGTCCGCTTTTAGGCGGTCGGTTACGTCACGCACAATGCTTTGGATGTGAAGGGGTGTGCCGTTCTTGTCTCTTACAAGGGTTGCGGACACTTCACCCACGCGCTTTTCGCCTTCACTGGTAATAAATTTACGCTGATAGATGGGCATTATTTCGCCTGCTTTTAGGCGTTCTAATACATTAAGCGCACTCTTTCGCTCTTCTTCCGCAATCTGATTACCAGAGGGTGTTCCCTCAAGGTCTTGGCGTTCTATTTTAAGCATATTGAGAGCGGCTTGGTTTGCCGATAAGTTTACGCCATCTAGTCCAACAATAAAAACAGCTTCACCCACACTGCCAAACAGGGCATTGTAGCGCGCTTCTGTTTCTTCTCGCTTGCTTTCTACGCGCTGTAGGCGTACTTTGTCTATTTCATAAACTGTCAGGGCAATGGTCATGCCCAGTGTGCCAATTGTTTGTAGAACAAGCAAAATAGCCACACTGTCGCGGAGCATAGGCTGGCTAAACGCCCACACCAGCCACATTGCACTAACGCCCAAAATCAGCCATCCCATAACAGAAAGGGCAGTGCGTAGGAACATTAAAAGCCAACGACGCTTGACGTGCTTGCGTTTGGCTTGGGGTACGGCGGTACGATTAAGGCTTGGGGTACGATTAAGCATGATGAATCACACTGAACTAGGCATGATAAGAATCCCTATATCATACCCCATTCTTTATACAACCATAGGTAAGGTTGTGCAAATTTGTTATAATTCGACAGTTGCTTAACGAAAAATGAGGAGACATCTCAACATGGCACTTGCAACCCCTACAACAAGCTATAGCAAAATTCAAGAATACTTAGGCGATAAAGCCGAAACAATGCTCGGTCACACGTCTAAGACCATCAGCAAAGATGCCCTTCATTTGCCCAGCCCCACTTATTTAAGTGATGTATTTACCCAAACAGACCGCCACCCTCAGATTTTGCGCAGCATGTCGCAACTATTTGGTCATGGGCGTTTGGCTAACACGGGCTATTTAAGCATTTTGCCCGTTGACCAAGGCATTGAACACAGCGCGGGCGCATCCTTTGCCCCCAACCCCGAATACTTCGACCCCGCCAAAATTGTCGAGCTCGCCATTGAAGGCGGCTGCAACGCCGTGGCGAGTACATTTGGTGTGCTTGGCGCAGTAGCGCGTAAATACGCCCATAAAATTCCGTTTATCGTCAAGATTAACCACAACCAATTGCTTACCTACCCCAATCAATTTGACCAAATTATGTTTGGTAAAGTAAAGCAAGCGTGGGACATGGGCGCAGTCGCCGTTGGGGCAACCATTTACTTTGGTAGCGCAGAAAGCAATCGCCAAATTATCGAAGTCTCCGAAGCCTTCGCCAAAGCCCACGAATTGGGTATGGCAACCATTCTTTGGTGTTATATGCGTAACCCTGGCTTTAAGATTGGCAAAATTGATTACTCAACGGCTGCCGACCTTACCGCCCAAGCCAATCATTTAGGCGTAACCATTGAAGCCGACATCATCAAGCAAAAACTGCCTACCATAAACGGTGGCTTTAAGGCACTGAACACGGGCGATTCTTCTTATGGCAAGCTAGATGAACGTATTTACACCCAGCTGACCAGCGACCATCCCATTGACCTTACCCGCTACCAAGTGGCAAATGGCTACATGGGACGCATTGGCTTAATTAGCAGTGGTGGCGCAAGTGGGGCTAACGACTTTGCCGATGCCGTAGAAACTGCCGTTATTAACAAGCGTGCCGGTGGTATGGGCTTAATTAGTGGACGTAAAGCCTTCCAACGTCCTATGGCAGAAGGTGCGTCCCTGCTAAACGTCATTCAAGATGTGTACTTGTCCAAAGAAGTCACCATCGCCTAAGTTCACATGCGCTTTTGATGTCACATTGGGCATCGCGCCTTGTGTGATGCAACATCGTGCAAAAACTCTATAACGACAGTGATTGGGGGGCGCGTGGTTTTTTTACATGCGCCCCTCTTTAAGAAGGCATGGCTTGTGACCCGATTTCTCTCCGTTGTTCATCCTGTGGTTTGGGTCGTTTTAGGGGTTGCGCTAGGATTGCGCCTCTTAACGCTGTCCTATGGCATAGACGATGCTTGCCTTGTGCCAGAAGCCGAATACTGGCTTTATTCCACGCCGGAACGTCTAACCCCATTCACGCTTACCCAAACGCCCTCTAGCCTAGCTTCATGGGCATTATCCGCGCAAGCTGTGTTACTTGGGCGACTATTAGGCGCGTTCTTGGGCGTGGGGGTGGTGTGGCTGACGATAACAATTGCCCAAAAGCGCGGTTCTAGTGCATGGTGGCTGGCGGGGGCATTGGTGGCAGTTGCGCCCCCCTTTGTGCAAGCAGACCGTTGGCTCATGGCGTATGATGTGGGTTTATTCTTGGTGGCGTTGGCGGTATTTTCCCTTCAAGAAGCGCGCCTGTCGAAAGTTGCGCCCTTCTATGCCCACCTTGCCAGCGCATGTGCGGTGCTTTTGGTGTTGCTTGTGCCTCCGTTGTGGTGGTTATCGCTAATTGTGCTTATTTTGCTCCCCCAGCGTGAATGGCGCACCCTACTTTTTATTGCCATTGCGAGCGTGGTGCTATTGCCCCTTTTGCGTAGCCCCCTTCATTGGGCAAATGCGCTTGCCTCATGGGATGCCAGCCTTAACGCTGTTTTGGTGTGGCTTATCCTCATCATGGGGGTGTTTTACTGGGAAGATGCGCCCATCGCGGGTATTTTAGGCGGTAGCGTGCTGGTGGTGCTGTTTGGGGGGCTTGCGGTGTGGGATGCGTTCTCTTTGCCACGCCCTAGCGCACCCGAACGCGCGCTTATCGCTTTAGCACAAGACGTGCTTCCTGATGATGCAACCGTGTTTTATAGCGCGGATGTGTGGCACTTACGGGGCGTGATTGCTTGCCCGATGGCAAATGATGTGCGCGTAGCCTCGTACCCCACGCCCGTACTTGAGCATCCTTCGGTGGCATTTACGCCCGAAAGAAGCGATTATGTCATTCGTAAATTTACCGACCCCAGCACGCTTGCGCCCCTGCACTTTACCAGTGCGCCCGATTTTGTCATTGAAAAGATGGATAGCCTGGCGTTGCCCGTGAATTTGGCGTTTGGCAATCAGTTTCGCTTGTTAAGTATGAGCATCGAAACGCCCGTTGTTACACAAGGCAATCACCTTATTTTACGGCTGATGTTCCAGTATTCGCCTATTGTAAACGTGGAAACATTGGCGTATGGGTATTATTTTCATGTCACCCTCCCTAATCAACCCGCCGAGAA
>Ga0163144_10021857_pt1 | contig 12701 bp, 17 predicted proteins | sample OliLak19BULKMAT1_FD_123175 | JGI IMG/M metagenome (GOLD analysis project Ga0163144, IMG submission 123175) | Freshwater microbial mat bacterial communities from Lake Vanda, McMurdo Dry Valleys, Antarctica - Oligotrophic Lake LV.19.BULKMAT1 | ecosystem: Environmental > Aquatic > Freshwater >...
CCGAAGACACATCGCGGGTCCGTGTACCCAGGGATGTAGCGCTCGGTCGCCTTGTAGCGCATCGAGTCGGTCTCGAAGTCGCCTTCCATCGACTTCTCGAGCTTGCGACGCGACATCAGTTTCAGGCCTTGGCTCGCATCGGTCTGCACCCACCACGCGGTGGTCGAGGTGATGCGGGCGAGGTTCGCCTGACCCTTCGGGAGCATGTTCATGCTCTTGATGGGGTTGATGTCGTTGTTCGCCGTTCCGGTGCGCAGCGCCGTCTTGAGCAGCACCTCCGCCTGGAAGACGTTCGACGGGCCGGTCACGATCTGCGTCGGCGTCAGCCGGATGCGCTTGCCGTTGTTGTCCACGGCATTGCGGATCTGGATCAGCATCTGCTCGAGCGACGTCTGGGACAGCGCGGCCGCGGTCGTCAGGACGTTCGAGAAGGTGCCGGCGTAGATCGGGTGGTTGTTGACGTTGAGCGCGACGCCGTCACCACCGAGGAACGCGCCATTGAAAGCACGATTCAGGATGTTGGCGCAGAGGGTCTCCTTGGTCTCGATCAGCGACTGGGCGAGGTGCTGGCTGTACGTGGAGCCGATGGAAATCGCTTCGCCATCTTCCGCGAGCACCTTGGTCAGCGCGAACGCAAGGCCGAAGACCTTGTAGACGTAGCGCTGGATGAAGAGGACGCCGCCACTCTGGTACGTGACCGCACTGCCGTCCGGAAGCTCCGGAGCAGCGCCGAAGCCGTACAGAACGGGCTCCTCGTGATACGAACGCTTCGCGCCGGTAGCGACGCGAAACACCTGACTCCACTCGTCTTTCCGCTGATCGTAGATACCGTCGAAAACTTCGCTGAGGATCGGTTCGACGACGGAGCGAAAATCCGTTGAACGCATTGGCATTGCCATGGATTGTGCTCCTTAGATCTGCGCGACAGTGGGGACGAACTGGTGCTCGGACAGCATCACCTGGACAACCGTGAAGAGATCGCCGTAGATGTTGTCCACACCTTCGGTTAGCCCTACCACACGGAGCCCGGCGTTTGCCGCAATGGTCGCGATCGCCAGTACGACGCTCGAGATACCCGTGGCCGTGCTGCCGTTGGCGGTAGCATTCGCACTCCAGTCGTACTGCGCGCCGATCGTCGAACGAGCCATCGGGCCATCGGCCTGAATCTCGTAAACGATGTTCGGATCGTCAGTGATGTACGCGACGATTTCGGTCGCGGTAGTCGATGCCGGCCAGAAGTTGGCGACGCGCCGCCGGCCGTCCGCAGGCGTGAACTCGACACCCTGGAAGCAGCCGGACGCGCCGCCAACAGCGGTACCGCCCGCCGCGGCGAGAGCGATGGTGCCGTCAGCGATGTAGCCGACCGGGGAACCCTGAAAGATATTGGCGTTGTACGCCGACGCGATCGTCACGTTCCTCGGGCGTATCACGCCTGAAGGATGGAACGACGGTCGAAGTCCAAACCCTGCATTGATGCTGGACATGGATGACTCCTTGGAAGTTGATTACGCCCTAGACGAAACTAGGTGCGCGGACGTGTTTGCCCAACTCCGCCGATCCATCTCCCATCATCACCGATGACCCTTTACGCCTTGCTTCGGCAGCGATCACTTCCAGAGTCGACTGGAGCTTCCCTTCCTCCTGCAGAGGCTGATTGTGATGAGCCTCCGTCATGTAGAGGTTGTAGAGCTCGTCGGGGATCTTGAAAGCGACCATCTCATTGACGCCGATGCACCCTTCGTAGTCTCCAGTCTTCATGCTCGCGTATTCCCAGCCGGGAATGTCCGATGCCTTGATCGGCTCGTAGCCCAGCCTTGCGCGTGCAGCGATGGAGTCGCGGGGATTCGTGGTCGTCAACCAGCAGGTGTGGTATCCGGGGATCTTGGGGATGTCCGGCAAAGCGGACTGAAAGAACGAATGACGAAAGGCCTCCAGACGCGCCGAATCGGAAATCTCACGGCTCTGAGTCACCGCGCGCTCTTCCGAAGCGCGGTCTTTCTGAGCCTCACCGTTGTCGCGTGCCAGTCTCTCGTCTCTCTGCGTGCTCAAAGCGCTCTCCTTTTGTGCGCTGGCCATCAGGCTCTGCCGCCTGACTTGGCTTGTGCGTCGTAGCGTGCGTAAGACTTCAGGTACTTCTGTCGAAGCTTAGGGTCTTCCCACACGTTAGCGTCCTGCATAGCTTGCTTGCGTTCTGCAGAAATGTACACCTCGCCTTTCTTCAGCGGACGTTCTTTGCCTCGCGACGAGAACGAAGGCGCGTCGTTCTTTGCTCGCGTGCTCGTGCTTTCGTCTTCGTCTTCATCGTCGTCGTCAGTTTCTGCAGACGACCCGCTGGAACGCTTGGGCATATGTTTGGAGACGCGCTTCGAGAGCTCGGTCCAATACTCGGGCGTTGCGGGATCGAAGCCGTCGGCTTTGACTTTCTTGTCGATTGCCATCGTGGCGGCGTTGTCCGGATCATCCATATCTCCGGTGAACCATGAGTTTTTATCCCGCCATGCGTTGGCCAGCGCAATCTGCCGCGGCGTGATGCGTGGCGCCGCTGGCGCCCGCGCCTGCCCGCCGTCGTCCGCCGGCGCAGCGTTCGCTCGCTGCTGCTTGACGCTGTTGAGCTTAGTGCGTGCTGTCAGCAGTTCATCGCGGATGTTCTGCGCGGCGACGACATCCTCACCCTTGCCTGCAGTAACGGCTCTCGAGATCACATCGTCGGCTTGGCGGATCTCGTCGTTGATCTGCTGGATGCGGCTTTCGATCGTCACGTTCTCGGTTGCGGAAACGCGCGTCTCGAGCTCGGACTGCCGTCGCTCGAGCACCTCGTTGCGCTGGCGCAGGAAGTTCATCTCGACGTCGTCGCGGGCACGCGCCTCCTTCTGGCGGCGCTTGCGTTCCGAGCGCTCCTTGCGGCGCGCGTCGCGCTGCTCGTCGTCGTCAGCGCCTTCTCCGTGGCCTACGCGAGCGTCGCCGTCGTCGGGCGCCACCGCTGCTCGTGCGTCGCCGTCGCCGTCTTCGTCATCGTCGATCTTCGCCGCTGGCTTCTTGATCTCTGGGCGATCGGTGTCGCCCGCCTCGCTGTCGGTTTCGCCGCCCGGCCCAACAGCAATAAGCTGGGCTTCGACGTCGTCGTCAGCGTTGGTGTCTGCCTGCTTGCCCATGGTCTGCGGTGCTCCTAGATGTAGGCCACGATCGCGAGGGGGTCTCCCTCAACGCGGCCGATGATGTCGAGGTCACGGAAAATGGTGAACAGCGCGCTCTCGCCCGTCTGCGGCACGGGAACCTGCCAGCGATCGCCGCCGTACTTGGGCACGCGCACGAAGTGGCCTTCGTGGCACCACTCGCCCTCCGGCCAGAGCTCGAGCGTGTCGCGGTTGCGGAAGGCGCCCGGCCCCATGGCGATGACCTTCGCGACTTGGGTGTTCCAGATCTCGGTCTCGCGAGTCTCGTTCGGCATGTAGATGCCGCCGGCGCTCTGGGTCTTGGGGGTGCGGATCTGCACCAGTACGCGCGAGCCAAACGGCAAGATGCCGCACTGCACGTCGGGGAAGGCTTCGGAAATAGCGGCGTAGCTGTACTTCGGGTCGCTAGCGATCGAGCCGCGCTTCAAGTTCGCGTTCATGAGTATCCTCTTCGTTAAGCATCTTCTCGATCAGCTGCAGAGCCCGATCGAGGCCGTGAACGGTTCCGCTCTTGAACCCATACTCGAATGCGTCGCGCGCAGTCGGGTTGGTCAGTGCAGAGGCCGTGTATTCCGTACGCTCCAGCTTCAGTCGAGCCAGATACGTTTCAATCGTGATCATTCAGATCCTGGATTAATCCCGCCGCCGGACTTCACCTCTACGCGCTCGCCGGAGGCAATCTCTGCCGCGGCGATGCGAAGTGCCGTCTCGTTGTCTGCTGTATTGATGCGCTCTCGCGAGTCGTTGCCCGCTGTCGTGCGCTCCATGGATGCTGCGTCGCGCTGCTGCGCGGTCATGGCGTTCATGCCTTGCTTGCGCTCGCCGTCCGCCGTCTTCTGGGCGCGAGCCTCGCGCTGGGCGTTGATGTCGGCGACCTTGTTCTGCTGCTCGGCCTGCTGGTCGGCCTGCGCCATCTGCTGCTCGGCGGCGAGCTTCTGCTGGGCGTCCTGCGACTTCATCTGCTGCACGGTGATCTTTGCATCGACCATGGAGCCCGGCTGCGGGCCAAGCTGCTGCAGCACCTGCTGCGCCGCCTGAATCACGGGCAGAACCTTGGAGAAGGCTTGGGCTGCGTGTTTGACGGCTTGGTTGGAGGCGACCGCGAGCGTCTTGTCGAGCTCGGCGCGCGTCTCGGGATCCTTGTGATTCATGGTCGTCGAGATGTCCACGCCCATGGCGCCTGATGCAATCTCGACGGTGTGCGCGACGTACCACAGCACGAGATGCTCGCCGAGGTGATTCAGCAGCGTCGGCAGCGCGCGTGGCGCGATCAGCATGCAAGCGCCAAGGAACGGCGACATGATGAAGTCGCAATGCGCCTGGATGTGCGAGAGGTGCTCCTGCTCTGGGAACGCGCTGATCGGCCGGCCGAAGGCAGCCGCGGCGTTCTCGTTCACCGCGTTCATCTCCATCGGCTTCGGCGCCGGGATCAGGAGCTCCTTGGCTTCTGGGATGTTCGTGCGCTCGAGGATCAGTTCCTCGACTTTGCGCAGATCGTACAGCTGCGGCATCGTGATGGCGCGCTGCGCGACCATCTGGATCTGTGCGAAGCGCTGTGCGTCGCTGAAAGTCTCTGGGTCTGCGACCGGGATGACATCGAGCGGGCCTTGGAAATCGCTGCGTTTTGCGATCAAGACGCCGGCTTCGTCGAGGATATCTTCCTCGTCGATGTACATCCGGTTGATGCGCTCGAGCACCCCGAGCGTGCGGCTCATCGAGTCGTAGAGGCGCAAGTGGATCGCGCCGAGCACCTTCATGCCCTGCTCGACCATTGCGAGCATGGTGCCGACCGGCATGTTCTGCTGCGCCGACTCGAGGAGACCGTCGAACGTGGTTCGGACCACGCCCTCGCCCTGCTCCGTCACGAAAGCGAGCAACTGATAGAGCACGGGGGACGGCGGATTGAACGGGATCGCCATGATGAGCTTGCGGATGTCGGGATCCGTTGAGCCGAGCGAACCCTCGATCTCGGTGATCGAGCAGGCGTTCAGTTCGACGCTCTGGCCGCTCACGTTCGCGCCCTTCAGCCGCACCGCTGTCGGCATGTTGTTCACGTGCGCGGAGTCGAGCAGTGCTCGCATCGCGCCCGTGGCGGTGCCGCTCAAGGAGCCGATCAGGTGCGTCAGGCCGACGCCGACCGCGCCGCGCCAGTAGAGGAACGTGAAGTCGATAAGCCAGTGCATCGGCTGCATGCGCTTGTCGGACTTTTCCCAGTTGCGCACGATCGAGAGAGCGCGCCGCGTGCCTGCTTCGACCTCGACGACGTAGGGCGCGTAGCGCAGCTTGCCTGCAGAGGACTTGCGCTTCGGCTCGGCTTCGCGCGCGAGCACCTCGTCGTCTTCGATCTCGAGATACGTGAAAATGCGGCGAATTTCGCGCATTCCGTCTTCGTTCTCGCCGCTCTGCTCGCGCCCCTCTATGCGGTCGGAGGCCTCGCCTGCGCGCGTCCGCTCAGGCTCAGAGAACGCGACGCTGGCCACGCCGATGTCGGCGTACTGGCCATTGGAGACGCGCCGTTTGAACTCGAACTCCGTGATGCGCTCGATCATCGTCGTGCGCTCGGAGGTGTAGAAATTCGTCGCCGCGAACGGGATTACGACGTCGTCGATCGGCCAGAACTGCGGGACGGGGCGGCCCTTGTCGCGATCGTAGATCAGGTAGAGGTACTGGGAGCCGGCGAGCGGCAACTGGGTCAGCACCTGCTCGAGCTCGGAGCGGAACTCTGGCATCTGCGTCTTGAACTGCCAGTTCATGTAGGCGGTCTTGCGCTTCGCCTTCTCGAGCCGCGGCCTCGTGACTTCGCCGGGGATGAACGGCCGCACGATGTCGCTCGAGGGCATGATCTCCTTGATCGCGCGGGCGCCGAAGTCGACGCAGGCCTTCGCGAGCATGGGGTGCACGGTGCGGCTGGCGCCCCGGAAGGTTGCCCCGCCTGGGGCTTCATCGCCGAGGCCGGTGCGCTTGATGCCTTCTTCGTAGAGATCGTCGCGGGCGGATCGTGCGCTCTTGTCCTTGTCGGACATGTCTACCAGATGGGCGCCTATCTCCGCGGTTTCCGAAGGGTCGAGGTCGTCGAGGAGGTTGCGGTAGAAGCGCTTCGTCTCTTCGATGGCGGCGCTCGAGTCTTCCATCTTGACGATCGCGCCACCGTCATCGGTGTCCTCGACGTCATCTTCCATTCCCTCCAAGCCCTCGAGAGGGACAACTTCGCCTTCGCTTTCTCGCGCGGCGTCATCGTCCATCGGCATGGCTGGATCCATGCGGCTGAAATGTAAGTGACGTCGTTAGTTCCGCGCAATCGGAACTTACTGCGAGCAACAATTACTGTTGATATGGATTAGTCAGCGAGCGTCGCTTGATGCGCTCTGCCTGATCGCGCGCCTCGAGATCGGTGTTGCGTGGAACCGTGAACACCATCCCAAACTTATCGAGCACCAGCTTCAGCGCCTGCGTGCCGGTGTCGAGCAAGTCATCGTGCGCGATGGAGCCCTCGCCGATGAACGAGCACATCTGGCCGATCAGCGGCTCGGCCCACGAGCGCGGCTGGCCCTCGTTCTTGTCCGACTCGACCACCCAGACACGGCCGTGCACGAAGACCGGCGACACCGCGTGCAGGCGCATGAGTTTGTCCATGCGGCCGGGGTTGTAGGGGGTCGTGAGGATGTTCTCGCGCGCGAGGGACTGGCGCAGGCTGATGCCGGATCCCTTGTCCTCGATCAGGATGATGTCGATCTTGCGGCCCTGGTGGGAGGGGCGCAGGAACGGGACGCTGAAGCGCGGCTTCAGAATTGGCTCGTCGGCGTCCCCGTAGGTGAATTCCCGCTCTTTCTTCACTCGGGTTACGAGGTCGGGGAAGCTCAGGTGAGCTTCCCACGCATCGAGCAGCAGCACGTTCTTCATCAACTCGTGTTCGAACACGCCCCACACGGTGCACGCGGTGGGGTCAGAGCTCTGCTTGCGCTTGTCGAAGGTCTTCTCGGTGAAGGCGGTGTCGAGCGACATGATGATCGTCTGGAACTTCGGCAACGGCGTCTTGGCGGGCCACAGGCGGAAGTGCGAGCGCTTGATGATGCCCTCCTCCTCCGGGTCCAGCACCTCGCCGTAGAGCTCCTGACGGCCGATCTTGGTGCCTTCGTACTTGGCGAGGGCTTCGAAGAACTTCGGCGCGAGGTTGGCGCGGTTCTCGTACGTGGATCCAGAGACGACGATCGAGTTCGGCATCTTCAGCAGTTTGCGCACGAAGGGGGATGGCTTTGGCGTGCCGGTCCAGATAATCTGCGGGTGCGTGCCGAGGCGCAGACCGAAATTCAGCATGTCCCATGCGTCATCCGGGTAACGCCACGAGGCGATTTCGTCACACCAGGCGCGCCCACATTGCGGCCCTCGCAAACGCTCGTACGAGTCAGCGGCAAACCCGCGTATCAGCGCCTTGTTCTTGAGCGTGATCGACGGTACAGTGAGATTGCTCTCAAGAATCAGTTCCGGCGGAATGGCTGAGAACAGGCCCGTCGGCCCCTCGAAGGCCGTGTACCGAACATCTTCATATGTCGGCGCAACGACGAAGTTGTAACTACCGGGGTCTTGAGCAGCTTGAAGCCCAAGCCAGTTTGCTGCTGCTAGCGTGTTGTGCGTCGGTATCATTCCCGCACCGACCAAAAACAGGTGATTCTGCGAGTCCACTGTGAGGCACCGCATCGGCACCGGATCGATACGCTCGGCGCCAGTAATCATTCGATGCTGATTACGAATCCCCTGACTTCCTAGTGTTTTGAAGGCCGCGCTCTTGCGCGGAGATCGGAACGGATTGACCGTTGGCCTCCAGGTGACGCGGTACTTCGTCCCATGATCCGTGCCATTGAGCTTCGCCCGTCCTTCGCTCAGAACCGGCTTCTGGCCGAGCGAGCGCGCAAGGTGCATGACGGCGTCGGCGAGATTCTTTGCCATCGAGCAAAACTCGATGTACCCGTCTTTCGGTGAGATGTAGCCGTCAGAATCCAGAAGGCCTGCCAAGATGCCAGCGCGCTGCTCGATGTCCGCCCACAGGTAGTCGCTGGGGACATGCTTGTACGCGGCCACGCCGAGGGCGCGCAGGGCTGTAATGAGCCCGTAGGCGGTCACGCTGAAGCGCAGAACGTCCTTGCCTTCATCGCTGTCCTTGGAGAACCGGACCCCGGCGCGTTCGAACTCTGCGCGCACAAAGTCAAAGTCTTCCCGGTGCCCGTAAATCCGGGAAGTGGCCGTACCGCCATTGCCCAGCCAATATCCGAGCACGTAGGGATCGATGCGGAGCTGCGCGCGGGCGGTTTGCAGGGGTCGCGCCAGCGGGATGCAGTGGTTGGTGTCGCCGCGTTTCCCGTAGACCAGGGTTTTGACGATCTCCTGGGTCGTGCGAACCTGCGGGCCATGGCGCAAGTACCGGGACCGCCATGCGGGCCAGTTTTCCGGGAACTCGGTCGGGAACGTTTTTCGGCGCAGCGCCTTGCGATCGGCGTGCGTCCAAGTGACCCATAGATGCTCGGCGCAGGCATCGATGTGCGTGTGGTCCGAGAAGCGAAGTCGCCATGCGATCTCTGGGAGAGAGTCGTAGATCGCGCTGATTTTCGATGGCTTGCCGTTCTCGTCGAAGACCTCGTCGCCAACCCGAAGGTCGCCCAGCGCAACCCATCCCATGGGTGTCGGGACCGGGGTTTTGATGCAGAGCCGCTTACCGAATCCGCGCCCTGACTTAATGCCGTAGATCGACCAGCTATTGTCTTCTGGCGGAAGCTGTTTTGGTCTGGCGCGTTTCTGCCAACTGAGCTTCCAGTTGATGAGCGCGAGCTCTTCGACGTTCAGGGTCGCGAGCAGGCTGCGAAGCTCTTGCGGGTCTTTCGGTATATCCACGGCTACCCAAGTGCCCCGAATTCAGCCACGCCGCTCGGGGCCACACGACGCAGAACGATCACGACTTCGTTTGGCTGGCGCGCACTGTAGCAGCTGCCCCGATATGAGCCAACGCTCGGGGCCACACGCCGGTTGACATTAGTGTGTCTGGCTCTCTCAATCTATGATGGCGTTCACCGCCCAGAATACGGATTCCTGCAGCTTACGCTGCGCGAGCGTCAGTTCCGCGCCTGGTCGGCAGGAGTTCTGCATCACGAGCAGAAGCTCGGCGACTTTTTCCTTGACGTCGCGCATTCTAGCGCTCTCGGCGAGGCTTAGCGCCCGGTACTGGATCCGAAACAGGTCGTCGTTGTTTCCCGCCATCGTCGCTCTCCGTGGTTTCCAATTCGTCGGTTCCGGGCTCGTAGACGAAGTCATCGCACCGCGTGGTCGCGCGAGACCCATGCTTTTCGCACCAGAGCGCGCCGGCATGATATCCGCTCCAGAGACAGCTGAGACAGGTCACTTTGTTTCTACGGGCACGACGTCCAGTGTCTGAGGCTCTCGAGCAGGCATTGATCTCAGGATCGAGTTGATGAGTTCGACCTTCTTTTCCGATGCGTCGATGTTCACCGTCACGTTGTTGCCGGTTTCTTTCTGGCCAAGCTTCTTGATCTGCATCAGGAGCTCGATCGCCTTGAGCTTCGGCGCGCGTTTTACCTTGCGCGTGTGGCCAATCTGCACGCGATCCTTGCCGATGCCTGCGTAGAGCTCGTCGGTCTCGATGGATTCGATCGCCGCGGCGACCTCGTCCGACCAATCCGAGGGTTTCTTCATCTCGCCGTCCGGGCCGAAGAGGTCGCGGATGTCCGAGAAGGCGACTGCGGCGAGGTGCCCGATAAGGCGGTGCGCGGTGACGCCAAGCTGCGCGCCGATCTCGCGATCGATCAGTTGCACGACGTTGCTGACGCGCGGTCGGCGCAGGATCATTGCGACCTTGGAGGCGGACAGGCCGATGGCCTCGCCGATCTCCTTCGGCCGGCGCAGCGGGTCGTCCCAGTACTCGCGCACCACTTTGCGCTCCTCGAGCCGGCAGGCGCGCATGGCGTGCGCGATCTGAGACTCGAGCCGCAGCGCGCTCTGCTCCGCGGCTTCGCGCACGTGCGCGGGAAGCATCGGTGTCAGCCGCAGCGTGGGCGGCGGTGGGGCGACGACGTCTTTGCCGAAGAGCGGCTGCGAGAGGTACTCCTTTTCGTCGCTCACCGGATGGCTCCCATGATCTTCATCGCTTCAGCAGAGGTCTCGATGATGTCGTACTGGCCTAGGAAGTTGCACTTCAGTTCAACCTGGCTCGGCTGAAGTCGATTGCGCTTGCCAGGAAATTTAATTTCGAAGAGCCAGGACCGGCCTCTGTATCCTACAATTAAATCCACTAGATCGCCGCGGACCACGCTGCAGCCGATCTGCTTGAGCTCTTTGACGATGGCAGGCTCGTTGGCGTCGCGCTGCTTCGCGTACTTCGGCATTCCCATGGCGCAGGAGTTTCGCATCGCTGCGCCACGGGTTGCAAACTCACGAGTTCAGTGAGGGCTAGCCGGGTTCGTCTTCGGGCTGGTTCGCTTCCTCGTACTGCTTGTAGCCCTCACGAAGCACGAAGGCGAGGCCGCTCTCGGACATGTTGTGGGTCTTGGCCCACTGGCGCAGCGTCGGCATGGAGTTCTTCAGCTCGAGCGAGCGGCGCACTTCATCGATCTGCTCGTCGGTCAGGCGGCGCTTGCGGCCGGTGCGTTTAGCGCTCATCGGTTCACGACCCAAGAGTAGAACTGACGGCCCGGCAGCATTAGCGGGGGTGCAAGCCGTGTGAGGCGCGTGACGTTGGCGACTGCATCGATCTTGCGCTTGTAGTCCTCGGTTGAGGCGCCGATGATTTTCGTCGAACGCCGGTCGCGTACGCGCCAGCGCCACTTTAGCGGTGGCGCTTTGGCAGCAACGGGTACGTCATCCCGATAAGCATAGAGCTCGACAATCAGTGCCAAGGCTGTTTTTCTTGTTTTTGCCATGCGGCTCTCCATTTTCAGAAGTTAGGTAGACGATTTGACGGATTCGAAGAGGTCGGGCTCGGCCCAAGGCCGATCGTAGGCTCGCGCCCAGATTTCGGAGGCCGTGAGGGGTCTTTTGACAGCCCCTCTTGACCCGCCGAGCCCAACAACCTTGTTTGCGGCGCCAGCCAAGAGGATCGCGCTCCGAAAAGTCTCGGATCGCGTCTCCAGGTCGCTCACGCCGTAGAATTTGGGCACGTTCAGGTGCCGATGCAGCAAAGATTCGAGTATCAGGTGCGTCAGGCCGGAAATTCCGACGTTGTGCGCGCTGCGCGGGACGCTGCTTGGGTTGCTCATGGCTGCGCGGTGCAAATTTCGATTGAAATTGGCACTCCCATCGCTTCGACGGCCATTTGCAGGGCGGAATTGATGTTGTCTTCGAATGAAATCACGACTGAAGCGCCTGATTCGTCGGCCTTGATGACTTGAAACTGACCGAATGTGGTCACGACGAGATAAAAGCGCAGGTTATTAGGCTCGGCGAGGCTTTCGTTGGTGCTCATCGATCCCCCGACACGGATCGGCTATCGACCTCGACGTACCCCGTTGGATCGCTCGGATACCAGCCGCCGACCTCTCGCACGTGCACGATCTTGCCGGGGTGGTCGTAGGCTGCGGCATGGATGATCAGGCTGTTCCAAGCGTCCGTGGACTCAGCGAGGTCACTCTGGACGTGTACGTTTACGTCGGTGCCAAGAGCGCGACGTATGCGGCTTACGTCCATGCCCATCGCTCGGGCCTTCTCAGAGAGTTTCATTTCGATACCTCATCTTTTGGTGCCCAGCCGATACGCCCGACGTGCGAGCCGCACGCGGGGCACTGCATCATCGGGAACTCGTCATGGCCATTGAAAACGACGGTGAAGGTCTTGTTGCGGCACGTAACGCAGGCAAGCAGATCGCGATGCCCGAGCTCAAGGCTCGGATTGCTGAACGCCAAGAAGACAACATTTTCGTTGCTCATCGTTGTCACAGGTTCCAAGGTTGCCGGCAAGCCTCGTCCCAGATCTCGGCAGGAGACAGCTTGCGTGAAGCCTCCGCGGTCTGGTTTCTGTTCGCGGGCGAGTTCCATGCGTCTGTCTGCCGCTTGACCTCCTCGCGCACCATCTGGGCCAAGTTGAAGTACGCATCTCCGGCGCCGACCTGCTGTTCTTCCGTGCACGGGTTGGCGGCCTTGCGCTTGCGCTCGCAGCGCCCGCACGGAACGTGTAAGCCGGCTAGAGAATGGCCGCACGCATTGCACAGCCATGTGTGGCTTCGCTCATGCGCTGGTGCCACTGTTGGCGGCACCATGAATAGCTTCGCGTTCAGCAGCTCGACCATTTCCTTCGCCACGCGCAGTTCGGCCTTTAAGGTAATGCACTGCATCAGCGCCTCGTCGCGCCCTTTCTGCATGGCCTCCAAAGCCGTGCGCGGGACCAGGGTGCTGCTCATGCTTCTGCCCTCTTGCTATGCGCAATCGCATCGTCGAACATCTTCAGAGTGGCTTCGTGGCCAAGGAAGTCATTTACCCGCGTAATAGTGGTCCCGTATAGAAGGTTGGCGAATTCTCCTAACTTGTGGTTGGC
>Ga0163144_10021858_pt1 | contig 12701 bp, 7 predicted proteins | sample OliLak19BULKMAT1_FD_123175 | JGI IMG/M metagenome (GOLD analysis project Ga0163144, IMG submission 123175) | Freshwater microbial mat bacterial communities from Lake Vanda, McMurdo Dry Valleys, Antarctica - Oligotrophic Lake LV.19.BULKMAT1 | ecosystem: Environmental > Aquatic > Freshwater > Lake...
GCAAAGAGGCCTGGCCACCGGCAAGCTGATTGACCTGTCGCGCCGCCTGATGGCGGAAGCCGGCTCTATTGCGGGATTCGCCTCCTGGCATCCGACGGATTTCCACCGGTGGAAGGGCATCGGTCGCGCCAAGGGTCAACTGCTCATGGCGATGATCGAGATCGGACGGCGGATGATGCACCCACCCAGGACCGAGGCACCGATGCTCAATCGTCCCGAACTCATCGCGAACCACTTCGCCCCAATTGTGCACGGACTGGAGGTTGAGAAATTCTGGGTGCTGTGTCTGAACCGGAAGAACCGGCTGAAGAAATTGGTAGAAGTCACCTCGGGCACCGCGACTTCAGCACTGGCACATCCACGAGAGGTGTTCCGCAGCGCCATCCGGGAGGGAGCGACCGCCATCGCCTGTGTCCACAATCATCCCAGCGGTGACCCGGCACCTAGTGCGGCCGACGTGCAGGTGACTCGGCAACTTCGAGACGCGTCGAGGACCGTCGATATTGAACTCCTCGACCACGTGATCGTAGGCGAATGCGCCGCGGACCCGCAGGGCTGCGGTTACTACAGCTTCCGTAGCGCGGGACTTCTCTAAGCCGGAACGATGCAGTAGACATGGAGATTAGCAGGTAAAAGCAGGGCGATTTTCGACTGCATTGCAGTTGGGGAAAGGGCTGAGGATCTTTTCCCACAGGCGCGACCACCAGTCGCGTTCACGTGCAGGCACGGCGAGTTTGATGGTCGTCTTGCCGGCGGGGTGCGCGATGATGCCCGGCGAGCGGAACAGCCAGAAACGCAGCGAGTGGATCGTCACTTTGGTTTGCCAGCCGAGGTGACGTTGGAAGAGCACCGTGAGGTTGTAGGTGAGCGTGGCCAGACACAGCGCGGCCTCCGTGGCCCAGAACGACTCTAGGCAGAGCGTGGGTAGGGCGAAGCCCTGCTGGAGTTCCTTGATCACATTCTCGCAATCGGCCCGGCCGTTGTAGTCGCGCCACACCGTCAGCGCCGGGACATGCGAGGGCAGACTGGTCACCAAGGCCTGGAACACATAGCCGGGTAGATCGAAGAGTTTCTTGCCGCCAGCGTCCGGCCGGTCGGCTTGCCGATGGCGGAGCAGGATCAGTCGGCGGGCATGCGGCCAGCCCAGCGCCTGATACTCGACCTCGGCCACGTCGGTGCCCGCCAGCTCAGTCGGCGTCCACACGAGGTCATGTCGGATCAGGCTTTGCACCGGTTCGGTCAGTTTCGCCACCACGATGAACGGCAGGCGCAACTGTTCCCACAAGGCCAGCAGCTCCGCCGTGCAGAAGCCGCTGTCGGCCCGCACCACCCGCAGCCGCAGGTGCCGGGGCCGGTTGGCCCACAGTTCCTGGAAAAACGCCACCGCGTTGCTGGCGCAGGTGGCATTGCCGGAGCGCAGCCAAAGTTGCGCGACCAGCCGCGCTTCGGCGATCACCGCCAGCAGCGGATGCAGACAGGGCTTGAGCCCCGTGCGGGTGTAGCCGGTGCGCACGCCCTCCTGATGGCCGTCCTCGTGCAGCAGGCGTGTGGAGTCCAGATCGAGCGCATAACCGTCCCGCCGACTCGGCAGCCGCTCCAACCCCCACCGCCACAGCGGACGGAAGCAGTTGAGGTTCGCTCCGCCCGAGCGGAAGCCGGCGAAGAACCGCGACAGCGTGGATTGGCTGGCCACGCGGCGGATATTCACCAGTTCCGGCACCAGCGGGTCCCGCCGGAAGTAGGCGACATGGGTGAGCTTGCGCGCCTCACCCAGCAGACCGTGGACGAAGGCCAGCGCTTTCTCCCGCGGCATCAGGCTGTTGTTGGACTCCGGCAAGCGGTGCGGCAGCGCGGCCGTCAAACGCTCACCCCAGCGACTGCCATGCAGCCATGCCCAGAAAAGAGCCGTCCCGGCGTGCGCACTGAGCTGCTGCTCGGTGAACTCCACCGCGATTGATTTGCCGCCACTTTTGAACTCAAATCCCCGAGTCACCGTTTGGTGAAGCGGGCCGTCGCCCTTCGATTGTTCTGTTTTCATCAACACCAATCACTTCCCAAACGGTGGCACCTTTCAACTGCATCGTTCCGGCTAAGGAGGACAACACTAGCTAGAAGGCCAGGTTCTTGCTTTTAGTTGACATCGTTCACAGATTTAACTTTCCGTGTAGTCATGTCTTCGCGAAAATTCGTCGGTGTATCCGAAATCGCTGAAATGGCTGATCCACCAGTCACTAAACAGGCGGTAGCCAATTGGCGGCAACGCTTCGATGACTTCCCCAAACCTGTCCAAACCCTCCAAGCCGGTCCAGTTTGGGATGCTGAGGTCATTGCGGAATGGCTGAAAGCCAAGGCCGGCCATCGCACCAACGTAGTCAGCTTCATCAACCTCAAGGGCGGCGTTGCGAAGACTACGACCTCGGTCGCGGTAGCCGAAATTCTGGCCAAGGACTACCGGAAGCACGTCCTTTTCATCGACCTCGACCCGCAGACCAACGCCACGATTAACCTTATTGGCGAAAGAGAGTGGGGAGAGCGCGACGCCGATGGCCGCACATTGGCCCAACTCTTTAAGGACAAACTCCGGCCCGACGCCCCGCCCCAATTCGACATCGAAAAATCCATCGTCCGAAGCGTGTCCACCGTCGACGGCGGTATCTCCCGGCTTGAACTGCTTCCGTCGAGTATCGAGTTCATCGACATCCAAGAAAAGCTTCCGTTTGTCGCGATGCAGGGGAACTACGACAACAACCCCCAGGACATTCTCCGCCGCGCACTCGCCCCGGTCATAGACCGCTACGACTACGTCATCATCGACTGTCCGCCCAGCCTCGGCATTGTCACCAAGAACGGACTCCGCTTCTCAACCCACTACGTCATTCCTGCCATCCCAGACATCGTGTCAACGTGGGGCATTTTTCAGATCGTCAGCAGCATCGCGTCGTTTGGCGAAAGCATCAACCGGGTGATTAAACCGCTCGGGATCGTCGCGACCAAAGTGCAGGGCAACATTGACCTTCATGCTCGCGTGTTGGCTGATCTTCGCGCGGGCCGCCTATTCGCCGGCAAAGACACTGACCTGAAGCAGCCGGCGCTTTTTCAGAGCATCATTGCCCAGAACGCTAACACAGCGCGCGGCGCCGATGCCGATGCCGGCCTCAACACCTTTCGCAAGAAATACGGCCCCAACTACGAACCGCACCTCGCACTCACCAAAGAAATTCTCGAAAGATGCAACCCGCCCAAAAGTTAATCCGCGCGCTTCGTGCCCTGCTCGCGCTCGTCGAGGAGGAAGCTTCGCACAATCCGGACTTCGCCCAGCGCCTAGAGGCCATCGTTTCCGACCTGCCCGCGACTCCTACTGGCAAAAAAAAACAAAAACCAAGGACCAGCGAACCTAACATACAGCCGCCTGACGTAATTGCTGCCTATGAGACTAAGGGAGAAAGCGAGTTCCGTTTCTGGCTGCGCGACTTCGATCTTTCCACGCTCAAGACCATCGTCAAAGCCAACGGGTTTGACCCTGGTAAAAATTCCCAGCGCTGGAGTGAGCCCGATAAATTCATCGCTCTTATCGTCGAGCAAACCGCCGCTCGTCTCCGGCGTGGCTCTACTTTTCTTCCGCCTAAATCGTCCGATCCCGCCTCGCCTGATCAATAGCCAGCATGTCCACGCGCTTCTTTACCAACGCCGACACTAACACCCTACTTGCAAAGTTGGAGGGCGTCTTTCGTCACAACCCCGACATCCAGCGCTTCGATGCCCTAGTCGGCTACCTTCGAGCATCGGGCTATTTCGCCCTTCGTCCCCACTTAGAAAAAGTTCCTCAAGTCCGTATCCTCGTCGGCATCGACGTGGACGAGATTGTTGCCGACTACCATAAGCGCGGCCTGCTATTTCTCGCCGATCCGGCGAAGGCGATGGATGTCTTCCAAGCCCGCCTGAAGGATGACATCCAGCAGGCTGATTACCGAACCGAGGTCGAGGAGGGTATCCTGCAATTCGTGAACGATGTAGTATCCGGCAAACTCACCATTCGCGCGCACCCCACTAAGCGCCTTCATGCGAAAATCTACATCTTCCTCCCCACCGGGTGGTGTGAACACAAGCCCGGTGCGGTCATTACCGGCTCCTCAAATCTCACCGCCGCCGGACTTGGCGCGGCCGAGCAGGCTCGCAACTACGAGTTCAACGTCCTTCTCCACGATTACACTGATGTCAAATTCGCTGCCGACGAGTTCGATACGCTTTGGGCTGAATCCGTTGACGTTCTACCCAAAACTGTTTTGGCGGTTCGCGATTCGACCTACCTCACGTCGAACATCACTCCCTACGAACTCTACTTCAAGCTCCTCGCCGAATACTTCGGTCCCGCCATCGACTATGATCCCAACGCGATCTCCGATCTTCCCGAAGGATTCAAGCGACTCAGCTATCAGGCGGATGCCGTAAATTCCGGCTATCGGCTTCTCGAAAAGCACGGCGGTTTCTTTCTCTCCGACGTAGTTGGCCTAGGCAAAACGATCGTCGCGTCCTTAATCGCAAAAAAATTCTTCTTCTACAACGGATTCCCCGACCACCGCTCTCATACGCTGATCGTATGCCCACCGGCCTTGGTCGAGAACTGGCAGGACACGCTCGAACGCTTCCGGCTAGATAACTTTAAGATTATCACGACCGGTTCGCTCCACACGCTCAACAATCCCCAGAAATATGATCTCGTGATTGTGGACGAAGCGCACAAGTTCCGCAACGACACCTCCGACGCCTTCGACGAGCTTCAGCGTATCTGCAAATCCGGCACATTTCGCAAACTGCGCGATGGCACCGTGGCCACCAAGAAAGTCATTCTTGTCTCCGCTACGCCGCTCAACAACGCCCCGCAGGACATCCGCAATCTCATCTCCCTTTTTCAGGACCTAAAACGTTCGACACTTAGCATCTCGAATCTCCAACATTTCTTCGCCCAGCGGGATCGCGAGTTCCGTGAAGCAAAGAAAGAGCCCAACATTGAGGCAGCGCGCCGCGCCGTCGTCGCGATCTACGAGCGCATCCGCATTAAGGTTATATCCGAAATCATCGTCCGGCGCACTCGCACTGACCTCAACGAAAACGAAGAATATAAGCGTGACCTCGATGAGCAGGGCATTGTTTTTCCCGAGATCGAGCGCCCCCGGCATATCCTTTACCCTCTGTCTCCCGAGGTCGAAGCCCTCTTCGACCGCACTGTCCAGATGCTCGCGTCAGGCGGCGAGAAGGGCCTCACCTATAATCGTTATCGGGCGCTTACTTTTCTCAGCGCAGAGCTAAAGAAGAAATACTACAACGCCGACCGCATTTCCCAACAGCTCGCGACTATCATGCGCACCCTACTGGTGAAGCGTCTCGACAGTTCATTTTACGCATTCACCGCCTCACTTCGCCGCTTCCACGACGCTACCCGTGTGATGATCGACATGTTCACGCGCGGCACCGTTTACATCGCGCCCAACCTGCCAGTCACTCAGTGTTTGCTTGAAGGACGTGAGGACGAACTCATCGCCCTCATCGCCGAAAAACAGGCGGCCGATCCGACCATCGAGATATGCAAACCATCCGATTTCAGCGATGACCTGCTCATCGGTCTGAAGCGCGACCTCGCCCGCATCGCCCCCATTCTTGCTGAGTGGGAGCAGGTGGTTACCTCGAATATCGACCCGAAATTCGATGAGTTCATCCGCCACTTACGCGGCGACTTGTTCGACCGGACCATCAACCGCGAAGGCAAGCTCGTTGTCTTCTCCGAATCCAAGGAGACCACCGACTACCTCACCAAGCGGCTCTCCATTGCTGGATTCAACAAAGTCTTGACCATCGATGCGTCCAATCGAGCCGCACGCCGCGACGACATCCGCGCTAACTTCGACGCCAACTATTCCGGCAAGCGTCGCCACGATTTCGATATTCTCATTTCGACCGAAGTGCTCGCCGAGGGTGTGAATCTACATCGCTCCAACCTCATCGTTAACTACGACACCCCTTGGAACGCCACGCGCCTCATGCAGCGTATCGGCCGCGTTAACCGCATTGGCTCTACCGCCCCCCGCATTTACGTCTATAACTTCTACCCTACCGCCCGCGTGGACGACGACATCGAGCTAAAGAAGAAGGCTATCATGAAGCTTCAGGCTTTCCACTCTGCGCTCGGCGAAGACAGCCAAATTTACTCCACAGATGAAGAGGTCGATTCCTTCGGCCTTTTCGAGATTGCTCCCGAGGACAATGAACGCGACGAACGGCTTACTCTGCTCATGGAACTGCGCCGTTTTCGCGCCGAAAATCCCGAGCAGTTCCGCCGTATTGCTAAACTGCCTGCGCGCTGCCGCGTGGGCCGGGCCGACGCCACTCGTTTCCGCAGCACCGTGGCCTTCATTCGCAACGCTCACCGCGACGCTTTCTATCGACTCCGGCCAGATACTCAGGCGGAAGAGATTACCTTTACCGAGGCTGCCCGCGAGTTTCGCGCGTCCGATCCGGCGGAGCGGGCGATTCCACTCCACGGCGACCATCATGCCCAAGTCACCACGGCCACCGCTGCTTTCGCCGACGCTGTCCTCGCCGATGCCCTGACCCCGCAGGCAGTCGAGACAAAGCAGGGTCCTAACGAACGTCGCGCGTTGGCCTACCTCGACGGATTTCTCGCCTTCGATTTCGTGAACGACGAGGAGCGCCGCCTCATCCGCCTAGCCAAGCTTGCCGTGGCGCGCGCCCGCTATGCCAGCCTTCAGCGCGAGATTAACGCGCTCCAGCGCGACACCAAGAAGGTCAAGCTCACCCCTTCCGCACTCGCCGATAGGCTCTTCGACACCCTGAAAACCTACAAGCTGGAGGAGATGGAAAACCAAGGCGTCGGTTCGCTCGACTCCGCGCCACCCATCGAGACCGCACCCGAGATCATTCTCACCGAATCCTTCGACCATCCGCCCCACGCATGACGCGCGCTGAACTCCAGTCATTCCTCCAATCGCGCTACGACCGCGCGCGCTGGCTTACGCTGCTTCACCACTTGCTTCCCACTGCCAGGCCTTGGCTCGGCGAGCAACCCCGTGAACTCACTGATCCAGCGGTCGTATCCGCCACCCAGATCGCCCACATCCCGCTGGCGGACAATCGCAACGTGGCCGTGCTCGAGGTTCGCGTCGCCGGCCAAGTGGACTTGCAGCGCAACCGCGCCGGACTGCGTAATCTCGTCGCCCGTTTTATTGACCAGCAGACCGCCCACGCTGTGCTCGCGTTTTTCCTCGGCGATTCTGGCGACTATCGCTTCTCCTTCGTCGCGCGCACCAGCACCTTCACTGCCGACGGTCAGCTAGAGCTTAACCAGACGGTTCCACGGCGTTACACTTACCTTTTCGGCCCCGGCCAAGCGTGCCGCACCGCAGTCGAGCGCTTCGAATTGCTCCGCACCATCGGAGCCCGTGCCCGGCTCGATGACCTCATCTCCGCCTTCAAAGTCGAGCCGCTCTTCAAAGAATTCTACCGTGACTACGGCCGCGTGTTCGATGCGGTCGAGGCGCACCTTCGGCCCACTTTGCCCGACAAGGAAAAGCTCCGTCTCTTCACTCAGCGGCTTTTCAACCGGCTAATGTTTCTCGCCTTCGTTCAGCGCAAAGGCTGGCTACGTTTCGGCACCCGGCCCGATTATCTTGCTGCACTTTGGGACGACTACGCGGCCAACCGGCGAACCACTTCGGGCTCAACGAATTTTTACTGCGACCGTCTCGTTCCGCTCTTCTTCGAGGGACTCAATCAGCCGGACCGTCCTGTCGGCACTATTGATCCGCGTTTCGGCATCGTTCCCTATCTGAACGGAGGTCTTTTCGAGCGCGCCGAGGACGGCACCGATTCGCTCGATAGCTTGCGCGTCCCCGACGAAGCCGCCGCCGCCATCCTCGATACTGAGTCTGGCCTCTTCTCGCGCTACAACTTCACCGTAACCGAAAGCACTCCGCTAGAAATCGACGTTGCCGTTGATCCCGAAATGCTCGGGAAGGTGTTCGAGGAACTGGTAACCGGTCGCCACGAACAGGGCAGTTACTACACCCCCAAGCCCATCGTCGCCTTCATGGGCCGCGCTGCTCTCGTTGAATACCTGGCCGAGCGCTGCCCGGCAGAGTCACGCGCCGCGCTAGAGAAATTCGTCCACGATCATGACGCATCCAGTCTCGCTGATCCCGAAGCCATCCACGGTGCTTTGTTGACCGTCAAGATTTGTGACCCGGCCTGCGGCTCCGGTGCCTACCTGCTCGGCCTGCTCCACGAGTTGCTCGACCTGCGCATCTGCATCTTCGCCTCGCTGAAGAAGCAAACGCCCGAGACCTCCTACAAACGCCGCTTGGAAATCATCGAGAAAAATCTCTACGGCGTCGATCTCGATCCTTTCGCGGTCAACATTGCGCGTTTGCGCCTCTGGCTCTCGCTCGCGGTCGAGTTTGAGGGTCCAGTGCCCCCTCCGCTGCCCAATCTCGATTTCAAGATCGAGTGCGGCGACGCTCTCGCAGCCCCCGCGCCGCAAGACATTTTTCAGCGCGAAGCGGTCCAAGAGTTCCGCGACAAAAAAGCCGCTTACCTACGCGCCCATGGTGACGAAAAGGCCGAGCTTCGTGCGGAGGTAGAACGCATTCGTGCTGATTTGGCTCTCTGGCAAGTTGCTGATCTGGCGGGTCACGGTTTCAATTGGGCAGTCGAGTTTGCCGAGGTGTTTTTGCCATCAACCGCCGACGCCACCATCACTGGGAAGTTCAACCTCGGCCAGGAACTCGCGCCCGCCGATCTCACCGGCGGCTTCGACATTGTCGTGGCCAATCCGCCCTACGTGCGCATGGAGTTGATCAAGCCGCAGAAGCCCATGTTGCGAAAACGCTTTCCTCTCGTTCACGCAGAGCGGGCCGATCTCTACATTTACTTCTATGCCCGCGCCCACGAATTGCTCCGACCGGGGGGCGTCGCCACTTTCATTTCGTCCAACAAATGGCTCCGCGCCGGTTACGGTGAATCGTTGCGTCAACATCTCCTCGACGCGCAGACATTTCGGTTGGTGATGGATTTCGGTGAACTTCCCGTTTTTGAGTCCGCCGCTACCGATGCCGCCATTTTTCTCTGGCAGAAGCAACCGCGTGAAACAACCGCAACGGCGTGGGCAATGGTGAAGGATCTGCCCCGCTGCTACGCGGAGGGCGTTCGCAAACACTTCGTCAACCTCCAAGTCAATGTGCCGGCTGAGCAATTCGGCACCGGCAAGCCGCGACTCGCAACCAGCGCAACTGCCGATCTTCGGGGACACATGGAGCGGAGCGGGCAGCGCCTTGGTGAGCTATGCCGGGGTGTCCTCGGCTGGGGCGTCAAGACAGGTCTAAACAAAGCCTTCATCATAGACCACGCCACGCGCGAACGACTTATCGCCAAGACGCCCGCCTCAGCAGAGATTATCCACTCTCTTCTAGTTGGCGACGACGTTCGCCGCTACGAAGTGCATTTTCGCGGCACTTACCTGATATACGCGTTTCGTGGAGTGGACATTCACCGCTATCCCTCTGTGGAGCGTCACCTAAAACCGTTTCGTTCCTATAAAAACGAGGACGGAAAAACCGAAGGCCTCGATCATCGTGCCACCGAGCAGGAATGGTATGAACTCCAACAGCCGCAGATGGCTTATCGGGATTTTTTCGCAGCACCCAAGATTGTTTATCCTGACTTCGGAAAAGAGCTACGTTTCGCGATGGACCGGAGCGGGGGCTATAGCCTCAACACTTCTTACTTCATAGCACGAGAGGATTGGTATCTTTTGGGCGTCTTAAACTCTGCTGCGGTTTTCCAGTATCTAAAGGGAACATGTCAGTTGCTTGGAGATGAAGATGATGGAGGTCGTCTGCGTTTCTTTGGACAATATCTCGAAACGCTCCCCATCCCCAACGCCTCCCCAGCCGAGCGCAAAATCATCGGAAATTTAGCTCAGCGAGCCCAAACACTGCACAGCCAGCGCCGCACCAGGTGCGAGAAATTTCTACACGCCCTCGGCGTCGAACCGGCCGACAGCACCTCGCGCAATCCCTTGGAGCAACCATGGTCGCTCGCGACCAACGACTATGCTAAGCGCGCCCGCAAGGCCACCGGCCGCGCGCCCGACCTGAAACTTTACGAAGCCGCCCGCGACGAAACCGCCGCGCTCACCGAGCAAATCGCCAAGGTGGAATCCGAAATCGACACCCGCGTTGCCGCCCTCTACGGCCTCGACGCCGAAGACCAACGCTGGGCCGCCAAAACTGGTCCCACCGACGACAAGCAGGCGTTGCTTTTTCAGGTTTTGGGTAAGGTAAAAGAAAAGCACGCCTATTTCCGTTTCTCCGCCATTCAGACGGAAGCGAACGAAGCGGAACTGAAGATCACGGAGTCTTCACTAAAGACTTACGTTTCCGAAGCCGTCCAGCTAGGCCTTATCTACGATGCCGGCCGCGACTGGTATTCCCGCTTGAGCGAACGCGTGACCCTCGACCCCAAGCCTGTCGGCAAACTTGTTCGCGCGGTCGAAAAAGCTTTCCCGTTACTCGACTTCGCCGTCTGGAGCACGGCCCAGATTAACCCGTGGATGCACCACCTCCTAGCTCAGCCGGTTGCCTTCCTGAATGCGCCGACCGACACGCTCGAATCTGTCGGCGATAAACTCCGGGCCGAAGGCTGGGAAGTAGCCATCAATCCTCCCGCGAGCGCCGCCGCCAAACTCGTCCGTCCGGGCGAAAAAATGGTCGTCTTGCGGCCCGCATTAGGTCGCCAGCCGGCTCCTGACGGTCGGCAATCCACCATTGAACAGGTCCTTATCGACCTCGTTGTTGAAGCCGGTCCCTTAGCGCTCATGGACCTGAACGAAGCCGAGAGTGTCGTTCAAACAGTCCTCGACCGGCATCTTATCCAACTCGCTCCAATGCTGCGCTATGCGTATTCCAGAAAAGCCATTATCCCGGCATTAGAGGCAATCAACCAACGTCACTCAATCACCTTTGGTGACAATAGTTGACCGAACTTAATAGACCCCACCCGCAATGTTTTCGCCCGTCGTTTACACCCGAGAATGGATCGAAGGGCAGCGCCGTGCGCTTGGGGACTGTGATCCGGGCTTGCTGGAGAAATGCGTTTACGCCCTGACTTTGTTGGGTGGCCTAGCCGAAAGCGGCCTGCCATTCATGTTCAAGGGCGGCACCAGCTTGCTACTTCACCTCTCGACCATCCGACGGCTCTCCATCGACGTCGATATCGTCTCTCCGGCCGCCGATGCCGAAATTGACCGCGTGGTCGCCCAGATTGGCCGCACACCACCGTTCTTGGCGTTCAAGGAAAGTGTGCGCGGCGCGCCAGGCACCCGTGATTTACCCCAGCGCCGGCACTTCAAATTTTGGTTCGCCACCGAACGAGCCCCTGATGGACGCGCTTATGTTTTGCTCGATATCGTCCAGGAACCCCACCGCGTCCACGAGACGATGACACTTCCGATACGCACGCCCTTTCTCCAACCGGAGCGCGAAATCATGGTAACGCTGCCCACGGTCGAAAGTCTCTTGGGCGACAAGCTCACTGCTTTCGCACCGATGACCACGGGCGTGCGGCTGTATCAAACCGACGGCACCGAGGGCGACACCATGCAAGTAGCCAAACAGCTTTTCGACGTGGGAATTCTTTTCGAGCACGCCGCCGATTTCGCGCAAATCGCGAGAGTTTACGACGCGGTTCATGTCCAGGAAGCGGGTTATCGCGGGAACAAGCACACTCGCGCCGACGCGCTTACGGACACATTTAATTCGTCCCTCAGTCTTTGCCCGATCAAGGAGCGCCATCGGGATGCATTCCCCAACGCGGCCTTGCTGCGCGACGGCTTCCGCAAATTGCGCGGGCATATCGCTTGGAAAGGATTTGGTGAACAGGAAATCAGGATACTCGCCGCTCGCGGAACATTTCTTGCCGCGCATTTGCGCGCGGGTGCTGACTTCGACTTCTCAGCCGTCCGCTACTCGGGAACCCCGGATCAAATAGCCGCCCTGAAGGCCGCTTCGCTCAAGGGCCGTCCGCATGATTGGGCTGACGGAATCAAAGGGGTGAACGCGGAAGCCTATCACTACCTCCACCGCGCTCTATCCCTCTGAAAGGATAGCGTATAATCTACAGTCTCAAAGATGTATCTTTCCACACTAACTATCTCAAATTTCCGTTGTATCGATGCAGGAGCCAGTCGGATGGAAATAACATTCACCCGGGGCCTCACCGCTCTCGTGGGTGCGAATGACGCAGGAAAGACCGCCATCATTGATGCCCTCCGATTTGCCCTCGGCACTTCAGATCAGGATCGGCAGCGCCTCCAGGATTCCGATTTTCACGCTGGCGCAGTGGAAATCACCATTGTCTGTAAATTCGAAGCTTTGAACGCCAAAGACCTCAGAACGTTCGCGGAATATCTCACCTACGGCGTCAACCTTGATGACAAACCAATACTGTATCTAAACTGGTTGGCCGAAAACACCGGAGAATCTCGCAGGGGCCGCCCCTTCCATCGAATTGAAGGGCAATAAAGGGGTCAGGTCGAGTATATTGCAGTCGTTCATTCGCTGTGGGTCCGATACCCCGAAGCTTGCTTCGGCTTGGTTGGTTGATCGGGTTTGAGTGTAGATTGCATGACTGGC
>Ga0163144_10021859_pt1 | contig 12701 bp, 11 predicted proteins | sample OliLak19BULKMAT1_FD_123175 | JGI IMG/M metagenome (GOLD analysis project Ga0163144, IMG submission 123175) | Freshwater microbial mat bacterial communities from Lake Vanda, McMurdo Dry Valleys, Antarctica - Oligotrophic Lake LV.19.BULKMAT1 | ecosystem: Environmental > Aquatic > Freshwater >...
TGGATCGCTTCCAAACATCTCATCGCGCCACTTCCAAGCTCGCTCAGAATACACACCACTAATACTGAGCGCCAAAGGGTTTTCTGATTCTGCATCTAAATACGAACCCAAGTCTTCTCTTATTTCCCAGGCCTGTGGAGTATCGAGACCACCCAAAGATATCAAGCATGAATACGTAGATAACTTGCTTATACGGTAATTCCAAGCTTCTTCAGAGTCACTACCTGAATAACTCCAACCCAATGCTGATACATATTCATCCGGAGTAAGAGTCAAATCCTGTGCACGATCGTGCAGGTCTGAATGGTCTCTAAGACCAATAAACGCCTCTCCAAGTGTGCGTGGATTTTTGATATCCGCCAATTGCTGCCATAAAAACTGACGTTCATTAGTGGCTAGGCCTGCCAAACTCGACAAAACCGCTTGTTTGTCTTGAATGTCATAGCCAGCTAAGTCACTCTTAACTTTTAAAATATATGTCTGCATATCATCTATAGTCATGATTGATCCAGTCATAGAGTTAGAAAAAGCAGCTTTACGACCCTTCATATATAGCCTGTCTCGCTCATCAGATGCCCTCTGATTTGCTATACCTGCCAATGATTTACCAAAATCCTTAATAGTACCTGCCTTACCCGCTAAGACTTCTCTAATCAACCAAGCATTATCTGAGTCATTGCCAGCTAGACATTGTAAAACCGTTTTGTCTTTAGCACCCTTATCGAGCAGTTCATTGAGTTTAAAAGCAATGTAGTCTGGGTCACTCAGTGTTTCTGGGTCTGATGTGTCATAATCCGCACTCAAGCTACGGCGGCGCTCATCGCCTGTAATTTCAACTTTGATACCCTGGATAAGCTGCAACACACTCGCTCGCTCAGTTTTATCAGCGATTTTGTTAGCATAATAATACTCTAAAGCTCGGTGCATTGTGGCATTGATATCACCGTTATAAAAATGTGCTATAAACTCTGTAACTCGTGAGATCTCTTCTCTATCGTCATAGCTAATTGGCTGCGGCTGGTCGCGTGCCAACCCGGCCTCAAGCTTACCTTTCATGGTAGTGTGAAAAATCTTAAATTGCTCTGCCATGTCTCGCATACCAGGTATTCGCCCCAGCTCTTCACGTGAGAGCACCCGCTCGCCACTGTGCAGAAATTTGCTCTGGTCAACCTCCGCCTTTTGACTCATTGGCTCAACGCCAAACATTGCACCTACACTATGTTCAAAAGATTCTTCTGGCATTTCATCTGGTAGTTTTTGATAATTCCAACGACGAAACTGGGCTTTGTCTAGGGGCGTACGTTCGGCGTAACCACTACCGCCTCGACTTGGTGGGTTTGCCAACCCAACTATATTAAGATTGTCTCTCACTACGCTTAAGTGCTTTCCGCCTTTTTTTGTAATATTTACAGTACTAGATTTTTCAAACGCATCGATTATTTCATGCAAACGAATCAGTACATTTGGACGAGCAGCATTAATTTCTTCAATAAGTAAAAGTACCTTATGACCTTTTGCCGCCTCTTCTATAGCAGCAGTTACTGGACCGTCAAAAAAAGCAAATTCGGCATCTTCGGTATCTTTTTTGTCTGGGTTGGGGCCAAAATCACCCATCAAGTCTTCGTCTTCTGTGCTACCCACCATATTTACATAGTGCACAGACCAGCCAAGTTCTGAAGCCATTTTACGAGGCGTGGTGCTTTTACCAAGCGAGGTACCACCTTCAAGAATAGTTGGCTGGTGCTGACTAAAAGCTATTGCGAGGCGTTGTTGGGTATCTTGACTAAATTCGTCTTCGATATAGTCTGCAAAATAATCTGGAACCTGCTCTTCTTGACCGGTTCCTCTCTCTAGTTTTACTCCAAGGTATTCAATTGTTTTTGGACCTTCTTGAATAGCTTGTTCTGCTAGAGCATGACCAAGCTCGTCTCCACCTGTAGACGCTGACACGTTTTGATGCTGTTCCCCCGTATTACTATCTGGCATTCACCCTCCAGGTATAATTTTAGAATATTTTACTACGGGTAGAAATACTGAACAATCTTAGCTGAATTACGCTGATCGCGCATCCAGCTTTCAAAGTCTGGGCCTTTAATTAAGATGTGAGACGCACGCACTTGGTCATCTTTGCGCTCAGTAACCTTAATAATATGGTAACCATACTGTGTCTTTACTACTCCACTCACCTGACCTGGTTGAAGCGCATAAGCAGCAGCTTCAAATTCTGGCACCAACTGGCCTTTTCCAAAGAGCCCTAGATCACCACCATTTGAGGCACTACCATCAGTACTATACTGTTTTGCAAGCGCTGCAAAGTCGGCACCGGCACTAATTTGAGCCAAAATATCTTGAGCTTGTTTTTGCGCCGGAGCAGTTAAAGCTGGGTCAGCGAGTATCTTGTCACTTAATTTCTGCTGAATAAGCTGTTGCTTAATCTTAGATTTAAAATCATCAACAGACCAACCGTAAAGTTTGTCTAAAGTGCGTTTTACCTGGTCTAATCCACCAGCGTCTTTTACAAGTTGATTAAACTTATCATCAACTTCTTTACCAGAAACGGTTACACCATATTTAGCGGCTTGCTGTTGCACGATCAAGTTATTTTCTAGCTGTACAATCAGATCTTGTTTGAATTGATTAAGTTGCTTTTGACCTTCTGGTGAAGAAAAGTCTTGGTTTTGGCTCTGAAAATATTTTTGGGCTGAAGCGAGCTCAAAAAGATAATCATTATAGAGAGTAGTGTTCCATACAACATTACCATTCACGCTTGCTATAGGGTAAGGAATAATCTTACTAGCTATCTTAACAGCTCTATTTGACATTTTGTACTTATATATAAGTACTCCAAATACAGTTACGGTCACAAACAACGCCACAAGTGCGCCAATACCAACATTACGGATGGTCTTCTTATTCTTTTTAGGGTCAACACCAAGCTTAGTGAGCTTTTCTTTAAAAGATACGGTTTTTTGGCTTAGAACACTCTTACCAGTAGGTTTTTTACCCTTTGTAGCTGGTTTAGTAGTTGTTGTTTTAGCTGACGAATTATGAGACTTACTTGTCTTAGCTGTTGGTTTACGTTTTGATGATTTAATATCTGGATCTTTAGGCATAATAATTTTTTAAACACTCCATTTTAGTCTTAGATTCTATGATACACCAGCTAGAATATTTGTCTAGGTGGTACGACGTACTACCTCGAGTATAGCCTGTTGCATCTTAGCTGGCTTATGAACAAATTTTAACCTTAAGGGCTTACTGCCCGAAAGTGTTTCGATGGTAACATCTCCAAAACCCAGCAATGATGCCTGTGCACCACGTATCTTGTAATTCACATTCTGAATATTGCTCAGTGCCAGCTCACTCACTGCTCTGCCAAAAAACCCATGCTGCTTAACGATCATTATGCGTGTACTTGAAAGAACATACACACTATAATACCAGCCCACCCAAGTGCGCAACCAATAAAAACTCAAAATCAAAAGACCAGCCAGTAGTATCCAATAGGTATATGAAACCCACGCATAGCCATTACCTGTTGCATACGCCCAGGGCAGTAGCATAACAGGCAGAATAATTAAACCAAAAATAAGTTGGCGACGCATTACTACCGGGTGTTGACGCTCAACCAAAATCACCTGCTCATCATCTTGTTGCCCGGCAAAACTACGTTGCTTGGCACGAGTTTGTTTGGTGCTTTTACTCATACACACTATTCTACACATATAAGCCTGGCATTACCAAATAAAAACCCGCTTCTAGCTTCTTTTAGTAAGAAGCCTGAAACGGGACACACTCGCACCCTATGGCTATTTTTCTTGTATTTCTGCCTGTCTTTATAGGTACAGGAATCTTATCGAATAGCTCAAGAGCCTCATAATATGATTTGTCTGTAATAGATGTTTCATCAATGGGATTTTGATCAGTAGTAGAACGTTGCGCAACAATTGTTAGCTGATGCCAGCCTACAAAGCACTCCAGCCCTGCGGCTTTACGAAAACGAATACATATATGAGTCTGATTACCCTGACTGTCAGTATCTACTTGGTCAAGAGCTGATAGGTAGGTTGTTTCTGGAACACGAATATTAGTAATCACATTGCCCGTATAAATTGACTTGATATCAAGATATACATACAAGCGACTTTTTGAAGACATTATTCTTCCTTTTGCTCGGTACAGAATAGGTGCGAATAGATTATACATATTATACCTTTTTACATAAATTGTCAATTGAGGATATTTCGCGCTATAATACCGGGGGTATGCCCTGGTAGCTCAGTGGATAGAGCGTCTCCGTCCTAAGGAGAGCGTCGGGGGTTCGATTCCCTCCCAGGGTACCAAAAGACTAGTGTATAATTTTTGTGCATTAGTCTTTTGCAATAATTAGCAGTTCACCCAAATAATATTGTAATTATTCGTTTTATATTCTATAATACTCATTCTTGATCCAATTACTTGAATTGAGGATACAATGTACCTTTCTTCTTTAGAGTACGCACATATGACACCTCGAGGAAATAATTTCTTTGAGTTCAATCTCAAAGCATTTCGTATCTGCCCTGGCACACTAGCAGGCAAAATAATTCTTGATGTTGGTGGTAGTGATTTATCAATCTTTGGTCGCCATGCCGCTCAGCTTGGAGCTACAGTTATCAGTATTGATTCGTTGTATGAACAGATTCACCACAATACCGACCTAGCGACTTTGGACGATACACTTGGTATTGGAGCACTAGAATTTGGTATCCCAATAGTTGATCTTGGCCCATTAAAAAACAATGTCGCCGCTCTCGCTCAAGCTATACCTTTTGCTGACAATACGTTTGACCTAGTTGTCTCGTTTGCTTGTGTTCCAAGCTATCTGCCTTCTAGCGATTACCCCATCTGCCTCGTTGAGTTACTGCGTGTCACTCGAGGTGGTGGAACTATTCACCTAGCACCTGTTGATGAGTTAGATAATTTCTATCCACTAAGTGATTGTAACTATCTGTATGACTATGGTGTCTTTGAACTAGATTTATTTACTAATGCTCTAAACAGGATAGATACAGAGACTGAGTTTCACTATTTTGACTTTGAGGAGGTTGGTACTTTCAATCAACGAGGCTTAATAATACACAAGAAGTAATACGAAGCTTGTATTTACTTTGACCATTATGGTAGTCTTAAGGCATCAGAAGTTGAGTAAAAGAAAGCTACCTAAACCGAGGTGGTTGTCGTCAACCGAGGAGGTACATGAAAATTGCCTATCGTACACAGTCAGCAGAAAGTGCGTTTTTCACAGAGACGCAGATCTCGCCGCAAGCATCGTGAGCACATTGCAAGAAGTCGCTGGCGCAAGAGTAGTTATTTGCATACTCCTCGCTATCAGCGACGTGATTTCATCATTTTGCCAGACGGCGTAGTGATCAATCTCTGCATAGAAGCCGCTTACTAGCGCACTGGGTACGTACCCAACAAGAAACTTTCAGAAAAACTGACATGTAATACCCGTTCAATCTAGTATTGAACGGGTTTTTTAATACAGAACCTACGATATTAGGTCGTCATATGACGTTGATGGATAGCTTGGTAGTCAAAAAGCTCTTCTGGTGTAAACCACAAGCCAACTTCAAACTCTGCTTCTTCAAGATTGCCCGAGGCATGAATAAGATTACGAATAGGTCGCTTTGAAATATTGGCGTAAGAAGAAGAATCAAATGAATAATCGCCTCGAATAGTACCTGGCTCAGCCTTAGAAGGCAAAGTAAAACCTGCGAGCTTACGAATAACCTCAATAGCGTGAGGGCCTTCAAGAACCAAAGCAAGGATTGGTGAAGATGTAATAAATTCAACTAGCCAACTTTGCAGTTCTAGGCCAATTTTTTTTGGGTCATCTGTACCGAGTATCTCTACAGGGTCTATCCCTTGCTCTTTATAGTTTTCTAAAGTTTTGTTACCCATTCCCACAATAAATTCTTCTCTATCTTTAGGATAATGCTTATTAGCCAGCTCTTCTGGGGCAACTATCATCTTTGCGCCAACAATTTTTAAGCCTACTTTTTCAAACCGAGTAATAATATCTCCGGTTATACCTCTCTGTAAAGCATCAGGCTTAATTAGTACTAGTGATTTTTCCATTAGTTTTCCTCCATTAGTTTTTCAAATTCTTTTATTCTGTCATTATCGTACGGCCCAATCATCGCTAAACGAACTAAATCTTTATACAAATACTTGCGCGCAACTGTCATTATCTCTTCATTTGTAACAGCATCAATTTTGGCTAAAGTTTCTTGCAAAGTTTGAGCTTTGTCAGTCAAGATGAGCTGAGTACCCTGCAAGTCTGCAACTGCTGCATTACCCTCTAGCCCCATAATATAGCGACCTCGCACTTGCTCTTTTGCTTTGGCAAGCTCTTTGTCACCCACCAACTCTTGTTGTATTTTTTGCAACTCTTCAAGTACTGCAATGATGGCATCATCTATCTTATCATTATTTACACCTGCATATATTTCAAATTTACCACTATCTACAAAATTAGAGTAGCTCATATATACAGTGTATGCCAAGCCTTTACTCTCTCGTACATTCAAGAATAAACGCGAACTCATGCCAGAACCCAAAATAGTACTAAGAAGTTTCATAGCTGGCTCATCTGCGGCACCAATTTTTGGGGCTCTACCAACTATTAGTAAATGGCTTTGATTAGTATCTTCATTAGTCACACTCACACGGTGTGTAGACAGCCCCCACTTCACGGGTTGCCAGGTTCGCTGAGCTTTGGATTGTACTTCTGACAACATTTCATTAGCATACTCTACTACCTTACTGTGGCTAATATTACCCGCAACAGACAAAACAATGTTATCCATAGTATAGAGACCTCTAAAGTAGTTAATGATGGTATCGCGCTGCATAGAACTAATAATGTGTTCGTTACCAATAACGTTAGTTCTGAGTGTGTCGTGTGGCCACAAAAGATCACCAACCAAATCATACACGTAACGTGCGGGGTCATCTTTGTATACTTTCATTTCTTCTAATATAACGTTTCGCTCTCTTTCTATTTCGGCTTCTTCAAAAAGCGGATCGGTCAAAATATCTCCAAGGATATTAAAGGCCAGCCCAAAGTAGTTTTTTGGAAGCTTTATGTAATAGCTAGTGTGATCTTCGGCCGTATAAGCATTGATATAGCCTCCAACAGAATCAATTTCTTCTGATATCTGCTTTGATGTTGGGCGCTTATGAGTACCCTTAAATAACAAGTGTTCTAAAAAGTGAGCAGCCCCATACTCTGTCTTCATATCTTCATACCGACCACCAGCGCCAACAAAAAAATTAACTGTAACGCTCTCAGTTTCGGTCATAGTACGAGTAATAATACGCAAACCATTGGGTAGCTGAGTAATTTCATGCATGATTTTTGGACTTTCTTGTTTTCATAAAGATATAGCGTACCAGTAAAACCAGTACTACTGCAATAACTACATAGTCTACGTAGTGTAAGAAACCATAGTAGTGTTTCCAGCTATCACCGAGAACATAGCCAATCACTACAAATACAATCGTCCATATAAGTGAGCCAATAAAGCTATCTCTTAAAAATTTACTTAGGTTCATCTTAAAGGTACCGGCAGCAAAACCGGCAAAGGTGCGTATTACAGGAGTTACGCGAGACAGTAGTATCGCCTTCTCACCTCTTTTTTCAAACCAAGCCTCAGCTTTTTCATAGTCATGAGTACTAATAAGTACATATTTACCATATTTTTTCACCAGTGGCCCACCACCATATTGACCTATTAAGTATGCAATGTACGTGCCGAGAGTTTGTGCACATGTACCAATAATAATCAGTAGAATAATATTAAATCGCCCTGTCCGCGCCAAGCTTCCGGCCAGCGCAAGAGTAGCTTCTGAGGGGATCGGTACACCAGCATTATCGACTATTAAGATAAAAATAACGCCAAAATACCCAATCTTATCAATAAGGTTGAGTGCAAATTCTAAAAGCCATGCGGTTAATCCCAAGTAATTTTCCTTATCAAGTAATTTAGTAAATAAGTACTACTAGTGTATCAGGTTTAGCGGGTTTTCTGCAAAGCATGAGCATGCACCAGTATGATGCTCAAATCAGCGGGTGTCACTCCCTGCACTAATGAGGCCTGAGCTAGTGACTCTGGCTTAATCTCACTAAGACGTTTCTTTGCCTCATTACGCAAGCCCGAGATATTTTGGTAATCAAGGCTAATTGGCAACTTATGATGCTGTTTATCTTTGAGCTTTCTGGCTTCTCTGGCTTGTCGCTCAAAATAGCCCGAATACTTGGTGAGTATTTCAATATTATATGCATAATTATTATCAAGAACAATGCCACAAGCCTCTTGCAAACCACCATGTGAGTTTTCTGGGCGTTTGAGCCACTCATAGGCACTAATTGTAGAGCCTTCTAGCTTTACTTTTGTAATTTTGAGTAGCTTGAGCCCTTCTTCTATGGCTTGTTGTTTTTTCTTAACCCTACTCAAGGCAGTTTTAGACTGCAACCCAAGCTCAAAACCTTTTTTTGTTAGCCGAGTATCAGCGTTATCATTGCGCAGTAATAATCTATATTCAGCCCGACTAGTAAACATTCTGTACGGTTCTATATGAGTTTTGGTGACCAAATCTTCTATCAGTACGCCAATGTACGCCTCAGACCGATCTAATACAAACTCGGGCCTACCGAGAGCTCTGTGAGCAGCATTTATACCTGTAATCAGCCCCTGCGCCGCGGCTTCTTCATAGCCAGTTGTGCCATTCATTTGTCCAGCCAAAAATAAGCCCTTTACTACCTTAGTTTCTAGAGTAGTTTTGAGCTGATGGGGTAAGAAATAATCATAGCGCACTGCGTAGCCATACTCTAAAAACTCTGCCTTTTCGAGCCCAGCAATAGTATGAATTATCTTCTCTTGCCACTCAGGAGAAAAAGCCGTACTACAGCCTTGTAAATACATTCTTTCGCCATCGACACTGCCCTCTCGCCCAACGGGCTCAATAAAAATTGGATGACGAGTTTTTTCGGGAAAGTTTTTGACTTTTAGATCTAGGCTGGGGCAACTACGTGGGCCGGTTTCGGTAATTAGCCCAGAAATATTACCTGATGACGCATAATTATCTAAGATCATTTGGTGGGTTTTTTCATTTGTATAGGTTAGCCAGCAGAGCTCTTGATCTTTTAGCTCTACTACCTCATGATCTGGGTGAGTAAAGCTAATTTTGCCAGCTGTACCTGGTGCTACCTCGAGACGAGTATAATCAATGCTACTGCGTTTAATGCGCGGCGGTGTACCCGTTTTGAGCCGGCCACGTTGTAAACCAAGCTGAGTGAGTGATTCAGAAAGACCATGGCTGGCTTTCTCGTCTATTCTACCACCTTTTTTTATAACTTTTGGTCCTACTACAATTTCACCATTTAAGAACGTGCCAGAGCAAATAATAGCTGTAGATGTACTAATTGTACTGTGATTTTTAGTGGTAACAGAATCAATCAAACTATTTTTTGCCTCAACACCTATAGCTTCGTCTTCAAGAAAATCAAGATTAGGTGTAGCCTTAAGTTGCTTAATCATCTCTTGATTGTATTGATCTCTATCGAGCTGAGCGCGGTAGGCACGCACAGCCGGGCCCTTACTAGTATTGAGCTCTTTGAGTTGAATGGCACTAGCATCTACTACTTTGGCCATCACGCCACCCAACGCATCTATTTCGCGCACCAAATGCCCTTTGCCCGGACCACCAACAGAAGGGTTACATGGCAAAGCCGCCACTTTTTGCAGATTAGCAGTTATAAGTAAGGTTTTAGCGCCTATCCGCGCCGATGCAATTGCCGCTTCACAGCCAGCATGCCCGGCACCAACCACAATCACATCGTATTTATTTAATAATTTCTTGGTTTGCATTGCGGCTAAGTATAGCTCAAAACCCAATATTTTTCAATCTATAAAAGTTGCATATTGTGCGACATGTTTGTTACGCTTATAAGTATGTATAGCGAATATATGAGTGATTTTTTAGAATATCTTGAGGTAGAGAAAGGCCGTAGTCTCAAAACCATCGAGAACTACTCTCTTTACCTGAATAGATTTATTGAATTTACAGATGATATCAAGGTATCTAAGATTGACCTCAACAAGATCAGTAAGTGGCGCCAATGGCTCAATCGCTACAGCTCTGACGACGGCCGCACCATTGGTAAAGCTACCCAGAACTATCACCTTATTGCCATGCGTAGCTTCTTAAAGTACCTCGCGAGGCGCGACATTAACTCACTAGCACCAGAAAAAATTGAGTTAGCCACTTCTCAACGCCCACAGGTGAGCTTTCTAAATCAAGAAGAAGTTATACAGCTATTTGAGGCCATACCTACAGACAACATTGTAGGCTTGCGCGACAGATCAATCATTGAGCTACTCTTCTCTACTGGCCTACGTGTCTCTGAGCTAGCAGCGCTCAATATCAAAGATCTTAATTTTAAAACTGGTGAGTTTTCGGTGCGAGGTAAGGGCCAAAAAGACCGACCAGTATACTTGAGCGAATCTGCAGCCTATGTGCTGGGTAAGTATTTAGAGATGCGTAATGATGACTTTTTACCGCTGTTTGTGCACTTTCGTGGTACACAAAGTGACTTTAATGGCGGTGAGTATACTCGCCTGACCGTGCGCTCTATTCAGCGCATTGTAGAGCGCTATGCGCACAAAGCCGGCATAGCCAAGCATGTTACCCCTCATACCTTACGCCATAGCTTTGCGACAGACTTACTGACCAATGGTGCTGATTTGCGTAGCGTACAAAGCTTGCTTGGTCACAGCAACATCGCTACTACTCAAGTCTATACTCATGTTACTGACCCACAGCTCAAGGATGCTCATAAGAAATTTCATTCTGGGAACAAATAATTAATTACAATTGTTTGGATCTATCAGAGAATAGTCAGGTTTTACTGTTAGGGTCTTACAAATACTCGCTCCTGAATAGAGTACATCATTAATAAAACTATTGTTTGCCAATGGCTTCTCTGCCTGAATACGACGGTATAGATCTCCTACTTTAGCAGTCACATCAATCAGAGCTCTGGATGATTTCACCGCAACTGGCGATGACAGAGAAGGTTTGTTGAAGAATTTTGCCTGATAATCTGCATCTTTATATCTTGCTCTCAACCTAACAACAATATTTCTATTTACTGCACCTGTTGTTCCAGGGACCATTTTGTCTAAATCTATTGTTGTCTTGCAATTATAGCCACTTACAGGCAATGTACTTGTACATGTTTTAGGACTAATAAAAGTACCAGATAATAACTTGGGAGATGAATCGTTTGGAATACTAGTAGGAACAACCATTCTGGTATCAATACTTAAATTATCACTACTTACGAGACCAGTTTTGGGCCACGATACTACACTTAACTCTATTACGGCAGGTGCACCAGCCGGCCAATTTACCAACTCAGGATACATTGCAACCGAATCTTGCACAACGGCATTCTCTTTACCCCATTCAAGCTCCATTTGGTTTATTGATGTGCCACTTGGTAAATAGGTAAAGATTTGCACAGAATCATCTTTCTTTATCTGACCACTAGGTTGCGTTGAGCTAATCGAAACAGTACGACATACAACACTCGTCGTGTTATCAGCAGAAGTACTCAATATTGGCTTTACTGCATTATTAAAAGAAGTAGTGTCTCCGACAAATGTCGACCGAGTAATGTCAGTACAACTTGGGTACTCTTCATTAGGATTAATATTCAATCTCTGGGCGGCATCTTGTGCTGCAGACTCTGCTGCTGCGAGAGCTCTACTTGAAAGATCGGTATTAAGTGCTTGCTGAGACTGACGTATTGATAGTGTAGTAAGACCAGTAATTATTACGATAAAAACCAATGCTAGACCAGTAACGACAAGCAGAGATGTGGCACCAATAGGAAAATTATTATATGATTCTTCAATTTTTTTCATACTACTTATGTATATTCTACCGTGTAGGTGCCCCTATAGCAACGTTAAGATCCACTATTTCGCTCCGTAACAGCTGTAGAGTAATTGGCTACGTCACAAAAATTATCAGCTGGCTTACATTTTTTGGTACCCTTATCTGGCGTGCCATTAACAATGGTCATTTTGATAGTAGCACTTCTGTGAAGAAGAGATGAATTAGGGCCAGTTACATACGGGTTATTTACTGCACCATCTATTTTGACAAACACAAGCTCGGTTACTCTCAGGCTTGGATTAGAAATAGACTCTGAAATTGCCCCCCCAGAACATGCGCCACTGGACGAATACAAGTTTCTTTTGACTGTTGTACCTTCCCGTAAAATTTGAACTGAGGTAGAAGGAATATCTTGTGATGGGTCAACAAGACATATAGAGCTACCTGATGTACTAAGAATTTTTTTTGAAGCGATTTCTCTAGTAATCGTATCCATTAATTCACGCGCAGAAGACTGATTGGTTCGTATCGTACCGGCCCAAACATAAAATCTAAACACTCCTATAAAAGTAATAATGGTCATAGACAACATAAAGCCTAGAATTGCAGTAGAAAAGAGCAACTCAATCATGGTGAATCCTTGGGGCAAATCTGGTTTTTGTATATGCTGTTGTTTACTCATCTTTGTTTGTTTAAAATTACAATATTTTTCACACTCTGCCTATTTCCAAATGGGTCTTCCCAAAAAA
>Ga0163144_10021860_pt1 | contig 12701 bp, 11 predicted proteins | sample OliLak19BULKMAT1_FD_123175 | JGI IMG/M metagenome (GOLD analysis project Ga0163144, IMG submission 123175) | Freshwater microbial mat bacterial communities from Lake Vanda, McMurdo Dry Valleys, Antarctica - Oligotrophic Lake LV.19.BULKMAT1 | ecosystem: Environmental > Aquatic > Freshwater >...
AGCATTGAGAAGATGGTCATCAGCTTCTGGTCAAACACCATGTACTGCACGAACCAGACGGCCTTGTTCCAGCCGGTGAACCCGCCCGCGTAGGCGTTGGCCGCGTCGTCCATCGGGGTCATGTACGAAACAGATGGCAGGGCGAACGCGATAATGTTCATCGCGAGAATACCCAGCACGGCGATCCCGCGCAGCACATCCACGGAATGGACGCGGGCTTGAGCGCTGATCGGGGCCAAGGGCGTCGGGGTGGAATATGTCATGGGCGAAGGGTACCGGCGTAGTCCCTCAAGAATGCGGCCCGGTTCATCAGAACCGGGCCGCGCCGAAAATCAAAAGATGCTGGGAAACTGCCCTTACTTCGGCCCCGGAATTGTCACCGGCTGGTTCTCAATGCCACTAAGGCCCGCGAGCGCGGTATCCACGCCCAGCGTCACATACCGCCGCCCCTTCACGGTCGCGATCTTGGTCGCCCGCTGTGACCAATACGGGTAGCCGTTCAACTGCCGGTGAACGTAGTCAGGAGCGTTGATGATGAAAGTATCCTGATAGAAACGGATCGTGGCGCCGTCGCCGCCGTTATCCAGCCACTGCTCGGGTTCCACCAGGTCGATCAGCAGTTTCTGCAACTCATCAATCCGCTCACGCAACGGCTTGACGTTGGCCGTTTGGTCACCCTTGTCGCGGAAGGGGCTTTGACCGCCGCCCCCGCCGCCCTGACCGCTGCTCTGCAGCACGCTCGAAAGATCGAAGTCGGGCGCGTTGGTGTAGTTGGGCAGTTCCATCAGCAAATCCCGCACTGCGTAAATCTCGACGCGGCGGAACTTGTTCAGGCGCTCACGCGGGCCCACCTGCAGCGTGCCGCTCTCGGACATCTGCCAGGTGTTGCCGCCCGAACCGGTCGATTCCGTGGTGGCCTTTTCAAGCACCTTCTCGATCAGGGCCAGCCCGGTAGTCTTCTCCACTTTCAGCGAGATGGTCTTTTCCTTGTCCAGGCCGGCGGAGTTCTGGTCATCGGCCCACATCGTCTCGATGTCGGCGCCGGTGACTTCCGCGATGAACTTCATCACATCCTGCAAGCCCGTGTCGGCGAAGGTGATTGTGATCGGGCGCTGCAGCCGCACCAGTGTGTCTCGCTGCGGCGAGCCGGTGCCCCGAATCACGGGCTGCGAATCCACCGCTTTCATTGTCGTGGTCTGTGCAGGGGCGGAGGTGGCCGGACCCTTCTGTTCGTTCGCAGGCGCGGTTTGTGCTGCCGCAAATCCGCTCAGTGCAATCAGGCACGAAGCGGATACGTATACCAGCGGAGCCGACTTTGAAGATCGCGTCATGAAAAGATCCTTTCATCTGCCGAGCAGACTACCTAATAGTACCGAGTCTTCCCTCTGTACGTTGCCTCTTGTGACGATTATCGTACAACGTTGTTCCCGAGAAAGTATGGAAATGTCTCGGATACTTCCAATCGCGGGTTTGTCTGATGGGTGTTCGGTGTTCAGGTGCCCCAAGCCCTCCCCAAGCCGGGATCCCAACCTCCAATAACACCGCGCATCGCCCCAACGCCAGTGCTTACGTCTTGGAACTCACAAACAACGACCCGTGACACAAAACTCATCCCGGCGGCGCAACTCGCAATGAGGATTCACCCTGCTTTGCGGACCACGATCAGGTTCACTTGCAGCATCTTGCCAGCGGGCGATTGGAAGCCCGGAACCAGATCAACCAGGGTAAAACCCAGCCCGCGAACATGGTCCAAGACATCGGTGAAAAGGGGGCCGCCCTCGTACAGCGGAGAGAGGGACGCCTCGAGCAGCATGGCCTGAATCCGCGGCATCAATCCCGTCGCGCCGCGCAGGACTTGCAACTCAAAGCCCTGTGTATCGACTTTCAGGAAAAGCGGGCCGGAAGTTCCTTCGGTGACTTCCGGGCATTGATCCAGGCGCCGGATGTCGGTGACCTCATCGCTTGTCATCTTTGAATCGGGCGCGGCGATTTCATGCTCCCGCAGCATCGGTAGAAGCGAACTGCTCTGCGAGTTGCCGGCCCGGTGGATGGTGATCTGACCGTTGCTGTCGCCGATGGCGCATCGGGGAGCGACCGTCCATGAGGCATGGGCTTTCGAGCATCGGGTAAGGGTGGCGTGCTCGGCTGTCAGCGGCTCGAACGAAACAATGCGCCCTTTGAATCCCGCTTGGAAGAGGCCCAGCGAGAACTGGCCCACGTTCGCGCCTACATCCACGATCGTTTTAAGCCCAAGTTCATTGGCGACCGCAAGCACGCGGGACTCCTCGAGCCGTTCGGGATGCCGTCGCGTCACCTCCAGGCCCGCGCGATGAAGAATCGAGTGGATGACACTTTTGATCACAGGCTCTCCGCGCTCGATTTGGCGATCATGAAGTTACCTCGCTGATGACTGATCGGATAATAGGAATTCCGGGCCTACGCCGGCGGGAACGTGAAACGGTAGGCGGGCGCTTCTATAGCGATTCCAACATCGTCGCCCATTGCTCGCACGCCGTCGCGGCGTCGTATCTTCCCATGAGCGCTTCACGCGCGCGGCGGCCCATCGCCGCGGCGGCGGGGCGATCGGCCGCGAGGCGCTCGATGCACTGGGTCAGCAACTTCACATCGCCCTCGCGGATCACAACTCCGGCATCATTCTCCGAAAGAACGCGGGCGATCTCGGAATCGGGGTGGCCGATGAAGAGCGCCGGCCTCGCCGCGGCCATGATCCCGAAGAGTTTGCTCGGAACGATCAGCCCTTCCATCCCCTCGCGAAGCGAAATCAGGTGGACATCGCCCACGCAGAGGGATTGGGCCAACCGCTCCCGAGGGACGTAATCGTGATACGCCGCGTTGGTGAGGGCGTGCCGCTTGATGAACGCCTCAATCTCCGCGCGACGCTTTCCCCCGCCGACAAACACAAAGCGGATGTCGGCCCGGTCTTTAAGGGCGAGCACCGCGCCTTTGATGGTCTCGGCATCGTGCCCCAGGCCGAAGTTGCCCGAATACATCACGGTGAAGGCGTCGCCAAGGTGCCACGAAGCACGAACGGAGTTGTCCTCGCGCGGGATCGGATGGACACCCGACTCATCCGACCAGACGGGGATGAAGTGGATTTTGCTTCGGGGAAGTCCTTTGGCAAGAAGCCGACCCTCCATGCAGCGGCCCAGAACGACGGTTGCATCGGATGTGCGGACCAGCCGCCGATGGAGCCACTCGAGCAATCGCGTGAGCGCGCCCCGGGGTTTGAGCATGCCGCTGGCGACGGGAACATCGGGGTAGAGGTCCATCGCCCAGTAAACTGCCTTGTTGCCGCGGAAGAAGCGGGAAAAGAGGGCGAGCAGTGCGATGTATGGCGGCGTCGAGAAACCGATCACGATGTCGGGCCGGGGCAACGTGACGAGTTTGAACGCCGCGAGAAGATAGAAGAAGCCGAAATCGAAGAGCCGGGCGATGGTGCCGCGTTTGCCGAAAATCGAGAACCCCACCCGGTGCGCCGTAATCGTCCCCTTCGCGCCGGGGTTCGATCCGCCGGGAACCGCGATCTTCTCCACCTTCGCAAGCACCGCACCGGATTTGCCATAAATTGAGCGCGACGCCACAGCGGAGACCGTATGGCCGCGGCGGGCCAGATAGTCCGCCAGATCCTTCGACATCTGGGCCGTGGCGACTACATCCGGGTAGAAGGCTTGATTGAGCAGGACGATGTGCATGCGCTTGAGAGACGGTGCGGCCGCGGCGTTTCGCGCCGCGGCGGAGGAAGGAAGAACGATCGAAGTGGTGGGTTCAAGCGTAGCGGTGTGCATCGGACGACTATTTCCCAGTTGTCACACTCCGGCGATGGACCCGCGTGACTTTACGGCGGAGGAAAGCAGACTCAGAATGCTCCCCGCCTGTTGCTGCTGGGAAATCTGCCGCGTATACGCCGCGGCCTGCATGACCTGCGCGCGGACGAGTTTGGAAGTCTCCTCGGCGTAGTCCGTGTCGGTGATAGCCGAGCGGGCCGAGGAAACGTTCTCAAGTTCGGTGAGGGAGATGCGGCGCTCGCTATCGAGGTCGGTCATCATATTGCCGATCGCCGCCCGATTCGCAGACAGTTGATTGACCGAGGCTTCGACGATCTTCTGGGCGTCTTCGAGGTTCGCCCCCGACAAGTTCAGTTCCCCGCCGCGGGCCAGGTCGGCGAGCGTGTGCTGATTCTCCGAGCCATCGGAGTTGGTTGCGCCAAGATCCTTGGCGCTGTACCCGGTGAGAATCTGCTGGCCGTTGAACGTCGTGGTTTGAGAGAGAAAGTCGATGGTCTGCAGGATGCTGTCGGCCTGCAACTGCATCGCTTGCTTTTCAGCGGGGGAGTTGCCGGCGCCATTGGCCGCCGCGACGACCAACCCATTGAGTTCCACGACATAATCCTGCAAAACGCTCACCGCGCCATCGCGAGCGCCAAAGTAGGCCCCTTCGCGGTCGATGCTCTCGATGCGTGTGCTCAACTGCTTCTCGCGGGCGTTGAAGTTCTCGGCCGCTTGAAGCCCGGATGGATCATCCCCGGCGCGGTTGATCTTCTTTCCAGTGGCGAGGCGCTCGAAGGATTGGTTGATGTCGTGTGTAGCGCGTCCATACGCGAGGCGCGCCATCGAGGCGGAAGGATTGGACATGATTCCCAGCATCCGTGTGCATCGACCGTTCTAGAGGACGGGTTCAGGTGCGATAACGCCGCGTTCAGTCCGTCCGTGGCCAGAAATACCCAACCCCACCAAATCACGCGCACACTTCCTCTTCTCTTTTCCTTTCGCTCTTCTTTTCTCCTCTTCTCCGCGTCCCTCTCCTCCCTCCGCTGCCTCTGCGTTCGCTCCCCCGACGCCGAGACCCGCCACCCCTCTTCGCTCTTCGCCGCCGCCCCTACCGTCGCACAATGATCGGACGCATCACCGGAGTTCTCGAAAAGATTGATGAACTGACCGCCACCCTGGTGGAGCCGGGCGGTGTGATCGCCTACGAACTTCAACTGCCAGCGTTTCTGGTTGAGCGCCTTGGGAATAGCATCGGCACCTCCGTCACTTTCACCACGTTTCACTATCTCGAAGGGCAGGGGCAGGGAGCATGGTTCATTCCCCGCCTCATCGGGTTTTCCTCAACCCGCGAGCGGGACTTCTTTGAACTCTTCACCACCGTCAAGGGCATCGGCAATCGCAAGGCGCTGCGGGCGATGGCCGTCGAACCCAAAGTCATCGCCGCGGCGATCATCGAAAAGGACTCCCGCGCACTCACCAAACTCCCGGAGATCGGCAAGCGACTGGCAGAGACCATCATCGCGGAACTCACGGGCAAGGTCGAGTCGTTTCTGGGTGCGGTGGACTTGGCTCCGCTGGACATCAACGCTCGTGGCGCAGCGGGGCGGGCAACGCCCAATCCAAACGTCGATGAGGCCATCATGGCCCTGGTCGCGCTGGGGGAGACAAGGGCCGACGCCGAGCGTTTCGTCGCCCGCGCGATGGAGCGGGCGCGCCGCGAAGGCACGGATGTGGGAACGGCCGAGTCGCTGCTCCAGGCCGTATTCGCGCTGCGGGCGGGCTGATGTTCCCATCGTTGTAGGAGATTGCCATGCGAACCATTGAAGTCATTGATTCTCACACCGAAGGCGAACCCACACGGGTCGTCATCGCCGGCGGACCGGATCTTGGCATCGGCACGATGGCCGAGCGGCTCGCGCGGTTCCGCGCCGGCTTTGATCGTGTCCGCAGCGCCATTGTCAACGAACCCCGCGGCTGGGATGCCCTCGTGGGCGCGCTCTTGTGCGAAGACCCGGCGGACAAGTCCGCCGCGGCGGGCGTCATCTTCTTCAACAACGTCGGCTTCCTCAACATGTGCGGCCACGGCGCCATCGGCCTGATCGCCACCCTCGCCCACTTGGGGCGCATCAAGCCCGGTGTTCACAAAATCGAAACCCCGGTCGGCACGGTCTCCACCACGTTGCATGAACTCCCCCGCGCCGTGGTGAGCATCGAAAACGTCCCCAGTTACCGATTTCGCAAAGCGGTTGAGGTGAGCCTTCCCGACCTGGGCACGATCCGCGGCGACGTGGCCTGGGGCGGCAACTGGTTTTTCCTCTGCGATGACCACGGGCAAGACCTTGAGTTTGAGAATCGAGATCGCCTCACCGATGTCGCGTGGCGGATTCGCAAAGAACTTGCAGCCCAGGGAGTGACCGGCGAAGCAGGCAAGGAGATCGACCACATCGAACTTTTCGGCCCGCCCTCCCGCGATGACTGCCACAGCCGGAACTTCGTGCTCTGCCCCGGTCGTGCCTACGACCGCTCCCCCTGCGGCACCGGCACCAGCGCCAAACTCGCCTGCCTCTTCGCCGACGGAAAGATCAAATCGGGCGACATCTGGCGACAGGAAAGCATCATCGGCAGCGCGTTCAGCGGAAGTGTGCGAGAGGAAAACGGCGCGATCATCCCAACGATCACCGGCAGGGCGTGGATTACGGCAAAGACTACGTTGATGATTGATGAAACAGACCCCTTCGCGGATGGGATCATCGCATGAGCATGGGAAACACAAACATCGTGGTATCACTCAGCGTGCCAAATCATTTCATTGAACTTCTCTCGCAAAGGATCGGCAACTCATGCAGCAAAGTGACTGGCACGGCGTCTTCCCCGCGATTACCACTCCCTTCAACGAGGATGGTTCAATCGACCACACGTTTCTCGCGGCCCACGCCTCGTGGATGATCGATGCCGGCTGCCGCGGCGTGGTGGCCCTCGGCTCATTGGGCGAAGGCGGCTGCCTTGAACCCGATGAGCGCAACGCCGTGCTGAAAACGCTTGTCGTCGCCGTTGGGAATCGGGTTCCCGTCATCGCGGGCATCGCCGCCCTTTCCACCGCGCAGGCCGTGACCTTCGCAAACGATGCTCGCGACTGCGGCTGCCGCGGGCTGATGGTCCTGCCCCCGTACGTCTACAGGGGCCGATGGGAAGAGACGCGGGCGCATTTTTCCGCCGTCATTTCTGCTACTCCGCTCTCCTGCACGCTGTACAACAACCCAATCGCCTACGGCACCGACCTCCTCCCCGAGCACATCGCCGACCTTGCAGCGCTGCACACCAATGTCCACGCCGTCAAGGAATCGAGCGCCGATGTCCGACGATTCCCCGCGATCCGATACATCCTGGGTCCAAGGCTTGCCCTCTTCGTCGGCGTCGATGACCTCATCGTCGAAGGCGTCGCGGCGGGCGCCATCGGCTGGGTCGCCGGGCTGGTCAATGCCTTGCCCGCCGAATCGGTCAGCCTCTTCGACCTCGCCGCTCGCGGCCACTCCGACGAACTTGATCGGCTCTACAAATGGTTCCTTCCCCTCCTGCGGCTGGATGTCGTGAGCGACTTTGTTCACCTGATCAAACTCGCTCAGCAGGAAGCCGGAATGGGAACCGAGCGCGTCCGACCGCCGCGGCTGACTTTAACCGGCGAACCGCGAAAAGTGGCCCTGCAAACGATTCGCGTCGCGATGAAATCACGGCCCTGAAATGCCATGAAAACTTGTTCAACGCTCCTTATCGGTGTCTCCGACCGCCACCGTCCCGAGCGTCTCGAGCACGGTGTCCCGCGCTAACTCATCGTACGAAAGCACCGCGACCTCGGGAAGTTGCCGCTCAAGAATTGATCGCAGCGCCCTGCGGATCGATGTATTCTCGACCATAAGCACCGGGTCAAACGCCGCGTGCGCGTCCGGGTTGATCGCACGGCGCACCCGTTCGACCAGCACGCGCCGCTCATCAATCGCCATGCCAACGATCTGGCCATCGGACGTGTCCTCGACCGAGTTGCGCACCATGTCTTCGACTTCGGGCGCGAGCGAATACACGCTCAGTCGGCCCGGCCCGCTCGCCCATCGCACGCAGATGACCGCCGCCAGGTCTCGCCGCACCCGCTCAGTAAGGTACTGCGGATTCTTGTCCGTCTGCCCCCATTTCGCCATCGACTCAAGGATCACCCGCGTCTGCCGGATCGGCACCATTTCTCGCACCAGCCGCTGCATCACTTCCGCCACCGCCTGCAACGGCAACGGCGATGGGCTCACCGCCTTCACCAGTTGCGCCCCCTCATCGCTCGCCCGCAGCCGCTCAAAGAGCAGGTGCATCTGTGTGATCCCCACAAACCGATGCGCATTGCGCCGCAGCGTCACATCAAGGTGCCACAGCATCGCTTCACGCGCCGACAATGTTTGAACTCCGGCCTGATTCGCGGCGGCGGCCTGCCCCGCGCCGATCCACACGCTCCGCCGGCGAAGGTGCGGACCCGCCGTCGGCAGCACGCTCAACCCCGCCGCGGAGGCGCTGCCCTCGTCCGTCAGGGCGAGCACTGCGCTCGGGAGCATTGCACCGATGCCCGCCGGCGCATCGAAGAGATCGATGCAATATGTTTGCGCCGCGAGCGTGCTGTCGGCGATCCGCACTTCAAGCGGCGGCATCGCAACCCCCAGGTCGCTTGCCACACGCGCGGCGATGCGCTGAGCCTCATCGATCATCGACTCGTCCGACGCGGCGAGTGTGGCGCTCGCAGGTGAACCACCGATTCTGAGGACCAGCAAGTGTTCTTCCTCAATCGGCGGCCCGGCGGCTTTCGCCTCGGCCGCGCCGCCCGAACTTGTGCCCGCCGCGCTTGACGCCTCGCTTTCGGCCTTCGCTCGCGCAATCGTCGTGCGGAACGCCATCGCCGAGAGTACCGCCGCGATGCCGCCCAGCAACAGAAACGGAGACGCGGGGAACTTGAACGGCAGCACGCCGATGGTGAGCAGAAGCAGCGCGACAAGGCCCATCGCCCGCGGCTGCTTCAGGAACTGATCCGCAATATCGCGAGACACCGGAGCGTCCTCCGCCGAGGCCACCCGCGTCACAATCAGCCCCGCCGCGATGCTCGTAAGGATGGATGGGATTTGCGATGCCAGCCCGTCGCCGATGGTCAGCAGCGAGTACTTCTCCGCCGCGACTTGCAGGGTTTCCCCCTTCCTGAGTGTTCCGATGAGCAACCCGCCCACGATGTTCACGATGCTGATGACCACGCCCGCGATGGCATCGCCCTTCACGAACTTCATCGCCCCATCCATCGCGCCGTAGAGGCGGCTTTCGCGCTCAAGGTCGGCCCGCTTGTCCCGCGCCTGCCCGCCGGTGATGAGTTGCCCGCGCAGTTCCGCATCGATCGACATCTGCTTGCCCGGCATCGCATCCAGCGTGAATCGCGCCGCGACCTCGGCGACGCGCTCCGCCCCCTTGGCGATCACGACGAACTGGACTACAACAAGCACCAGAAACACAACCCCGCCGACAATGTAATCCGAGCCGACAACGACATTGCCGAACGCTTTAATCACCTCTCCCGGATCGGCCTTCAGCAGAATCAGCCGCGTAGAACTCACGTTGAGCGCGAGGCGAAGCAACGTCGTCAGCAGAAGAATCGTCGGGAACGAAGGCAGCCTGCGGGCGTCGGGCGCATACAGCGCGACCAGCAGCACAAGCACGCTGATCCCCAGGTTCGTGACTATCAGCACGTCCATCAGTCTGGGGGGCACCGGGATGATGAACAAAAGCACCATCAGCACCACGGCCACCGCCAGGATCAGGTCACTCATTCGGCCCAGTGATGTTCGAATCTGGTTGAGCAAGCCCTAGCCTAGGCCGCCGCGGGGGCGAAGTGGCACCGCCCTTCCGGGCGGTCAGAGAATATCCGTTGCGGGTAAGCGCGCCTCTGACACCGCACACAAAGCACCCACATCGGGCCGAATCCCGGTGCCGTCCCACGTTCGGAGTCCGCTTGGACACTGAAATCCCGGAATAATTCGATAAACTGCAACGATCCGTCAGCCGATGCGATACATGCCCACGAATAGGAAGCGACCGTCCGGAGGGGACGCCCGCTGGTAGAGATCGAGAGAATCTCTTCCCTTTCTTCGGGCGGCGGGGCGGCAAGCCCTCCTCGCCCGTTTTTTCATTGGTGTCCGTATCAATAGACGATCATGCCCGATGGTTTTGGGTTGAATACTATTGCAGTATCCTGTTACGGATGTTTTCAACAGCACCGGGCGTATCCGGGGAAATTTCATGGCCACTGATCCGATCCGACGAGTAACTCCCACGCAGCAGACCCAGCGGGCCGCAGGTGCTGACAAGGTCGCCAAGGCCGGGGCTGTCGATGCGCCGTTCCGTGTGGAGGGCACCCAGGGCCCCATCGCCGCAGGGGCAGTTTCCCCATCATCCTTTGCAATCTTTCGCGACCGCATTACGGCGGGGCTTGCAAATCAGATGGCGCCCGATGCGATCATCGATGACCTTGTGAGTTTCGAGGCCACCCGCTCGTTCGGGGCGGGTGCTTCCGCCGCAATGAAAGCCTCGGTCGCCGAACGCTTCCGAACCGATCCCACGCTCAAAGCAATGATCGGCAAACTTTTCGAGGCCGCCACCTCGACCCGTTCGGGCGAGCAAGCATGAGCGCACAGGCGAATCGCTCCCATAACCAACTGATTTTTCCCTTGGCTTCACCTTCTCCGGGCGGGGTTGGCTTGTCGGGCATAATCTGACTGCCGATGAGCCATTGTCTTTCAACCAAGTGCGTATCCCCAACCGGCGGCGCTTTGCCCCGCCGAGTGGCGGCGCACGCGTTGGCACTCTTTGCGGCTATCTCCGCTTCGGTTTCACTTGGCGGCTGCGACGGCAGTTCGGCACGCAACACTGTTGCCACCTGCTTCTCCGAACGCGACGCTATCGAGATTCGCTCGGCCCTCGAGCAAAGCGGCATCCGCGGCGTTCAAACCAGTGAGCAAACCTCCGGCGGCAAGCCCGCATGGATCGTGTCGGTGCCTCCGGCGTTCGCGCCCTTTGCCGACGTTGCATTGACAGAGTTGGCCCTGCCGCGTACGTCACCCCCCGGGTTTGATGCCCTCGTCGCGTCGGGCGGGCTTATCCCCACTCGCGCTGATGATGATGCGCGGCTTTGGGCCGCTTGGAGCGGCGAGGTCGCGCGGCTGGTCCAGGTCCTGGCAGGAGTCGCCGAGGTGCGAGCGCTGGTAACGCTGCCGCGGCGGGAGCCCTCGGGTAGCGCATTTCTCAACGTCATAATCCCCGATGAAGGAGAACAGGCTCCCAGTGTTGCGGTGGTGGTTCGACGAGTGGACACCGCCAGTCGTGACAGTCGCGGGGCAGCTGTGGACTCGCTTACGCGAGAGCAACTACTGGATGATGCGCTCGCCGCGGAAGTGCGAGCGACTGTTCAACAGGCGTGGGCGGGGATCGAAGAGCGGTTGAAGAGGAGTGGGGGGAGTGGGGGGAACGGTACCAGAACGAATGTTGCACCCCAGGTACATGTCGTCGTATCGCATCGCTTGGGGCCGCTTTATTCGCCCGCGGCGAAGACGGCGCTGGCGCAAGCGCTCAAGGACCATCCCAAGGCCTTTGACTACCACCTGAGTTTCATGACACGGGTGGTGGTCCCGCTGCTCACGCTCAGCGCGGGCGGCGTGCTCCTCTGGCTGACGATTCGCAGCAGACTGCGGGCGTGACGAGGCGTGACCAGGCGTGACGAGGCAGGCGGGACATCTCTCAGCGCCGCGGCTAACAACCGCCGTTTTCCCAAGCAACAAAGAACGTCCCCACATCGCCCCCATCGATGCCCCCATCCTGATTGAAATCGGCAGGGCAGGGCGGACCCCCGCCACTCGTAAACGCCTGGGCGAACGTGATGAGGTCAAACGCGGCGATCGACGTCCCGCCGCCGATTCCCGCTCCCGCGTATTCCTGTCGGCTGGAGTGGTACAGCGCGAAGTAGTAGGTCTTCCCGCGCTCAAGCGTGTTCGCGGGGATGACCGCGCCGGTGGCGGGCTGATCGAAATACTCGTTGAAGGGCACGGTGCCCGCGGCGTAATCAAAAACAGCGACAAACGTCAGCGCGAGGTTGGCGGGATCGACAAGGTCGTAACTGTTGTACGAAACGTAAAACTCCTGCGAAGCGTCAATTACCTGCATGTTGGTAAACGTGTCTCCGGTAAACATCGGGGGCTCGGGCGGCCACCACTCGCAGCAACGCTCCAGCGTCGCGGTCTGATCGCCCAGAACGCCGCCGGAAATTGAATGCTCGTACGTGCCCACGGGATAATCAGCACGCATGTCCTCCGGGTTTGAGTATCCGACTGAGCGATAGATCGCGGTGGTATCGGATTCAAAGGTCAAAGGAAAACTACTCCCCCCGCGAATGGTGATCGATGCCGCGTCAAAGTCCCCCGCGTCGGCGTGCGTCATCCGAGCGTTGAACTCGTAGTGCTGCGAACTGATCGGCGGGTTTTCATCCGCTTGGAAAAAGAAGCCGTTGTAGAAGACATCGTAAAAATAGACCTGGGCACCGGCGACGGATGGTGCGGCGAACAACGCCGCGGCGGCGAGCGCGGGAAAAGGCGGAAACGACGCGATTGCGTGTGCTCATTGATCTTCCCTCCGAACAAATGCGTATGGCTGAACACAATTTGCCAAAAGTATACCCCTTGGGTCCGCTTGCGCCCAGCACATTTTGCGGGCTCGGGTTGGGAGAGCAGAATGATTATCGGGCAATCTCGCGGCGGGCGACTGTTGTAACCGGCGGTATCGGCACGTTGTGATCGCGAAACTTCATTGCTTGGACTGATCGGCTGCCGAGGTCGCCGCGAGGAGTTTTCTCAA
>Ga0163144_10021862_pt1 | contig 12699 bp, 10 predicted proteins | sample OliLak19BULKMAT1_FD_123175 | JGI IMG/M metagenome (GOLD analysis project Ga0163144, IMG submission 123175) | Freshwater microbial mat bacterial communities from Lake Vanda, McMurdo Dry Valleys, Antarctica - Oligotrophic Lake LV.19.BULKMAT1 | ecosystem: Environmental > Aquatic > Freshwater >...
AGGTTTCTTGTTGTTGGACAATTTTTTTTGTGGACGAGTGTTATCGGACGCGCCAAAGAGACCAAATGGATCCTTCGCTTCTTGTTGTTGTGGTGGTTGCAAAGTAGAGGGAATGGAAGTAGTGGCCGCAACAGGTACCTCTTGATACCACAATTTGGTTTCGTACTTGTTTCGAATAAAGTCAAGCCGTTCGGAACAATCGGGACACGACCTTAAACTACAACCATTACATTTGGTAGGTGGCGGCTTGACACCACTGGCGGGCATGGTGGCTTCATATTGAGCATTGACTTGTCGATTGCCTCCACCCGTTTCTAGGAGATCCACTTCTTGGGCAGAAAAGGTATCCAGTCCAATACACTCGACGCGAGTAATGTGTGCCCCTAACGCTCGATGAGCCGCATAACACTGATTGCAAAGAAAGACGCCCAACTTGACGGAACAAAACCGAATGTTGTGTTTGCCGGGCTTGTGGCAATCGGCACATTCCAGATTGCCGGGAATGCTGGTCAGGAGGTGCTGGAGTTTGGCGTCATGATTGTTCATTCTATATGGTTACGCCAGTCGGTAGCTAGACTACTCTACTAGCTACAGCAGTCGGCGAGGTAGGTAATCTGTTGGTAACACTCCGACCTCCGAGTAGTGTAGTACTGTCGTTGAGTTTGAAAAGCTACTAGGTGCTAATGGTATCCTACTACGGGATAGATCGTCAACACGTCATGGTGCGCTATCTGTTGTGGGTTCCTGACGTTGTTCCAAGTTTGTCTGTCATCTGGGAGTAGACTACTGAGTAGTAATTTGAAAATTTGAATCATGGCTTGTGGAATTCCAGCTGGCGTGCGCCAACAGTCATGCAATGTCCCAAACAAAATTCAGTCTCACATCACTGATTTTTCAGAAATGACTCATCAATGCATGCCTATGAAAATACAAGATATGACCGTTGTGCTTTGGGATGGACGTGACACGATTGGTTCGATTCGCTTTTTTCATTGGATTTAGATACTCCGAATACCGTACGTAGTTTGTACGTATTCCTAGTACTGACTAGCCGGTATTCGGAAGCAGCAATGCCGCCAGCAATGCCGCTTGGCCACAAGGAGATCGCGTTGAACCAGTATGAGAACCCAGTAACCAAACATCACCTCTATGACCTATCGGTTGACATCTCTTGCTTGGATCGGTTTGTTCGTCTTTCCTGTGAGCGTTTTCTTTGTCCTTCGTTTTCCACCAACTCTAGCTAGTCTTCTCATAAAAAATATTTAGTCGAACCTCAACAACGTATCGTTCTACTCTCCATCAAATACACAATTACAACACTCAAAACCAAAAATGACAGCGGAACCACGTGAACCTCATCCTTTGTCGGGCATGGTCGGAGATGTCGAAGGACAAAAGAAGCGTCTCAGTGCGGTCTCCACCAAGGCTACCTCGGATTTGCTGAGTGAAGTTCGCAAGGAACACAACAATACCGTCAAGCGTTTGTCCCATGTTAGTACGAAGAACACGGCCACCTTGTTGTCTGAGGTCCGCAAAGATCACGAAACTGCCTTGAAAAAGCATGTGGCGCCTGTTGCCAAGCAGGATTTGTTGTCGGCGGTTCGTACCGAAGGCGGTGCCGCCAAGAAGCGTTTGAGTCATATTGAACCCAAGATTAACAATCAAGTCTTGATGGCCGAGGAATAAATTCCACGACTTGTATTATTATTAGTGTTCCCCAAGCAAGAAAGAAGCATGGCGTTGTCAGGAAAAACACACAAGTTGCAAAGGAGCTAGCGATTAGCTGATGGAGCGATTGATTGATTGGTGGTTCGGGTGTCAGTGGAGTCCGTCCGTCCAAGGGAGTGTAATGGAAGGAAATGAGATCAAGTCTTGTTTGGTGGGGACAATGACATCCGAGGGCGATTCCGTCGTGCAGCAAGGCGGTATGGCGTGGCAGCAAGGTGGCTAGGAGACGACAAGCAGTTTGCAAGAAAGTGAAAGATGAATTTTTGTATGCATAAGTTGGTGGATAACAATCGATGAAAAGCAATGAGTCCAAAGCATTTGAAAGAATTCATGTAAAAAGATATAGTCAAATATTTTTGACAGATTTTTTCTTTTGTTTTTACTATTCGTAGATTCGTACCCTCCGACACAACAGCAGCACGTGTCTGCAGTTTCAGGACCATGCCCTCCATTCCTGGACACCGCAGCAAACAAGCCAGGTGGCTGGTCCGGGCAAAAGCTCCCATGAAGCGGAGGTAGGTGATATTGTGGGCAGCACAAAGCCTCTTTTTCCACTAACGTAACAAAATGCAACTTACAGAGAGTGACCATCCCTCTCCTTCGTGGCGGGAACGTTTTGCGTTTCAAGAGTATCAGCTGGGAATGGCTCTTCTGTTACTATTTTGGTACTTCAGTAAATGAGGACTTTTCGAGCAAGGATTGCTTTTGATTCAGACAATTCACAATACTATTATTCGATATTTCGCTGCGGGGTCGATATCGGCGCTGTTGTTTCGGGCAGAGGTCGGGCCAGTTTACTGGGCGGGTCCAATTGGACCAATCGGAAGTAATTCTAACTACACGAGGGCCGGGGGAGTCCGCGGAACGTGATCGTTCCTAGTAGTCGTTGATATTTTTAGGCCTGTCGTTCAAGATGTTTGGTAGAAGCAAACAAAAGCATCCTTGCTAGCAGGCCTCCATTGTAGTCGAATATTTCCAGATTTTAGCCTTTTACATTACTTCTACATACATAATGACTGCCCTACCACTCGAGCATTCAGAGGCGACATCACCAATCATCGTCCGCACCATCCTAGCCTTGAACCTTTGCGATGAAGCAGCCATTCCATCCAAACATGCTCGTCTCCAATCCAGCTGCAACCCTTTCCAGTGTGCTGCAAGAGTGAGAATTTGGCCCCAACGGGGAGATGATCACTTGGCCATTTTAGGCTGGGAAGCATAGCGGCTTTGTGTGTCTTCTCCAGATCCTTTGTAGTCGCTGGCAGAGGCAGTCGCCCAACTTGGAGTAGTTTGGCGGGTTGGAAAAAAATGTAATCTACGAAGCCTTGAAACGTGTCAGTGACATTCGTGAAGGGGTAGCACTCCTGGGATGTATCAGATTCAGAGGCGTACGAACTTCGAAATCGAAAAGGGCACGAAAGATCGGAGAGTAGCCACTCCATGACATCAAGTTTCATGTCTGCGGCACGGGCCATGTCTCTTAGGAATAGATCGTCAACCTTGGCGGCGCCAATACCCTTGGTGAAGTACTTATGAACTAGGCCACCGGGTTTTGAATTGAAATCTCCACACACGATGACAGGCGCATCCACAAGGCCGATCTTCTTCGTGAAGAGCTCAATACGTTGACACAGATAGTGAGCTTGACACAGCTTGATATATTCGAATTGAGGGTCCCAATACAACTGGGTGTTTGCCACAACAAATTCTTTCTGGCTTTGGAGGTGGCGAAGTATCAAGATCAGTCCGCTGTTTTTTCGCGCAATGTTGTCCTGACAGGAAGTACAGCCTTTGGCCGGTGCTTGTAGCGCACTCCGGGTTGACAGGTCGTTCATGTCCACGGCATCACAAGCTACCACTTCCAATTTACTCTTGTTGTACAAAATTGTACATGAAAGACTATGGGAAATTGTTTTAAAAGCCTTGTACGAGTAGTGTGCAAAGACTTCTTCAATGGCAGTCATGACTGCCTCGTCAACTTCTTGCAAGCAAAAGATATCTACAGCTTTGTAGAATATGAATTTCTCTAAAACTATTCTCAAGAGTTCATGGCGTTTTTGGTTCGAATATCCTGCATAGCCGTGATACTTCTGGAAGCAACAATCTGCCAATAGGTTCCAAGATAGCACACGAACCTCTGAGGACCGGTCTACTTCATAGTGACGGGCATCCCTGAGCGATTGGAAGTCGGGAACGGTAGAGCCCATTGTGCATTTCAGATTCTGTCATCGGGTGTTTGCTTTTAAATTTCCTAAAGCTCTTTTTCAAGTTTTGATGTGAAGACAATTGGCAGCAAAAAACGCAACTTTAACGCTCACGCCGGTACGACTCAGTTTCGCCCAAGGCAAGCCCGGCCACTCTCCTGAAACCATGTGCAAAATTGCCCAGAATGCTCTTCAGGTTTTCATGTGAAGATATGCGACCGTCTACCCGGTTGAGTAGAAGCGCCTCCTTCCTGTATGGATCTCCAAATTGAGTAAGGTCTTGATTCTTCATCTATCTCCATTTAGGAAGAATTGGGAAGCATCCATTCATCTTTGACCTCAACAATCTTCAAGCATGAAAGCTTGGTAACACAAGCCCACAAAGGATGCACCTCTACTACTGGAGTATTAGATCATAAATTACAGGAATTAGTAGCCTTCAGAAGCACTTTTTCTAGCTAGCGACTAGCAACTATTTCACTTTTTTTTAGGAATGGTTGGACGAGGTAAGGGAGGGAGGTTCTTCTATTTAGCACGCATTTGTCCGCACTTTCAGGTGCGACCAGAACAACTAGGCTGCGATATTTTTTTGAGTCTGTCATTCTACCTCGCGCCATCTAGCTAGGGAGCACTGGGCGCTAGCCAATCTCGAATCTCTTTCAACTCCTCCTCGACCATGTCAAAGAAGGATGGCTCTTCTACGGGTGGAAGAGTAGGGGCAAAGAAGGAGAGGCCATCGGTTCTGGTAACGTCAAACAGATATCCATCCGTTTGAAAAGCAAAGTACAGGTGCATTCCGTTCGGAGAAAGGGCAATCCCTGTTGTTTCTATTGAGCAATGAGCGATACAGACATGGGAAGCGTATTGTCAATGATTGACGAGAAAGTAAAACATGCCAAATCAAGGGGAGACTTACCAGGGGTGTAATCATCACCAAAAATGATATTAGTATACTTTCCTGCTTCGTCCCGTGTGTATATTCCAGCCTGTGCCCCTAATAGGCCCAGCACAGGTTGGGCTTCTTCGGTAAAATACATTACCTTGCTCCCGTCGTCTTGCAATATGGTTTTTGTTTGATCAGGCTGCCCGTCGAATCCTATCTCCTCGAATGTGTAGGTACCTGAATCCAAATCTAGGTCGAAGAATCCTTCGAGCTCCTTCGAAACTACACGAAGGATATTTCCGTCCATCTCCAGTCCTTCCGTCTTTGGATAATATCTCTCCGCGTTGGCTCGTGCCTTCGCTTCGTCTGAGGTCCACCTAAACGTACCACTCGCTCTGTCGAAGAAACTTTTTGGCTCTAGAAATAAATAGTCGACGGGTCCATTCCCTAGTAGCACATCCCAAGAATTGGTGTAATCAGGATTTTGAATGGTCATTCTCTGGACAGCACCATCGGCAACGTCCTCCGTGAGAAAGGCAAATAGCTGATTGGGATTCCTGGTATCAAGGTCAAAAGCTTCCCAGCCGCCACCCTGGCTTCCATGCGTAATGACCACAGTTTCTCGGGCACCAAACGGATCCACTTGGTACACCTTTCCATTCCCTCTCAAATCCTCTTTGACGTGTCAGCCGCAAAAAGAAAAGAAAATGCCGTGAGAAAAAAGAGCGGAGGACGATTTCGCTTTGCATCAAAATAAATGCCTACCTTCACAGCTTATCCACGTGTTCCAGTCCGTCTTTCCTCCGTTGCAGTTGCGGGTGGTACCAGTGAGCACCATTCTGTAGTCAATAACATTGCCTTTGGCGTCGAACTTGACCGCTCCTACTCCGCCCTTCTTGAAGTCTGTTTCGGAATTGCTTACGTATACCCATCCGCCTGGATTGGATGCGCTTTCGTCGACAAACGTTGCAGCTCCATCGGGATCCGTGTGAAAAGGTTCTTTCGACTTGGTGCCATCAAAATAGGTCACTTTCTCTCCTGCTATGGCAATGTTCTTCACTGTCAAGCCTTTGGAAAGATAGATATCCAATTCAAAAACTTCCAGATTGCCTGGTTGGTAGGTTGGCTGAGGAGTCTCAACTCCAACTACCGACAAAGAGCTGGTAGCAAAATCGCCACAATGACACTGATGGCGACGATCCTCATTTTTATCTTGTTGTGAGCATTGGCAGTCGGCCCCAGCTTCAGCAACGCTTCTTTCAGCTCGAGGATCGGAACGATGGCAAATGGACCTCAGGACTGATCCGGGATCGTGATTCCCGTGACCGGGTTGCTTGTATTCACTTTCTTTTTCTGGCCATGTTGGCGTGGCGGTAGGCTGCTGGTTAGAGTGCTAAGGTGCTCGTCACCGCGAATAACGCTTCCTTTCCCGCTACTACAGTGTCAACTACCAGTTAGCCCGATACATGTACAGCTAGAGTTGGTACTGGTAATAATACTAGTAGCTACTACTAGCTAGCTAGTAGGAGTAATCTACTAGAACAACAATAAATTGCGCTTCACAGTGTTAGGGTTAAGGTTTTATGAGTCCTACGTATTGAGTCCTGGGCCTAGGGCTCTGAATTCTAACTCGAAAACGTTGAGGCGGCTCCGAGTTCGAATAAAGACAAGCTGACGATGAAAAAATCATGTTTTACCATGGAACATTGTTCTTCTTGTTGCCATGGTGCCTCTTATTTATTCACTGTTCTTCTACTACTAGAGCCACGGATTTGCGTAGCTAGCTAGCTCTAGCTGAGATGGCCAGAGCTTGGTTTTTATCTGCTCTATTCTTTGATTTTCGGTTGGCTCAGCTCCATGGAGCTTACTTGTTTCAGCATCAACGAACCCAAGTCTACACGGCTTGCAACGCTACCTTGCCTACCTACCAACAAACTCGTCTGGGGTAAATGAAGCTAAGTGGTGCCTCGCAATCAAGCAAGAGAGAGACGGGATGATAATGTGTGGTTGATTATGTACCAAGCAACATTTATTGGCCTCAAATCGATGCTGGTACGCACACTTCTTCGCATTTTTCAGGAAAGAACAGGAACAAGAACATGTTCGTGCACCTCTGGCTATTTGGCGAACGTATCTTAGAGATCATAATGATCCAGTCTTATCCATCATTCTAACTAACTATCCTTCAACGTCTGTGTCACAAGGTCAGGGAAGCCGCGGTCCCATCTTCTGAATAGGATCGACAATCTCCAAACAATACACAAAACGACTACACCCATTATCTTATCCAGCATCGATAGAAGGAAGAAGACAAGCTGACACCATGCCGCCGCCTCACCATCACCCCCCTCATCACCCTCACCATCACCCACCGCCTCCTCCCCACCACGACCATCATCACGATCACCATCATGGCCATCATCACGAACATCATATTCCTCATGGTGGATCTGGAGGAGGAGGACAACAGCAGCAGCAGTCACACCAATATCAACAATCGTATCAACCATCCCACTCACAAGGATCGGGCGATGGTCGAGGAAGTTTCTGGAAATACACGCTCTGTGCTCCATGCATTGTCCCATGTGCTGTCTTTTCTGCCAGTAAAGATTGTCTTCAGAATTGCTGCTACTTGCCGCGCCCTCACTTGACGCCACCGTCGGACCAAAATTACCAAAATATGAACAATCCCATGTACAAGATTTGGAATGCATGCTGCTGCTTTTATTGGTATTAATTTGAATGGAAGAGTTAACGATTGACACAGTAAATGGGTGAAGAACGCATTCTTTGGGTGGCAGAGATGGGATTTCGATTGGCAAGGTTGTATGCTTCATAAGACGATAATTGGTTCAGTGAGGCAGTATGTTGAGAACCTAACATGGAAATTTGAAATTCCCTTAATTTTAAAGAGCAATGCCTTACTGTACGGTGTTGCATTTTAATAACCAATAATGTTATATGCGGACGGATGATATACTAAGAGTCTACTAACGCTGGCCATGATTTAAGTTCGAACACAGATATATAAATTCACAGTAGCAGCGGCGACGTGGTTCTCGGCAGCCTTACCAACTGCTTTGCATCGGCATTGATAGTCCCGCGGAATCGGAGTCTTCTTCGTAGTCGTTACTAGTCCGTCGGACTGGCGCCTTCTCGGCCTTTTTATCTGCGATGGCTTTTCCTTTTAGTCCTTTCTTCCAAGCAATGCTGACCCTCTTGGGCTTGAAGCGCTTGCGATGCTTGGCAGGGTCCTCAAACACCTTCGTCATGAAATCATCCGCTAGCTCTTCGCAAACTCCCGGGTAGGTCCTCAAAGCAGTGGCTACACAAATCACGGCATTGGTTTCCGTCTTCAAATGCTTCTGAATCTCAATGTCTTTCGTGGTACTTAGCTTACACAGGACTTGACAACCACTCATTTGGAACTCGACATCATTGATGAAAGCCGTCATGGCAGCTGTCACTAGAGGGACTCCCTTGAGGTCTCCCACAAACTTGTTTTTCTGTCCCTCGGCATCCATGAAGCTCCAGAGAAACTGCAACGACATGCCTTGCACATGACCATCCTTGGGAAAGCGTTGCATGGTTTGAGTCACAAGGTACAAAGCACTGGTAGCCACCAAGGCATCGCGACAGATGACGCTATGAAAGACTATGTTTGAAAAGACACTGATACAAGTACCCTGAACAGTGGGGCTGTGTGGAAATCGCGTCATGGTCGCCATTAGGACTCCGTATCCTCCCAATCGATAAATCTTTTCGCAATTTTCCTCTACGTTCCCATCGTGGTCGTCTCCTGTCAGATGCGCTAGTTCCAACACTGCTTGTTCCACGTCTTTCTGGTTCGGATCGTTGAGCTTGATGAATAGAATGTGTTCCAGTCCATTCAAGCTATTGAACTGAACACTCGCCTGACGAGGGATAGCTTCATTCGTCGAGGGTTCCTTCGTGGGTTTGATGCGAATAGGAGGCCGTGTAGCCTTGCGGTGGTCGACCTTGTCACTTGTATCGCTTAGGCTGGCAGTAGTGTTCAATTCATCAGAGGAATCTTTCTTCTTCTGGGACTTGGGGCTTTGCACTAAACTTTCCTCGGCACGGGTGTCTTCGCTGTCGGTCTTGGACTCGAACGTGGCTATCTCATCGGGATGCAAGTTCTCCACGATTTCCCCCTGGCTGAATTGACTATCGTCCTGCAAGTTTGCGTTCTTGTGGCGGGCGCTCAATCCGACAGTGTGCCTCTGTACCGCCAAGCTTTCCTCGTCAATGTCTTCGTCATTGCTGGCGGCCTGGGACTCCGAATCCAACCTGACCACTCGTTCATCATGGACCTGGAGATTCTCCACGCTTTCCTGCTTGCTGCTGTCGTCGTCTTTTGCGCTCTTGTCACGGCCATTCAATCCGTTCCACATCTTCCCACCTGGCTGCCAACGTTGTCGCCAAGAAGCGAGGGCTTGACCTTGCATATCAACTGTCTCGGAGCCACTGTCGTTGTCGTCGGCCGTGGTGGGCGTCGTATTATTTTGGGTAACCATGCTTCTTTTCAGTTTCGCTTATTGACTTGGTCGAAATCAAACAGTTGTGAGAACGCAACAAAAGGTTTCGCTTCGTGGCGTGCTTCGGCACGGCAGCGAGACATTTTCAGCGTGCAAACTCCGCCTAAAGTGGATGTCAGTTGAGTCAATGTTAGCTACTAGAGGTGGTGCAAAGCTCTAACCTTAAGGGTGTTGGGGAACCCCTATTCATGGAATGGGGATTAATCATTCCATTCCATTTTGTTCTGTTTATTTGAATTCTACATTCCTACATTTGCTACTTACAATGAATTGAATGCAACAACAAACAGATTGGAACAGAGTGGAAAAGGGGTTAAATTGCCAGCACTCCACCCCCAAGCAATTGAAAATGTTAGTTAACTTCAATGCAGTGTTTCCAGCATGGTGCTGCCCTGGTAAAACAGCCGTCCGGGCACTGTTGGAATCTTTTTTAACTGTTGTTCTCAATGCATCCAGTGACATTGTGCTTCATTGAACAACATTTGGATCGCACCAGGTAAATCAGCAACGTGTTTGTAGAATCTGACACCAAAATGGACGCAACTCAAACTCACTGTTGAGGGTGCTGGTGCTCCCAGTTTGACAACATCAGCATTGTGACATCTCACCCTTTTTTGCAAAATTTCATTTTCCTACAAGAAACTCATTCTTTGATCCAATTGTTTGACCTCTTGGACTGCTCCAAGGACAAAAGCACAAAAATTCAAAGTGTGATCAATGTCACACATTCCTCCAAAAGATTTTCTTTGGTGTTTGACTCTCTTCAATTAGGAACAACTCACCACTGAGGTCTCCACACCTACTGTCTTGATTCTTAACCAGTGGTTTGGATCAAGCTCCAGGAAATGGCACATCATTCAACCAATTTGGTGTGTGCATCGATGTGGTGGTGCATGGTCTGCCGCTGACACATCCACTGGCACGTTCTTCCTCTTGTTTCCTTTTTGGGCCCAACCGCAAAGATGCTGCCCAAAAGAAAAAAAAGAAACACACCAAATTGGCATGCACGCACTGGTGATGTCTTGCTTTTGCGGGCACCAACAGAAGACATGCATCAAGCAACCGTTTCAGAATGAGATTCAAAACAAAGTCAGAGCTGTCACATGTGTCTTCATTTCGCGTGCATTGACAACTAGAAGGTGACATTGCTGAATGCCTTCACAAACAGAGATTTTGGAGGTTTGTTCTGAAGATTTGTGGTTGTTGTTGCACTCTCACTGCAGTCAAACTGTGCTTCCTTTGTTCAATGTAGCAAGGTGCAAGCAGGAATCACAATCCATTCTCAGTGGTGATCTTGTCCAAAAGACAACTTTTCATCTGCAAAATTGAAAGCAAGAGCATTGGGTTCTGTCCTCTGTGTCAGAGTTTCAGTCAGAAACATAAACGATGAATGCAGGTGAATTGTTGCATGGTCAGCTGATCATTCTTCATTTTTTACCTTCACGTTGTTGTGCAGATTCTTTTTTCATTCAACTCACACTAAGTGTTATTTTGTCCTCGCAAGGGCATCATCTCTGTCAAACACTTCAACTAGTCAAAAAATGTCATTGAACAACCATCCATGTTCGTTTGCAATGTTGGGTTAGAAATTCAGACTGTCTCAGCATGATGAATGAGTTGTCATTCAGGTCACACAATGATTGTGACTCAGACATGTGATGTCATCCAGTTGCATTCCAGTGCAGGAATTAGTAGTGATGTCCCACCGTAGAAAATCTGTCATGCCTCCTGTCACATGCATGCCTCCTGCCACATGCATGCGAAGCAACTGGCCAAATGATCACTTCCACAGCATTCATAGCACAAAAAAATGAGGGCAAAGAAGAGAACTTTTTTCTAGCATCCCAATTTGATGATCACACAGTCTTGCTTGTTCTCACAACAACGTCTCCCCCAAAATGACACAAAACCTTATGATCAATGTGTGCACAAAACAAGCAAATTGCAATCTGGACAATGAGATCAAATGGTTTTCGTCCAGTCATTCATTGAGGGTTCCAAGCAAAAGCATAGTCACCAAACTTGTGCACATGGACATCCATGCATGCATCAGAAAGCATCGGCAAACCACACCCTTCAAGCTGTTCATTGAACAAGGAAAGCAACTTCACACCTCAACAACACCATTTGTCAGAAAGTTCACCTCCAATGAGGATGCGAACTGAGGCATTTGTCAATGTCAGTTGGGGTCTCTGATGACTCCACACGGGAGTGCTCTGGGCCACTGTTAGTTCTTTGTGAACGCAATCATTGTGTGATCACTTCTGACAAATCCTTTTTCAAGGTTGTTGACAAAGGTTTCCATAAAGCAATCATCTTTTTGACCACTTGTGCCATGACAATGGTGATGTCCACATGTCGGTCCTTTTGAAAACATCTTTCAAACAGCCGATTGGCAACATCAAGATGGGAAGATGCATTTGGACATGTTTTAACAGTTTTCATGAATTTGTTCTGTTGCAACTGTCAACATCAGGTTTTGCTACCAGACATCATCGAACTGTTTTGTGGCCTCCAGCAAGGAATCATTCTCATGACTGAGAGTTTGCAGGAAGCTTGTTGCTAGCAGCAGCATGACAGTGCCTCATTTCATTTTTTTGCATTTGGCTTAGTTCAGGCAACCGGTCAACACATTCAACATCAAACCCTGAAGCTGCTTCATCCCCTTGAACCAAAACATTTAGCAAAATGTTTTTTTGCTCTGGTCATCGGCACATTCAACAAACAGGGTTTGAGACAATGAGTGAACCAGCACAAGAAAAACCAAAAGGGGAGAATCATTGACACAAATTGCAGGGGACCACTGGTGAGAACCAAATAACAATTGAAACAAGATTGATGTTGTGACACTGTGGCAACAACAAGGAAAATTGGAGTCAATTGAATGTTTGAGAACATGTTGATTGGCAAATTGGTCCCATTCAAAGACAAGATGAGAAGCACAACCGAGATGTTGGCCACAGAAGTGACCGCAGAGCACACACATTGTGACATGAAGAAAAAGAGTCACATTTTAATTGAAATTGATGACTTGGCAGAGAATGTGAGCCATTGTGACACTCCTGGTCAACAAGCGCATCCTTTGTAGACTGACGCTGATCCAAATGTTCTTAGCAACCAATGTGCTTGTTTGCCAAAGGAAAGAACCAATGCCAACATTTGAAAGCATCAATCAACTCAAATAAAAAAAAATCTGAAAAAAATCATGCATCTTTGACGGATTGCCTCGTGAAGCAGCTGCACAGTGGCTGAATGAAAGAGTCATTTGCGCCACCCCTGCAGATGAGAGGGGAAAAAGGACAAACTTGACAAAGCACAAAATGAGGGA
>Ga0163144_10021864_pt1 | contig 12698 bp, 13 predicted proteins | sample OliLak19BULKMAT1_FD_123175 | JGI IMG/M metagenome (GOLD analysis project Ga0163144, IMG submission 123175) | Freshwater microbial mat bacterial communities from Lake Vanda, McMurdo Dry Valleys, Antarctica - Oligotrophic Lake LV.19.BULKMAT1 | ecosystem: Environmental > Aquatic > Freshwater >...
AGCCGTCGCCGTCAGGGTAACGCTGACGCCCAGCTTGTCGAAGTTCAGCGTCTGCGACCCGGCGGCGGCAAAGGCGGCCACCGTCAGTTTCTGCGCCACGCCGTTTGGCCCTGTGAGGATGACATCCCCACCGGCGCCCGTCACTGCCTGGAAGGTGAACGTGCCCGCCTGCGCCTTGGACACGTCCATCGCGGAAACCGTCGTCGCCGTCGCGTTGGTGAGCACGTCGGACACGACGAGGTCGGAGCCCGTCAGGCCGCCGAGCGTGCCGCTCAGCGAACCCGTGAGCAGGTTCTGGCCGTTGAACTGCGTTGCGTTGGCGATGCGGTCGATTTCCGAGCGGAGCTGCACAAGCTCGGTGCCGATGGAGGTGCGGGCTGCCGTATCGTTCGTATCGTTGGCGGCCTGGACGCCCAGTTCGCGCATGCGCTGGAGGATGCTGTGGACTTCGTCCATCGCGCCTTCAGCGGTCTGAATCATGGAGATGCCGTCGTTGGCGTTGCGGATGGCCTGCGTATTGCCGCGGACCTGGGCGCGCATCTTCTCGCTGATGCCGAGGCCGGCTGCGTCGTCGGCGGCGCGGTTGATGCGGTAGCCGCTGGAGAGCTTCTCCAACACCTTGCCCATCTTCATCCCGGTAATGCCGAGGTTGCGTTGCGCGTTGATTGCGCTGGCGTTTGTAACGATAGATGACATTTGTCTCTTCCCCTTCTCTTGTCCTGCCCCCTCGCAGGGTGCTCGCCCGCCACAGTGTTTGGATTCGTGACCGGGTGTTCGAGATGGTTATCGTGAGGATGCGAGGCGTCATGGGGCGCGATTGAGCGTCCAAAGGGATACATTCCCGTTAACAGGGCGAACGAATCGTGGTGAAACGGTGACAAGCCGGTGTCGGGGCTGACGCCAAGCCTGTTGAGCTGATCCCGAATGCCGTCCGCGCTGCGAAGGATCGCGATGAATGCTACCGCAGGAAATTGAGGAGGGTCATATTCGCCGTCCTCCCGATAGCCCCCAGGGCAGCTTCGAGCGCTTGCGATTGCTGTTGCATCTGGAGGATCGTCTGGGCCAGGTCTGGCTCTTCAATCCGGGAGCGGAGTTGCTGCAAGTTGATGTCCGTCTGTTCCGATTGGGCGGTGACAGCATCAAAGCGGTTGATGCGCGCGCCCAGATCCGCGCGGGCGGCCAGGATGCCTTCGAGCGCGGTGTCAATTTCGGAGAGGTGGGAGCTGATTGTTGTCGCGCTTGCACCTGATTCCAGGTCCAGGCGAAGTTGAATGAGATCCGTAAACGCCGTGCCGAAGACGCCCGGCCCCGTTACGTTCACGGGGACCACATCGGATTTGGAGATTCGCCGGGTGCGTTGCCCCGCATCCCCCTGGTAGGTGATGGCCGTGGGCGGGTTCCCGATGACGGAGTATGCGGCGGTCTTCGTCTGGTGCCCACTGAAGACATATGCGCCACCGAAGTTGGTGTTCGCGACCTGCGCAATATGGCGCGTCAGTTCGTCCACCTCGCGTGCGATGGCCAACCGGTCCGTGGGGTTCAACGTGTCGGAACTGGCCTGCACCGTGAGTTCGCGAATGCGTTGAATCGCCTCGGTGGCGCCGTTCATCGCCGCCTCGGAGATGATGATGAAGGCCACGCCGTTTTCCAGGTTGCGGCGCATCTGTGTTTCGAACTGGAGGTCGTCGCGGTGGCGAAGGGCGAGCGCGGCCCCCGCGGGGTCGTCGCTCGCGCGGTTGATGCGCCGGCTCGTGGACAACTGCTCCTGTATCTTGTCGAGCTTCGATTGGGCCGACGTGATATAGCGGACGTGGGCAGTGTGCCGCGATTGCTCGGTGACACGTGTGGTGGTCATCTGGCGCCGGTCCGGTTGATGAGCGTATCGAGCATGTCATCGATGACGCTGATCACGCGAGCCGCAGCGTTGTACGCATGCTGGGAGCTATTGAGGTTGGTCACCTCTTCATCGATGTTCACGCCTGCCACGGATTGGCGCATGCCCTCGAGGTGCGAGTTGAGGAGCTCGGCCGATTCGGTCAGGCCGTTCGCCCGGTTCACATCGGCGCCAAGGACGCCGACCGTATTCGCATAGAATTCGTCGAACGTTTCCGTCCCGGCGGACATCAAAGTCGCCTGTTGGAGGTTGGCGATAGCGAGCGCGTTGCTGCCATCTCCCTGGGCATTCAATCCCGAGGCCGCGGCTATCTGTTGCGGATTCGCCACCAGCGTCGCGTTGGTCGCGATCGTCCCCGCATCCGTCCCTGTGAGGAAGTTGAGGCCGGTGGTGTTATCGAGGCCAAAACCCGCGGCATGGATAGCGTTGATGCTGCTGATCAGGCCGGCGGCCAGGGTATCGAGCTTCTGTTGGACAGACGGTATCCCCGCATCCCGCGCATCCAACACCCCGCGCAGCGTGCCAGTTGAGGACACAACATCGGCATCGTCGATGGAGAACTGGAGCTTCGTCATGCCGGGGTTGCCGACGTCTGCCACCGCCTTGACATCGCGGCTTGTGTTCCCCGTCACCAGTTCATGGCTGCCGAGGTAGACGGTGATGGTCGTATCGCCCTGTTCGGCGTAGGTTACCTGGGCGAGCCCGGAGAGCTGGTCGAGCATGAGATCTCGCCGGTCGCGAAGATCGTTGGCCCGGTCTCCGTTCAGTTCGATCTGCTTGATTTGAAGGTTGAGCGTGGCGACTTCGCTTGCGGCCTGGTTGATCTGATCACCGATTGAGGTGATCAGACGGTTGAGATCCTTGCGCTGGGTGATGAGGTCCGCGTCCGCGCGTTGCAGCCGCGCCGTCAGTGTCTCCGTCGCGTGTACAAGGGTCGTGCGAGCGGCGGGCGCTTCCGGGTCATTCACAACATCGTGCCATGCCGCCCAGAAGCGCCCGGCGATGGCGCTCATGCCGTCATCGCTGGGGTCGTTGAACACCAGTTCGGACTGGGCGAGGCCGCTGGCCAGCGCAGAGTGCTGAGACTTCTGGCCCAGAGCATTGCGAACCTGGTAATCCAGGAATTGGTCGCGGACACGTTGGACGTCTCTTGCTTCCACGCCCATGCCCGCGCGGCCAATGAGCGAATCGCGGCTATAACGGTCGGCTCCCATCAGGCCGATGGGTCGCAGCATCGCGCGTTGGCGCGAAAAGCCCGGTGTGTTGGCGTTGCTGATGTTGTGGGAGGCAACATCGACCGCGAGCTGATGTGCGCGCAGAGCCTTGACTGCGGTATCGAGACCGATGGAAAGGCTCATGGCGGCTCCCTATGCGCTTTTCGAAACAAAGCGACGTGATTGGTGAAGTTCCTGGCGGCCTTCGGAACCGTAGGTAGAGGAGGCCATCCCGGCGAGCAGGGAGAGCCAGCGTTCACGCATTTTCGCCGCCGAAAGAAGCAGGCGCGCATTGCGTTCCTGCGCATCGCGCAGCTCGCTAGCCGCGTGCAGGAGGCGAACCCGGACCGGTTCGAAGCCGGCTATGCCCGCCTGGATGGCCAGTTCGCTTACATCCGTAACACTGCCCCTTCCACAACCAATCGCCTCCATTAGCGTTTCCCGCTCCCGCTCGAGACCTTCCAGCGCCTTCGCGGCGTCCGCCATCTCCAGGCTGACGCTCTCGATCAGAGCGTAGTCGGATGAGATGAGCGCGGCCTGCTCACGGCCCGCCAGCTGAACGAGATGGAGGAGCGCTTCTTCTTCACGAAGCAACAGGAAGAGCAACAACTCGATCGGCCTGGCTCTGTCGCTCACGACGCTATTCTCCGAACGTGCCGCTGCTCAGGAGGCGCTGCGCAATCTCCCGAGCGTTGGAGGTGTAGGTGCCGTTGGCAATCTGGGAGCGGATGGTGGAAACGCGGTCCGCCCGGACTTCGGGCGCGGCTGCCACGGCCTGCGAGACTTCGGCCATGGATCGGCTGCGGAAGGAGAGCAGGACGGCGTCTTGCTTGCCGCCAACGGCTTCTGCTTCTCGGCTGCGGTCGGAATCGGCGCCTTCCGTTGCGGCGGCGGGACTTCCCCCGAGGGTGCGGCTCGTGATGAGCGGGTTCAAACTTCCATCGATTCGGTTCATTGTGGCCCTCCTTAGCGGGTCAAGTTCGTTGCGGCTTCGAGCATTTGGTCGCCGATTTTGAATGTTTGCGCGCTCGCCTGGTAGGCGCGCTGGGCGAGGATCATGTTCGTGAACTCCTCTGCAATCTGGACGTTCGACCCTTCGAGCGCCATCGGGATGAAGGGGGCGAAGCTCGCATCCCCGGCCTCACCAACCTGGATGGCGCCGCTGTTCAACCCTTCGCCGTATAAGCCCTCGCCGAGCGGTTCAAGACCGAGCGGGTTCACAAAACGCGCGAGCGAGATGCGGCCAACAATCACGGGCTCGCCCGCTGCATCCATCGCCAGGACATTGCCGCTCGCATCGACGCTTGGATTCGTTGCGCCCGCGGGGAGCTGAATCGGAGGCAGGAGAAGGCGCCCCTGGAGGTCGGTCAGGTTCCCCGCGCTGTCGATATCGAGTTGTCCAAATCGTGTGTAGCGGATGTTGCCATCGAAACCGACGATGCGCATGAAGGCATCGTCCTGAATCGCGAACGAGAGGCGGTGTTGGCTCAAGAGGGCGGGGCCAACGCGGATATCGAGGTCCGTCGTGGTCTGCCCGACGCCCATGCGGCCCTGGCCGGCCGCCACACCCGTGAGCGGCACGCCTTCGCTCAACGCGCGCGACCGCTTGAACCCGGTCGTGTTGACGTTCGCCAGGTTGTGGCCGGTGACATCCATCACGCGTTCGTAGTGCGAGAGTGCGCTGGCGGCGGCGCCCATTATCGTCGTCATGTTATGCCCTCACCATGCCGATCTGCCCCGCGGCAAGGTCGAGCGTGCCATCGAGGCGAGCGAGGATCGTTTGGTTGGCCTGGAAAGTGCGCTGCACGGAGAGCAGGGTCGTCAGTTCCTCAACCATGTTCGTATTGGACATTTCCAGCATCCCCTGGCGCACGCCGCCGGCCACCGCGGTACCCCCAACGGCGCTCGTGAAGTAGGCTTCGCCCGCCCGAAGGAGGTCGCCCGGTGCGAAATCCACCACCTGGAGTCGTCCTGCGGGCTGTCCGGCGACGGCGATGTCCCCATCCGGCGACACAACGGTCGCGCCGAACGGCATCGTGATGTGTTCGCCAGCGGAACCGAGGACGTAGTACCCGTGGCTCGTAACGAGGTCGCCATTCGCGTCCCGGCTGAAGTGTCCGTCGCGCGTGTAGAAGGTCGTCCCATCGGGTCCCTGGACCGCGAAGAACCCGTTCGTGGTGGCGAGGTCGAGTTCGCCGCTCGTCGGTTGCATGGCGCCCTGGCCGTAATCCGTGGCGAATTCCGCGATGAACGACCCGGTACCTATCTGCCCGATGATATCCTGGACGCGCGCGCCAAGGGGCGCCGGGATCGGCGCTGATTGTGAGATGAGGGCGTCGCGAAACGATTCCTTGGACGCGACTTCGCGTTTGAACCCCGGAGTTCCCGCGTTCGCGATGTTGTTGGCGAGCACGTCCTGGTATTGCCAGGCGGCTTCCATGGCGGTGAACGACGCGTACAGTCCCTTGATCATGCTTGGCCCCTCCGTCTTCGCAGCAGTACGACGGCTCCACCGCAGCCCAGGGCAGCGATGAGCATCACTGTGACCGTTCGGACCATGCGTTCCATGGTAGCGAGCGGTGGCCGTTCCCCGGTATCGGGCAAAACCCCCGGTCGCACATTTCCGCGGGAGCCTGCCGGTGTATCCGCGCCGATGACGACGAAACTTCCCGCAATTGATTTCTGCGTGGGAAGGTTGGCCGATGGTTGGTCAGCGGCCCGAGCGGCAACGACGAACATGTTGTAGTCGTAGCTCTGGAGTTTCTCGAGGCGCGTATCCAACGTCCCCACGCCGGAAGGACCGACCTTGATATCGCCGACTTTCAGAGTGCTACCGGCCGAGGAGGTGAGCCAGCCTTCGTATGTGAACCCGTCCTGTGGTTTGAGTCCCTTCACATCGACACGGGCATAGGCCTCGGCGAAGCTGAACTCCAACACGCCTTCAGCGTCTTTCGGGCCCCAGTTCGAGACTCCATCGAGATAGGTGAGCTTCACCAATTGGGGTACGCCGTTCGCGCGTGTCTCTCCCGCGCCGCCGAACGCGGCCAACAGGAACACGAGTGCGAAGAGGGCGAAGCCCAGCAAGCGAAACATTATCGGCCCGCTCCCTGCCGTCGAAGCAGGAGACGCACTTCTTCTTCGCTGCGCCGCATCCTCTTCGCGAGGGCGGGAATATCCAGACCGCTTTCCTGGAGGCGAGCAAGGAGCGCCATGGTCTCTCCCGAACGTCCACCGCCGGCGAACCGCGGCGGCGGGTTGGTATGCGGTCGTTCGTCGATGGGCGAAGGCCTTGGTGCGGGCTGCTCATCGATTAGTTGCGCCCGCCGGGCCGCCGCCCCGCGCGGATGACGCTGGCGTTGTCGCAACACCTGGACCTGGGCGTACAGGTAGGCGATGGCCCCGAGGCAGATGATCTGGGACATGGCGAGGAGCACTATTGCGTCGTTCATCGATCGGAGCCTACGCCGCCCTGTCCCGCGCGAGGCGGGCGCGGAGGCGGCCAAGGGCGCGGCCGTGAAGCTGGCAGACGCGTGATTCCGAGATATCGAGGATCTTGGCGATCTCCTTCATCGTCATTTCGTCTTTGTAATAAAGGCTCACAATCAGCCACTCCCGTTCTGGGAGGGACTTGATGGAGACCGTCAGAGCATCGAGCATCTGGCGCTTTTCCAAGCGCTCCGTGAAGTCCTCTTCGTTTGGATCGGCAGGCATCTCCGAAGAGGAGTTCTCATTCTGGTCATCGCGATCAAGCAGGCCATCGAGCGAAACCGTAACCCAACTCGAATCGACAAGGACGGTATTGTATTGCTGGATGGTGATGCCCATTCCCTCCGCGAGCTCCGAGTCGGTTGGGTCACGTCCATGTTCAAGGGTCAGCGCGACGGTGACCTGTTCGAGCTTCTTCGCCTTTTGGCGGACGGAGCGCGGCAGGCGGTCGAGGGCACGCAGGGCATCGATAATCGAACCGCGGATGCGGCTGATGGCGTAGGTCTCGAACTTCACGCCCTTGCTGTTGTCGAACCGATCAAGGGCTTCGATCAGGCCGATCGTGCCATAGCTCAGGATGTCCTCGTAATCCAGGATGGCGGGCAGGCCAATGGCGAGGCGCCCGACGACGTACTTGACGAGAGGGGCGTACTGGCGAATCGCGGTGTCGCGATCGCTAGAAGGTCCTGGGCGTGCTTCAGCAGCCAATGCCATCGGTGTGCTCCTCGTGATTATTCATCGGGCGTCGGGTTGGCGGCCGATGATGGTTCGTGTGTGGAGTCGGGTTGCCACGCAATCGTGAGGACCGCCTCGGCGCCGAAGGCCAGGGCAGTGAAGATGACGAAAATGAACACAGCACGGAGCAGCGCAAAATCCAGGGACGCCCCTGCCTGTTTACCGAGCCAGACGCTCAGGCCCGCCACGGCGATCGCGGCATATACGCCGTATGTGGCGACGGTGAAGGGCCGGAGGTTCACAGTTGACCCCTCCTGCGCATCTCAAGCTGCCGACGCATGAGGTACTTGGCGATGCGCTCCCGGTCCGGGCGCCCAAGGTCGGTAAAGGCGCAATGCACGCGGCGGTTGCGGCGGCTGTCAAGCGGTTCTTCGATGGCGACGACCTTCATACGCGCGGTCATGACGCCGATGAGGGGAAGCTCGACCTGGATGCCAAGGCGTTCGCCCATGGCGGCGCCGATGCGAGTGCTGAGACAGACCCCGCCCTCGCTCAGATCGACGAGGGTCGCCTCGATATCGGCGCTGGTTGGGTCATCGGAAGGGTTTTCTTTGTCGATAACCAGGCGGAACAGGGAACTTGGCCTCAGCGCCGTAGGAAGGCGGAAAGCGCCGCGCCTCTCGGTCGAGGTGATAAGCCTCGGGGCGTCGAGGAGGTCATGCTGACCGTCTGATGAATGCCCGCGCACCGTGCTCACAAAGGTGAACTCGAGGCGCTGCTTGAAGTATGAGGCGGAGATGGCCTGCCCGACGGGCAGCGGCTGCCTACGCATGCGATGCATCGGCACGAGGACGGCCAATTCCTGCTCATCGACGTGTTCGACCTGCGTCACCATCGTCTCTTGCCGTTCGCCCAAGGTGAACTCCAGGTGCAAAGTGAGGCCAGGCACCAGGCCCTGCCCCTCGAAAGGATTCTTACGCGGAAGCGACGAGGCGCCCATCAGCCCTCTCCCCCGTCCTGGCGGCAAAGATCCCTGACGCGAGCGTGAGGGGGTCCGCGATTTCAATACCAGTGCTGACATCTCTACCTGAGGATAGAAAGGCGAGGCCGAGTTGTGAGTCGATAACCAGTGACAATGCGGGTACCAGATCGGTTGCAAGGTCGGAAAAGCTGAGTATGCAACCGGCGAACGAGGCGGTCGGGAGTGAAACGGTGGCCTTTTCGAGCACCGGTGCCTGCCAGTGTGCGGGCACGACGAGGTACGCCAGCTGCTCGACCGCAGCCAGCGCGGGAGCACGCCAATCGCCGGCTGGGACATCCGCGAAGACACACGTCCCGCGCTTCAAACGGGAGACCTGGCGCACCATCTCCTGGGAATCGAGCGCGTCCACGGCTTCGATGCCGATGGCCTCGGCGTATGCGTGGATCTGTTCCCGCGCGCCCACGTGGGACGAATCCCCCGAGAGCAGCACGGCGTTTCGCCCCGCGTCCGCGCAATCGAGGGCCATGCGCACGAGGGCCGTGGTCCGGCCGCTGCCGATCATCCCGCGCATGGTGATGAGGGCAGTGCGATGTTCGTCCGGATAACGCACGTTGCGTTGTTCGAAGAGGCGCGCGAGGGCCACGGCCGGGTTGGACTCGCCCGGTGCGTTCCGCTCGATCACTTCCGCTGCCGAACGTGCGAAACCGCGCGTCACCAGCTGATCAGCGACACCGGCCATGGTTCCGAAACCCTTATCGTGCCTCGCGGCTGGGCGCTGCGCCTCTTCCCCCGCTCGATGGACTCCTGGCCTTTGCTCTTTTTGGACGATGCCCGGGCGTGGACGTGGTTGGAAGGGGGCGGGACCATCGACGGCGTGGGGCAGATCCGGTCGATCAAGGTCAAGAGCAGGAACGATTGCGCCTGAGTCCTCGCCGGCCAAAGTTGTTTCAGCCTTCGGAGGCATCGAGTTCACGTACCCGTCGTCCCACCGGGGGCCGTCGGCCTGCCGGGATGCCGCTACCGCCGGCGAGGCGAGCGCAGCTGGCCCTTCCCGCGCGACCATGTCTTCGAGGTCACCGACAGTGGCACGCGGGCGGGAGATCTGTAGGCGTCCAAGCGCGCCATCGATCATCTGCCACTGCAGGTCGAGCGACACCTCGGGCTGGGCCTCCGGGGCGGAAGCAAGCACCTCGATGAGTGGTTCCGCATTCTCGCGCAGCAGGCTGCGCGTGCGCACGATGACCGCGTCCGGCCCAAGTTCGCGACGTATGCGTTCATAGAGCCTCGGCATATCACTACCGATGAAGCGCTTCGTTTCCAACGTTCACCTCGATATTCCCGACCGCTTCGACGGTCGTTTGGGGCGTGACCTCTACAAACGAGAGGAGGACAACGTTTGGCAGCCGCCGTTCGAGGACTCGTCTCAACGCGAGCCTTATCCGGGAGGAGCAGAGGATGATGGGGTCACGGCCAGCGCCGGCGATCCGTTCTATCTCCGCGCTGATGACGCCGATCAGCCGCTGCAACTGCCATGGAGGCATGGCGATGGTGTTCCCGCGCTCCGACTGCTGGATCGACGTCGCTATCTCGTCCTCGGTTCGCGGACCAACCGTCAAAACGCGCAGGGTGTTGGCATCGTCGCTGTACTGCCGGCTTATCTGGCGCGCGAGTGCAGCGCGGGCGTATTCGGTGAGAAGGTCGATGTCGCGGGTGACGCGTCCCTGCGTCGAAAGCGCCTCGCAGATCGTCACAAGGTCCCGAATGGAGACGCGTTCGGCGAGGAGGTTCTGCAACACCTCCTGAACCTCGCCGACGGTGAGCGTTGTCGGCACCAGTTCCTCAACGAGCGCCGGGTATTCGCCGCGCATGTGCTCCAGGAGGTTTTGGGTGTCCTGCCTGCTCAAGAGGTCCGGGGCGAAGCGTTTGACCAGCTCCGTGAGATGCGTCGCCAGCACCACCTCGGCATCCACGACGGAGTAACCGAGGAGTTCGGCGCGCTCCTTCTGGGCGGGCACGATCCAGCGGGCTGGCATCCCGAAGGCGGGTTCGATCGTCTCGGTACCGGGAACTTCACCCTCGGCCGTGCCGGGATCCATCGCCAGGAAGTGGCCGGGCTGGAGGGAGCCGCGGGCAATCTCAACGCCCCGCAGCTTCACAACGTAGGTATTCGGGGGATGCTGAAGATTGTCGCGCACGCGCACCGTTGGAAGCACCAGTCCGAGGTCGAGTGCGATCTGACGGCGGATCATGGTGATGCGCTTCAGCAACCCCCCGCCCGATTGCTCATCGACGATGGGGATCAGCCCATACCCCACTTCGACTTCGACGGGGTCGATGCTCATCATTTGAATGACTTGTTGGGGACCGAGCTGTTCCGGTTCGCGGTTTTCCATGACGGGTGGCATGGCGGCGGCTATTTTGTCGGCGACGTGTTGGCGACGAATGAGGTAGGCCGCTCCGACGGTGACGGCGGCGATCCCAAAGAACGGTAGCTTCGGGAGCCCGGGCATCATGCCGAAGACGAACAACATTGTGCCTGCGAGGAAGAGCGGGCGCGACTGGTTCGTGAATTGGGCGAACATCTGCGAGCCGAGATCGTTCGCTCCCGCGGCCCGCGTGACCATGATGCCCGCGGCTGTGCTGATGAGCAGGGCCGGGAGCTGCGAAACCAGCCCATCGCCCACGGTGAGAAGCGAATAGGTGTGCAGTGCTTCCGCTGGACTCACACCCTGCTGCAGCACACCGATCGCGAGACCGCCGACGATATTGACCAGGATGATGACAATGCCAGCAATCGCGTCACCCTTCACGAACTTGCTAGCGCCGTCCATGGCGCCATAGAAGTCGGCCTCTTCGCCGATCATCCGTCGCCGATCGCGTGCCTGCTGTTCGTCGATCAAGCCCGCGTTCAGGTCCGCGTCGATCGCCATTTGCTTGCCCGGCATCGCATCGAGGGTGAATCGTGCGCCCACCTCCGCGACTCGCCCCGCGCCGTTGGTAATGACGACGAACTGGATGACCACGAGGATGAGGAAGACCACGAGGCCGACGACGAGGTTCCCGCCGACGACGAACGTCCCGAAGGAATGCACAACGGACCCCGCGGAACCGTGCAGGAGGATGAGGCGCGAGGTCGATACGTTCAGCGCAAGGCGAAAGAGCGTCGTGACCAACAACAACGAGGGGAAGACGGAGAACTTCATCGGGTCGTTGGTGTAGACGGCCACGAGGAGGATCGTCACCGAGACGCCGATGTTCATCGTGATCAGGACGTCGAGCAGGGCCGTTGGCAACGGCACGATCATCATCCCGACGATCGCGATGAGACCCACCGCCAACAGAAGGTCGGCCTGCCCGAGCAGTTTGCTCCAACTCGTGGCGGGGCGCGCGGACGCTTGCACGGCCATCTAGGCGGCCTCGGTTTCTTGCGCGCTGGAAACGGTGCAGCCGCTCATGGAGTCGCCCCCACGGTGGAGGGCCGAGTTCGCCGCGTGGGCATCTTCGCACGAAGGTTGTATACCCAGGCGAGGACCTCGGCGACGGCGCGGAAGAGGTTGGCGGGCACGGGTCCCCCGACAGGGACCGCCGCGAACAAGGCGCGCGCCAGGGGCGGCTCTTCGAGCACGGGAACGCCGGCCTTTTGGGCGACATCCTTGATGCGCTGGGCGAGCAAGCGTTCACCCTTCGCGACGACCAGTGGCGCCCGCATTGTCACGGGGTCGTATTTGATTGCCACCGCGTAGTGCGTGGGATTCGTGACGACGACATCCGCATTGGGGACGGCGGCGATCATGCGGTTCATGAGCTGCTGGCGACGGCGGCGGATGGCCGCCTTGATCTGCGGGTCGCCTTCGGTCTCGCGACTCTCCTGGCGAACGTCCTCGATGCTCATCATGAGCGACTTCATCCATTTACGGCGCTGCCATGCGTAGTCCAGAAGGGCGAGGATGAACAGCACAACGCCCGCCCGGACGGCGATATCGAAGGAGAGGGCCGCGAGGCGCCCGGCCGCCATAGACGGCGCCAGCTGACCGAGCGAGACGATCTCTGCCATGCGGGATGACATTGTCATCCAGACGACCAGCGAGATGACCGTCATCTTTGCCAGCGCTTTGCCAAGGTTGATGAGTCCTTCCATCGAGACGATCTTCTTGAAGCCGGCGCCGGGGTTCAGATGGCTGAGCTTCGGCGTAAGCTGCGCCCCTGAAAGGACAAGGCCCGTCTGGGCGACGCTCAGGGCAACGGCGGCAAGCATCAGCACGGCCAGGAACGGCAGGAGCCCAAGAAGCGCGTGCGTGGCCGTAGTCCGGCCAAGATCCATCACGGAGGAGGTGGTGAGGTCGCCCTGGAGCGGGCGCCCAAGATCTTCGACGAGGAGCATCCGCAGGTTGCCGAACAGCGCTGGTGCGAGCGCTCGAAGTGCGAAAACGGCGGCCAGAAGCACGCC
>Ga0163144_10021865_pt1 | contig 12698 bp, 10 predicted proteins | sample OliLak19BULKMAT1_FD_123175 | JGI IMG/M metagenome (GOLD analysis project Ga0163144, IMG submission 123175) | Freshwater microbial mat bacterial communities from Lake Vanda, McMurdo Dry Valleys, Antarctica - Oligotrophic Lake LV.19.BULKMAT1 | ecosystem: Environmental > Aquatic > Freshwater >...
CCCTCATACCGCGGCGACCGCTCCGGCGGCTTATCCCCTTTTTCCTTCTTCCCCTCCTGCTCTTCCTTCTCATCAATGGCATCGTTGATCTCGGCATCGTTGGCCAGGACAACATCGCCCAGCGTCAGCCGTTCGCCGATGGCCCCAATCACGCCCGCCGGCCCCGCCTTCTTTTTATCGTCTTCCTTCGGCGCCGCTCGCTTGAGTTTCAGCACGAAGGTCTGCTTGGGCTCTGTCAGTTTGAGTTCACCCGTGAACTCGCCACGCGCCAGCATCAGTGTGAGTTCGCCCTTGACCTTGAGCGCGGTTTCATCCACCTTGCCCACGAGCGTTCCCTTTTTCTCATCAAACTCCGCGGACTTGATCGCCAGTCGCACCATGCCGATGCGAACTTCGCCCGAAACCGCTCCCGCCCCCGCCGCCGCGGCTTTGTCCGTGATTGAAAGATGACACTCGCCCGGCGCGATGCCTGAGCCGCTTGCACCGGAAGCGTCGCCCTCCCACTCGCCGAGGGCGATTCCATCGGTCCAGCCGAGTTGTTCGCGCTGCTCGCGGACCAGCGAAGATAGCGCAATCCCCGCCTTCTTCGCGGCCTTTTCTCGCTCATCGCGCACCTTGCGGGTGGAGGCCTGATGCTCCGACATGCGCCCGACGCCGGTGATGCGGCGGGCCTGGGCGGTTTTGGTGTCATACACGTAGACATCTGCCCCGTGCCGACGCTCGATGTATGGGCGGTAGAGGAAGGCGCAGAATCTGCCATCGCGGCTGAACGAGACCTCCGAGGCGCTGGGACCAAAGAAACTCTTCTTCGGAAAGATTCGCTCGAGGGTAAGGCGATCGTCCTTTTCCTTCTTTTCGTCGTCCTTGTCCTTTGGTTTAGGATCGTCGGGAAGTTGGGCGGCATCCGGTTCGACGTGATGAGGCATCAACGCGAGTGTCGGCGCGAGCAAAGCGAGGCCGGTAAAGAGGCCGATGAAGAGGGTGGTCAGAGTGAAACGCCGCGGGGTCGAGGAGATTTTGTACACGTACATGCCCTTCATGATTCTCTGGCATCCGCCGACGGCGGATGAACGAAAAGATGGGCAGAGTGTAGAGAGGGAGCACGAACCCGTTTCATCCCGCTTTTCCGCAGTGCTCCGCCCACATGGCGCGCAAAGCCGCCTCGAAACGTCGCGTATACGCCTCGGCGTCGCGCAGCACCGATCCCTCCATGCCCGCGCGCAGGCCCGCGTGCAGGTCGTGCAGGCGCTTCGGGTCGGCGGCCAATGCCGCGGCGAGTGCGGAGTATTGCTCGGGGGAGTTGGCAACCAGTTCGTTGTGGCCGAGGGCGTTGAGGAGCGATCCGCCGACTCTCGCGGCGTGCGTGTCACCAAGCATGGTGATGACGGGCACGCCCATCCAAAGGGCTTCGCAGGTGGTGGTGGTGCCGTTGTAGGGACTGGTGTCGAGGGCGATGTCAACTGTGTAGTACGCCTGCAAGTGATCCACGTAGGCTTTGGTGGGTTCGAGAAATGTGACGCGGTCAAGATCGATGTTCAACTCGGCCATCGATTTGCGGAGGTGGTCGAGCACTTCTTTGCTCCCAAACTCCATCGACTTCAAGGCCAGGGTCGAACCGGGGGACGCTTTGAGCGCAGCACGCCAGAGTTCGAGCGCTTTGCGGGAGATTTTTCGTGATGCGTTGAAACTGCCGAAGACAATCGGAGCGCTGCTATCGACTTGACGGGGCGGGCGCGGCGGCGGTGCATTCGGAGGCGGCGTGTAACACAAAAAGCAAGGGTCCAGGCGAAAGAGCCGCTCTGAGCAGCGCTCATCAAAGTCGGGCGCATCAGGCTCGTTCGCGGGCGGGGTCCAGGCTGCCTTTGGCGGATCGGTGATGCTATCGACGATCCGCCAATCAACCTCGTTGACGCCGGTGGTGTTGGGATAGCCGCAATACGTCGCCTGCACCGGGGCGGGCTTGTAGCAAAGCAGCGTCATCTGGCTGCCGCAGGTGTGCCCGGAGAGGTCGATCAGAATGTCAATCCCATCGGCCTCGACTTTGCGTGCGATTTCGATATCAATGTCCTCGGGGCACGTTTGCCATTTGGTGGCGAGGGCCGCGAGCCGGTTGGAGACCTCATCGGGGTGGCGCGTGAGCGAGTAGCCGTACAACTCGAACTTGTCATGGTCATACCGCTCGAAGAGGGAGGCGATGAAAAAACTGACCGAGTGCGAACGAAAATCATCAGAGACCAGACCGACCCGGAGTTTGCGCTCCGGGTCTTTCGAGCCTTTGTGCGTGAAAACATGGGGCGGCTTGAGGCGGGTGAGCAGGTCGCCATAGCGCATGTGGGCGCGGGCGATGCTCTTGATGGTGGCGTCTTCGGAATAGTTGGAAATAGCGCACAGGAGGTCCAGGAGCGTGTCGCTGTTGGGGAACTTCGCCGCGGATTCTTCGAGGAATCTCGTGGCGTCATCGGGCCGGCACAACGAGGCGAGCGTGGAGCCGTACTGACCGCAGACGTGTGCGCTCCAAGGCTGCGACTTTATGGCTTCAAAGTGGGCCATGGCCTCACCGACCTTCCCCTCGCGGAGCGCATCACAGGCGAGGTGAACGCGGGCATGGATAAGGCCCGGCTCGATTTGGATGGCCTTTTTCAGTGCGGCCTCGGCCTCGGGATACTTTCGATTGGCGGAAAGGGCGGTGGAAAGCAGACAAAGGAGCGTCCCGCTGCGGGGGCGCAGTGCCACCGCCCGCTGGGCGTGAAAAAGCGCCCGGGGATAGTCTCGGAGCAGGATGCAAGAATCGGCGGAGATCGCGCAGGCATCGGCATCCGCCGCGGCCTTGGGACCGAGCGATTTGAGCACTTCCAACGCCTCGGCGGGCTTGTTGGATGTCAGGAGTTTGTGGGCGAGGTTGATTTTCTCGAATGAAACAGTCATGCTGCGGGGATGGTAGCGGCCGGGGCGTCGAGTTCGCTTGTGCTCCGCTCTTCAACGAGGTGGTCAAACGTTGTCGCATTCGGGACGCGGGCGGGAGTCTGAACGCGGAGTCCGCAGAGGGAAGAGAAGAACACGCAAAGGAGGAGGGGGGGACAAGCGCGATCAGCGTTCAGACAAGTCAAGAGAATACAACAGGAGGGGAACATGGAATAATCGTCGCGGGACGCGAAGAGTTTCGACCGGAGCAACGCGGAGTGGAGCGCAGGCAAGGCCCACGATCCGCACGACAACGCGGCCGTAGCCACGGTGGCCACGGGTCGCCACGGGTCGCCACGGGTCGATTCACACGGTCGATTCACGGAGAGTCTGGACGTTGGGTGAGTTTTCACCGGCCAGCAACGACTTCTTGAAATCGAGGCGCAGCGGGTCGATGATGGTTCGCCAGCTCACGCTCGGGGTTCGTTATTCACCAAATGGTGAGCGGACATAAAAAAACCCCTGTTCCGATGACTCGGAGCAGGGGCGAAGATCGAGATCACAAGGCTGACAGGTTTAGCTGATGGTCAGCGAGCACCAGAAAGAACAGGGCCAAGCCAAACAGACGTGATCGAACGTGTTTGAACGCGGACGGTCAAATACGCGAAATCGTGTCTGAGCGGTCGGGCAGCCGATTTAGCGGCGGCGACGACCAATGACCAGCCCGCCCAAGCCCAAGAGGGCGAGAGCACCGGGGGCGGGGACGATGTTGATTTCAGCATCCATCACCATCACGTCACCCTTGATCGCACCCGAGGAGTCAGCGGGACCGCTGAACCAAGAGGCTTGACGAGCGCCAGTGGCGGTGTTGCGGCCCATGCCGTCGGTGGGAGCCTGAGCAAGAATCGTGTGGCTGGCGCCACTGGCGACCGTACCGGTGTCGAGGGCGAGGATCATGATGACCACGCCGTCAATGCCGGAGCGGAACGGGGGGTCGTTGGGACCGACAAGGCCGGAACCCTTCTGCACGGCAGCGACGCCGCCCGCACCGTTGAAGTTGTTGGCCGCAGCGGTACCAGTGGTGGGACCAGCGGTGGTGCCCATCCAACGGGTGATGTCGTTACGAGCGATGCGGTAGTAGTTACCGGGAGCGCTGGCGACGGGGTTCGTGTGGGTGATGACAGCGTAACGGTTGCCACTGCTGGCAGCGTTCGTCGCGGCGGGGCCGGTTGAACCGAAGGGCTTGATGCGGCCGAAGGGGCCATCGACCGTGTCAGCGCCGGGGGCGGGCATATCAACCGCACCACCGTTGGTGTTGTTGCCCTGGGAAGCAAACGTTGCGACGACATCGGTGCCGAAGCGGGGGTTGCAGATCACCGGCTGGAAGGTCAGGCTGGTGAAGGCGACCGGCACGGCGGTGTCGCTGCTGGCGGGAACCCATGACATCGAGTAACGGATGAGCACGCGACCGGTGTCGCCAGCGCCCTGGTTCACCGACACGGAGTTGCTCCAGTTAATGCCGTCCTTGCTGACTTCGATGTTCAGCTTGCTCGTACCGGCGTTCGCGGCAGCTGCCAGGCCTGCAACAGCGACCAATCCACAAATCACATTCTTCATCTCGATCTCCTCTGAAAAAAGAAACGGTTTGGCGGAATACCAACCTCTACATCTTGTTTGGGGAAGCAACCAAATCTTCCCCCTCTTACGTAAGAGCATACAACACACTTTGGAAGAATGCAAGTCAATTTACAGAAAAGTGCAAAACCAATCCATGAAGATTTGTCACCAATGACGTTCGTTAATAGTTAGGACTCCGCCCCTCCTGCTTGTCTTCTTGTCCCTTTCTTGGCCGTTTTGCTCGCCTTTCTCCCAATATTCCGACCTTTTCCTGCTAGATATTGTACAAATAACAAACATATACAAAACAGAAAACCCCTCCCCGGTGTTCACCGGGGAGGGGCGAGTCTTGCATTCTTGCGGGAGTTGGAGGTAGCACCCAACGCTCCGAACCTGATTATTGACCAGTCAGGCTTTGCTGTAAGAACTTACCGGCGGCGACGAAGAACCATGACACCACCCAAACCGAGCAATCCGAGCGCTCCGGGAGCGGGAACGACACGAAGGGTTGAAGTACCAACCGAAACCGCGGCCTTGATCGAGCCGAAGCTGTCCGAAGCACTCGCGAACCAGCCTGCTTCACGCGCGCCGGTTGAAGTGTTGCGGTTGATGCCCGCTGCGGGCACATCGATCAGCAGGTCGCGAATGGTGGAATCGAGGCTGAGGGTGATCTGGAAGCGGAAGAGGATGACGTTGACGATGTTGGGATCAAAGGCGGGATCGGCGCTGCCGACGAGGCCGGAACCCTTCTGCACCAAGGCGAGGCCACCCGAACCGTTGAAGTTGTTCACCGCTGAAGTGGTCGTCGTCGGGCCATCGCCAACCCAGTTGGTGATGGTGGAACGAGCAATCCGCAGGTAACTGGTGCCCGACACCGTCTGAGTACGCCCGATGTAAGGATCGGTGGTGGTGGGGCCGGTCGAAGCGAACGGAATGATGCGGCCGTAGAGATCCTGATTGTCGCGCTGCACACCGCCGCCGTTGTTGTTGTTGCCGGCCGCGGCGAAGGCAGCGATCGCGTCGCCAGTGACAGGCGTGGCGTTCCAGTTCTGAATCGTCGGCTGGAAAGTCAGGGTAGCGAAGCCAACGGGAACGGCGGTGGTGCCGTTGGCGGTGTAAGAGATCTTGGCACGAACCTTGACGGTTGTGCCGGGGTTGACGTTGCGCAGCCCGGATGTCCAGTCCAAGCCGTCGATAGACGTTTCCATGTTCAGGTTGCTAGTAGCCTGAGCGTTTGCCATAGATGCCAGACCAGCGGCGGCGACGATAGTTGCAATCACATTCTTCACAGGAGAATCTCCTCGATACACGTTGGGGTACTTCAATGACCCAGACCCACTAAATGCTTTAGAACGAACACTCGTTCCAGACCCACCTACAACATGCACTATGGATTTGAATTTGCCACCCAATGCGCCGACTTTTTGCATTTTTTTTTCTGCAACGCCTTTAGCGGCGACAATCTGGTGAATTTGCAGCAAAATTGCCGGCCGCCCCTTGCGGATTCGATTCGGCGCGCGGGGGGACAGGGCGAATGCCTTTCTTCTCAACGGCGAACGAACCTCGCAAGCCGAAAGCACATTGAACCACAGGTTGAGGAGTATGCAACGTCGGCGGGACGACTCCTGGGGCTCCTATCCAGCCTGTAAATCACTGTGTGGCCGCGTCATGTTGATGAAGGGGGACCTCCCCAGCCCAGGGGGAGGGCGCGGCTCAATGACCAAGCGAACTGTGATTTCCGTAGAGAGCAACAACGAACATCGTTTGGAAGTTTTTTCACGGTCCCCGGCAACACCGAGTACAAAAGTGATGGAAGCGGTCTGCACCCCGCGTCAAATAAGTTGCAGCCCGGCCCCCCGCCCTCGTTCCCCCTCCCTCCACCGTTTCTATAGTGATGGGCAATGCCATTCACCATCAAGCCCGATGAAGCCCTCACCGTCGATTCCGATAACGTCGGATACCTCAAAAACCATGTGGACACCGGCGACCGGTGGGTGCTCAACTTTGGCCCCCAGCACCCGGCTACGCATACGACGCTGCGATTGGTTCTTGAGCTCGATGGCGAGCGCGTGGCGAGGGTGACGCCGCACATCGGCTACCTGCACAGTGGATTCGAGAAACTCGGCGAAGCGCTTGACTACAACCAGTACGTCACGATCTGCTCGCGGATGGATTACCTCTCACCGATCGCCAACGACATCGCGTGGCACGGGGCTGTGGAAAAACTCTTCGGGATCGACATCACGCCGCGGTGCAAGGTCCTTCGGACGATCATGGCGGAGGTGGCGAGAATCCAGAATCACCTTCTGTGCGTGGGGGCCGCCGGGCTTGACCTCAACGCTTTCACGGGATTCATCTACGTCTTCAACGTGCGCGAGAAAATCTACGACCTGATGGACCTGATCTCCGGCCAGCGGTTCCACCCCGACTGGACCCGCGTGGGGGGTCTGATGCAAGACCTGCCCGATGAGGATCTCTTCAAGCGGATGACCAAAACGCTGATCCGAGATGAAGTGCCCAAGGCCATCGCCGACCTCGAGAACCTGCTCAATCGCAACCGGATCTTCATGGACCGGACCCAGGGCATCGGCGTGCTGACCCAGGCCGAGGCCATCGCGTGGTCCACCACAGGCCCGATGGCCCGCGCCAGCGGCGTGAAGCGCGACGTCCGCAAGGATGCGCCGTACCTCTGCTACGCCGACAACTGGGACGGCCAGGGCGCGGAGGCGGTGAAGTTCCAGGTGCCCATTACCACCGTGGGCGATGCCTACTGCCGGTACATCGTCCGTCTTGAAGAGATCAAACAGAGCATCAAGATCATCGAGCAGCTCATCGATGTCATCCCGGGCGGAAGCGTCGACGCCTTCGCCGATGGCAAGGCCGTCAAGCCCGACAAGAAGGATGTCTATGGCTCCATCGAGGGCCTCATCCAGCACTTTGAACTGATCATGAGCAACCGCGGCTGGAAACCCCCGATCGCTGAGTGCTACGACTCGCAGGAGACCGGCAACGGCGAACTGGGCTACTTCCTCGTTTCCGATGGTGGCCCGCGCCCGTGGCGCGTCAAGGTCCGCCCGCCCTGCTTCCTCAACTATCAACTCATCGCCAAACTCACCGAAGGGCACATGCTCGCGGATGTTCCCGCAGTGATCGGTTCGATCAACGTCGTCGCGGCGGAACTCGATCGATAGGCGCAACCCCCACTCTCCCACGCCCACTCTCCCACGCCCACTCGCCCACGCCCACTCGCCCAGGCCCGCTCTCCCTCTCATCGCATGACTCGTCGCAATACCTTCGCGATCATCCTTTTGGTCATCATCGCCGGGGCCGCCGGCGCGGTCGCGTACGTGCGGTTTGGACCAAAGCCCGCGCCCACCGGGATCACCATCATCAATCACGCGGCACAGGTGATGAGCGTTGCACTCACTTTGCCCGATGGCCGCTCTTCCCGCCAAACGCTCGCCGCGGGTGCTTCCTTCGAGGCACCCTTCTCCGCGAACACTCGGATGGATGTTCACTTCGGTTCATTCGAGCAAACGTGGGCGGGCGCTTGGGTTGTTGATGACATCGGCGGAGTGGTCGAAATTACGGTCAACGGGGAAGAGTTGGAGATCGCAGGGGCGGGTCTGAAAATTCACCCGGTCTCAGAATAGATTCTGAACCTGCCGATCCCTCTCGTCTGCGCACCGAGTTTGCGATTTCCCTCCTTACGGAAGGGCGACCACAAAGCTCTGGTCAATCTTCGCCTCAGTCTGACCGGCCCGCTTGCGCTTGACCCCCGCCCCGTTCTCTAAGTTGTATGGGTATTTCTGCCGCAAAAGCACGAGTTGGGGGCTTTGCCGCGTGGCGTCCGCCGCGTCGTAATCTTTGTTGGTAAAAATCCCAACGGTCACCATGCTCCGGCGGGGGCCGTGGTAATAGAACGCCTGATCGCCTTGTCGGCGGAGTTCATTGACGGCTTTCTCCGCCGCGGCGCGGAGTTCGCCCAGTTCCTTGCCAGTTGGTTCCGCACCATCCGCCCGGGTATAGATGCCCACTTGCAGTGTGTAGAGGGCATCCTTTCCGAAGCGAGCCTTCGCATTTCGGAGGTCGAACTCCGGATTGGTGCCGGCCAAAGCTTCGTACAGCGGTGGCGCGAGCAATGCCCCGGCGAAGGGATAACCTTTATTGATCTCAATCCCCCGGATGCGGTCAATATCCCGCTTCGCGGCGGGCGAGTTAGCAGAATCGTACTTTCCGTACGCCACAACGATAGCCTTTCCGCGTTCTTCGAGATAGGCATCGGTTAGGTTGCCCTGATTTCGGACCTTGTCCAGAGCAGTCGCCGCTGCATCACCTTCAGTTTCCCGATTGAACCCCGCAATAACGATACTCCAATCCGATTTCGCAACAGTATTCAGGCGTGCCTGGGCATCTTTCCCGTCGGAGCGTTGCACCCCAAGGCCGGGTGGGCTTCCGTCCGGGGTCGTTCCGGGCACCCAATCACTCGCGGCGACCTTGTTTTCGGGCGCCATCGGGGCATCGGAGTCCGCCCCTTGGAGCAACTCGGTCAGCGTCTTGGTCTTCGGAGGTGGGCCTGGGTACGTGGTCGCGATGGCTGGTTGATTCTTCAAAAACAGGGGCTTATCCCAGGGCGATGCGTACTTGGGGGCCTGATCTTCAAGAGTGGTTTCGGACTTTGCGGTGCTCGCCCCGTCCGAGCCGCGGCAGCCGGAAAGCACGGAAACCCCAGCGGTAAATACTACGGCAATCGCCATCATCATCATGAACCCAGGGCGTTCGCATCGGCTGCAAATACGGGACATTCTTGTATGTTGAATCACATCCCGCAAACGAATCCCCGCTCCCGGTGGAGAGAGAATCCATCGCGCACGTTTCGCCATGCACGCGGCGAAAAAACTTGAAACTGGAACGAAAAATTCTTTGGGCGTCCGAAAGCGGTTATTGGTCATAAATGCCTGATTTCAAGTCTTTTTCCCTTACTTTAGCCCAAACCAAGTATTTTGAAGCAATCGATGGTGGAGCGACGATAGAAGCGGTGTCACCGATGGATATGGTGACCGGAACACGAAGCATCGCCCACGAGGGAGAATCATACGGAATGGCCCACGCGAGTGTGCATTCCCCGAAACTCTTTTTCAACCGCGGCGCATGGAAGTTGTACCGACTGGAAGCGCGGAGCGCATCGTCCAACTTGGAAATTTCTACCGCGCGGTCGGCTTGCCGCCCGCGGGGGTTGTCGCTCGACCCGTGATGGGCTTGGGGTGCCAACAAGAAGGGGTGCATGTGTCATGTCAACGAGCATTGAAGCCAACTCCGCCGCCCCCATCCGCCGCGAACCCACGGTAAATCTTTGTACGCCCTCCCCCCACGCGCAGGCTCACGCTGCCTTTGAGAAGGGCCTCGCTGCGGATTCTCGCGTTCCCGCGCCTCGCGACCACGATCATGTTGAGTTCTCCGCCGCGGCGAGGGCGTACCCCTTTGCTTTGACCAGCGACAAAGCCGAAGATTTTCGGGGGGAGTTGGTGCGGTCGGTGCGCGATCTGATTGCGAATGGGACTTATGAGAACGCGGACAAGTTGAGCGCGGCGACTGATGCGTTGCTGGCGTCGCTGTAAGGCGAGCGAGGGCGGCTGCCCGGGTTTGGTCAATGCTTGCAAGCGATCACTGTCGCCGCTTGCCGCGGCGGTCGGGTGAGCGTTTCGCGTGCCCATTCTCTGGCGACTCAAGCGCCGCCACGTGCGGGTACGACAACTCGGCCCACTTGTCCGAGTTGGGGAATGCGATGAAAATCTTGGTCTTCATGAGCGCCACCAGAAGCGGAGTGGGAATGTCGCAGGTCTCCCCGCTGCTGCTGCGAATTCGGAAAGGCTCAAATGGGTCTTTGGTCAACCGCTCTTTGATGTCGGCAATAAGCATGCACAATGGTACCTCGGGGGATATGGCGTATTCAATCAAAGGGGTTGATCGCTTCGACCCCGCCGGGCCTCTTCCGCCCGAGGATGGCGGCACCGCAAGCCGCTGTATCTCTCGCGTCCCCGCGCGCTACCTCGTCAACTCCCACGCCGCCCCCGCCACCGCCTTCACCACGAGCGTAAAGCGCTTGGCATCGATGGTCTCAATCGTGTCAGTTGGCTTGTGATAGTTGGGGTTGCGGAAGTTGGCCGTGTCGGTCAGCATCACCGCGGGTTGACCCGCGATGATGAACGGCTGGTGGTCCGAGCGCATCATGTCCGGGATCGGGATGGGCATGAAGTCCAAAGCGGTGATCTTGAGGTCCGGCGCCGCCGCCTGCATCGCCGCGGCGAGTTTCTTGCTGAACTTCTGGTGTGTCGCAATCCCGACGAGCACGATCGTGTCGCCCACCGTCGGCGCCTCAAAGACCCCTTCGATCTTTTTGATCGGGCTTTTCTGGCTGTTCGGAGCGTCGGAGAAGTATCCCAGCATTTCGAGGCTGACCATGCCGATGATTTTTTCTCTCGGCGTGAGTGGGGCGGATGGGACTGATGGGACTGTGGGCGGGTCCGCCGGTTTGGGCGCTGTGCCGTCCGGGTCGCCCTCCTCGCCGCCGGCGGCCTTGTTCCGCTTCACCCACTCAACCACGTACGCTCGCGAGCCGACCAAACCCTGCTCTTCGAGATTGAAGAGCGCCAGCCGAAGCGTCCGCCGCGGCTTGACATCCTTGAACACGCGGGCAAGTTCGATGACCGCTGCGGTGCCCGTTCCGTCGTCGTCCGCGCCCGGCGAGTTCACTACCGCGTCAAAGTGGCCGCTGATGATGAGCACCTCGTTGGGAAACTCCGTGCCGGGAATATCGACGATGATATTGTTATACGTAATGTCCGCGGCGGTGATCTCCTTGCCCTCCGCCGGTTTCACCCCGCCCGGCACCGACCACTTGAACGGTTGCAGCGTCGGGGCGTATCCCATCGCCCGGAGTTCTCGCACAAGCAATTGCTCAGTCTCCTTCAGCCCGGCGCGGTGGGCATCATCGCCCAGCGGCGCTCGCTTCGTGGGCAATGAGCGCAGCGTATCCATCAGCCGCGCCTCACTCACCTGGGCGGCGGGCGATGCGCCGGCCGCTGGCTCGGCCGCAACGGCGGGGGCCGATGCTCCTTGGGCGCCACAGCGCTGGACGGCCGCCGCCATCACACTTACCACGATCATCGATACGACAAGACTATCACGCATGGCGTTGCACCTTTGGGTGTTATTCCAAACTCAGTCGCTAGATCCCATGTTGCACCGCTTGCCCGAAACAACCGCTTCCGCCGAAGGCCCGCGCCGGGTGTTGATCTTCTTGCTATGGTACGACCGGAGCCTGGACCAGCACCCGCCATTCTCCCACGCGGCGAAGAAGACCTGCACATCCGTCCCATCCACGCCGCCATCCTGATTGACATCCGCGGCGTTAACCCCGTCTTCCCAATCGGCGAAGAAGGCCTGGATGTCAGTTCCATCGATGCCGCCATCCTGGTTGTAGTCTGCGGGGCAGGGCGGTGCGCTCTCGACCGGAGTTGCGAAAGCGTTGGCCAGGGTGAACGCGCCGTAGCCGGGCATGGAGATGTCAAGCCCGATCAGGTTCTCGGCGATGAACGGCGCGCCTTGAAGGCCGATGATAAGTTCATCACCGATATAGATCTGGTTGCCGACCATGATCTGCGTGTTGTGCGCGAGAGTCGCCCTGGGACAGGCGCCCAGGCAGCACGGATCCCACGCCGCGGCAGCGCCCGCGCCGAGGGGACGGCCACCCAACATCGCCAGCGTGCCCGTAAGGTTGTTGGCCATCATCACCAGGTTGCCCTGGTTCATCACTTTCAAGGCAAAGGTGCCCGGTCCATGGTCGCTTCCATTGCCCGTAACGGGAAGCCAGTCATCACCTTCGCCGATGTTCAGGTGCAGGCGGCGCGTCGTGCCCGTTCCCGCATCGCCCGTAACCACCGCGATGTCAACCGAAGAGCCCAGGGCCGCGGGCGAGAGGGGGAGCCACGAGGCGCCCGCCGCGGCGAGCGGCGTGCCGCTCTGGGAGAGGCCGATCGCGGGGCTGTTGCCCTGCGAATGGTCCTCTACAACGAGTCCGGCGGGGATCGTGCGAAGGCGCGTGTCGCCCACACCCTGGAGTTGGCTGTCAAACAGCCCGATGCTCTGCTGAGGCACTTCAATGATGGGGTCGTTGTCCG
>Ga0163144_10021866_pt1 | contig 12697 bp, 10 predicted proteins | sample OliLak19BULKMAT1_FD_123175 | JGI IMG/M metagenome (GOLD analysis project Ga0163144, IMG submission 123175) | Freshwater microbial mat bacterial communities from Lake Vanda, McMurdo Dry Valleys, Antarctica - Oligotrophic Lake LV.19.BULKMAT1 | ecosystem: Environmental > Aquatic > Freshwater >...
GAGTCGTCGGACAAACCTGAAGGTTTGTCCCCACGGGGCGAGTCGTCGGACAAACCTGAAGGTTTGTCGCCACGCGGAGTGGCGCCATCGACGACGTTGGCCTTCCAGAACGGCCACTGCTTGACCTTTGAGTCGTGCTTCAGCGGATCGCCGGCAATGAATGACGTGGACGACTTCTTCGGATCGATCAGCGCGGCGCGCTCTCTGGCGTAGGCCTTCGACAACAAGCCTTCCGCCGGCGTCTGCACAAACGCCGGATCCGCGTAGTACGTATCGCGGTCGGCGTAGGCGAGCTTGATGGCTTCGATCACCGTGTGGAGATAGTCTGCACTGCCGTAGCCCATGGCGTGGAGATCGAAGTTCTCCAGGATGTTGAGCGCCTGCAGCATCACCGGGCCCTGGCTGCCAAAGCCATGCTTGTAGACGGTGTAGCCGCGGTAGGTCGTCTTCGCCGGTTCCTCGATGCGCGCGTAGTAGTCCGCGAAATCGGATGCGTCGAACGGCGCGCCGTTCTTCTGCAGGAACGCCACCATCTCTTTCGCGATGTCGCCTTTGTAGAAGCGATCGCGGGCGGCGACAATGCCGGCCGCGCGGCCCTTGCCCTTGGCCGCGCGCTCGGCCGCCACCATCCTGCGCAGCGTGCGCGCGAGCGTGGGCAGCTTGATGGTCTCGCCTGGCTTGTAGAGCGAGCCGTCCGGCTTCAACCAATACGCCTGGTTGCCCGGCCACTTCTCGAAGAACTTGAGTTGATTCTGGATCGCACGATAGGTGCTCGTGCGCATGGGAAAGCCGTCTTCGGCATACGCGATCGCCGACGCCGCCACCTGCTCAAAGCTCATCGTCCCCCACTTCTCGAGGACGGTCAGCGAGGCGTGGAGCGCGCCGGGCACAACGGCCGGGTCGAGGCCTTCACCCTGCAGGTCTTTCTGGCGCGACAAGTACCAATCCACGTCGACGGCTTTCGGGGCCCAGCCCTGGCCGACGATCGAGGTGACCTTGTTTTCTCTTTTGGGGTAGACGAGGACGAGCGCCTCGCCACCGAGGCTGTAGAGATCCTGCTCGAGTACGCCCCCCGTGATCAGGGACGCGACCCCGGCATCGAAGGCGTTCCCGCCCTTCAGGAGAATGGCGAGCGCAGCGGAGGTGGTGAGGGGATGACCGGTGGACACGCCACCGGTCGGTCCCATGACCGCTGGCCTCAGTGCCGAACCGGCCGGCTGCCGGTCCTGCACCGGCACCTGGCCGCGACCTACTCCACTCGAGATTCCAACCAGCAGGGCCGTCGCGAGCAGCAGGTGACGCATGACTATTTCTCGATCGTCGCCTTCTTGATGAAGTCCAGCTTCGGGAAGTCCTTCATCAGGTAGGCGTTGCCTTCCGCCTGCGTGCGGCCCTGGTCGGGCCCCTTGCCGCGCGGCGCACCCTCACCGTAGCCGGTGTGGATCTTGTTGACCACGTCCTTGCCTTCAATGACCTCACCGAACGGCGCGAAGCCCATCCCGTCGAGGTTGCCGTTGTTGCCGTAGTTGATGAACACCTGCGTGGTGCGGGTGTCGGGGCTGCCACCCATGGCGTAGGTGATGTACATCGGCTTGTTACTCTGCTTCACCGGATCGACGCCAATGCGGGCATTGCGCCAGGCGGCCGACACGGCCGGGTCGCCATTGATGCCGAACTGCACCATGAAGCCGGAAATGGCGCGGAAGAAGCGGGCGTCATCGTAGAAGCCGCTCTTGACCAGGTTGTAAAACCGGTCGGCGCCCAGCGGAGCCCACTCACGGTTCACCTGGATCACGAATACGCCCACGCTGGTGTCGAACTTCACTTTGTAAGTCGCCGGTGCCTGCTCCTTGAGCGAGGCAGGGTTCTTGAGCGACGGGGCCTGGGCCGCGACCCCGGCGGGCAGCATGGCAAGGGCGGCAAGGGCAAACGCAACGGTCGTCACACGAATCATCAGACTCTCCTCCAGAGAACAGGCTTGATTATCCCTTCGGACGTGGCTTCGGCGAAAGGGGCTGATCGAGAATCTTGTGCACGGCCTTGACCAACGCCGCCGGCGAAAACGGCTTCGACAACAGGGTCGCCTGCGCCAGGTCGCCCGGGGTGACCACATCGGCGGCGTAGCCCGACATCAGCAGCACGCGAATGGAGGGCCGCGCCGCGCGCATCCGGACCGCCAGTTCGGTGCCCTTCATCCCCGGCATCACCACGTCGGTCAGCAGCACGTGGATGGTCCCCTCGAAGGCCGCGGCGACCCGCAATGCCTCGTCGCCACTGCCGGCATTGATCACCAGGTAGCCCCCTCGTTCGAGCGATTCCACGGCGAGGTGACGCACGGCCTCTTCGTCTTCGACCACCAGCACCGTCTCCTGCAGGGGTCCTGGCGAAGCGCGTTCAGGTTTCGGCGTCGGTGTCGGTGTCGGCATCGGTGTCGCCATGTCGGGCGCACGCGGCAGCAGCAGCTCGATCGACGTGCCCTGCCCTGGCGCCGACGTCACGCTGATGTGGCCGCCGCATTGCCGGATGAAGCCGTAGACCGTCGACAGGCCGAGACCGGTGCCTTTCCCTTGCGGCTTGGTGGTGAAGAAGGGCTCAAACATCCGCGCTCGCGTGTCTTCGTCCATGCCCGTGCCGGTGTCGGACACGACAATCTGCACGTAGTTCCCGGGACGAACATCGCCATCAGGACGGCGCTCGCCGTCAGGACGCGGCGCGTTGCGGGCGACGATGCTCAGCGTGCCGCCCTCGGCCATGGCATCGCGCGCGTTGATCGCGAGGTTGACGATCGATTGCTCGACCTGCGCCGGGTCCGCCAGCACCGGCCACAGGTCCGGTTCGGCTTCCGACACCACCGTGATGTCCGCGCCGATGACCCGGCGCACCAGCGTCAACAAGCTCTCGAGCAGCAGTGCAAAATCAAACTGATTGGTCTGCAGCACCTGCCGGCGGCTGAACGCCAGCAACTTCTGCGTCAGCGAACCGGCACTCTCGGCAGCGCGCTTGATCTGGGCGGCCTGATCGCGAATGGGCGAACCCGGCGGCGCGTCCTCCATGATCAAGCTCGAGTAGCCGAGGATGGCCGTCAGCATGTTGTTGAAGTCATGGGCGACGCCGCCGGTGAGCTTGCCGATGGCGTCCATCTTCTGGGATTCAGCCAGTTGCCGCTCGAGCTGCCGCTGCCCTTCTTGCGTCCGTCGTTCGCGGCGCACCAGCAGCCAGCCGACCAGCGGCACGGCGATCAACAACACGGCCATCAGGACCAATTGGCCGGTCGCGCCGCGTTGGATCTGGGCGGCCACGCGGTCGTACTGTGACGAGGATGCCACCAGCCACGATTGATCCGCAGCGGCCAGCTTGGCCCAGGTGTGGATGCGGCGGCCGGCCTCGTCGTCGAGCATCGCAATCCCCTGCGGCTCGTCGTGCTGATGCGGATCGCCGAAGACCGACGACATCCGTCGCTCTCCCGGTCCCATCCGTATGCTGAAATCAGGCGTCGCCAGCCCGACGATCAACTGGTCATCAGCCAGTTCGGTAATCGCGGGCCCGAGATACACCTCAACCAGGCGCGACAGGTCGATGACCAGGCCGAGGGTGCCGTTGAAGTCGTTGGCTGGGGTTCGGTTCTCGGCGCTCGGCGACGTGCGCCATACCGGCATGAACAACACGCGCAAATTCGGCGGCGCATTGGGAACCCACCACGCCATGCCCATCCTGATCTGGCCGCGGCTCGCCGAATCGCTGTTGCGGTTCCGGCTGTCGGTGTCGAGGCTGGTCGGTACCGCGTTTTCGATCAACTCGCCGTTCGGGGTCCAATAGAACAACCGGCCATCGGCACCAAGGCGACCCACGTACTGGACGATGCCGTTGGGATTCTCCCCGAAGGCGGCCGCAATGCGCTGGCCCAGGAACGGGACGTCGAGGTTCTGGACACTGGGCAGGCTGCTGAACTGGCGGAGCAGCGACGACAGTCCGCGAATCTCGCCCTGGATGCCGACGGCGGCGGTCCTGACCATGGCGAGCTGTTGGGTGGAATGTTGCGCGATGGCGCCGCTGACGGTCGAGCGGTAGCCCATCACGCCGAGCGTGCCGACCACCAATAGCGCCGCCAGCGTACCGAGAAAGATGGCACGCGTCATCGCTGTCGCCGAGGTCGTCGAGGTCGCGGGGGGCGGCATCGCGGCGTGAATACTATAGCTGTTCTATCAGCGGGCGCGGGCATTTACTGCAGAGGAAATGGGCGCGGGCGAGCCACGCGCTGGAGCACCTCGGCCTGAGCGATGGCACCACCCAGCACGGGTGTATCAGGAGCGGCCACGCCCATCAGATGTCGATACACGACCAGCGCCGCCAGATAGGTGCCGGCGCCGGAGGGATGGAAGTTGTCGGCCGCATAAAGCGGGAGGCCGGCATCAATGGCCCACGCGTCGCGCCACGCATCACCAACCGGCAGCAACACGGCGGCCACCGACTTGGCGGCCGCCCGGTACGACTGGCTGACGCCTTCCGCATCGCCACGGCGCTGACGCGATGGCCACACCATGAACAGCGCTGTGCGGGCACCAGCCTTCTTGATCTCGGCGTCGAATCGCCTGGTGTAATCGATCAGCAGGCGGCGTGACTCCGGCAGCGCCGAGGGTCCCTGCTGCAGGACGACGACGTCCCAGCGGCCGGCGGCGATGGCCGTGCGCGCCTCACCGGAGTTCCAGTGGTCCTCGAGGCTGTAGTCGGGCCGGGCAATGCTCTCACACACCACGAGCTTTCCTGCCGCGCGCGCGAGCGTCGCCACCATGCCGGGCAGATCGTTCTGGTAAGTGAGGCTGTTGCCGACGAACAGGATGCGAGTCGGCGCCGGTGCCGGCTGGTAGAGCAACAGGACGGCCGCCAGCAGCGTCCGCATGTGGAGATCTCAGGGTGTGCGCACGGTGACCGTGACGCCGATCCGATCGGGTTCGCGGCCCGTGAACGCCACCGGCCCGGTGACCGGCCAGCTGCCGCTGACCCACGGGAACGGGTTCGACACGTCCATCCAGAAGAAGCTGACGTTCACCAGGCGATTGACGTCGATGAAGCCGCGCACGACCAGCGAGCGGTCCTTTTTACCCATGGCGACGCCGTGCAGCCTGTTCAGTTCGAGATACTGGATGAGGCTGTCATCGCGGGTGAGTTCCTCGCGCACCACGCTGCCGCCGGCGCGTACCGTGCCGGTCACCGGCACCTCGAACATCGCACCCATGAAGTAGCCGGGCTTGTCGATCGCGGCCAGTTCAGGAATCCCGACCAGTTCGCCCGAGGTCACGGTCGGTCCCCACTTGTACTTGGCGTACTCGCCGAACACTGACGCCCAGGACGCCGGCGACAGCTTCACGCTCACCACCAACGCATCGTCGTTGCGCTTCGACGCCCAGTAATTGGGCAGGCGCTCGACCTTCGAGCCGGTGTAGCCCTTCTTGTACGCGGCCCGTACGTCGATCATCTTGATTGGCGTCAGCCGCGCCGACGCCACCATCGTGACCGCGCTGTTGGTATCGAGCGAGGTGTTGACGAAGTAGAACCAGTCGTAGTCCTTCTCGCGATTGCCGTCACCGAGCACCGCCATCAGGCCGGCGTCGAAGATTGAGCGTTCGCCGCGCCGCGCCGTCACCGCGAGCATGGCGCCGAAATTCGCCTCGGCGTTGAGCCGGGTGATGCGGGTCATGTCCTTCGCAGTGGCCGCGCCGATCTCGCGGGGCGCGAAGCCGATCGGCAGAATAAAGCGGCCGCCGCGCAATGACACGTGGTCGGAGATGCCCCAGTCGATGTAGCCCTCGCGCAGAATGCCCTGCTGCGTGATGTAGTCGAGCGAGAAGGTGTTGTAGGTATCGACGCGTTTCAGGCCGTCTTCGACGTCGCACTTGACGATCGGGCCGATGCCGGCGAAGAGGTTGGGGTCGTTGGGAAAGAAGAAATCTTTCTCGCCGCAGGCCGGCCGCGAGTTGGTCTCGCTGACCGGATTCACCGACGCGAAGAAGCGGACGCGATCGCTGACCTTGCCCGCGACCGAGAGAATGGCCATGCCAACACGGCCCTGCTTCTCGAAGCCGAGCGCCGCCTGGGCGCCATCGTGGGACCAGCCGACGACCAACTCGCCGCCGAACTTGAAGCGTTCGCTTTGCGAGAACTTGAAGCCGAAGAAGTCGACCGTGTCGCCAGACGGGGCTGGCGCCGGCGCGGTCTCTTGCGCGAAGGCGGGAAGGCTGACGAGCAGGGTGAGGAGTGCGACCGCTGCTAAAAGCGATCGGTGTCGGAGGAAAAGCTTCGAGACAGGCACCTGACGGGATTCTACTCGCTCTTGACAGCCCGCGGGTGCGATTTGCGGTAGACCTCGATGAGCTGCGCCGCATTGACGTGCGTATAGCGCTGGGTCGTGCTGATACGCGAGTGGCCAAGCAGCTCCTGGATGGCCCTGAGGTCGGCGCCACGCTGTAACAGGTGCGTGGCAAACGAGTGACGCAGGGCATGGGGACTGATCCCCATTCGGGTGCTGCACTGGGCGACGTAACGGCGCAACATGCGATCGACGCTGCGGCCGGTCAGGCGGGCCCCTCGCGCGTTCAGGAACAAGGGACTGGCTTGGGGCTTGCGGCTTGCGGCTTGCGGCTTGACGGGCGGCGCGGTGACGCGCCGGCGAATGAGGCGGCTGCCGCGCGCACTCAGAATCACCGCACGGTCGGCCATCCAGGCCCGCAGGGCCGTCACCGTGCTCTGGTTGAACGGCAACAAGCGTTCCTTGCCGCCCTTGCCCATGACGCGAACCATGCGGCCCGGCAGGTTCAGATCCTCGAGATCGATCCCGACCAGCTCGCTCAGGCGCAGGCCCGACGCATAGAACAGTTCGAGGATGGCGCGATCGCGGCGGCCGAGCGGATCGCCGGTGCTCGGCATCTCGATCAGCCGGGCCATCTCCGGCTCCGACAGGTGTGCCGGAATCGTCTGATCGCGCTTGGGCGCGACCGCCATGGCCGTCGGGTCGTGCTCGATCAGCTCCTCGCGACGCAGGTACTTCACGAACGTGCGCAGCGCCGACAGCTTGCGCGCCACCGATGAGCGCGCCTTGCCCGCCTTGTTCAGCTCGGCAAGATGCGAACGGACCGACGTGAGATCGAGATCATCAACGGTCAGCTCGGACATCTTGCGCTGCTTGTCGCCGGCGACCCACGCCAGGTACTGCGTAATGTCGCTGTCGTAGGCGCGCACGGTGTGGGGCGAGACGTGCCGATTGAGCTTGATGTAGGCGAGGAAGTCCTTCAGGTAGTCACGCATGGGCATGGACAAACCTAAAGGTTTGTCCCCACGGAAGCGACAGTCCCCACGGAAGCGACAGTCCCCACGGAAGCGACAGTCCCCACGGAAGCGACAGTCCCCACGGAAGCGACAGGGTCCGCCCCTACGACCGAGCCGCGCGACACCACAGCCCCACGCCACGCGTCCAGGTCGGCCAGCGCGCGCTCGGCGATCATCAGCTTCTTTCTCATCTTGTCGCGCGGCGGGTCGTCCAGCGGCGGCATGATGCCGTGCGTGATGTTGGTGGGCTGGTAGGTCTTCGGATCCGCGTGCGACACGTAGTGCGCGAGCGACCCGATGGCGGTGTTGCGCGGTGGCGCCTGCGGGGTCTCGCCGCGGGCGAGCGCGGCGGCGTTGCGGCCGGCCACCAGTCCGGAGGCCGCAGACTCGACATACCCCTCGACGCCAGAAACCTGGCCGGCGAAGAACAAATCGGCACGGTGCCGTGTCTGCCAGGTCGGCAAGAGCACCTTCGGGCCGCAGATATAGGTGTTGCGATGAACCATGCCGAAGCGAACGAACTCGGCGTTCTCCAGGCCGGGAATCATCTTCAGCAGACGCGCCTGGTCGCCCCACTTGATCTGCGTCTGGAACCCCACCAGGCTGTAGTGATCGCCGGCGAGCGTGTCCTGCCGCAACTGCACCACGGCATAGGGCAAGCGGCCGGTGCGCGGATCCTTGAGGCCCACCGGCTTCATCGGGCCAAACCGCAGGGTCCCCTCACCGCGGTGCGCCATCACTTCGATGGGCAGGCAGCCCTCGAAGAATTTGGTGTTGTCGAAATCGTGGACGGTGGCCGATTCCGCTGACACCAGCGCCGCATAGAACGCGTCGTACTCGGCCTTGGTCATCGGGCAGTTCAGGTAATCACCTTCAGCGGCAGGTGAGGCTGGTTCGGCGGGAAGGGCTGGTTGGGGGCTACCCGCCCGACCGGCCTCACCCGCCCCACCCGCCCACTCCGCCTGTGGCGTCCAAACATTCCGGCCCCACCGTGAAGCGCGAAAGACCTTCGACATGTCGATCGATTCGGCGAGCACGATCGGGCTGATCGCGTCGTAGAACGACAGGTGCTCGTCCCCGACCATGGCCTGGATGTCCTGCGACAGCGCATCGGACGTAAGCGGCCCGGTCGCGATGATCACCGGCGACCACTCGGCGCCCGGTACCTTGACGACTTCACCGCGAACCACCGTGATGCGGGGATGCGCGATCACGGCATCGGTCATGGCCTTCGAGAACGCATGGCGATCGACCGCCAGCGCGGCGCCGGCCGGCACGCGCGTGGCATCAGCCGCCCGCATCACGAGCGAGCCCAGCCGTCGCATTTCTTCCTTGATCAAGCCGACCGCGTTGTCGACCTTGTCGGCGCGGAACGAGTTGCTGCACACCAGCTCCGCAAGGCCGTCAGTCAGGTGTACCGCTGTCGGCCTCACCGGCCGCATCTCATGAATGGTGACGTCGGCGCCAGTTTCCGCGGCCTGCCACGCCGCCTCGCACCCCGCGAGCCCGCCGCCAATTACATGAATCATGTCAGTTGCAACTTGCAAGCTCACGAATGATTCTTACTTGTGGGTGCTGAAAAACTCGCGCGTGAGCTTGCGCAAGAGCGCGATCGAGCCGAGCACGGCGATCAGGTTGGGGATCGCCATCAGGCCATTGAGCGTGTCGGCAACATCCCACACCAGGTGCAGCGAACCCACGGCACCGAGGTAAATGAACACCAGCCACAGCAGCCGATAGGGCATGGTGGCCTTGGCGCCAAACAGGTAGACGATGCCGGTCTCTCCGTAGTAGCTCCACCCGATCACGGTGGAGAATGCAAACAGCACGAGGCTGGTCGTGACGACGATGTTGCCCCACGTGCCTGGCAGGCCGACCGAGAACGCCTCGCCAGCGAGTGCGGCGCCAGTGGCGCCGCCGGACCACACGCCGGTGACGAGGATCGCAAGACCGGTCGTCGTGCACACCAGGATCGTGTCAACGAACACTTCGAAGATGCCGTAGAGGCCCTGGCGGACGGGATGGTCCGTCTTCGCCGCCGCGTGCACCATGGGCGCGCTGCCCAGTCCCGCCTCGTTCGAGAACAGGCCGCGGGCAATGCCATAGCGCATGGCCAGCATGATGGTGGAGCCGGCGAAGCCGCCGGTCGCCGCGGCGCCCGAGAAGGCGCTCGAGAACACTAGTGAGAGCGCCGCCGGAATCTCGGCCGCGAAGCGAACCAGGATGAACAGGCCGCCACCCAGATAGAAGATCGCCATGAACGGCACCAGGTACTCGGTGAGCTGACCGATGCGCTTGATGCCACCCAGGATGACCGTGGCCGTGAGGATGGCCAGCACGAGGCCGGTGATCGACGGGTTCACGCCGAACGAGGCCTGCAGGCTCGACGCCACCGAGTTCGACTGCACCATGTTGCCGATGCCGAATGCGGCGAGCGCGACAAAGCCCGCGAAGATGGTGCCGAGCCACGGCAGGCCGAGCCCCTTGCTGAGCACATACATGGCGCCACCGCGCATTTGCCCGGTGCTGTCGGTCTCGCGATAGTGCATCGCGATCACGATCTCGGCAAACTTGGTGCACATGCCGAGAATGCCCGACACCCACAGCCAGAACAGCGCGCCAGGACCGCCGATCGAAATCGCCGTCGCCACGCCGGCGATGTTGCCCACGCCGACGGTTGACGCCAGCGCGGTGGCGACGGCCTGGAATGGCGAGACCTCGCCAGGCCCGGCGGCCTTCTGCGTGAGCTTGCCGAGCACTTCGCGGAGGGCGAAGCCGAGATAGCGGAACTGGACGCCGCCGGTGAGGATGGTGAGCAGCAGGCCGGTACCGACCAGCAGCACAATCATCGGCCAGCCCCAGACGTATCCGTTCAACCAGCCGTTCGCAGCGGTAATCGACTCGATCATGTTGGCGATATCTTACAGGAAGGCGCGACACCCATCCTCGTCTAGCCGCCCTTACGCGAGACGTTTTTCGCGAGGGTCTTGACCCGGCCGCCGTTGGCCTGGACGACCGTGATCGTCACTGCGCCGGTCTTGCTGGTGTTGATGTCGCGCACGGTGCCAGACTTTCCGGCATGTGTCCCGGCCGTGACGACGCAAGCATCGCCATCTTTGAGAGCACCAGCGCAGCGAATTCTTGCGCGAATGTCTGACTTCATGAGATTTTCTCGACTCACATGGCGCACGCGCTCGGCCGCCGCGTATTCCTCCGGCGTTCGCTGTTTTGGCAAGAAGTATTGACGCACGAACTCCTCGCCGGCCCCCGGCAACTGGCCTCCCCGACTCAATGCCCGACCGATTACGCCTACTTCGGTGCAGAAGTCGGAGACGATTCGCAAGAGCGCGCCGCACTCTGTGACGAAGCCTGCCTCTGCTAGTACAAAGGCCGCCCGAGTTCCGCTGGCGATCCTCACCAGTTTGCCAATCATGACCGTGTGGGGCAGGTGCTGCTGGAACTCGAGCCGGACGTACTTGTCGCCGACGTCAATCCGTCGCGGTGGAACGATCGGGCGCGCCAGTTCTGCCACCCGGCTCCCCAGTTGTTCGAGGATCGAGTACGACAATCGAAGGTCTGTCACGCTGATTCTCTCTCAACGTGCGCGTTGAGCCGCGGCGCACCAGCGACAGTCACCGAGCCGTCGGCTCCAACGCGATGTTAGCCGGCTTTCGTCTGCGAAGGAGGCGCCACTCGGGTTCGCCGCAAACCGGCAGCGCGGATGGCCTCAGCAATTGTGCCGTCGGACTTAGCTTCCTCAACAAAAGTCTTTACGTACTCGGCTGCGGCTGCCTTTCCTTGAGGCGTGGCAATCGAGTGTTGGATCACGGTGTAACGCCCCTCCAGAACGCGGGCGCCGGGCAGCCGATCGGTGTAGAGCGATAGCATGTGCGCGTTCTCTGCATAGGCATCAGCCTTCCCCGATCTCAGAGCTTCGATCGCGGCTTCCGCACCTCCCGGCACGCGCAGCACCTGTGCTGATTTGAGGTTGCGGCTCAGAAATAGATCGGGGGCGCTTCTCTCCGGCACGGCGATGGTCACGCCGGATTGATCGGCACGCTCAACCGCGGTGACCTTTGAGTTTGCGGTAACCAGATAGGTATTGTCGACTTCCATGTAAGAAGACGAAAAATCTACTTCCTGAGCCCGAGCAGGATCGAAGGCAAGAAACGCGATGTCCCACTGGTTCATACCGAAGCTTTTCACGAGCGCAGCGGGATTGGCGTATCCAACGGGTTCGAAAGGTACGCCCAGGCGTTGCGCTAATGCCTTTCCAAGATGGATTGTTACGCCCCGCAGCTCTCCGGTGCTCGGATCTTTGCTCACCAGCACTTGGTTTGAGAGTATGAGGCCGACCCGAAGCTTTCCAGTTGGTGCGAGCTCGGCGCGTGCTGCTGGAGGCACACTTGGTGCGGACGCGCAGCCGGTGACAAGAACGAGCGCTAAAGCGATTCGCCTCGTCGCACTGAGGCGTTCAAGAAATCGCTGCTTCGTGCTGATCATGTCGATTTCCTAACTTTATATAGGTGGATGGCGCCAATTGCTGTTCAGCGCGCAGTCCGCCGCCGCGCGCAGTAGGGAACCACCCACCACTCGCGGGCATTATTGCCGCCATTAGATCCGGGGGCAAGTCCTTCTGCCCGTGCGAGTCACCGGAACTTAGCGACACCCGGGTCCGGGCATTGGTGCTGGCGCCAATTGCCGGGAGATCCGGGGATAGGTGGAACGCGCCATTCCGGGTCGGCGGTAACAACCTGGGTTGCACACAGGCAACCGGAGTTGACATCAAACTGGGGCGCCCCGTGTCGGTGCACCGCGTAACGTGTTGCTGGAGCTGACGAACCGTGCTCGAGTCGTTGCGGCATGCCCGTGTTGCGGCATGCCCCTTGCCTCTTCGGGGGCCGAGGTGCAACATGCGTGAGCTCGAGTCTTCATTGCAGGAGTTTGGCGAGTTCTTGCTCAAGGCCCAGTTGGCACGACCGGCGGCGGCTCCCTACTTCGTGCGCTGGGTGCGGCGGTTCCTGTCGCGCCCGGCCTCGGACCAGCCCCTGGCTAGCGTGAGCTGTCCGTCTGGGCCGTCAGACTCGTGGAGCGCGGCCAATCCGCGCGGCCCTATCGAAGGTTCCGCACTCGGTCTGGTGGCCGGGCCGGCGGCGCTGCCAGCGACTCGCCCATGACCAGTGTCGTGCCGGGACCCAGCCAGCAGGGTTAAGGTACGCGCGCCGTCGCGACGCCGGCAACCCGGCGCGACTGGCGGTCCTGAGATTGACAGTCTGGCCCTCGGCGCCTTTACCGCCTGGACCAGTGCCTGGCGAACGGCGGCAGCATCGTTGCCCACCACTGCCGCGCTGCCATCGATCACCAGCTGCGGCGTGTA
>Ga0163144_10021867_pt1 | contig 12697 bp, 9 predicted proteins | sample OliLak19BULKMAT1_FD_123175 | JGI IMG/M metagenome (GOLD analysis project Ga0163144, IMG submission 123175) | Freshwater microbial mat bacterial communities from Lake Vanda, McMurdo Dry Valleys, Antarctica - Oligotrophic Lake LV.19.BULKMAT1 | ecosystem: Environmental > Aquatic > Freshwater > Lake...
AGCATAGTAGTAAGTGCTAAAATATCATTTTTCACACTTTCATAGTCCGCTCTATTATCTTCTAGCCACTCTTTTGAGTTATTAAGCTTTAGTTCTTTTAGAAAATCTAATGTTTTAAGGTTTAGCATGTGTACAGTTGTTTTAAATAATACTGTGCTGCTATGTGATTTGTTTCATTTAATTGGGTCAATTTTATTCTTTGTTTTTACTGTCAGCCTTTTAAATACGTGCTCTTAGCCAATAAAACTAGCCTCACATGGTATACACCTGTGCCCCCACAAAAACCCATGAAATAAGTCTTACTAAGAAAAGGCTCTCTAATATATGGTACTATTTAGATTTGCGCCTTGCTTGTTATACCGCGCTCTGCTCTGCTCCTTAATCGTTACCTTCGTTGCCTTGCTCTTTAATTTTAGTACTTCACCCTATGATACTTCGTATTCTGCGCATCTTGTGTGTTGCATTGTTTGGGCTAGCAGCTCAGGCCCAGCCTACCACCTACAAGCCTTTAGTAGATACGCCCCAGAATCTTACTAGTTTTAGCTCCACAGGTACAGACGAGGGCCGTGGCACAGCTGTAGATGCAGCAGGTAATACCTACTTTGCTGGCATTTTCACTAGCCGTGGGCAGGTTTTTGGCACAGTTACCACCATCACCTCTGCTGGCAGTACAGATGGTTACGTCGGCTGCTTGCGCAAAAATGGTACCCTGCGTTACCTCACCCGCATAGGCGGCACAGGCCCTGATGATATTATAGATATTGCTATGCTCACAGATGGCCGCCTGGCCATTACGGGCAACTTTGTTACACAGTTTGTCCTTGGCGCTGATACCCTCAAGCCTATCGGCAGAGCCGATGGTTTTGTGGCCGTATTAGATACGGCAGGCAAGCCAGTCTGGGCTCGCCGTATGGGCTCTTCTGATATTGCGATAGTAAATAATGATATAGCCTTTTGTGTAACTAGTGCCCCTGCTGGCGGCCTTGTTATAGCAGGCTCATTCGGCACCAATTTTACCTATGGCAAGGATACCGCACAGCTTATAGGCAACCGCTCACAAGCCTCTAATTATGTAGTACGCATAGATGCCCAAGGTAAAGCGCTCTGGCAGACCCGGGTGTGGGGCCCTACCTTAAATACCCGCACCATACGGGGTATAGTAACCGATAAAGCAGGCAAAGTATACGTAACCGGCAGTTTTAGAGACTCTACAGGGTACGGCACGCCACCCGTGTGGATAGCAAACCAACTCGGCGTCTCATCCTTACCCGTTGCCGTGCTTGGCCCACAAGGCCAAGGGCTGCGCGCCCTAAGCATAGAGAGCTCATCTACCTGCGCCGCCCGCGGCATAGCCCTAAACCAAACAGAAGACCAAATACTGCTCGTAGGCCGCTACAGAGATACCCTTTATGCCCCCACCCCCACTGGGCAATTTGCTAAGCGTACGGGCAAAGGCAACCTAGAAGGCATAGTTTTTTGCCTAGATACCAATCTTGTGCCTCAGTGGCACCGGGGCTTTACCTCAGATGGTAATGACTATGCCATATCTGCCACCTCTATGCCCAATGGCGACTGGGTTGCCACGGGCTCCTATCAATTTGAGTGCCAGTTTGACTCCGCTGCCGGCCCCACAGACACCACTGTGCGCTTTACACGCGGCATTACAGATATCTTCTTATCTAGATATGGAGCAGATGGTACCCTTAAAGAACTCTTAACGTTTGGCGGCTCAAGAGAAGAGTTTGCCTATTCTGTGCGGGGTAGGGTAGATACGGCCACCGGCAATTATATCTTGGCAACTACGGGGTATTTTCAGGATGTGGCCCAGTTTTCTCCCTTTACACAAACGCTAACAGCTAACCCCCGCTCTACCAGCGATGCTTATTGGGTTACCTTCTCCTCTAATTTTGTTACGTCTACCAAGCCCAAAAGCGCAGGCACCGCCGCCGCCTGGCTGCCTAACCCCACCCCATCAAGCATTACACCGGCCCTTGCCCAAGTGCAGGCGGGTATGCAGGGCAGGCTTGTAAACGCTACTGGCCAGACCCTCTGGCAGGGGGCACTTGCACCCGGCCCGCTGCAGGGCACACTGGCACAGGCCTGGCAGGCTCAGAAACCTGGCCTATATATAATACAATGCGGCAACCAAAACCTGCGTGTAGTAAAAGAATAGCCCCCATGCGCCACCTTTTATGAACCTAGCCACCCTTAACCGCTGGCACAGCATTATCCGGTTGCTAGAGGCAAAACCGCGTAGTAAGCCCGATCTTATATACAGGCTGCACCAAGATGACTACCACGTATCTGCCCGCACCCTAGAGCGAGACCTAGCCGATATTAACCAGGCACTAGGCCTGCCTATACACTATAACAGGGCAAAAGCTTACTACCAGATAGGCGCTGCAGATGCCAGAGACCTAGTAGATGTCCAAAACAAAGTAAAACTCATTGCCCGCCTTGCCCAGAGCGGAGATGAAGCCACCCAGCTGGTAAACTTTGCCCAAAAAGCCTGCCTGCGCCTAGATCCCATACAGCCACAGGCAGGTATACAGTTTTTGCAGCCCTTATTACAGGCCGCAGATACCCAGCGGCAAGTGCAGCTTGTGTACCAGAGTTTTGAGCGCACCGCCCCCCAAACTTACACCTTAGAGCCTGCCCTGCTTACAGAGCACGCCGCCCGCTGGTATGTCTGTGGGTTTTATGTTGAGAAAAGCGAGCCCCGCATCTTTGCCCTTGATCGCATAAAAGAACTCACCCCCTTACCCCACCAGGCAACTAAAACCCTGGGTGCCGCCCACTTTAGTACCTTGTTGCAAGACATTATAGGCATCACCCTTAGTACAGATAAACCCCTAGAGGCTATAACTCTGCGGGCCACCCCCAAGCAAATCCGCTATCTGCAAAGCGTGCCACTGCACACCAGCCAGTATATAGAAGGTGACAAAGTCCACCTGCGCATCCGCCCTAACATAGAGTTTTATCAGGCCATTATAGCCCTTGGCAAAGAAGTAGAAGTGCTGGCCCCCGCCCACGTGCGCACAGCCATAACCAAGCAAATACAAGAGGCACTAGCGGTGTACAAGTAGAGAATTTATACCCCCCCCTCACTATTTTACAAAACGCTTTACTACCACCTGCGTGCTGGCAGTGAGCCGCAAATGGCACAGCCCTGCAGGCAAGGCAGCTATTGTAAATCTAAGCACCTGCCTCAGGAGCGGTTTTAAAGATTTAAAAGACTTTAAAGATTTAAACGGAAGATATGAGTAAACCCTGTACAAATGGGTTCACCCATTCCTGCCAGTAGTAGAAAATAATTGGCTACACGTACCATCAAAAGCGGCTCACATAGCCTCAGATTATAACGGTGTTTGCGCGGGTTTTAAAACCTTATTATATAAAGATTCAAGCTCAACTTTATCTTTCAATTTTAGTACTAAGTAGTCAACCCATTTTTGCGAATACGCATAATCTTTATGTAATTTATCATATGTACAGCATTCTGACTTCGTTACGGCTGGGGTTAAAGATCCGGAGACAGGCCTTGCTTGATTCTCATCTTAAAAAAATATCTATGCAAAGCAGCAGGCCAAGCAATAATCCAAGCAATAATCCAAGCAATAATTATCAATACATCATAGGCTCCAGATTTAAACTTTACAGCTGGTTTGTTGTAAATCTCCACGGCAAGCAAAGCAGACTCGCACGCTTTTTTTCAACGGATTCCTTAAATGCTTTATGAAGCCTAGCCATATCTCGCAATGCAAAAATGTAATATTACAGACCCGTCATAAATAAATTTTCAAACCATGGCTCCTTCATTACACTAAATAGGGGAGTATTCTAGCCACTTGGCTGTAGGTTTAATAAACTAATAATTATGCGGGTAGTTAGCCCTGCCACCCGAAGCCTTAGTTGGTATTACCAGCGTTAAAGTAGAATACAAAATACTATACAAATACTATAAGCTAAAAGCGGGGGTGGGCTTCGGGCTACCCTGCCCCGCTCACTAAATGCTCACCTTTACACCCTACTTTACCAGCTGAAACCCCCGCATAATGGCAAACCCCAAGCGGAACCCCCCATTGCCCCACCGCTGGGTGCTATAGGGTATCAGATCGTTTTCCAGCAGGCCGCTGCTGTTGGTTAAGCTAAGCTGAAAAACGTGCCCGCCGGTTTCCACCTCAGCGGCCACGCACAAGGGCGCGTACCAGCTACCGTTTTTCCCCTTACCAAAAACAGACTCGCCTCTATAATTAGCACTACTTGCAGCCAGCAAAGGGGCATACTCTGCCGTAACGCTAAGTCGCTTGGTAATCTTTACCCGTGCAGATATTGGCAGGGCCAGCAAGCCGTTAGCATCTTGCAAGCCCACATAGTTGCGCCATACCCAGGTGGGTGCTAACTGCAGCACAAGCGGCCCTTTTGGCGCCACGGCAATTATAAATTGCCCCATGTAGCTCACTCGCCGGGCAAAAGGACTATTGTTTAGCGACTCTCCCGTAACAAACGGGTCTTTCTCTTGGGTAGATGCAGTAACGTTACCGGCAAACGCCATCCGCACGGGCAGGTTTCCAAGTTTATTTATAGGCAGGCGTAGCTTGCCAGATGTGGTCCACTGCTCTCCCAGATTGCCGGCCCCTTTTACCCGGGCAAGGCCCACCTGCAGGTGGTCTGTTATACCATAATCTGCCCCTATCCATATATCGGTAGCAACATCAAGCCCAAATAAGGTATGGATATTGGTACCCTTAGTGGCCGCATTGCCAAAGCGGTGCGCCACCCGCGTGCTTAGCTCGCCTTTGGGCACGGTCTCTGATGTATTAAAATTTATTAGCCGCTGGCTCTTAAAAAAGGATAGTGGCGCCTTCATAAACTCCATCCTAGCTGCTCTAGCATCTTGGGGGGCATCATCCAATAATGATTGGGCACTAGCAGAGGTACTTACAAAGCATGCAATAAGGCAGGCCACAAAAAATGGCGTAGTTTTAAAAACGTTCATAGGCTATTTAGGCAAAAGCGCAAAGTCAAAATCAACATCTATTACCTCTGCAATTTGTTTAATTACAATGGTGGGGATGTCTATGTTATGGTCGGCAAGTTTAACCTTAAACTTACCCTTGGCGCGGGTGGGCACGCCGTCTTTAAGGTCTATCTGGCAGGGCACCGTATAATCTTTAGCCACACCATGCATTGTTAGTTTTACAGGTAGGGTATACATGGCGGCTCCATTGCCCTGCTTGGGTATGGGCTCTTTTAGCTTGCCCTCTAGGGTGGCGTAAGGGTACTTGTCTGTTTCTAGGTAGTTCTCGTTAAAGTGCTGCTGCATAAGCTTTTTGTCAAACTGAAACGTGTTCACCAGTATCCTTGCCGATACCTGCCCAGTAGCTACCTGGAGGGCACCTTCTGCCTTGGCAGAGGTAGCCTCTATATTCTCTATGGGAGTCTCAGAGAAAAAGTGCATTTTACCCGTTTTGGTTGCGTATACCTGCCCCAGCACCGGGTAACATAGCATAACATTTAGTACAACAACTAAGGCTCCCTGTGTAAATGTTTTCATTAAAAAGAAGAAAAAGGATTGTATATGCAAATAACGTACAAAAGCCCAAACACCACAACTCTACTTTTTTGCAGGGATACAAAGTGCCCTTTACCAACACCGAATCTGCGTGTTATACCCCCGTCTTTTATAAAAAATAAAATAAAAGTGCTTGCATTTTATCTTTCTTGCAATAACTTTACCAATGTTTTGCAATTAGTCTTTCTATTACCGGCCTTATGTCTAAACCCAGCCGCGTGCCCATGAGCCATCAGCCAGAAGTAGATAACGTAGATCTAAAAATACTAAGCCTCTTAATGGAGGATGCTAATATCCCTTATACAGAGATAGCCAAAAAGATATTTGTATCTGGGGGCACCGTGCATGTCCGTATGAAAAAGATGCAAGAGATGGGCATTGTAACGGGCGCACAGTTAAAGGTAGATCATGCCAAGCTCGGTTACGATATCATTGCTTTCTTGGGCATATACCTAGAGAAAAGCTCTATGTATGAAGAAGTAGTAGAGCATCTGCGCATAATACCAGAGATTGTGTTTGTGCACTACACAACAGGCAACTATAGCCTTTTTGCACAGATAATTTGCCGCGATACCAAGCACCTGCGCGTGGTGCTGCATGATAAAATACAAATGATACCCGGCATTAGCCGCACAGAAACCAGCATATCGCTAGAAGAATCTGTACAGCGCGGCGTCCGGTTAGACGTAAGCTAGCACACTGCCTCCAGCCGGCTTTTTTGGGGCTGGTAATCTCTCCGTGCAAAAAGTACTTATTCTCCAGCGGGCTCTGCCTCATTACCGCATTCCTTTTTTTGAGGGCTTGCGCCAGTATTTACATAGCCACGGTGTAGAGCTACAACTGGTGCATGGCCTGCCCACGGGTGCTGATGCGCTAAAGAAAGATGCTGGCACCCTGCCTTGGGCCACGGCTCTGCATCTGCACACGTGGCTGGGCACCCGCTTGGTTTGGCACCCATATCTGCGGCAGATACTTAGCCAGCAGCTAGATCTTGTAATTGCAGAGCAGGCAAACCGCAACCTCATAAACTTTGTGCTCATGGCCTTGCGCGGCACGGGGGCGCCGCCTCTTGCACTGTGGGGGCATGGCCGCAACAAACAGGCTGCGGCAGGCTCATTGGGTAACCGCATAAAAATGCTATACCTGCGCCGTGCCCGCTGGTTTTTTGCCTATACGCAGGGCGTAGCAACAGATGTAGCTGTGGCAGGTTACCCGGCAGCGCGCATTACTGCTGTGCAAAACGCTGTAGATACCCACGGCTTTGCTCAAACACTTGCCGCTATACAAAACCGGCAACTGGTAGATTTCCGCCTGGCCCACAACCTTACCCCTGGCCCCATAGCCCTATACTGCGGGGGCATGTACCCAGAAAAAAAGATACCCCTGCTGCTGCAAGCCGCAGACGCTGTGCGTGCGCAATTGCCAGATTTCCAACTCATAGCCGTGGGTGCCGGCAGCCATGCCCACTTGTTTGCACAGGCCGCCACCACCCGCCCTTGGCTGCACATGCTCGGGCCACAGTTTGGGGTAGATAAAGCCCTTTGTTTTGCCTTGGCAGATATTTTTGTAATGCCCGGCCTTGTGGGCCTTGCCGTGCTAGATAGCTTTGCCGCAGGCCTGCCCGTAGCCACTACCCACTACCGCTTCCATAGCCCAGAGATAGAATATGTGCAGCAGGGCACAAACGGCATCATTACAGCCTTTTCTGCAAAAGCATATGCAGATGCGCTCACCAGTTTATTGCAAAACCCCACAGAGCTTGCTGCTTTAAAAGCGGGGGCACGTGCATCTGCACAGATATACACGCTAAAGGCCATGGTGCAAAATTTTGGGGTAGGCATTTTGGCCGCACTAGCCGCGCAACAAAAAAGCCCTGCCTAAGCGGGGCTTTTTTGTTTGTACTACTAAAGCTGTTATAATAGGATTGCCAGCCCTGCTGGGCACTACATTAACTCATGCAGTAAAGCTGAAAAACGACAGGTTTGCAAGCTCTCTTGGGCAAGGCTTTAATCTACATACCACTAAAGCTGAAAAACGACAGGCCTTGAGCGTAGCAGGCTAGTAAGGCTGCACTTTTTCACCTATAATATTGCCAACTAAATTCCAGCCCACTTTGTAGCCATAGGCACAATCACGTGTATCTGGTAGGCCTTGCTCATTTACGCCAGCCGTTACAGTTACCGTGTTTCCGTTTGCTATGTATACCAGCTGGCCACTTTTAGGGTACGCTAACCCGCAATATGTGTTGCTCACCCATGGGGTTGTAAAAGCACTTGTAAAGCCTTGGTTGTTGCGGTTAATACCCCAAGTGTCTAGGCTGGTTACAGCTCCAAGGGTTGTATCACCTGTGGCCGTAAATCTAACGGGAGAGCCGGCTACGCCAGCAATTTTGATAAACTTCCAGGTGGTGCGCCTAGCAATACTAAAGGTATGGGTAGCATTGCCATTTAAACTAGCTATGATATTGGTGGCACGCTCTTTGTAAACAAGGGAGTCGGTTCCGTTTAAAATACCTGCGATGTTTTTAGACCCCCGCACATTAGTAATGTACTTGGTTCCGTTAAGTAAAATGAACTTGTTGGTTTCTAGGTTTTTAACCTTGTAATCTTCCATGGTAATGGCAAGCACAGAGCCTTGATCCTGCCATTTAAGGCCTACAACCAGTTTTAGACTAATAGATCCTGAGCGGGTGCGCCTGGGTCTGCTTGAGCAAGGGGTTATGGCATCATATTTAATCTTTATTTCTTTTTTGCCTAAAGAAGCACTGTCAATGCTGGCACCACAAACAACTTTAGCCTCTTGGCCCTCGGCCAATCGTCCGTTAAGAGATTTAAAGTTTGATAATGCATCGGTAGCATCTGTGGTTACTTGGTCGCTTTCGCCTTTAACCTCACTAATGTCTGTAGTCTGTTGAGATTGCTCTGCCGGTACAGATATGGCTGTATCCTCTTTTTTAGCGCAAGAGGCAAAAAGCAATGCGCCAGCTAGTAGGGTAGGGCCAAATTTCAGGAAGTGTTGCATGATAGTTGTTAAGTTGTGATACTGTACTTAAAAACGCACAAATCTACTGTGCATTGTGCTGCCTTTTTCTATGGCCAAAATTGTGCTGCCTACTATGTCTGTTTTACAGTGTTTCACAACTATTCTTACACCTTTATTGTAGTATCCGTTTACTAAATTTTAAGATAAAAACTTGGGTCTTCTTAAAAAACCCTGCCCAGACCCTTAAAATTCTACACCTTGGGCTTCTCACAATTTAAAAACATACATTTTAGCAATTTTTTAAGTGTAGGTACATATTTGTGCAACATTTATTTGTTTACAGCGCATTTTATAAGACTATAACCAGAAAAAAAGGCAATATTTACAATCTGAAGGAATACCCCTGTTGGCATCCCTTTTATAGCTGGTTGAAAGAACTTGGTGCCGGAGTATTGCTCCGGCCTTCAAGTCTACCTTAAGTTACCTGCCCTACCTATATACTACTGGCTTTAGCTATCTAGCAAAGCATTATTTGCCCACTGGGTGGTCTTTACACCAGTTCTTAAAGCCGTCTAGGTCTTTGGTGCGCATCAGTTCTCGGTAGTTTTCTGGCATTGTTAGGTAGATATCTGCCCGCGGATCTAGAAAATCATACGCTCCATCTAGGCTTTCTTGCTTGGCCATGTACACTTTAGCAAGGGCAGGGTTGCGTAGCTCTGCGGCCCGGGCAATAAAAAACTCAGGTGTAAAGGGTGCCGTAGTAGTTGTTAGGTTTTCTTGGGTAAAAAACAGCTTATTAAACTCAGTTAGGTAATGCATGGCTTCTTCCTCTGTTAACATACCCACCCGCAGTACAGCCACAAACAGAAAAGGCCCGTTGCCTGGCAGCGCCCACTTAGCTGGGCCAGATGCTGCAGGCTCTTTGGCGGCTACCACGGCACCTTGTTTGGCACCTACTTTGCTGGTATCAGCCGCTTGGGCGGGTGCATTTTTGGGTTTGTTGTAGGCATCTGCCAGGGTCTGCATGTCTTTAAGGGTGGGAGTTAGCTCACTTTTAGGGTAGCGGGCAGCCACGGCTTTCAGGCTATCAGAATAGGCCACGGCATCTATGGTTTTAGCCGTAAGCAAAGCAGACAACAGGTCTACCCGGTCTTTAAAATTATTTTCTGGGTACTTGGTCTTTAAAGATGCAAGCGCTTGGCTGGCTTGCACATACATACCCTCTTTATAGCTTGTGTATGCTTTTTTATAGAGCACCTTGGCTGCTTCTGTTTGCAGCCGGCTTTTAGCAGCGTATTGGGGGTCTAGGGCCAGTTTTGCGTACAAATCGTCTGGGTACTTTGCCACCAGTACGTTTTTTACAGAGTCTGCCTTTGGGGCCTTTTTTTGCCTACTGTATATAATAAACAGGTTATACAGTGCCTCTGGGTCTTTTTCAAATGCAGGGTAGGTTACCGTTAGCCGAGAAAGGCTGGCAATCGCATTGGCGGGCTCCTCCAGCTTTTGGTCATATATTTTGCTAATGGCCAGCAGGGCAGGCATCAGCTTTTTATCAGACTCTGCTAGGGCCGCCGGTGTTAAAGGCAAGCCTGCTTTGTATTCTTTTACAAGATTTTCTACCTCTTGGGCCTCAGTAAGGGGCGCCGCCTTTTCTTTGGCAGCTCCTTTTTCTTTTTTAGCTCCTATTTTATCACCTGTTTCTTTTGCGGGGTCTGTTTGTTTCTGGCCTGCGGTGGCAGCCGTGTTTCCTTGGCCATTTTCATCATCCTCTTCTTGTTCTTTTTTAGAGCGCCGCCAGTTGTCTTCTAGGGGTCTTCTGCCCCATTTGCGTGCAAAGGCCGCATTGCCTCTGGCTACCAGGGTAGCATTATAAAAATACCACTCGCCAGATGCCGCGGCTGTAGGGTCTGGCAGGCCACCAGGGGCGCCATTGGGGTTTGCGCTGCCGCTTGCGCCTGCTGCCTGCCTGCCAGCCTCTTCACGCTCTGCACGGCGGGCTTCTTTTTCTGCTAGTTTAGAGAGTTCTGCTTTTTTGCGCAGCACATCTGTAGCCCGGGCAGATAAGCTTGCCACAAGGGCGGCATCGTTTAGGCCTGCCAGGCCCCGCAGAGAGTCTTCTAAGGTAATTACCTCATAGTGTTTCACAAACTCTACCAGTACCTTCTGGCGCTTAGCCACGGCCTTGTACTGCTCATCTGCGGTATCTAGGGCAGCTACTGCAGAGTCATAATACAGCTTGGCTTTGTCAAACCGCCTCTGCTTGTCATAGTAGATCTTTCCTTTAAGCCAATAGGTATACCCGTTTTGCCCTTTGGTTTTCACCTTTTCTTTAAGCGATAGCGTGGCAAAGTCTAGGGCCATGGGTACCTGGTTTTGTTTAAGTTCAAAACGGGCCATTTCATAATAAACCTTATCCTTAAACTCCAGATTTTTTTCATCGCGCAGTTGTTTCTTAAAATACTTGCGTATCTCTTTAGCCCCTTTAGCATCCGAGGCGGTTTGGGTCTGGGCCGCGTTTACCCGGGCATTAAAGTCTAGCTCATAGGGGGGGCTGCAGCGGCGCACCATGCGGTAGTGCAGGTTTGCCAGCGAGTCATCGCCCATGCGCTGCCGCAGCTGCCCCGCCAAAAACTCCATCCGTGCCCGGTACAGATTACGCTTCATGAGCGGCAGAGCTTCTTCTACATAGCCCAGCACCTCTGGCCACTCTTTAAATCTTGTATGGTAGTGAGCCATAGCCAAGTAAAAGTCTTTTTTGTTCTGCTTATTGAGCACATTGCCAAGGGCAGCCTCTGTGGCCTGCTGGGCAAACGTGTACTCCTTAAGGTCTGTATAGGTGCGCAGCAGCCATACTATGGCAGCATGCTTTACATTCTCGTCTTTTGCTTTGTATACTAAATATTTAAAGGTGTGCACTGCATTTTCATAATCATCTTGATAATACCGTGCCTTGCCTATTAGCAGGTAGGCATCATCCACCCAGTCTGAGTTTTTATGCCGCTGTATGGGTATAGACCCCTTTTTTACTATTTCTTCTAAGGCAGCCGCGTTGCCCTTAGCCTGCCCAGCCGGCGGTAGTATAGCCAGCGGCCTGTTGTAATTATCGGTTATAGACTGCCAGGTGGCCAGTTCCACCTCGGTCATTTTCTCTCTAGCTAAATGGTAACTATTATAGTGGGCCAGCAGGTTATGCCAGTTACGGGCCACAAAAGTGTCTTTTTCTGCAGAGCAGCCCCCCACAAGCAGGGCCACAACCCCCAAGCACAGGTGCAGCAGGGGTCTGTATTTTTTGCTGGTATGTGCAGTACTATTGGCCAAGGCGCTGTAAAAATAACGGCCCGCCAGTCTGGCGAGCCGCATCTTGCTTAAAACGATGGTTGCGTACTATTTAGTTTGTGCCCTTCTGCAATACCACAAACTCTACCCGGCGGTTTATGGCTCGGCCCTCTTCAGTAGCGTTGCTTTCTAGTGGGGTGCTCTCTCCACTGGCCCGCACTTTTAGCCGGGCAGGGGTTACCCCACGCTTCACTATAAACTCTACTACAGATTTAGACCTGGCCCCAGATAGTTTAAGGTTAAACGCATCTGCGCCCACACTATCGGTGTGGCCGGCAATCTCTAGCTGCAGTTTAGGAAACTTTTTTAGATAAACTACCATGCGCTCTAGCTCTGGAGTGCTCTCATTCTTAAGATCAGATTTGTTAAAATCAAAGAAGAGATTGTTCATCCGCACCACGGCGCCCACCTCTTGTTTGGCTACTATCAGATCTTGTTTTACCTCTTTGTACTCATCCAAATCTTCTAGGTTTATGTTAGAGCTCACCCCAAAAGACTCATTTTCTTTTGATTTAGCCACGTAGCCAAAGTTTTGCCCGCCTGGCAGCGCTATCTGGTATTTGCCTGTTTTTGGGTTAGTGCGGGCAGAGCCCACTATCTTACCCGTTGCCAGATCTTCGTATAAAATTTCTGCATCTATGGGCTTTTTGGTTTTGCTATCTACCACCGTGCCAGATACCAGCACCACAGGTTTAGGCCGGGCGCTTTTAGTCAGTTTAATACGGTAGATATCTGTCTCGTCTTTGGTGGCGCCAGGGGCTGTATAGTACGCATAGTTACCGCTTGCAGGCAGTGTAAAGTAGC
>Ga0163144_10021868_pt1 | contig 12697 bp, 13 predicted proteins | sample OliLak19BULKMAT1_FD_123175 | JGI IMG/M metagenome (GOLD analysis project Ga0163144, IMG submission 123175) | Freshwater microbial mat bacterial communities from Lake Vanda, McMurdo Dry Valleys, Antarctica - Oligotrophic Lake LV.19.BULKMAT1 | ecosystem: Environmental > Aquatic > Freshwater >...
ACGGCACCAAGGTGCTACTCCCGAATAAAAGCGAGAAATACTCTCTTGAGTACTATCAAACTCTACTCTTCAGGAGCGAAATATCTTTAGTTTACAATAAAAAAAGTCCTTACGAATTGCTAGCTTTTAACTTCATCTTTAGGTGTAGCCTTGTCCTTTACAACTCCCTCATCATTCATTTGATCAAGTGTGTCCCGGTCTAAAAAAACGGTTCGTGGCGTAGAGCCATTACTTGGACCGATAACTCCGTGGGCTTCAAGCGAATCCATTAAAGATGCTGCTCGACTGTATCCAATCCGGAGCACTCTTTGTAGCATTGAGGTACTTGCCCTGCCTGTCTCTACCACAAGCGAGCGGGCCGCGGTATACAGCTGGTGTTCATCTATCGCTGTGGGTTGGTCACTCTGTTGGACAAGTTGAGTAATTACCGCTTCTATATTTGAGAGACGGTCGACAATTGATGCCATGTCATCGTGCAAGCTCTGTTGATTGGCTTGAATTTCTTTTAGTAAGATGCTGATTTCTTCGTGTTCCATGTAGCTATATTGTACCAGATGTGGAGATTGACCATGAGCCATCAGCTTCATAATTACCACAAATTGTCTTAATTTGTGGAGGCATGGCTAAATGTTTGTTTTATTTATTAGTACTGTAAATCCACCACAAATCTGCTTTATTTCTTCAATTTTAGCTACTGTTTGGTACCATTCTCTTGGAGCAGTGCCTATTCCGTAGTAAATGTCGGCTAGACCGCCGGTTACGGCGCTGGTGGTGTCTGTGTCTTCCCCTAGGTTTACTGCCCTGAGCACGGCTTCTTCAAACGATGTCGTGGTGAGGAGGGACCAAATGGCTGCCTCTAGGTTGTCTACGATGTAGCCATAGGATTTTATATCTGTTCGGGGTAGTTCGGCTAGGTTTCCCGTGAGGATGCGGCTGAATATGGCTTGTTCAGACTCGTCTCTAAACTAACGAGGGGTCCCCTCGGTAAACCTTCGGTGAATCTCAGTGAATACCTTCTCTCTACCCTCCCCTCTCTCTCGACCAGCAGGTTTTCCCTCTGACTTCTGTTTTGTAGTGTGTGCTCCTCTACTTTTTAATTCACTAAGTTTAGTATAAGAAAGTTGAGATTGTGATTATGGCGATATGTTTTCTTATACCAGTGTTTTGCAAAACATTAGTATAAGAAAACATACCCACTGTGCTAGTAAGAATTCTTTGTGTCCTTCTTCCTTTGTCTCAAGCGCACAACAAGGAATACTACGAGTGCGACAAGAATACCAGCGGAAACAAACGTCTCTAAATGGCTCAGGATCCCCGCATAGGACACATATGCATCGCGTACTTGCCAGCCAATGAGCGCCATAATCATCGAGCGAATCACTGTTCCAATGAAGGAAAGTACAATAAATGTCTTGAGGGGATACCGAACTAATCCACAAAAAACAGATATAGCGACGCTCGGTACAAAAGGCAGTGCGCGCATAGTTAGTAATATAATCTCATCGGCGCTGCCTTTTGTAAATTTTTCCTCGGTTTTCTCGATCAACTCCCAACTCAAGCCAAACCACGCACCATATCGCAGTATGAGTGGCTTACCTCCAAAGTACGCAAGGGCATAGAAAAGTAACGACCCAAGAGTAACACCAACACCCATTGGAAGAGCGACTTTAAAAAACGCGATCGGTAAGGCTTGTAGCCACGTGTAGTCATGTGGCACCAAGAAAAAGCCAGCGAACGTTGCTACAAGGGAAGAAGGAATGGGGGCAACAATCTCTTCGAGCAACGCTGCGAAGAAAACTCCAAGTGCTCCGTAGCCTCTTATTACCACTTCCAAATGTATAATCAGTCCGGCAAGCATATCTAGAATCAACTTTCGTGCCCTCGACGAGGTAAATAGATATCAAGAACCACAAAACATAAACTTAAAGTAAGTGGCCCCAAAAGGAAACCAAGTGGTCCAAAAAATATCAAGCCACCAAGAACAGAAAGGAAGACAATAAGTGGATGGAGCTGCATTCCCCGACCAACAAGTTTTGGCCCCAAGAAATTGTCGATAAGCCCTACTGCGAGTATTCCCCAGAGAAGAAGACCAAAGGCCGAGAAAGTGTTCCCACTCAAGAAAAGAAATACTATCGCAGGGATCAGCACTAATGCTGTTCCAATACCAGGGATAATGGCGGCTATCGCCGTGACAGTTCCCCAGAGAATGGCATTAGGGACACCAAAGAGAGTGAACCCGAGTGCTGTAAGCGCTCCTTGGATAAGTGCGATCGTAATATTGCCACGAACGACCGAGTCTACAGCAAGCTTAAGCTTTTTTAGGATTATCTCATCATCGGTATCTGCAAGAGGACTGAGAGCAGTGACCGCTTTTCTAAGTTTGGAACTGTCTTTAAGGAGATAATAGAGTGAGATCAGGAAGATAAACGCGCTCGTTAGTAATTTTGCGAAGTTAGAGAAAAAACCTCCGAGATTTTGGAGTAACCAACTAAGACCTTGCTTAAGATACTGGTCGACATTGATAGAAAATTCGCCTAAAGGTGGAAACAGTTTTTGGAGGTGCTCTATCGAGTTCTCGAGAAGCTTCGTAAGAGCGCCCCTTCCCCCGCTCTCTGTGAGAGAAAAGTATAATTCCTGAGATTGTTGGAAAATTTGTGTTCCCAAAAAAATGAGCGGTGTGAGAATAAAGACCACTATAAGAATTGTCGTGAAAAATGCAGCAAAGCCTTCACTCTTTGGTGTGAGCGCAAGTATGTTCTGGTGGAATGGTCGAAAGAGAGCTGCAAAAATTACTGCCAAAATAAGCGTATAGAGGAAGGGACGAAGAATAAAAAAAGAAAGTACGAGAACCCCTATGAGGAGTACGAGTAAAAATGTCGCTTGTTGTTGTTTTGTATGCATAGTTTGTTCAATAAAAGAATTTCTTGTTACCCTGGTGCTGTGGAGTGCCACTAAGGACGATCGGGCTTAGCGCCCCACACCCTCAATGGAGTCCACAAAAAGGTACTGGGCCCCGAGCTTGCATTCTACCATTTTAAACGATTTTCTATACCCTCTTCACACTACTTCCCTACAGGCGCTTAAAAGGGATCATTCTCCTTCTCTATAGTTGATTCATTCCTTATTTTACGAGACATTACCTCCCCTCGCGACCTTACTCACACTTTTGATCTTTTATGAGTCACGTAATACTCTAGAATTTGGCTAAAAATAATACTCACGACAAGTAGGGCACTGTACACCATTAAAGCCTGCGCTAACGGCAGGGGAATTGATTTAAATGATCCTAGTATAAAAGCACTCACCCAAGACACTACTGAAACTGCTCCAAAGGCAAATGATAATTTACGAATACGCACATACTTATGATGGTTGTTACTATCGGTAAAATTTATTTTTGTAAGTGCTTTATGTGTAATCTTCCAGAATAATAGGCCATTCACCGTGAGGGTTGCTACGATTGTCATTTTGGTCAAAAACTTTGCCGAGTGAGCATATTTTAGTGGGTCAGAAAGAAACATACAAAAGCCGCTCAGTATAATGAAACCGAGTGACACCCAGATAATTTTTGAGAGTGTTACTAGTGTTCTATTTTCTGTTGGATTTATTTTCTTGTCAGTAATATAGGTATTGAAAAGCACATCTGATATAAGGGCCCCTCCCATACCAACCACCACTGAAAAAACATGCACAATCACCGTAATATGTTTGTACTCTGCAAAAAATTGCTGTACCGTTTCCATATTTTGATAATACCATCAATTCCCTCACTTATAAAAACACCTCTTTCAGACTCTCCTCCAAAGTGGGGTCGACTACTACTTCACCCGGCCAAAAATGGCTTCGCTTTTTTGGCCGGGTGAACCGAAGAAATTAAAATTTCGATAACTCATTTTCTTTAGTTAAACAGTGTGTATAAAAACGAAAGAAGACGTTTTGTCCGTGGTGTAAGTTTTGCCCCTGCGTAACCTGCGGCAACACGCTTGTTGATCCGAGTAGCGGTTGGATAGGGATACACCTTGTTAAACAAATCCGTTAGTGCGAGACCGACTGACTGCGCCAAAATTAATTCTTGAACGAGCTCACCAGCATGTGGTGCTACCATACTACCGCCTAAAATTTTACCGCCAGGTGCAATGATGAGTTTCAACATCCCATACTGATAATCATCGGTGATAGCTCGATCATCTTCAAAAAATGAGGTGGAGAGTACTTCATGGCGCACCTTACGTATGTTAAGTGTATCTACCGAGAGACCGAAAGTAGCTATCTCTGGTGTCGTGTAGGTTACCCACGCAAACGTATCATCTGAAAACTTTTTCTTAAATGGTGAAAGTAAATTCCTAATAATGAGCGTGGCGTGTGCCTCGGCAGCGTGAGTAAACTGATAATTCCCTGCCACATCACCGCAGACGTAAACGTGTGGGTTGGTAGTGCGTAAATACTCATCGACAATCAAATCCCCGCGATTATTGTGTGCAATGCCAGCTTTCTCAAGTGAAAGGCTCTCTGTATTTAATACTCGACCTATACTCACAAACACTGCATCAAATTCGACCTCATATTCTTCACCTGTAGACTTGGTGAGGATTGCTCTCCCACTCCCTGTAAATTCTTTGAGCTTTGTTTTAAGCTGTAGCACCACCCCCTCGTTCTCAAGTTTTTTACTTAACACTGTGGCTATTTCTGGATCTTCCTTACTAAGGATCTGCGAGCCAGGGTCGACCACAGTCACGTGGCTTCCCAAAAAACTAAGCGCTTGCCCTATTTCAATACCGATTGGACCAGCACCAAGTACTAAAAGTCGCTTCGGGAGTGAATCCATAGAAAACACATTTTCATTGTTGAGGACGCGTTTCACTTTCTCAATTCCTTGTCCGGTTATGGTGCGCGGTCTTGATCCAGTCGCGAGTACGATCTTTTTGGCAGTATAGGCTACTCCCGAAACCATAACTGTCTGTGAGCCAGAAAAGTATGCCTCACCAAGTACCACCGTGATTCCCTTTGATTCAAACCACGCCCTATTTTCATGTTCACGGATTACGTCTTGTCGCTTTTTAATATAGTCGCGAACTAACGGCCAACTCAGTGCCCCTGTAGTCGTAACTCCAAAACGACTTGCCTCAGCGGCCGCCTTCACTTCACGTGCGACGTGAATCAATGCCTTTGACGGTACACACCCGAAGTTTAAACAATCTCCTCCGATATGTTCATCGCTTTTATCAATGAGCAGTACTCGCTTACCAATCCGGTTCATAAATGACGCGATATTCAAACCACCTGAACCGGCGCCGATTATAATAATATCAAATCGTTGTGTTTCCATAGTAGTTACGTTCTTGATGAATAATGTTTTGCAACATACTTCCCGACGAGCGCGATTACTGCAATAATTACAATCGCGAATATAATGTTGGTTATTTTTAGCGAAGCCAATGAATCACCGAAGTACACATAAGCAGCAGTGCCGGGGATAATCCCAAAAAACGTTGCAAAAAAATAAGACCGAAACGTAACACTCGTGAGACCCAACCCAAAATTAAGCCCATTAAAAGGAAATAACGGAATAAGACGAAGCATCAGAACTGTCAAAAACCCATTTTCTTTTATTTTTTTGTCATACCCCGCGAGACGACGAGCTATTGGTCCTACTTTTTCAGGGCGCACTAGCCCTGAGGCAAAGCGCGCGAGCAGGAATGCGAGACACGCACCAAAAGTCGCCCCGATGACAGTATAGATGGTACCAAAGAAAGGTCCAAAGAGTGCTCCACCCACTAGTGTGAGCGGTGTTCCGGGGACAAACAATACTGAAGCGAGCGCGTAGAAACCGATATATAAGAGGGGTCCGACACTACCCCATCCCTCAACTGCATGCTTCAGCGCCTCAGGTGTAAAAAGTCCAACCCCACCACGAGAATAAAATACCCACAATGCTATTCCAAACAGTGCGAGTACCACAACGACTGCTTTAAGGTGTCGCTTCATAGTCTTAGATCTTTATGCTTTTGATAAAAGATATCCATATCCTTCTGCTTCCATAGTATCTTTCGCAATAAAACGTAGTGAGGCTGAATTCATACAATAACGCATACCGCCGCGATCTTGTGGTCCATCAGTAAAAACATGACCTAGATGGGAACCAGCATGCGCTGAAAGTACTTGCGTCCTCTTACTAAAGAGACTGCTATCATCCTGAAGTGTCACCACTGCGGGTGAAAGTGGCTGTACAAAAGATGGCCAACCCGTACCCGAGTCAAACTTATCTCGTGAGGAGTAAAGCGGTTCACCGGAAACAATATCAACGTAGATCCCCGCCTCATAATTCTTTTCGTATTGATTACTGTACGGTGACTCAGTTCCTGCTTTTTGAGTTACTTTATATTGTAGAGAAGTTAGTATTGATTGAAGCTTCGTGTCGCTTGGCTTAACGTAACTATCCCAAGAATGTTCGTTATAGATTGTCATTGTGGTAGGTGAGTTACTTTTAGAAGTAACGGTGGTGCTAGATACCTTTATGGTACTCGAGAGGGTAAATGTATCAAGTTCCTTTCCCCAGGTATCGGTGATAAATTTTGTTCTTCCAGAACCTGTTCGATAATACGAATACTTAAGCAGATTCTTTTTTGCATAATCCTGGTGGTACTCTTCGGCCAGATAAAAGGTAACCCGGGGAATTACCACCAAAGGGAGCGGCTGCGCAAATACCTGAGCGATATTAACCTTCGTAATGACCGTTTCTGCCGACAATTTTTCAGCTGCGGTTTTAAAATAAATAGCTGGTGCATACTGCAAACCTCGGTCGTGAAATGATCCACTGGCGTCTGTCGGGTCACCGTGTTTAATAATATGCTCAACCAAATTTGCATACGAAACTATTTGAGGATTATAGGTTACCTCAACGACTTCACGAAAGCCTGTATCCGCATAATTTGCGTAGGTTGGGTTTGCACCACTACCTCCTGCGTACCCGGACACCACAGTAAGCACCCCAGGTACTGGAGCCATATCATGCTCAACACACCAGAAGCACCCATTGGCAAAAAGAGCAGTTGCCACTGTTGCATCGGCAATCTTTGAGGTTGATGAAACTGCTGAGCCAACAGAGGTCTCTTTTGCAATTTGATCTTGTTCTTCTTTACTAACGTCGAGTGTTTTTTGAATCGCCTGATCAGACTGCGGGAGTGTATCATGCTTGTTGCCCATAGATAGAAAGATGAGGCCTGCAAACACGATAATACATGCTCCGCTTATTAAAATTAATTTCATACATTACTCATTACCCCTCAATAATGTTCTCAGTGTAATACACCCTGTAAGCAATGTAAAGTAAACTTTACATTCTAAAAACGACTTAAGTGCGGTGCTGGTGGCAAATCGAAAGTGCTCTTCGAGATAGCGTCTACGACAAAAAGTGTAAACCTCATTTGTATACTATACTACAAGGACTACCACCTTACGAAATTAAAAAAATGAACCACGAACACAGTAGCATTCTAAACTACGATTATATAGACGATGGGATATTTGCTGGTACAAATCAATGCTGTGTCACTGCTCTTTCTGATCTACTAAAGAAGGAAGGTATAACTGCAGATATTTCCTTAGAAGGTGAACAGGTAGATCAACCATTTGGTGTTGAGGTCTACGTATGGGTCCCTATCCCCGACCACACTACCCCAACGAATGACCAGCTCGAGTTTACACTTACAACTCTCGTGAAGTTAGTCGACCAAAAGAAGAAAATATATGTTCATTGCAAGAATGGACATGGCCGCACGAGTACTATCCTCACTGCATATTTCATGCAAGCGAGAGGACTGACACGAGATAAAGCGATTGAATTGATCAAATCAAAAAGACCCACTATTCATCTCCAAGATTCACAACTTAGTTTTCTTGATGAATTTCAAAAAACCTTACTAAAAAATGCTTATGAGTCATACTAGAAAAACCGTGACGAGTTTCAATCGAATTAAATCAGAAAGGAAAGAAAATTTTACCTCGCGTCCCGCTCGCTTCTTTTGGATTTCAAAAACCCTTGGCGAATTCTGGCGGAAACTCCCGTCGCGTCGCGAGGCATAGCTCCGCATTTTGGCGAAAAAACGAATTCTGAAACTTGGCTGGGGTCAGGGAGTCGGTCACCAGTATTTTTCTGTTGAAAAATCTCGCAACCCTGACTCGCGCCTGTCGCGCTCCGTCTTTCGACTCCCTACTTGCTCCCCTTCATAACAGAAAAAAGACTAAGTAAAACACCTAGTCTTCTTTCTGTTTGCTGGGGGTCAGGGAGTCGAACCCCAATTAACGGCTTCAAAGGCCGCTGTCCTACCCTTAGACGAACCCCCAAAATTAATTCATGCCCGACACCTGCCAACATACCGCAAAACCCAACTTTTCTCAATTCCCCCTCCCCTACTTCCCTTCCCCACTTCCCTTCCCCACTTTCCTACTTCCCTTCCCTCCTTCCTTACTTCCCCTCCCTACTTCTCTTCCTTATCTCCCCGCCAACCCCACTTTCCCTCCTCACTAAATCATTCTCATATTCTGCAGAATACTAGAATGATTTTATGAATTTGAAAAACATTTTTCCGTAGGGGGAAAGTGCGTGTGCCACGTTCTGACCTACGTATTTTTTATTAAGCAGTCCTGCATGAACGAGCGATCGGGTATGTTGAGAAATAGTTTTAAAATTAGCATTGAGCTTTTGAGCTAAGCCATCTACGGTTATACCCTCTTCTTTTTCAACCACTTGCAATATTGCAATTCTCCGATGATTTGCAACTCCTTTGAAATACCGCTCCAGCTGTTTTGGCGTTTTCATTTTTTTATTTTTTCACATTTTAACCGAATTAATTTTATTTAATTAACCCTTTCCCTATTCTACACCACAGCCACCATTATACATTCTCATATTCTGCAGAATATGAGAATGTATAAACTTACTTCTCACCCAAAAGTCTGATAAGGGCGAGTTCGACAGGGAGCATTTTGACTACCGCGAAACTCATCTCTTCATAGGCACGAAGGAGTTCATCGAGGGTCTTGGAGTTTATGCTTGAAGTTTTAGTGTCTGCTATTTTTTTCAAAACTTCAAAATCTTGCTCAGCGAGACTTGCTTTAATCTCCTCTTCCATTTCACTCGCAAAACGAAGAAGCATTACGGTACGCATACGCGCAAGCAAGAGGCGCAAAAAAAGCTTTGGATCCAAATTCTCCTTCCCTACTTCGGAGAGTGCCACAAGCGATTCATTTAGTTTCTTATGCTCGATAGCGAGTAACACGTCGCTAATAAGCTTACCCTTTGGTGCTCCTGTGATAAGTTCCACTTCCTCAAGTGAAATCTTTGTATCTTTCGAGGCACTCAGTATTTTCTGTAAAATACTTTCAGTATCGCGGAATGAACCGTCCCCAAGAAGAGCGATAAGCTCTACTGCACCCTTCTCAAGTGAGTAGCCCTCCCATTTTGCAATATCTTCAATGACGCTTTTGAGAATCGTAAGTGTTGGCTTTTTGAAAATAAATACTTGGCATCGTGAGAGTACTGTCTCCGGTACTTTCTCAAGTTCGGTTGTTGCCATAATAAAGATCACATGCTTTGGTGGCTCTTCGAGCGTTTTGAGTAATGCGTTCCACGCTTCTTTGGTGAGCATATGTGCTTCGTCTAATATATAGACCTTATGCTTTGATTCAAAAGGAAGTGTATGCACCGCTTCGCGAATCGCGCGCACCTCTTCGACTCCACGATTACTCGCTGCATCAATCTCGTAAGTATCAGTCGCTGTTGTGCCAATAGCGTTTGCAAAAATTCTTGCAACAGAGGTTTTACCTGTTCCACGGCTGCCTGCAAAGAGGTATGCGTGGGTAATACTTCCTTTTGCGATAGCATTTTGAAGCACTGTAGTCACCTGCTCCTGCCCCAAAACAGTATCAAAATCTTTGGGACGGTATTTGCGATAAAGCGTTAATTCAGACATAAAACAAAATAAGTGCCCACAGTATACAAGATTGGTCTAAAAAGTAGAAAAAAGAAAACGCCGCATTCGGAGGAAGCCGAATGCGGACGTGGGTGAAAACAAAGAAAGAACTTCAGGTGGCGCGAAGAACGGGTACGCCCGCCAGATGGTTGTGCGCGCTCATCGGCAAAATGGGCGGTGTGTGCATACTGCTATTTGCACAAACACCTTCAAGCACCTCGATGAGCTGCTCGGGCGAAACAGCGTCCACCAGTTGTCCGAGGAGCCCGGCCAGCTGAAAAATGGTTTTGCCGACAACCGTGCCGCCAGGATGTTGCGGGTCAGCAAGAACGAATCCGTCCTTGTTGACACCCAGAAACCCGCCTGGCTCAAGCTCGATAAAGCGACACTGGTGGCGGAGAAAGAAGATACCGCTACCCGGTATCGACTTCAGCACTTCAAAAATGCTGGCCTTTCCCCTTACAAACCTGAATAGTGCCTTCCGATACACTCGGGTAGATTTCTCCGATTCCTTCTTTGCTATCTGCATGTGCATTTTCCCTCCAGGAAAACGAAATTCGACCCACCATTGGGCCGAATAATGGTATAATAACACATTCTAATATAAAAAACAATAGCGGCCGCGCGAGGAATCACTATGAAGAAGCTCTGGTTTGGTCAGTAGCCAGAATTACTTCCGAGCTGAGGAAGTCTGAGTCATGGTACTTTGCCAGCAACTCAGAAGAGAGTCGTTTGAACACGCGGCTCCAAAATTCCGAACAAAATTCGGCCAACCCAGTTTCCCCACAAACTTCTGCAAGGAATTTTGTTGTCGCCGGAAAACCAACCTCGGTATAACTCACTTGATTCCCTTGTTTATCGACATTGACTAGCACAAAGGAATTTGCATGACGTTCGAGTTCGGCGTTTGCACTGTTGGCGATCGGTTGTCCACGCCATGTCATTATCAGTGTTTTCTGCCTCATTACACCAAACCAATGCTTGCAAAAATCGCGAAACATTTCATTCTCATTCCCCTTGAGGGAATGTAGAATTTTGAGATAGCAAGCCGCGCTTGCCACATTTCTTTTTTTATCAGTCATCTCCACCTTCAAGTACATTTACCGTTTCAATCCCCTCGGATTGAGCCTCTACGGTAGTACTTCAAAAAAAATACTTATGCAATTGCTAAAGTATTTAAAAACTCCCGAGTAATTGCTTCTATTTCTATGGCGGTTCCTGCCTCCATGAGCTTACTGCGGAGCTCGTGTGCCCCCGGGAAACCTTCGACATATGCTTTGTAGTGCTTTTTCATTAACGCAAAACTTTTTACGTCTTTCATAAGCTCTTCAAAAAGATAGGTATGCTCGATCATCACCTCAAGTTTTTCTGTGAGTGTCGGGAGCGGATATTCTTTGACTCGCTTCAATCGCTCAGGATTATTTTCCAAAGAGGCAAATAACCATGGGTTACCGAAAATCGCACGCCCCAACATCGCACCATCCGCACCACACTCGCTTACTCTTTTCTTTCCATCTTCAATACTTTTCACATCACCATTTCCAATAATTAAAGTAGTGGGTGCTAATTCATCACGGAGCTTCACCACCCGAGCTACATCTTCCCAATGTGCAGGGACTTTCGACATTTCTTTTCTAGTGCGTGCGTGAATAGTAAGAGCTGCTAGATTTTCTTTGAGAAGGAGCGGTATCCAGGTATCTATTTCATCTTTGTTATACCCCACACGAGTTTTGACAGAAACAGGGATGCCGTCCGCGCCGCCAGCGCCTCGCTTAGCGGCGCGGATTATTTCTATCGCCCTTTCAGGATTTTTTATCATGGCAGCACCGGAGCCTTGCTTTTCTATAGTCTTATCGGGACAGCCCATATTGATATCGATACCATCGAAACCAAGTTCTCGACAGAGCGTCGCGGCTTTTTCTATTTTCTCCGGATTACTACTGAAAAGTTGTGCCACTATTGGACGCTCACTTTCTGTAAATCGCAAATCAGGAAGAAGCTTACTTTGACCGACCGAGCAAAGTCCATCAGCAGAAACAAACTCAGTCCAGGTCACATCGGGGCGACCATACTTTGCGATAATGCGTCGAAAGGCCGCATCTGTAACATCGGCCATCGGTGCTAATACGAAAAAAGGCTTGGGGAGTTTTTGCCAAAAGGTTTGAGACATACACAGGACTTTACCTTGCTTTTTTGCTTAAAACAAGGTGAAATAAGGGCCGGCCAACAATGGGAGCGGGTATGTTTTTTTCCACCGTTTGAACCAACCGACACCTTCGGGGATAGGGTAATCCTCGTTTTGCTTTGGATCGCCACGATCTGCCTTCCTGAGCGACACGGGAGTGACAAAATTCGGAGGTGACCCTCACCTCCACCTGCCCGGCGCGCTACGCGCCGGGCTTTTGTTTTCTCTACTTTTCTATTTTATAAAAAAGCTTATTGCCAAAGCGAAGGTCAACATATCCTGGAAGTAATTTACCATCACTCCCCTTTCCTTTAAAATTACTACTCAAAAGAAGTGCGGCAAAATTGTCGAGTGCACGGGCAAAATCTTCTGTTTTTTTGAAATACAACTTTACATCGTTCTCAAGTAACACCGTAATACGCTCATCCACCCCAAGGGTTACCCGAAGAGGCTTTTGTCCTTCTTTGGCTAATCGATCAGTAACATAGCTTAGTCCCTTAAAAAGTTCTAGCGACACCAAGCGAGTACCGAGAGCATGCAC
>Ga0163144_10021869_pt1 | contig 12696 bp, 11 predicted proteins | sample OliLak19BULKMAT1_FD_123175 | JGI IMG/M metagenome (GOLD analysis project Ga0163144, IMG submission 123175) | Freshwater microbial mat bacterial communities from Lake Vanda, McMurdo Dry Valleys, Antarctica - Oligotrophic Lake LV.19.BULKMAT1 | ecosystem: Environmental > Aquatic > Freshwater >...
CATGATCCTTGGCACCCTCGTGCTGAAGGGAGCCGGATCGCTCTCGCTCGACTTCTTCACTCGACTGCCCGCGCCCGCCGGTGAAGTCGGCGGCGGCGTCGTGCACGCACTGACGGGCACGTTAATCATCGTCGGCACGGCGTGCCTCATCGGCCTGCCGCTCGGTATCCTTGGCGGGATCTACTGCGCCGAGTTCGCATCGAGCCGTCTGGCGCTGACGACGCGCTTTGTTTGCGACGTCCTGAACGGGACGCCGTCGATCGTCGTCGGCGTCTTCGTCTGGACCTGGATCGTGGCGACGCAGAAGCACTTTTCCGCGCTTGCGGGCAGCATCGCGCTCGCGATCCTCATGGTGCCGATGGTGACGCGCACCACCGAAGAGATGATCAAGCTGGTCCCGAACTCGTTGCGGGAAGCGGCGCTCGCGCTGGGCTATCCGCGCTGGCGCACGTCGCTGCAGATCATCGTGCGGACCTGCCTGCCGGGCATCGTCACGGGTGCGCTGCTTGCCGTGGCCCGCATCTCGGGCGAGACCGCGCCACTGCTCTTCACCGCGCTCGGCAGCCAATACTTGAGCGTGCAGCTCGATCAGCCGATGGCGGCGCTCCCGCTCATCGTCTTCACCTATGCGACCGGCCCGTACGAAGAGTGGCATCAGTTCGCGTGGGCCGCGGCCCTCGTCCTGATTCTCGTCATCTTCGTGCTCTCGCTGGCCGCGCGCCTGACGCTGGGCCGCGGAGGGAGTGCTCGTGGCTGATGCCATTCTGACGCCGGGCCTGAGCGTCTCGCTGCCCGAAACGGCGGCGACGGACACGGGCGCCGCGCCTCGGCTCGAGACCGATCGGCTGTCGGCGATGTACGGCAAACGAACGGTGGTGAAGGGCGTGTCGCTCCGCTTTGCCCCGAACCGCGTGCACGCGCTGATCGGCCCGTCCGGCTGCGGCAAGAGCACCTTCCTGCGCACGCTGAATCGGATGCATGAACTCTCCGAGGGCGGCTGGATCACGGGGAAGGTGCTGCTCGACGGCGCGGACGTATACGGCGACCGTGTCAGCCCCACCGCGCTGCGCCGCCGGGTCGGCATGGTCTTCCAGAAGCCGACGCCGTTCCCGACGATGACGATCTTCGACAATGTCGCCGCCGGCCTGCGCGTCGACCGCCGCCCGCCGATGGCCGAGGTCGAGGCCGCGGTGGAGCAGGCGCTGCGGCAGGCCGCGCTCTGGGACGAGGTGAAGGATCGCCTGCGCGCACCGGCGACCGCCCTCTCGGGCGGCCAGCAGCAGCGCCTCTGCATTGCGCGGACCATTGCGCCGCAGCCCGAGGTGATTCTCCTCGACGAGCCGACCTCGGCGCTCGATCCGCAGGCCACGCAGCGCATCGAGGAACTGGTCTTCGAACTGAAGCGCGACTTCACCATCGTGATCGTCACGCACAACATGCAGCAGGCCGCGCGGACCTCGGACACCACGACGTTCTTCTATCTGGGGCAGATGGTGGAGACCGGCCTCACGCGGCAGATTTTCACCAATCCGAAGGACGCCCAGACCGAAGCGTACATCACCGGACGGTTCGGATGACCATACCGGGACGCGAGGCCACCGCCTTCTCCACCACGCCGAAGCCGACGCTGCAGCCGCGGCAGCTCCCCGACACGAGCGCCAGCCCTATTGCGATCGAGGCAAAGAGCTTCCGCTTTTCCTATGGGCCCAACGAGATCCTGCACGGCATCGACATGCGGCTCCGGGCGCACGCCGTCACCGCCATCATCGGTCCCTCGGGCTGCGGGAAGAGCACCTTCCTGCGCTCGATCAACCGCATGAACGACCTGGTGGACGGGCACAAGTACGGCGGCGAGATTCTGGTGCAGGGGCAGAGCGTGTTCGACCGCAGCATGGATCTGGTGACGTTGCGCCGCCGCGTGGGTATGGTGTTCCAGCGTCCCAACCCGTTCCCGAAGTCGATCTTCGACAACGTGGCCTACGGACCCGCCATCAACGGCCTCGCCCCCAAGCGCGACCTTCCCGACCTGGTGGAGCGCTGCCTGCGGCAGGCGGCGCTCTGGGACGAGGTGAAGGATCGGCTCGACGCCATGGGCACGTCGCTCTCGGGCGGCCAGCAGCAGCGGCTCTGCATTGCGCGGGCCCTGGGCAACCAGCCGGACGTCCTGCTGATGGACGAACCGTGCTCGGCGCTCGATCCGATCGCCACGCAGAAAGTGGAAGAACTGATCGTGGAACTGAAGAAGGCGTACACGATCGTCATCGTCACGCACAACATGCAGCAGGCCGCCCGATGCTCCGACGAGACCGGCTTCTTCGATCGGGGCGAACTCGTGGAGTTCGGCGAGACGCAGCGCATCTTCACGGCGCCGTCGCATGAGCGGACAGAAGCATATATCACCGGGAGATTCGGATGAGCGAGAGCCATCGCCACTTCCACGATGAACTGAACGACGTGAAGGTGCGCCTCCTGACGATGTCGGGCGAGGCGGAAGCGGCGCTGGGGCTGGCCGTCGAGGCCCTGCTGGAACGCGACATCGAGAAGGCCCGCCGCGTCATTCGGGGCGACCGGGCCATCGACGCCCTGGAACTGGAGATCGAGGAGCGGAGCATCCACCTCCTCGCGCTGCAGCAGCCGATGGCGCGCGACCTCCGCATGCTCACCTCCGCGCTCAAGATCGCCAATGATCTGGAGCGGGTGGGCGACCACGCCGTGAACATTGCGCAGTCCGCCGAGCGGCTGGCGCAGTCGGCGCGCATCACGCCCGAGCCCGAGATCGTCGAGATGGCGCGCATCGCGCGCGAGATGCTCTCCGACGCGCTCGAGGCGTTCATTCGCGGCGACACGCAGGCCGGCCGCGAAGTCTGCCTCCGCGACGACAAGGTGGACGCGCTCAACCGTTCCGTCTTCCGCATCCTGCTCACGCACATGATGGAAGATCCGCACACGATCGGGACCGGGATGGAGCTCTTTCTCGTGAGCCGCAACCTCGAGCGCGTCGCCGACCTCGCCACCAACATCGGCGAAGACGTCGTCTTCCTCGTCGAAGGGAAGTCGATCAAGCACCACGCCGAAGACATCGGCGAGACCCTGAAGAAGTCGGGATCGGCGTGACGTTCGGCGTCCCCTCGGTCCCCCCATCGGGACCTCCTGGACCGCGCGAGCGCATTGCCGCCCTCGACGTCGGCAGCAACTCGATCCGGCTGATCGTGGCCGAATGGGATCCGGTGCTGGGCCTGCAGGTCATCGATGAGATGAAGGATCATCCGCGGCTGGCGCGGGGCGTGGCGCTCACCGGCCGCCTCGACAACGATGCGATGGCGCGCGCCATGCTCGCCATTGCGCGGGCCAAGGAAGTCTGCCAGCGTCGCGGCGTGACGCGCCTCGCGGCCGTCGCCACGGCCGCCGTGCGTGATGCCGACAACGGCGCCGCGTTCATCGAGGCCGTGCGCACGCAGCTCGACATCCCGTTGCGCGTCATCGACGCCGACACCGAAGCCCGGCTGTCCTACCGCTCCGTGGCGCATCACTTCCATCTCGAAGACACGCAGACGCTCGTGGTGGACATCGGGGGCGGCTCGCTGGAACTCGTGGGCGCCGTGAGCGGGCTCGTGGAGCTCTCGCTCTCCCTGCCCCTCGGTGCCGTCCGCATGACGGAGATCCACGGCGTCCAGAAGCGGGAAAGCTGGCGCGCCGTCGAGGAAATCCGGGCCGACGCCCGCAAGCAGCTCAAGAAGGTCTTCCCCGCGCGCGAGTGGAGCGGCGCCACGATCATCGGTTCGGGCGGCACCTTCACGTCGATGGCGCGCATGGCGATCGGCCGGCGCGGGCTGCCGATCGGCGACACCGTGCACGGCACGGCGGTGTCGGTTGCCGAGGTGGAGCAGCTCCTGGAGTGGCTGGCCACCAAGGGCACCGAGCAGCGGCGCGGTGTGCCCGGCCTCAACCCCGAGCGGGCCGACATCATCCTCGCCGGCATCGCCGTCGCCGCCGAACTGCTCGACCTGACTGAGGCGCGCGGTCTTACTGTCAGTGGCTTCGGCATCCGCGAGGGCCTGCTGCTCGACATGGTCGGCACGGACACGCCGACGCTCGAGCCGGATCGCCTGCGGCTCATGCGCGAGTTCGTGGAGCGCTGCCAGTGCGACCGCCGCCACGTCGAACATGTGCGGATGCTGGCACTCCGGCTCTTCGATCAACTCGGCACCGACCTCGGCTGCGCCCACGAAGAGCGCGCCCTGCTCGAAGCCGCCGCGCTCCTGCACGATGTCGGGCAGCTCGTCAGCTACCGCCGGCACCACCGGCACAGCTACCAGCTCATCATGCATGCCGACCGCCTGAATCTCTCCGCCCGCGACCGGGCCATCGTGGCGCTCGTGAGCCGCTATCATCGCCGCAAGGGCCCATCGCGCAAGCACCTCGAGTTCGCGGCGCTCTCCGCCGAGGACCAGCAGGTCGTGCGGCGCCTGAGCGGCCTGCTGCGGGTGGCCGACGGCCTCGACCGCGGGCACACCGCCGCCGTCGAACGGGTGGATGCCACGATCGACCTCGGCCGCTGCACCATCAGCATTGCCCCGAAGATGATCGGCGCCGATCTCTCCCTCGAAGTCTGGGGCGCCTCACGCAAGGCCGACGTGCTCGCCAAGGCCCTCGGCCGCGAAATCCTCCTCGTCACCTCGGGCTGACCCGCCACACGTTGCAGAACCGTGGCATGAACGCCGTCCCGCTGTTGCGTGGCAGCGTTGTCTTTCCCCTCGTGCCCATCCCGATCGTAGCCCGTCTCGACGCGCGCGACCGTGCGCTCTTTGCCCGCTGGCTGCTGCCTGCGGCCGCGGCGTCGGCGCGTCGGCGCACGTGGCTCCTCGTCACGCACCTGGGCGGGACGGTCTCGAGCATCGGCCTCGCCACGGTGCCGATGCTCGCCGGCGGCCGCCTCGAAGACGCCGCGCAACTCGCCTTCTATTGTCTCGCCTTCTCGCATCTGCTGGTGCAGCTCATCAAGCGCAGCGTGGGCCGTCCGCGTCCCCTACCCTTGGGCGACGCCGTGGTGCACATCACGGCCCCAGACCAATTCTCGTTTCCGAGCGGACATGCGGCGGCGTCGATGTCGGTGGCATTCGGCTACGCGGTGAGCTATCCGGCGCTCGTGCCTCTGCTCGCACCGATGGCGGTGCTCGTCGGCTTCTCGCGCGTCTGTCTTGGCGTGCACTATCCGGGTGACGTGCTGATCGGACAGGCGTTGGCGCTAGTGACCGGGGCGGTGCTGCTGGCTTTGTAGTGCCCGCGGAAACCGCCGCACAGATCGCCGCTGCGTTGAAGTTCCGTCTTCGTCGATGGTAGACGTCCAAGGTTCCCGATGCTGCCTGTCTCGCCCTTCATCTTTGGGCACCACGACAACCGCGTAAGCCACGCCGTAGCTTCATCTTTTTTGCACTCACTGGCACTCTGGCTGGTGACGTCGCCTGCGCAGAAGACGAGCAATTTTTCTCATAAATGCTGATATGAACGCCATGGCAGTGTGCCGCCCGACAACCTCATCTCTTGACAATAATCGGGCCAAAGGCTGTTTTCCGTGGCGTTCAGGAATTCTCCATCATCCCTCAACTTTCAATTGTCAGGAGCAGTACCATGCGTCGTTCCTCGCTCATCGGCTGTGCCGTCGTCGTGCTTGTCTCCAGCGGGTGCTATCACGCCACCATCGAGACCGGCCGGACGCCCTCTCCTGTGACCGTGGAGCGGAGCTTCGCCTCGGGTTGGATCTACGGGCTGGTCCCACCGAGCGTCACGGACGTTGCGTCGAAGTGTGCGGACGGCGTGGCGAAGGTTGAAACGAAGCAGTCGTTCGTCAACGGCCTAGTGGCCGCACTGACCTTCGGCATCTATACGCCGATGAACGTGAAGGTGACCTGCGCCGCAAAGGCCGCGGCGAATGGTGGCACCGTCATCCAGCTCAAGCCCGAGATGCCTGCCGCCGAGGCGGAAGCGCTCCTCGAGGCTGCCGCAGTCGCCTCGAACGGTTCGTTCTTCGTCACCGTAGACTGAGCGAGCGAGCATCGGTTTCGCTGGGTGCTTTCGCGGCCTTCGGCGGCGCTGAACTGATACGAGTCGGTCCTCTGCGAGGGCCGACTCGTATCACTGCACCTCTGAACATCCCGCCGCCGTTCAGCTGTAGCCGCCGCTCGTCCCCTGCGCGGCAATCCCCACCGCGCCGCGTACCCGTTCCAGCAGCGTCGCGGTGTCCTCCCCCGCGCAGATCGCTCCCGACGACGACGTCCCGATCCGATCGGCCCCGGCCGCGAGCATCGCCAGCACCTGCGCCGCCGTGCGCACGCCGCCTGAGGCCTTCACGCCCACGGTGGGCCCCACGGCCCGTCGCATCAGCGATACCGCCTCTACCGACGCGCCACCTGCCGCGTGAAATCCGGTCGACGTCTTGACGTAGCGCGCGCCCGCTGCCGCCGCGATGAACGAGGCCGCCGCCACTGCGCCGATCGGCAGCGCCGCACTCTCGAGGATCACCTTTACCGGCACCGCACCTGCGGCCTGCACCACGGCCGCGATGTCGTCCTCCACGGCGGCCCAGTCGCCGGCGAGCGCGTAGCCCACGGGCAGCACCATGTCGAGCTCGGTGGCGCCATCGAGCACCGCATGACGTGCTTCGTCAGCCTTCACCGAGGTCCGCATGGCGCCGAGCGGAAAGCCGATCACCGCAGCCACGCCGGTCGTCGTGCCGTACAGTTCCGCGGCCACCGTCTCCACCCAGACGCCGTTCACGCAGACCGTCGCCGTGCCGAGCGCGCGCCCCTCAGCAGCCGTCCGCAGGATGTCGCTGTGCGTGGCCTCGGCTTTGAGCAGCGTATGATCGAGCACATGGGCGAGCCCGGTGCGCGTACCGAGCGCGCCGAGCCAGACGGCAGGATCGCCGACCGGCTCGGCCGCATGGACGAGCGCATCCGCGCGCTGCAGCAGTTCGGTGAGACTCATATCGACTCCGCATAGAGGCCGCGATTGACGCGGCGATGAGCTTCGACCAGCGCTCGATCCTGAAAGAGCCAGATCAGCAATACACCCGCGATGAAGCCGCCGATGTGCGCCATGTACGCCGTCCCGCCCTGCCCGGTCTGCACCGACACCCCACCCAACACCTGCGCGATCGCCCAGACACCGAGCATGAGATAGGCCGGGACTCGCACCCGCCAGAAGAAGATGCCGAAGAAGAGCATCATGTGCACCTTCACCCGAGGGTAGAGCGCAATGTAGGCCCCCATGATGCCGCCGATCGCCCCTGACGCACCCACCATCGGCACCAGACTGCCGGGCGCAGTGAAGATCTGCGCGGCCGCCGCCACCATGCCGCAGAGCAGATAGAACACCACGAAGCGCAGGCGCCCCATCGAGTCCTCGACGTTGTTCCCGAACACCCAGAGAAACCACATGTTGCCGAGCAGATGCAGCCACCCGCCATGCATGAACATCGACCAGAGCAGCGTCGTGTAGTCGGGCGTCCCATCAAACCGGCACACCATCGTCGCGCTCACGGGAAAGGTGCTACCCGTCGGCACGAGTCCGGTCAGTGCACCAGGAAGCAGGCCCTTCTCGCAGATCGACCGTGCCAGATCGTCGGTCAGCCCCAGCCCTTGGACCGATGCCCAGACGGCCAGATTCAGCCCGATCAGCGCCAGCGTGACGATCGGCGTCCGGAGGGTGGGGTTGTCGTCTTTGTAGGGGAACATGCGATGAATATAGGGCCCGCCGGTCGGCCACCCTGCACCCGGCGCTCCCCGCGCTAGATTCGTCCCTGATGACCAGACCCGTACCCGAACTCCTCGCCCCCGCCGGCTCGCTCGACGCCGCCCGTGCCGCGCTCGCCAATGGCGCCGACGCCCTCTATCTGGGCGCCGAGCGCTTCAATGCGCGCGACGACGGCGCCCAGCTCACGATGGACGAGCTGACGCAGGCGTGCCGACTCGCGCATGCACGCGGCGCCCGCGTCTACCTCGCCTTCAATGTGTTGATGAAGCCGGCCGAGCTGAGCGAGGCCCTGACCTACCTTGGCGAGTGCATCGACGCGGGCATCGACGCGGCGATCGTGCAGGATCTTGGCGTGGTGCGCCTGATCCGCGCCGTCTATCCGCAGCTCGAGGTGCACGGCTCCACGCAGATGACGATTCACGATCCCTCCGGCGCCCGCGTGATGGAGCGTCTGGGTGTGGAGCGCGTGGTGCTCGCCCGCGAGAACACGCTCGACGATCTGCGCGCCATCCGCGCCGCCGTGCCCGAGCTGGGGCTCGAGACCTTCGTGCATGGCGCGCTCTGCATTGCGTACAGCGGGCAGTGCTTCATGTCGGGGCTGATCTCCGAGCGCAGCGCCAATCGTGGGTCGTGCGCGCAGTCGTGCCGGAAGGACTATCACCTCACCGACGCGCTCACCGGCACCGAACTCGATCGTGGCTATCTCATCTCCGCCAAGGATCTCGCCGCGGCGGAGCATCTCGACGCGATCGCCGAGATCGGCATCGGCTGTCTCAAGATCGAAGGGCGCAAGAAGAAGCCCGAATACGTCGCCACTGTGACGCAGGCGTACCGCACCTTTCTCGATCGCCTCGCGGTCGGCGAGTGGACGCCGCCGACGCCGCAGGAGATCGAACCACTGGTGCAGATCTTCTCGCGCGGGTTCACCAGCGGCATGTACGGCGGGCGCGAGGGCCGTGATTACGTCACGCGCGCGCAGCCCGACAACCGCGGTACCGTCCTCGGCCGCGTCACCAAGCGCGATGGCGCCGAACTGGTACTGGAGCTCGAGGCGCCGGTGGGTGTCGGCGACGGCCTGGGCTTCGAGCATCCGGACGGCTCGCGCTTCGGCAACACCGGCTTTGCGGTGCAGCATGTGCGGACCATCCGCACCAAGGGCACGCGCGTCGTGCAGGGCATCCACGCGCCAACGGCCGAAGTGCCGGTGGGCTGGATCGTGGTCCGTTCGTCGCACGCCGAACTGCTCGAGAAGGCGCGCGCCTCGTTCGCCGACGTCAGCCGCCAAGGCCCAGTGCCGCGCACCGCACTCGACATGGTACTCACGGGCAGCGATGGCACGGCGCTGACCCTCACTGCTACCTCCGACGGCGAATCGGTCACTGCAGCGAGCACCGTACTCCTCACGCCCGCGGCAAAGCGCCCGCTCGATCGCGCCAAGCTCGAGGAGCAGCTGGGCCGCCTTGGCGAGACGCCGTTTGCGCTCGGTACGCTCGATCTCGACGGCCTGATCGGCGAGCTCTTCATTCCGGTGAGCGCACTGAACGATCTGCGGCAGACCGTCGTGCAGGAGCTGTTGGTGCGCCGCGACTGGGCCGCACGCGGCACCGGCGATGAGCGCCGCGCCACGATCACTGCCGCAGTGGCCGGCGCACGCCGTACTCCCGAATCAGGGGCAGACGCGGGCCGACTCATCGCCTCGGTCTGGCGCATCGAGGATGCGCTCGCTGCTGCCGATGCCGGCGCCGACGAGATCGTACTCGACGTCTTCATCCGGCATCCGGCGCCCTCGCGCGCCAAGGTGAAGGAACTCGCCGCGTCGCTCGCCGAGCGGGGCATCGTCCTGCGGCTGCGCACACCCACCATCGTGCGAACCGATGAGCGCGCGGTGCTCGACAAGTGGTTGGCGCTCGACACGCCGCTTCTGAGCGGCCACCTTGGCCTCGTCGCCGAATTGGCAGAAGCAGGGCGCGACGTCGTCGCCGACTACGCGGTCAACGTCTTCAATGCCCACACGGCCGACATTCTCTTCGAGCTCGGCGCGCAGCGCACCGTACTTTCGGTAGAGCTGACCACCGACGAGCTCGCCGCAGTCAGCGCGCCGTGGCAGGGTCGGGGCTTCGACGTCTTCGTGCATGGCCGTCCCGAGGGGATGACGATCGAGCACTGCGTCCTCTCTGCCGCGTTCAATCGCGAAGTGACGACGTGCCGCGATCTCTGCGTGCAGAAGCACCCCCACGTGGAACTCACCGATCCGGCCGGCTACGTCTTCCCCGTTGCCACCGACTCGGCGTGCCGCAATCGCTTGCTGCATTCGCGGCCGGTAGACGGTACGCAGTATCTCCCAGGGCTCTGGCAGCACGGCCTGCGCAACTGGCATTGCGTCTTCAACGTGCCTGGCGATCCGGTGGCCGAAGTCGTAGCCGCCTACCGCCTGGCGCTCGATGCCTGCCGTGAGGGCCGTCGCCCGTCCGCAGAACCGATCCGTGCCGTGCTCGGCCAGACGTACACGCGGGGACACTTCGCGCGAGCGGTCTAAGATCGCAGCGATGGGTGTCGCTGCCACCGTCCACATCCCAACCCACGGAATCCGCCGTATGCGTCGCATTGCACTTACTGTCGTGGCCGTCCTGCCGCTGCTCGCCTCCGCCGCCGTCGCGCAGCAGGCTCCGGCCGCAGCACCACCCCCGGCCCGCTTCTTCATCACCAGCGCCAACCCCGGCAGGGGCGCCGGTCTTGGTGGCCTCGAGGGCGCGGATGCGCACTGCGCGGCACTCGCGGGCGCGGCTGGCCTCCCGAGCAACCAGTGGCGCGCGTATCTCAGCGCCACGCCCAGGAATGGCCAGCCCGGCGTCAACGCCCGCGACCGCATCGGTGCCGGCCCGTGGCACAACGTGAAGGGCCAACTGATCGCCAAGAACGTCGACGAACTGCACAGCGAGCTCCCCACCCTCACCAAGGCGAGCATCATCACCGAAAAGGGTGACTCGGTGAATGGCCGGGGCGATCGTCCCAACACGCACGACATCCTCACCGGCTCCACGCGTGACGGCCGCTTCTTCAGCCTTGCCGATGACACGACGTGCGACAACTGGACGCTCGACGGCGACACCGGCAGCGCGCGTGTCGGGCACCACGATCGTCAGGGCGGCGGCGAATTCCCGACGTCGTGGAACTCGGCGCATCCGTCGCGCGGGTGCGGCCCGAAGAACCTGCAGGCCTCGGGCGGCGCCGGTCTGTTCTTCTGCTTCGGCGCGAGCTGATTTCCAACCGCGCAGAGACGCCTCGCCCATGCGCCATCTGATCAGCCTCTTGGCACTCCTCGCCGGTGCCGTTTCGACGGTACCGGCAGCCGCACAGTCCGCTCGAAGCGCGCCGCAACTGCTCCCGTTTGGTGGCCCCAACCCTTGGCCCGCCATCCGCCGCGAGCGCATCCGGACGCTGCTCCCGGCCGCGATGCAGTCTGCCGGCGTCGACGCGTGGGTGACGCTGCTTCGCGAGAATGCCAACGACCCACTCGCACTGCACCTCGGTGGCGAGAATGCCGGCGCGCCCTCGGCCGTGCTCTTCCTGCGATCGGGCGACGCGGTCCGCTCTGTGATCCTCTCGGGCTTCGGCGAGGCGATCGCTCTGCGCGAACTCGGCTTGCACGACAGCGTCGTCGTCTATGACGCCGGCGCCGGATTGATGCCCGCGATCGCCGAACAACTGCAGGCCGCTAATCCGACGCGCATCGCCATCAACAGCAGCCCCGCGTTGTCCATCGCCGACGGGCTCACCGCGTCGCAGCGCACCGCACTCGAGGCTGCGCTCTCTGTCGCCTGGCGCGAACGGCTCGTCCCGTCGGCACCCTTGGTGCAGGCTTGGCTTTCCGTGAAGCTTCCCGCCGAGGTTGCCATCATGCGCCGCGCCGCAGCGCTCACGGTGCAGTTGGAGCACGAGGCCTACGCGAGCGTCCGGCCCGGCGTCTCGCGTGACAGCGACATCGCCGCATTCCTCAAGCGCCGCATGCGCCAACTCGGCGTCGAGGACGGCTGGTCGCCGGCGCAGAACCCGAGCGTCAACTCGGGCCCCGATCGCGGGCATTCGCATGCGTCCGATCGGGTCATCCAGCGCGGCGACGTCATCCAGATCGATTTCGGCATCAAGGTGCATGGCGTCTGGGTCACCGATATTCAGCGCTTTGCCTATGTGCTGCGACGCGGTGAGCGCGTACCGCCCGCCGAGGTGCAGCAGCGGTGGCGGCACGGACGCGATGGCGGACGCGCCGCGTTCGACGCCATGCGGCCCGGCATTCCCGGCAGTGCCGTGGACTCCGCGCAGCGTCTGCTGATGACTGCTGCGGGCTCCGCTACGGTGCCGTGGGGCACCGGCCATCCGGTGGGCTACTGGGCGCACGACGTCGGGCCGGGGCTCAACCGCCGCGCCACGGCGCTCCTCGCCGAGGGGCAGGTCTTCGCGTTCGACGGCTTTCATGCGTGGACGCTGCCCGGCGGCGACGGCACCTGGGGCAACGGCAGCAAGACGATCTCGGTGGAAGAGATGGCCGTCATCACCAAGACGGGCGCCGAGTATCTGGTGCCGCCGCAGCAGGAGCTGATCCTGATCCGCAGCCGCTGACCAGATCGCCGCCGGCCAAACGACGAGGGCGCGCCTCCCAATGGAAAGCGCACCCTCGTGCCACATGGACCAGTTGTCCTCTACGCCACGTCGTCAGTATCGATCTGCCCGGCCAGCTTCCGGCTCATGGGCGACGAGCTCATCCGCGTCGCCAGAGTACGGAGCACCGGTCGGGGCCGCAATCACGCCTCAACGCACCGCGCTCCCGAGCCACGCCGCCCGAAACGCCGCCTGCTCCGCCGTCAGCGTCTGCCCCGCAGCCTCCACCGGCACGATCGTCAGCCGCGCGTCCTGTACAAACGGCACCCGCGCCGTCACGCGGGCCCC
>Ga0163144_10021870_pt1 | contig 12696 bp, 5 predicted proteins | sample OliLak19BULKMAT1_FD_123175 | JGI IMG/M metagenome (GOLD analysis project Ga0163144, IMG submission 123175) | Freshwater microbial mat bacterial communities from Lake Vanda, McMurdo Dry Valleys, Antarctica - Oligotrophic Lake LV.19.BULKMAT1 | ecosystem: Environmental > Aquatic > Freshwater > Lake...
CCGACTTTCCAATCGCGTCTGCTCCTGGCAGGACATCAGCCGGAATTATTCCATCCCGGCGTCTGGGTCAAGAATTTTGCTCTCAGTCGACTTGCGCTGCAGCATGGGCTCGCGCCGCTCAATCTGGTAGTGGATAACGACACCGTGAAGGGAACGGCGATTCGAATTCCAATTGTCGCTGAGCAGCCAGAAGATGTTCGATTCGACTCTCTCTCCTTCGACGACCTACACGCCGAATTGCCTTACGAAGAACATCACCGGGCAAATCTCGAGTTGTTCGACTCTTTCCTCACGCGCGTGAAATCGCTGACCCGAAACTGGGGCTTCAATCCAGTTGTGTTCGAAGCATGGCCGAAGTTCCAGGCCGAGCACGACCAAGGGGTACCGTTGTGGGAAGCCGTGTCTCGACTGCGCCATGGACTGGAACAACGCTGGGGCGTGAACAACTTTGAACTTCCAGTGAGCAGGCTCGCGGATACTCAGGCCTTTGCCGAGTTCGTCGGGGCAATCGTCAAGGATCTGCCGCGATTTGCGGACTCGTACAACGCTGCGATTCAAGCCTACCGATTTGCACATCGCTTGCGAAGCCTCAATCACCCGGCACCGGAACTCGAACGCAAGGGGGAGTGGATTGAGTCGCCTTTTTGGATCTGGCGTACCGATCTGCCCAAACGCGAGCGGTTGTTTGCACGCCGCATCGAAGGAGGAATCGAATACCAGGCCGGTGAACGGTCACTCGGCCGGCAGACTCCAGCCACACTTAAATCCGCTGGGTGGAAGGTGCGTCCGCGTGCGCTGGCACTGACGCTGTTCGTGCGACTTTGCCTGGCTGACGGGTTTATCCACGGCATCGGCGGCGGCAAGTACGACGAGGTGACCGACACGATCATCGAACTTTTCTTTCGGATTGAGCCGCCAGCCTACGCGGTTGTGAGCGCGACATTGCGTTTGCCGCTCCCACGATTCCCCGCGACGATGGATGAACAGCATCTGTGGCACCGGCGAGTCCGCGACTGGGAATGGAATCCGCAACGCGAGGCCGAGGTGCAGGCTCGGCAATCGCAACTCGTCGCAAGAAAGCAAGAGTTGATTGCGAGAGAACCAACCCCGAAGACCGACCGCCGCCAGTGGTTCCGCGACCTCCAGCACGTCACCCGTGAAATGCGAATCTCACTGGAGGCGAGAATCCAAGAAGGGCACGTCAAGGAACAGCGAATCGAATCGCAACTGGCGGCCAACGCGATCCTCGGCAGCCGCGAGTTCGCGTGGCTGCTGTTTCCGGAAGGGAAGTTGCGGGAGTTGTTTGCTGCGGTGCATGGCACGGGGTTGTCGTAAGCTAACGACAGACTCCCCTCGAAGATGTTGTTAGGAGGCCCAGGCCGCGGGCGAAAATATGCCAACCGTAGTTCCAAGAAAGCGCACCGCGAGAGAGGACATTGGGCTTACGAAGTTCGTTCCCGATTCGTTGAGAGAGCTCGAAGATCCTCAGAAGGATATTCCTCGAATCGCCAAGGATCCCAGGCTCACCGCCGCCATCGACGCCGCTATTTCCAGAGTTCCTACCCGTCACGATCTGTTCCGACAGGATGCACGAGAGGTCGATCTGGCTGAGGGAAGCGTTCACCTGGTTTTGACGTCACCACCCTACTGGACGTTGAAGGAGTATAACCAAACGGACGGCCAACTCGGGCATTTCAAAGAATACACCCACTTCCTCGACGAACTTGATAAGGTTTGGAGCCGATGCTTTCAGGCTCTCGTGCCGGGCGGAAGATTGATCTGTGTTGTCGGTGATGTGTGCCTTTCGCGCCGAAAAAACGGTGGCAGACACACAGTCGTACCCCTTCATGCCTCGATTCAAGAACGATGTCGAACGATTGGTTTCGATAATCTCGCGCCGATCATCTGGCACAAGATCGCCAATGCAAAATTCGAGGCCGACGGCAATGGAGGCTCGTTCCTGGGGAAACCTTACGAACCGAACTCCGTGATCAAGAACGATATCGAATTCATTCTGATGCAGCGAAAGCCGGGTGGATATAGAACACCTGATTTGCCAAAGCGAATCCTCAGCGTGATTTCGGAAGCAAACTATCAGTGTTGGTTTCAACAAATCTGGACCGGACTCACCGGGGCTTCCACGCGTCAGCATCCAGCTCCCTATCCCGTTGAGCTTGCTACACGGCTGATCCGAATGTTCTCGTTCGTGGACGATACTGTCTTCGATCCATTCACGGGGACTGGATCGACTTCAATCGCCGCGGCACAATGCGGCCGCAACAGCATCGGCACCGAGATTGACGTCGCGTACTTCGATCTTGCCCGACGGCGGCTAACAGAAGCCACATCAGGGTTGTTCTCGAGTGTGGATTTGCGATTCATCGAGTAGGACCACCATTTCATGAACGACCTCCTCCATGACGTTGAATCGCGCCTTCGAAAGGCGATCTCGCTTTTTTGGAAGCGACGGAAATCGCAATCGGAAAAGCAAGGTGGCGACGTCCAGGACAAGGATCGAGGCGACAGAGGGGCTGTCACCGGCGGCAGGCACCTCGACGGGTTTGGCGAACTTGTCGCATTCCTGCTAGAGTCAGCGGGACTTCAACGTGCGACCATTTACTGGCGAAAAAAAACGGAACTTCCAGGCTGGTTCCGTGCAGAGAAGAATTGGGATCTGCTCGTTGTCGCCGACCGAAAACTAGTCGCAATTGTGGAGTTCAAGTCCCAGGTGGGTTCATTCGGAAACAACTTCAATAATCGCACCGAAGAGTCTCTCGGGAATGCAACCGACCTGTGGGCTGCATATGAGGAGGGAGCATTCAAGCCATCCGAAAGACCCTGGCTCGGATACTTCATGCTTCTTGAGGAATCGCCTAAATCAACCAGGCCTATAAAGGTTAAAGAGCCGCATTTTCAAGTGTTCCCCGAATTCAAGAACGCATCGTATGCCGACCGCTATGGTGTCCTGTTGACAAAGTTGACCCGTAGTCGGCTTTATGATTCTTGCTGCCTACTCCTGTCGCCCCGCAAGTCAGGAACCAAAGGCGCTTATCGTGAACCAAACGCGGAATTGAGCTTCCGGAACTTCGCCACTTCTCTATTAGCTCGTGCATTTGCGGTTGCTCAAACCCAAGCACCAGGCCCTGCATCGCCTCCGAAAATCGAAGCTGGACCTAGTGCAGAAGAAGCACCCGAGAGTTGAACGGCCGATGACTCCCGAAGCCGCCACTCCCGACAACCCACTCCTCGATTCCTGGGGCATTGAGGATTTCGCGCGGGGGTCGCGCAATCTCCAGGGAATGCGGGCGTATCTCGGAACGACACTCGACCAACTTGTTCCGTTCTTGAATGTCCTGCTTCCGGATTCGCCCGATTCGGATTTGGCTCTCAATGCTCTCGAACGTTTCTTCGCCAACCGGGCTTCGCTCGAACTGGTGCCCGTTCTACTTGCCGAGGACGGTCGGCAACTCGGCGTCTTCATTCAGTTGGCGGGCACTTCGCAGTTTCTCGGCGACGTACTTGCGAGCGACCCGGATTTCCTGGAGACGGCGACCGCACCACTTCGCGTGACGCCGACGCTCGATGAACTCGTTGAGCAACTTCGCCAAGACATTGGCAATGCCACCGACGACAACGGCGTTCTGCGTGCCATCCGGCGTTTTCGTCGGCGACAGATGTTGCGCATCGGCGTGAATGACATCGTTCGCGATCGGCCGCTCGAAGAAATCACGGGGGATCTGTCACGACTGGCCGAGGCGAGTATCGTCGTCGCCTGGGAACTGGCCCTTCAAAGTGCCACGGCTCGACTTGGCGAGCCACGGACATTCGAAGGCTTGCCTTCACGATCGACGGTGCTGGCCTTCGGAAAACTCGGCGGCAGCGAACTCAACTACTCCAGCGATATCGACCTGATGGTCGTGTACGACGAGGAGGGCCAGACCGCCGGCCGGCGGCCGGTGGCGCTCGACGAGTATTTCTCGCGGGCCGTCTCCGAGTTGATTCGTCTACTCTCCGCACATACCGACCGGGGCCAGGCCTACCGCGTGGACTTTCGACTTCGACCAGAAGGGCAGCGTGGTGCGCTGGCGCGATCGCTGGCGAGCACGCTCTCCTATTACGACACGCTCGGCCGAACCTGGGAGCGGCAGGCCCTGATCAAAGTACGGCCCGTCGCAGGTGACTCGGGGTTGGGCCAGGAATTCTTCGCGGCCGTGGAGCCATTTGTGTACAAACGCTTTCTCTCGTTTGCCGAGATCAACGAAATCAAGGCGATGAAGCGGAAAATCGAACAACAAGCTCACCGAGGTGCCGGTCCTCGCGAGGTCAAAACCGGTCCGGGCGGTATTCGCGATGTCGAGTTTATCATTCAGTTTCTGCAACTGCTGAATGGCGGGGATCTGAAATCTGTCCGTCATCGCGATACTCTCGGTGCCATGCAATCGCTGGAGAGTGCCGGCTGCCTGACCGACACGGAATACCGCGGGCTCGACGACGCCTATCGATTTCTTCGCAAGGTTGAACATCGCTTGCAACTGCTGTTCGACCTCCAGACGCACCGCTTGCCCGAGAAAACCGACGAACTTAGAAAGCTCGCTCTCAGGATGGGATATGGTGGAAACGCTGAGAACCGAGTACTGAGTACTGAGTACTCAGTACTCAGTACCGAACTGGCGAGTTCCACTCTTTCGCCGCAAAAACATTCTCCGCTCGACGAACCTTCCAGAATACCGTCTCTGGATACTCGCGACTTGCTGCTCGATCCGCTCGATCGCTTTTTGCACGATTTCAACGACAAGACCCGGCTGAATCGAACGATCCTGAATCATCTATTGCATTTGGCGTTTGCCGATTCGTCGGATAGTTCGGAACCGGAAAGCGATCTCATTCTGGAACCGGAGCCCGACGCGGCGACGATTGCGGAAGTTCTCTGCAAGTACGGATTTCGCGATATTCCGGCCGCGTGGCGAAACCTGACGCGGCTCACTCAAGAACAGCGATTTCTCTCAACGAGGCGTTGCCGGCATTTCCTGGCCAACATCGCCCCTCAGCTACTCCGTGCCGTCGCGGCAACCACGGACCCAGATCAGGCCCTGAACAACCTGGAGCAAGTGACCGCCTCCCTGGGCGGCAAAGCCGTCCTTTGGGAACTCTTCAGCTTCAACCCGCCCTCTCTCAAACTCTATGTGGACGTTTGCGACAGCCCGTTCCTATCGCAGATGTTGATTAACAATCCGGGCATGATTGACGATCTGCTCGACAGTCTGATTCTGAATCGTCCGCGCGATCTGGCGGACCTGCGTGGCGAATTAACCGAGTTGTTGCGCGGCGCTCACGCAACGGAGGCAGTCGAATCCATCTTGCACAGCTTCCAGGACAAGGAGATCCTTCGAATTGCCGTTCGCGATTTACTGGGCAAAGACGACGTCCGTTCGGTTACGGCGGAATTGAGCGATGTGGCCGAGACGCTTTTGGTGGAAGCGGCCACACGTCAACAAGCGGAGATGCGCGAAAAGTTTGGCGATGCAGGCCCGCATGTCGTTCTCGCTCTAGGCAAACTCGGCGGACGTGAGATGAGCTACCACAGCGATCTCGATCTCGTCATCGTGTACGCTCGCGAAGGAACAACGAATGGGCCGAAGCCGCTCGACCACTTCGAGTACTTCACGGAATATGCTCGTCGGGTGATCAAGTCGCTCAGCCATCACGGACCGCTCGGGCGTCTCTATGCGGTGGACATGCGCCTACGGCCGACGGGACAGAGCGGCAGCCTGGTGATTCCACTCGACGAGTTTTGCCGCTACTTCTCGGCCGGTGCACAAATCTGGGAAAGGCAGTCGCTCACGCGGGCTCGCCCCATCCATGGAGATGAGACCTTCACCTCCGAGGTGATGGCGGCCGTCCGGCGAGCGATGCTTGGAGCCGCATGGGGACAGGACGTCGCAGCGGAAATTCGGTCGATGCGGCAACGGCTAGAAGCCAGTGCGCCGGCGAGAAGCCTGAAGCGTGGAATCGGAGGGATGACCGACGTGGAATTCGTGACCCAGGCGTTTCAGCTTCACCATGGCCGGGAGATGCCGGACGTCTGCCGCACCAACACCTGGGAATGTCTGGATGCATTGAGAAAAGCCGGGCTGCTTTCGGATGGCGACCACAACAATCTCTCCTCGGGGTATTCGTTCCATCGCTTGGCGGAGGCGAGGTTGCGAATCGTGACCAACCGACCGTTGAACGAATACCCGGATGATCCCCAAGAGTTGGAGAAACTTGCCAGACGCATGGGGTTTACCTCCGGGGCCGAATTTCAGTCGACATTGTCGCAGCATGCCTCGGACATTCGTCAAACATTCGAGCGTTTGACGCACTAAATTTCTTTTAGATTTCTCTCGCACTCGCATTGGCTAGCCGCTAGCCTATATCCTACACGGCTCGCATCGTGTAAAACCGTGCTGAGACTGCACTCGCCCACTTTTCTCTCCACCAAAGTCAAGACGTACCCTTTTTGAGGAATCACTAAATGTCGCTGAAGTTCTGGTTGGGAAATCGGACCGCCGGTTATTCGAAAACACGCTCGCGCAAAGATTATCGCACTCGCCTCCGGATCGACGCGCTTGAGGATCGAGCTGTCCCAGCCGCGCCAGTTATCGCTCCGCTCGCCGACCGGACGCTCCTAACCAATCAGACCATGTTGCAAGTCCCGGTCGTCGCCAGCGATGCGGACGGCGACACTCTGACGTACTCGGTCCGCACTGCTGGTTCCGAATCGTACTTCTTGTTGTCCGACCTCAAGCTTGTGAAAGGCAATCGGGCCACAGGCTGGGCCCACCAGGAGGAGAAGTGGTTCCAATCTCGGGGCGACTGGTACTTTTTAAAGCCGAACGGCGATCTGCACAAATGGGACGGAGTATTGAAACAAGCGAGCGGCGAACTCATCGCCAGTTTGCCACCAGTCTACTTCCACTACACGGACTTAGTGACCAAGCCACGCGATCAGGATCTGGCGTCGCTTCTCAATCAGCGGCTCGGACTGGTGCCGACCGTTTCCCCAGTGCCAAATGCGCTTGGCCTCAACGAGAAGTGGCTGGCCGGCTCCGGTGGCGCTCGCTATATGCTTCTGCCCGATGGATCCTTGTATCGCGCAAGCGGCGTCAATTACGAACATCGAACGCTCTATGCAAGCCTCAATACCGCCTACTATCAAAATCCGAGATTATTGAGCGACGCCCAACCCCGCCGGCTCACGGCCTCAATGCACGGCAGCGTCGTGCAAATCGACGAAGCAAACGGGGCCAGCGGCATGTTTGCGGTCGAAGTCACGGCACGCGACCAAAACTCGGTAAGCAACAGAATTTTTCATGTGATGGCCCCCAATCTCGTTGCACCGGAAATCCCCGAGCCCGCACCACAGGTACTCGGCCAGGGCGAGCAAGCCTTATCGCTCGATCTCGCCGCGACGGACGGCGACGGCGATGCTCTCACTTACTCAGTCAAGGTTGCCGGCTCGGAAGCATACTATCTGACCACCGATTTAGCGTTGAAGCTCACCACTCGTCCAAACAATTGGGCAAAGCAAAAAGAGAAGTGGTTCCAGGGACAAGGCAATTGGTATTTCTTGCTGCCGAGCGGCGATCTCTACAAATGGAACAACACCCCCAAACAAGCAACTGGTGACTTGGTAGCCACGCTTGCTCCAGTGTACTACTACTACACCGACTTGCTGACCAAGCCGCGGGATCAGGACTTGGCCTACGTCTTGGACCAAAGGCTCGGGTTATTCCCGACCGCTAAGCCGTTTGCCAATAGCCTCGGACTAAACGAAAAATGGCTGGGCGGTGCCGACACCCTGTTCAAATTCTTCATCACGCCGGAGGGATCCCTTTTTCGCCGGCAAGGTGCCTCGATGGTGTTGCTCGCGGATTTGGGATCGGGATATCACAGCCAGCCCGCTCGACTGTATGCCGCCAGCCGCGACCGATTTTCCGCGGACGTGGATGCCAACGGCATTCTGACCATCAAGACTAAGCCCAACTACATTGGCACGTTTAGCGTGCAAATTTCCGCCAGCGACGGACTGAACAATACCACCCAAGTCATCCCGGTCACGCAATCGGATTTCATTAGTCCCGCCGCCCCGCGTGTTGTCGGAGCCGTCTCGACCGGCAACCAAAAGCTGATCGTTTCGTTTAGCCAACCCATGAACAATGCCGCCACGAATCCGGCCAACTACCAAGTCGCTCAAGTCAATGCGGCCGGAACGAACATCGCCGGGCTAGGCGTACTATCCGCAACGTTCGTGGGAACGGATCGAACCACCATCGAATTGGCAACAATCTCTCAAAGCGAAGTGAACTACTCGGTGACGGCATCCAACATGAAGGACCTGGGTGGCACGGCGCTCGCCCCGCCCACGGTTTCGAACGGGGTTGTGATCGACCCAACCAAGGCTGGCTTCCTGGGCAAGCCGCCGTCCAGTGCGGACATGATGGATACGGATGGCGATGGCTTACAGGATCACAAGGAACAACGCGGGTGGGCCGTACAGGTGACGATGCTCAACGGCAGCGTGATTTCCCGCTGGGTTACAAGCGATCCGTTCGATCCGGATTCGGATGGCGATGGTCTTTCCGATGCTCAAGAAGCCAACCTGCGCTTCGATCCGCGCGACGCCGATGGCGACGACGATCAGTTGAACGATTTCCAGGAATTCAACGAAATTTTCTCGGACGGCATGAAGCAAGACACGGACGGCGATTCGCTCGACGATAGCCTGGAGTACAATTTTTTCCGCTCCTCGCCGGTCGAGAAGGACACGGACGGCGATCAGATTCTAGATGGCACGGAGATCTTACTGGGCAACCGTAATCCGCGCATCTCGGACCTGCCAAAGCCGGGAATCGAAGTTGGCACTGTAGATTTGCAACTCGACGTGCGTTTCACGGCCACCAGTGTCACTGGGACTCGGACGCTGGATTCCAAGACAGTGTCTACCACCCTCACACAGACGGAAGGCAAAGAGTTTGCCAACACGGATGCCAGTTCGAACGAGTTTGCAACCAAAGTGGGCTACGAACAAGGTTGGTCGGCCAGTACGGGCGAAGATGGCTTCGGGGCCGAGGGCAAGTTTTCCGTGGAAGCGGGATACACCGGTCAGTGGACGTCGAGCTTTACGGAGACCAGCACGGAATCGACGCAAAGCGAAGTTGCCAAATCGTTCCAGAGCGATGTGGAGGCCACTCAGGAGGAAACAGTTCAGCGCGAGGTGCTCGGCGCGAGCATGAAAGTTGGACTAAGCATCAAGAGCCTCGCGAACATCGCTTTCACTTTGAAGAATCTCCAGGTGACCGCCTTCGTGCAGGATCCCAGACAGGCCGGCAAGCTCATCCCCATTGCCACCCTGCTTCCAGATACCGGCGTGCCAAACGAATTCACGCTCGGGCCATTGGTGCCGGAACGCGGGCCGTTTATATTCTCCAGCGATCAAGTCTTCCCGGCCCTGGTTCAGGAATTGATGGTCAATCCGCAGGGCCTGATCTTCAAGGTCGCCAATTACGACATGACGGACGAGCGCTCTCGCAATTTCGCTTTTTCTTCGCAGGAGATCAATGACCGGACCGCGCCGATCGTCATCGATTTTGGATTCGGAGACGCGACCGATGCAGGGGTGGGTGGCACGACCGAACGCTATCGCGTGGCCACCAGCGGCGGACGGATCGCGGTCGATACCAACGGCGACGGCAACATCGACGACGATGATCGACCGGTCGTATTCAACCCGAATACGGGCAAGGCAGTCGGCATCACGATCATCGATGCAATGGAGAACATTGTTGGCCTGACCAAGTACGATGAACTTGTGACGCCGAGTTCGACGCTGAGCCAGCTCGAACTGGAGGGAAGCTACTCGACCAAGGTCGTCAACGGCGTCGAGCGACTCTGGCGGATTCGCACCATCTCTAAGGAATTGGGCAACCCCCTCAAGAGTTGGACTGTCTTCACCTCGACCGGAATCGATGCGACTACGAACTTTAGTGATCTGGTTCTCACCACGGAGAACGGCCTGACCTTTAAGTTCCTCCAAGACTTGGACAACGACGGAATCGACGCGGCACAGGAATACATCCTCGGCAGTTCGGATAGCAATGCACTAATTGATACGCCAGGTGGACTCCCAGGCGAACAGCAATTGAAAGGCTACGACACGGATTTGGACGGGCTATCGGACGCATTCGAGTTCTTTGGCCGAATGCCGAATCCAGGTGGGCCGGGGCCGGACGTTGTTTGGAACGTGGAAGTATCCGGAAAACCAAGCATTCGCGCTTACTCCAGCCCGGCCCGCGAGGATTCCGATCTGGACGGCCTTTCCGATGCGGCCGAGTTCAATCGCTTCGTTCTGATCGACGACGACGGGGATCCCGGCACTCCCGATATTTCGGTTCGCTTTTCACTGAACCCGCGCAATCCGGACACCGATGGCGATGGCGTTTCGGACTTCGACGAAATCAACGGCTACCAGATCAATCTTCGGTTCCCGGCTCCGGGAACCCCGGGCGTTGTCTCGAGAACTTCCGACCCTCTGAATCCCGATACCGATGGCGACACGCTGCCGGACGGGGACGAGAAGACATTGGGCACCGATCCCCGCGTGGACGACGCGGACAAGGTGCTCGATGACGATGGCGATCGCCTGGTGAATTTCCTAGAGGACGACGGGTATAACGTGACTACCTTCGGAGTCAGCACAACGGCCGATGTCCAGGGAACCTCGACAACTGTCGCTGTCACTTCCGCCAAGAACGACCCCGATTCCGACGACGACGGCCTGAACGACAAGGAAGAGAGGACTCTCGGTACCAACCCGCGTGCGGCAGATACCGACGGGGACGGCGTGAACGACATCGACGAAACGACATTCGTCGTGAACGGTGATGGCACACGAACCTTCACGCTCTTGTACAACCCGCTCGACGCGGACACGGACAACGACAAGCGATCCGAATCCGCCGAATTGAATACACCGATCCTTGTTTCAGTAGTCGGTGCGACTCCCTATGAAGTCTTTTCTGATCCGACCAAGAAAGACGTCGACAACGACGGGTTGTTCGATGGGGATGAACTGGCTGCGGGAACCGATCCGACCAAGTTCGACACGGATGGGGATAACCCCGGAATCGGCGACAAACGGGAGACGCAACTGGGAACGAACCCGCTTAAGCGGGACCAGAAGGTGACGTTTACAGTTACTCAAATCCAGCTCACTGGCGGCGAGGCTGAGGATGGCGAACCTGGGTCGAGCGACGACTTGGAAGTCTATGGCTCGATCAATCTCGGCATCACCGGCTCCTTGGAGACCATCTTCACCCTGAACAAAGACACTCATGTGTTCTCGGTAGGAACCTTCTACACTATCAATGTCTCGCGGTCCTTCATCCTTTCGGAGGGCGCTTCACTCACACTGCAGAACAGCGGCCTGTATGACGAGGATCCCGGCATCGAAGTGGACGACCCGTTCGACGACGCGAGCCAAGTCTTCAACTTTCCGCTGAGCCCCGCGAGTGGGACCATCTCCAGCCCTGGGAACGGGTCAAATCTCGTGACCAGCTATACGCTTTCGATTGACAGTTGATTGCCAGTTGAATCAGGTTGGAAGAAAAATGTTCGACGAGAGCGGAAGAGGCATTCGTGCTTTTTCCGCCCACATGAAAGCGGATTTTGAGAACGATACCCCCGTTGACGGCGACGAGTTGACTGCCGGAACCGACCCAACTAAGTTCGACACGGACGAAGACAATCCCGGCATCGGCGACGCCCGAGAAATTGCGATTGGCACCAATCCCAAGCAAAAAGATCAGAAGGTCACCATCAAGGTCACGCAAATCCAATTATCGGCTTTGATGGTAATGACGAAACGGTTTTCAATCACGACTTGGAGATCACAGGCAATATTCTTGTTGGCAAGCCCGGCGCGCTTCAAACGCTCTACTCGGTCAATGAGACATTTGATGAAAACGAAATCCTCAATATCAACCTAAGCGCGACCTTCATTCTCATCGAAGGCGAATCGTTGCGAATCCAGAACAGCAGCTTCAAGGACACGGACGGCGCCAGTGCCGATGACGATTTCTCCGATGCGAATAAGGATTTTCCTTACGCAATCACAGCAGGGACCGATAGTGTCTCAAGTCAAGGAACTAGCGGTGGCGGAGCAGATGGCGGCAATCCGGAAGCATCCTTGGTAACGAGTTTTACGCTTTCCATCGAAAGTTGATGTTTCGAGTTGGCAGTTGAATCTAAGCGGGCGGGACAGGCAAGCGTGCCGGTTCCCGTCCGTTGTCGCTTGAATCGACCGATTGTCAAACCTTGAGGCAGAAGTTGCCTTACAATCATTGAATACTAGGTCCTCTAACTCACAGGGAATCGTGCCATGATCCGTCTCGATGCTCCCAAGCCCGCTTCGCTTTGCGGTTCCGTCAGTCGCCGCGACTTTCTTCATGCCGGCTCGCTCGCCACGCTCGGCCTGACTCTGCCAGACTACTTGCGTGCCCAGGAAGCCGCCGGCAACAAGGATTCGGACGTCAATTGCATCATGCTGTTTTTGCTCGGCGGACCTAGTCACATTGACACCTGGGACATGAAACCCAAAGCCCCGGCTGAGATTCGCGGGCCGTTCCAACCGATCAAAACCAACGCGCCGGGCATCGA
>Ga0163144_10021871_pt1 | contig 12696 bp, 7 predicted proteins | sample OliLak19BULKMAT1_FD_123175 | JGI IMG/M metagenome (GOLD analysis project Ga0163144, IMG submission 123175) | Freshwater microbial mat bacterial communities from Lake Vanda, McMurdo Dry Valleys, Antarctica - Oligotrophic Lake LV.19.BULKMAT1 | ecosystem: Environmental > Aquatic > Freshwater > Lake...
AAGGGCTGATACAAATAAGTAGCCCCCAGTTTAGAAGAGACCAGTATGGGCGCACCCGTATGGCGGGCTAGCTCTGCATGGCTGCTCACAAAATCTGCATGTGGATGCGTCTCTACAATGGCGGCAAGCTCTAGGCCATTTGTAGTTAAAACTTCTATATATGGGGCAGTATTGCGGGCTGGGTCTATAACAACAGCGCGCCTGTCTGTATCTGATATAACCAAATAAGAAAAGTGAGCAAGGGGCTTGTCTTCTAATTGTAGGATTCTCATGCAGGCTTAATTAATAGAGGTGAGGCGCAAATAACGGCACCCCGCCTAAGTTACGGTAAAATTGGTGCCAACCAAACCCTGCTGGGGGCAGCATCTAGCTGCCAGCGGGCCGGCGCTATAAAAAGGGTGTACCAGCCATCTTTTACATACTCTGGCACGTAAATAAGCTCTGTAATAGTGGCATGGCGGCGCTCATTGCCTGCCTGGTCTGCCTGCCAAAACTGCCTGTGAAACGCCAAGGCGCCACCATCTACTTCTTTATCTACACTGGGCAGATCAACCAAAATATGGTCTATGCCCAGCATTACCAGTCTTTGTGCTAGTGCCGCCTCTAGGTAAGGTGGGTTTGTGCCAGAGTAGTTTGTAGATTCCTTTTCTGGGCCATTAGGCAGGGTACGCAACACTAGCGCTTGGCAGCTGCCTGCCGGGGGTAACTGGCCTGCAACAGAAGCAAGCGTAACTACGGCATCTGCCAGCTGCGCTGTAGGGGTAACTGTTATCAGCAGGCTTTTAAACTGAAACTCTGTAAGGCAAACATCTATGGTTGCAGCAGGGTCAGAAATTATATGGCCCACACACTCTGTGTGGGTGCCTGTGCCATGCGGGCTAAAACGCACTTCTTTGTGATTTACAGGGCCGCCCTCTGCCACAGCCCCTATAAAACTGCCCATACGTATAGGCAAAGCCTCAAAAGCATCTGCATAATAGCACAGGGCTCCTGGGGTGGTGCGGGTTATATCAAAAAAATCCATGGAAGGTTTGCAACCAGTTTGTTTAGCTTATTTATCGCGGGCCACGGTATAGGCCACTAATTCTTCTAAAGAGGTGCGGTAAATACTCTCTGGCAGTTGCAGCAGCAATTTTAGGGCCTGGGTCTGATACTCGGCCATTGTTTGCTGGGCGTACGCTATGCCCTGCCCTGCCCGCACAAGGGCTATAACCTCTTGCACCTTGCTTTGCTCTTGGCTGTGGTTTTTTACCAAGTCTATTAAATGGCGCCGTGTGGCTGCGTCTGTTGTTTGCAGCGTATAGATAAGGGGCAAGGTCATCTTTTTTTCTTTAATATCTTGGCCAATAGGCTTGCCTATTTCATCTTGGCCATAGTCAAAAAGATCGTCTTTTATCTGAAAAGCCATGCCTAGCTTTTGGCCAAACTGCTCGGCTATTTCTAGAATATCAGGCTCTGCCTGTGCAGAGGCAGCCCCTATGGCGCAACAGCTAGAGATAAGGCTGGCCGTCTTTTTATGGATAATGTCAAAGTAAACCGACTCTGAAATATCAAGCCGGCGTGCTTTTTCCATCTGCAAAAGTTCGCCCTCGCTCATTTGCCGCACCGCCGTAGATACTATTTGTAACAGATCAAAATCTTTGTGCTCTACAGATAGTAAGAGGCCCCGGCTTAGCAAATAATCACCCACTAACACGGCTACCTTGTTTTTCCAGAGGGCATTTACAGAAAAAAAGCCTCTGCGGTAAGCAGCATCGTCTACCACATCGTCATGCACAAGGGTTGCAGTATGCAGCAGCTCTATTAAGCTTGCCCCTCTGTTTGTGCGCTCTGTTATGCCGCCGCAGGCGCCTGCTGTTAAAAAAACGAGGAGAGGGCGTATTTGCTTGCCCTTGCGCTTCACGATATACTCCATGATGCGATCAAGCAAAACCACCTTTGTGCGCATTGCCGATCGGAAGTGCGTTTCAAACGCGCGTATCTCGGCTGCTACCGGAGCCTGTATTCTGGCTAATTCCTTTGCCATGGGGTCTGCAAAGCTAAGGGCGCAGGGCTCAATAGCGCATCCACAAGGCTCTTGTTGGCATAAAAACAAAAGGGTGCCAGAGAAAGCCCTTTATTAAACATGCAAGGTTGTAGAGGCCTTTACCATAAGGGCATCTATGGGCAACAGGCCACCTTCCCAATTATTATCTGGCCGGCAGGCACAATAATCATAGTCTAGCCCTAAGCTTACAGCCAAGCGGGCGTAGCAATCGTTAAAATAACCATCAGGAAAAATCTCTATAAGACAAGCACCAGCCTGTGCCATGTGCAAATGGCTTAAGCCTGCACCATGGGGTGCTATAATTATACGTGCCCGCCAAAATGCCTTAAGCTGCTCTTCTATTGGTAATTTCTCAAGATATAAAATCTTAAACCCCTGCGCTATAAGGCCCTTTTCTAGCTCTTCTTCATTACCCATGAGGCGGCTGGGGGCAAACTTGCGGCTCACGTATATTTTATCAACTAGGGGAGGCTCGCCTTCTGCAATTTTTGCAAACGCCTTGCGCATAAGTGCAGGATAAGCAGGGTTTATAAACCCTGAGTAGCTCTCTATCTGAGGCATTAACAGATGTGGCACTCTGGCTAGCCCTTTATGATACAGGGCATTTTGTGCCCATATGGGGCCCAAGAGTAAGGTAAGGTAATCTGTTACGTAGCGAGGAGGATTGGGTGGCAGCAACAGCTTTGCGTGCGGGTATCGCTCTAGGGTTTGGATAAGGGGCGGCACATGCTCCCAAACAAAATGGTAAAACGGAGCAGCAGGTACCACAATTACAGGCCCTTTATAACTAAGTGGCGATACAGGTAGCAAAAGCTCTGGCCATATCTTGCCCCAGCTCATAATTTTATCTAAAGCGCCGGCACTCTCCTCTAATACCAGCCCATCTGGTAAATACGTAATGGCAGAGTATGGAGATATTATAACATCTGTAAATTGATAAAGTGTAACAGCATCAAAGGCCTTCTGCCGCCTAAACTGATAGGGAAACAGTGCCGGAAACTCATACGTGGCCAAGGCCTGAGGCTGTAGCTGCTCTACCTGTTTTAGGTGTTGTTGCAGACTTTTTCTAAAATAAGCACCAGATATACTCCGCACCCAATCTGCCGCCAAATTGCCTGCTAGCCGCCCTAAAACAAAGATTTGTACTAGGCGGCTGGTTGCTACTCGTATTTTTTGCCACAGAAACTTTCGCTTGCGCAAACTAAGTAATAGCATAAACCTAGGAGAAAGGTTGTACAAAAATGATAAACTGACTGATTTACCCTACAAGTTTACGAATAACACCACCAGTTTTTGGTTGCCAAACCGAGATTTTGCCAAGAATCTCTCGTACATCTCTTTGCGTAAAACCCTAGACCAAGGGCCCAAAACACCCAAAGCAAGCCCAATGCCTCCTCCTAGAGCCTCTGCCAGTAAGGCTAAAAGAGGGTACTGCAATAGCCACGGGGCCAACACAAAACGAACTCCGGCAATGCTAATACCAACAAACCCAGCCATGGCCATTACTGCTACAAAACCTGGCAAAAAGTCTTTAAATGAAAAGGATAAAAAACGCCTCAGTATAAAAAGGTAGACTATAAATCGCAGTATTTCACTTATAAGAAATGCATAGCAAATACCCACCACCCCATACGGTTTACTAACAAGCCACATGGCCAGAGCATTTATTATCAGAAAGACAGATTCTGTCTTTATTTTAACTGTTAAGTGCCCGGTGCTGTCGCATACTATGCCGCTGTAATAAGTTAGTAGCCTAAAGGGTGTCATAATTGCCAAAATAGCAAGTATGGGTATGGCCGGCGCAAACTTGGGCCCAATAACTGTGATAATGGCCTCTTGGGCAGCAACAGATATACCCACCCCAAGGGGCACTATTATAGCAGCTAAGAGAACAGTAGAGGTTATATAAATACGCCGAAGCCGGGGCAAATCGTGCTGGATACTGCTCATAGCAGGAAACAACACCTTGCTCATGGCCTGCGTAAGGTTATAGATAGGAAGCTGCACCAGCATTTGCGCCCGGCTGTAAAACCCTAACATGGCTGCCCCTAGCCTGCGCCCAATCACTAATACATCTACATTAGACGCCAAGAATTCTAAAAATGAGATGAATGAAACCTTAGACCCGTAGCCCAGCATGGGTTTAAAGGCCTCCTTCTCAAAAATGGGCCTGAGTGTGTGCCGCACTAGCCAGTAGTTTATAACCGCCGAAGCCAATATAGAAAGCATGCCTGCAACGGCAACCCCATAAATGCCATAACCAAGGTATGCCAGTGAGATGCCCACTACCCCGTAAGCAAGTATAAAACCGATTATATCTGTCTTGGCTATCTGGGCAAAATTCATCTGCCGCTTAAGCAAACACGTGGGCACAGTATTGAGGGCCCCAATGATGAATGAAAGTGATTGCAACCTAAGGATGGGTACCAGCATGGGGTCTGCCAGTACTAAAGGGGCAAGCTGCGGGGCCAGAAAAAATATAAGCGCAGAAAAGCTTAGGCCCAGGGCTAAAGCTCCAGTAAAGGCAGCACGTATATCGCTAGTGGTTAGCTCTGCTTTTTGGATAAGGGCCTTGCCCAAACCCATATCAGAAAAATACCCACCAAAGCGCAGTATTACGCCTGAGGCCGTAACAACTCCAAAAGCTTCTGGTGCTACCAGCCTAGTTATTACTGCCGTATAAGCAAGCACCATTACAGAGTTTGCAAGGGAGGCAAACGTGCTCCAGCCTAAACCATGCAGCGTCTTTTGCTGCAACGATTTTTCTGGCAAAGCCTGAGCTGTTATGGGGGTGGGGCTGGGTTCTTTCACTAGCAGTTTAAGCCTAGAATGTGAGCGGCGTGCTGCTGTTTAAGCTCTGTAGTACTTCTCTCCTTTATTGCGATATTCGTATTTCTCGTAATAGTTAAGGCCATTAAGTACCAAGTATAAAGCTGGTATTTTACCTTCTTGGTACAGGGTATTAATATTGCCCAGCAGGTCTTTAGATGTGTATTTGTAGCGCACCACAAACAGGCTAGCATCTATATACTTAAGCAAAACAAAATACTCAGATACAAAACCAATGGGCGGGATATCAAAAACAATATAATCAAAATCTTCTTTTAGCTTATCTATTAAAACAGACATGGCATCAGAAGATAACAGCTCTACAGGGTTTGGCGGCACGGGGCCGCTGGTAATAACTTTTAAATTTGTTAAGGGTGTGTCTTGCAATATTTCTTTTAAGGTGGCCGCTTTAATTAGATAATTTGTAAGACCTACCTGCCCATTAACTTGAAAATACTTGGGTATTGTGGGCCTGCGCAAATCTAGCTCTAGCAAAACCACCCGCTTGCCGCTTTGGGCTATCTCTGATGCAATGTTTACAGAGCAAAAAGTCTTGCCCTCGCCAGATATGCTGCTTGTAATACCTATTACTTTTTTATCGAGGCCTGCGGCCAGATATTGCAGGTTTACGCGTAAACTACGGAACGACTCTGAAATTGCAGAAAGGGGTTTTTCTATAACAGGTAGCTTGCGGGTACGGCCTGCATCTGTAATAATACCCAAGAACGGTATGTGGGATAGCTGCACTAAATCTTCTTTGCCGCGTATAGAGCTATCTAGTTTGTCTAAGAAAATTAGCAGGCCAGCTGGTAACACAAAGCCGAGTATTAGTGCTACCATATAAATCTGTTTACCTTTTGGGGAAACGGGGCCTGTTCCAGTCATTTTTGCATCGTCTACCCGGCGCATATCAGATGCGTTAGAGGCCAGAGATACCTGTGCTTCTGCTCTCTTTTCTAAGAAAAAGTTGTAGGTTTTAGAGTTAAAATCAGAGCGGCCTTGTAGGTCTAAGAGTTTGCGCTCGTTTTCTGGTAACCGGTAAATATTACCCTCTAGCTCGCCAATGCGTCTGGCTAGCTCTTGGCCCGTTATGCGGGCAGCGGCCATATTATTTTGTAAATTATCTACAACGGCCTCTTTTGCATTTTCTATCTTATTGTTTAATACCCGGATGTTGGGCGCGTCTTTAGTGGCCATAGTGGCCATGCCTGCCATCTGCCGGCTCATAGCCATAAGCTCTGTTAGCAGATTGGTTAATATCTGGTTTTCAATACCTAGCGTAGAGGGCGAGGTTACATCTGTTATAGTCTCCTGGCCTTGGAGTTGGTTAAGCACGTTATCGTAATACTTAAGCTGTACATCGTTGCGCGATTTTTCATTCTCCAGTAAATCAAGCTTTTGATAAATATTGTTATTGGCGTCATTTACATCCAATATCTTATTGGCAGACCTAAACGAGGAAAGGCTAGTATTAGAGTTACGCAAAGAATCTCCCACTTTAGATAGTTGCGTCTCTAAAAAGCTAAGAGTTTTCATGCCCGTTTTGTTTTTATCAGCCAGATCCTTTTCTACCAAAACTTCTACAAGCTTGTTTAGAAATCTAATTTCTTTTTCTATTATGGGCCCTTCAGACGAAAGCACGATAATGCGGCTATCCCTATCCATGGGTTTTGCCTCTAGCTTACCTTGGTATTCATTTGTTAGCGAGGTTAAATCATTTATCTTAAAGAAATAGATACCACCTGTATTAAAGGTATTTCCTTCATTTAATACGATCTTCAGATTTAAGTATTTATCCTGATAAGGTTTACCTATTTGTATTACTTTCTTAAAATTAACCTCTGGCAAACGCGCCACTAAATCACGCGTAGACAGGTTATATACTTTTACTTCTTTCTCTTTAATGCTTATCTCTACCTCTGTATTGCTTACTTTTTGTACATAAATACTAACGCCAATCATTTGATCTGCGGCAGGGTTAGGTATAACTCTAAAGGGATTGTCTTTATAACGCTCTGTGGTTTGCAGCTTTACAAATTTATTAAATAGGTTGGGTTCATTTTCATAATAGGATATGGCAAAGTCTAGCCGCTCCATGGTTTTTTCTATAATGGCATAGCTTTTCATGAGGCCTATTTTATCTTCTATATTTATGCCACGCTCTTTAATCTCTAGCAGTTCTAAAAGTTCTTGTGCTTTTTTAGAGCCAGAGCTTTGGTCTTCTATTAAAAGCGTAGTGCTAGCTTGGAAAATATTAGGACTAGTCTTTACAAAAACCACAGATATGGCCAGAAGAAACACCATGGATGTACCCCATATATACCACCGCTCTCGCAGTTTCTGAAACACGGGCCGGATATTAAAGTCTGCCGCAAGTGGTGCAAGAGGAGCCATTGGTAACATACGGGCTTCTTTGGCAGGTAGCGATGATTGGCCATTGGGCCTAGAAGAGAGTGAGGTACTCATGGTGCTGGTGTGGCTTAATAAAACCTGTTGTGGCTACAGACTTAATTACGGCTGTTTCTTATGGTATAGTACAAGAGCACTACTGTAACTAAGCCAGATAATATACCCAAGCCCACGGTTATTGGGGCAAAGTTTTTGCTAGGAATTTGCCCAGAAAAAGGCTCAACAAATAGCACATCGTTTGGCTGTAAATAATAATAAGGAGATAGTATAATATCTGCGCGGGTTAGGTCTAAAATGGCCACCTCGGTTATGTCATTCACCTGCCTAAAGATTTTAACGCGCTTGCGGTTTGCAATAGCGGTAAAATCTCCTCCCAACCCTAGCCCCTCTAGTATTGTACAGCGTGGATTTTGCAAATAGTAATAGCCAGGCCGCTTAACCTCACCTAAGATGGTAATTTTTATGCTTACCAGTTTTACAGATACGGTGGCATCTTTTAAGTAATTACTAATGCGTTTGTTGCATAAATCTGCTGCTTCTGTTACGGTAAGGTCTTTAAGATGCAACTTGCCCACAGACGTTAGGTCTATATCTCCTTTCTCATCTATTGAGTAGCCGTTTACGTACTGCGAGCCCGGGTCTGCAAAAATGGCCCCTCCAAACCCTCCTGAAGACAGGTTAAAAGAGTTTTGCAAATCTTGATCTACCCCTTTTACGTTTACAGACAGCACATCGCCTATCTGTAATTTGTAGGGCTTTTGGGCAGAAGGGTATAAAATACCTTTGCCGCCCTCTTGAGCTGGGTCTTGGGCAATGATAAGCTTACGAATTGGTATACAGCCCGTTGTAACTGATAAAGCCCCTATAAGTAACCAAGCAGTAACGCGCAAGAAACGTTTCTGAGTAAGGTGTGCAATAAAAAAACTTGTCAAAACTCTTAGCGTTGGATTACGAAACAAGAAACGAACTACAGCTTAACCCGTAAACAATCTGCAATCAGATGGTTTACGCACAGCTCTCGATGTTCTTAAAACAAAAGTACAAGATAACCCTTTGCAGTGTTACTAAATCTGCATTTTATTACCAGCAAGTAAGATTTATTGCCGAACCAAGCTGCGAAGTATAACCTCTCCGCTGCCCAGAGCTAAACGCACTACATATACCCCTGCCGGTAAACTGGCCAAATTTGCCGAGGCAGACTGCCCCTCTTGCACCCAAGTAACGCCAGGCATAGACCTGCCGTGCATATCAGATATGGCAAGGTTTTCTAAATTATCGCCTTCTGGCAAGGCAATAGTTATCTGGCCCAAGGTTGGGTTAGGGTATATACTCACTGTGCTAAAACCTGCAGACGCTTTGTTTTCTGCAACTACAACAGTGGGGCTATACAAGTAGCGGCCATCATTATCTACCTGGCGCAAGCGATAGTATAACCGCACACCTGGTGCATCTTGGTCTGCAAAAGTATAGGCTAGCTCTGCGGCAGAAGTACCTTGAGCTTGCACACTACCAACGTAGGTGTAGCGGGCTCCGTCTGCTGAGCGCTCTACCTCAAAAGAGGCTGCGTTCTCTTCTGAGAGCGTGGTCCAGCGCAGGCGCACACCTTGGCTTTGGCGGCTGGCTGCAATTTTGCCAAAAACAACGGGTAGGAAAGCCGGATCTGTACGGGCCAGCGTGTAATACCCACTATTGAGGTTAGCATTGCTAACATTAAAGGTGATTTGGTTGCCACTTATAGACTGGGCATCTGTATTTATGTATTGCCAAGCCCCAGCAGGTGTGCTTTTGTAGGCAAGTTTATACTCATTTATAGGTAGGGGCAAGTGGATAAGGCCGGCATCGTCATAACTAAAAGTAAAGCCCACATCTATTGCTCCTGTTTTCTGCAGGTACCATTCCTTTGTCCAAACTTCCATATTCTTGCTATTTATTTGCAAGATTTGTGTTGTGGCAGCGCCAGCCGTTTGGCCAAAGAAAATATATTCATTGGCAGCATCCAAGCTATTGTTGCGCTGCCGCAAGGTGAGGCCCAGGCTGGTGGCTACTCTATGTTTATTATTGCCGGTGCCGTCTGATGTGCCTATACCTCCGACGGCGTTTTTATAAGCTAGTAGCGCTCCAGAAAAGTAATTATTGCTAATAGGTATATTATACTTTGCGCCTAAATAGTTTTCTACTATTATGCGGCGAGGGGTATTTAGCAAAGAGCTAATTAAAATAACTTCGGCCAGATCGCCTCTAAAAAAGTTTGCAGTATTAGTGGGTGAGCGCACACCCAACACCACAAACGTATGGAAACTAAGGTTTATGCCTGTACCCGTAAAATTGCTTTCTAAAGCAGAATTACGATACATAAACGAGTTTTGGGTAGTGCCGGTGGTGTACTGCACAGCCATAATGTTAAAGTTATTTATGGTACTGCCCGCCATAGTAGTAGTACTTGTAGTGCTTGCAGAGGGGTAAATAAAGCTGGGTGAGGTAGTAAAACCATCTGCTGCGTAATTAGTGCCAAAGCTGGTGATACCGGCCCACCGGTCTGTGCCTACAACCGTACCTAAGCCATTTGCGCCAAATGGGACCGTAGTTTGCCTGGCTACTGCAAAGATTGTTAGTGGATCACTAGGCAAAGCGCTGCCAAGGTTTGCCACAAGGCCTTGGCCTGCAAAGCGTACAACTGGCTTGCCATTAACACCATTACTTACTAATTGTGGGCTTGCAGAAACAGGGGTAACATTGCGGCCGGCGCGGCCAGATAAATTGCCCCAAGAGGTTACGTTATTGCCAGACACTGTTACGCTTCTGTCTGCTGCATACCAAGCCTCTAGCGTGCCTGTACCATCGTTTTTTTCTACACCACCTGGGCCGTTGCTACCATATACATCATCATCAATAATTGTATAAGTATATACGCTGCCTGAGCTTAAAGTAGCATTTGTGGGTGTGCCTAACGTAATAATAATGGTCTCGTCATCTTCTTCTAAATCTGCTTGTATTACGTTAACGGTTATATAAACAACGGTGTCTCCCGCAAAAAAATATATAGGGTTTGGGCTAACCACGCTATAGTCTACACCGCCGCCTGTGGCCGTGCCACCAACAGTGGTAAAGGGTACAGTAATTAGCTTCCCGCTCTCTATAGAAACTTTTACCTTTACTTCTAAAGTGGCTGTGGCTTCTAGCCCATTTGCAGAAACAGGAGAAAAGAATACCGTGGGGGGCGGGTCATTATCAATAAAGTTTATACGCGCTGTAATGGGCGCCAAAGAACTAAATGTGGCCGAACTGGGGCGTGTAAGCGTAAATAAAACAGTTTCATTATCTTCAAAACTATTGTCTCCTAAAAGGCGCACGCGCAGCAATACAAAAGACTCAGTTGTGTCTATCATTAACCTAATGGTTGAGTCTGATGGCAAACCTGCCCCAAGTATCTGATAGTCTTTACCAGCTTTTGCGGTGCCAGACCCTACCACTAGCACAAACGAGGGCCCGCCCAAAAAACCATTTGGTAAGGCAATTCTAAAAGTTGTGTCTTTGTAGGTACCTGCGTCTAATTCGTTCCAGGTTTGTAGGGTTTGGCCTGCAACAAAACCCACCTTACGGAAAAAGTCATCATCTATTATTGTGAAGTCGTGCGTTACTTGGGTGCCTGCAGTTGCATTGGCAACATTGGTAATACTAAGCCGGACAGTCTCCCCATTGGTTTGCGGTATAGTATCGTTGTGCAAGCGCAAGCCAGCATCTATATCAAAAGCACCCAAATTTATATCTACAAACTGCTGCCCTGCCGGGATAATTAGCTGGCTGCGCCCGCTCTCCCAGCGGCAATCGTTTACTCCAAAGCATGGGCCAGAGGCCGGGAAAGCACCCACACCCGCTAATGTATAATCTATAACTACATCTAAACTAGAAGAAAACACATACGCAAAGTTGAGCCCTGCTCTTATAACTGGGTATTCTGTTACGTCTTCAAAGGCTTGGCTTGTGGGCAGCTCAAAACCAACAACACGTTTTACCGCACCCACAGTTATGTAAGACCCATGCGGTATGTTAATATCGGGGGTTACAAACACATTTGCTTGGCTGGGTAGTAAGTCTATAAACTGAGCCCCGGTGCGGAAGTCGCCATCGGCATCAATAAAAATACCGCGCGTAAAACCAGACGGTATAGACGTATTTATAGTGGCATAATTGATGTACAAACGCGTAGTGCCTAGGTCTCCACCAGATTTGGCCACACGCCACTCTCTGCCTATGCGGCGGGTGTTAATGAGATCATTGCCCGGTGTTTCTGTTGTGCCCAGTGCCATGCTGGCTCCGTCATGGGCCATAAACATGTAGCGGTTGGCCGCTAAAGATTGTGGGCGGGCAAGGGTAATGATGTTGCTTATGGCAGAATCGTGTCTGCTGGCGTTCATAGCCTGGCCTATACCTACAAGCTCATGCCTGTTGGTTGTTGCAAAAGGATAGCGATTGCGCGCAATGGTTACACCATACTTTGCACCTAAGTAGGTCTCTACTATAATACGCTGGGCAGAGTCTAGCTGAGTATCAAAAACAATGGCCTCGGCAATATCACCGCTAAAAATGCGGCTTGGCTGGTTGCCCCATGTGCGCCCGCCAAGCTGTAGCTGGCTGTAGGCGCCAATCCCGACACTGCTGCCGCTATAAACCGGGTATGGGCTACCATCCATGCTGAAAAAGCTGTTATTGGTATTAAAGGTGGTGCCATACATGCCCGTTAACACCCTAAATGGGTTTGTTGTAAGACCTGGTGTGGCGGCACCGTTAGTGCCTGTGGCTCCGTTACCATCTAGCATAAACCGGTAAGACGGACTGGTGTAGTTACACAGCATACCCTGAAAGCCGCTAAAGGATAGCATGCCCCCATTATTTGTGGAGGTAGCTACATTTTTTGCCACCATCATAATGGTCATCGTAGAGCTTGGCGTAGAGGCAAATGTTGCTGTAAGGCAGCCATTAGGTGTGCCATTAAAACGCACAACTGGGCGCCCATTCTGCGCATTGCTAAGTAAGCTGGGCTGTAAAGAGGCCGTAGCCTGCACGGCTGTTATGCCCCTGCCAGACCTATCTGCCCAAGCTGATACCTTGCCAGCAGATTCTGTAATGCCACTATCTGCTAGAAACCATGTGCGCATGGCTGGTTGTCTTCTGACACTGTTTATAACTGTGCCATTTGTATTGCCCACCCCACCTGGCCCCCACTGGGCTTGTACTGGCAGGCTACCCATGCCCACTACCGCCAAGGACAATGCCCTGAGGTTGTAGTTAAGGTTTCTGGTAAAATAATTCATAAATTCTTAATAGCTGGATGAGGGCAACGTTATTAGTTGGTTCTTAAAGGATGTGTGCCACGCGTGGTACACATAAAAAAAGACTGAAAACGCATAAAC
>Ga0163144_10021872_pt1 | contig 12695 bp, 13 predicted proteins | sample OliLak19BULKMAT1_FD_123175 | JGI IMG/M metagenome (GOLD analysis project Ga0163144, IMG submission 123175) | Freshwater microbial mat bacterial communities from Lake Vanda, McMurdo Dry Valleys, Antarctica - Oligotrophic Lake LV.19.BULKMAT1 | ecosystem: Environmental > Aquatic > Freshwater >...
ACAGGAAAAAACAGAGCCACTTACAGCCTCACCGAGCCACTTGAAGAACTGATATCGCCCGACAATGTGGTTCGGCGCATAGACCTTTTTGTGGAGAGCTTAGACTTAGCACCTTTGGGCTTTGATAACTGATTTTAAGCTCTTACACCAAACGTATTTTGCACTTTTTAAAGTAGCTCACCTCAGATATGCGGCTTACCACAGGCTTGCATACTCTTGATGTAGAATCTTTTAAGGAGCTTTTAGACAGTCTGACGGATGCGGCTACATGAAGTGGGTTTTAATAGCACTTCCTTTTCCAAATCTACAAAAGTCTTTTTAAAATTACAAAACTATCAATTTATTCTTTGCCTCCATTTCATATAGCTGATGTTACGAGTTGCTGTTTCTATTAGTGTTTGATATTCCCTCGTATTTCTTAACACTTACCTCTAGCGATGATAAGGTTTATTTTTGGCGAATTAACAAAAGTTGGGAAGAATTCAAATCTATAAAATTTACTTTAAACCGTTCGCTAAGTCAAGGTTTGTTTTACTCCGATAGGCTTTTGAATTTTTTTTCTTACAGTAACTCACAACATCTGTGTAAACGCAACTGCATTTACCTCTCCAAATATAAAAAATAAATACAAATAAGGGCTTTTTTCTTACTGTGGCACATACATAATTTTAATCGCTCCATTAGTACCGATGCTAGAGTTAATGGTCGCAATCTGTGGTTTGGGACTGATGCCATCATATATTTCAAGGGTAAGTGTATTAGGTGGGACTTTACCCAAGTTCCAAGCCTTTGAGATGAGGTAATATTCCTTATTGGGTTTGAGTGTAAGTTGGATGCTTTTATTTCTTTTGAGTCGGTTTTTCTTGTTTTCTAGTGTATGTTTTTCTAGCACCCATTCATTATCAAATTTGACTGAGATAATGTCTCCATCTTCTTTGCCGTGGTCATAGAGATAGACCGTAATCTGACGACTTCTGACATTGACAGTTTCTTGTAGGTCAAGGCGGTCTCCATTATCAGCCGTTTTTTCTTCTTTTTTGGGGAGATTGATTTCTGGGCAATAAGAAACCTCTTGTACTTTTTCGCTTTCATCACGGTAGAGCGTTTCTATTTCAGATGCTTTCAAAGGTCTGTTATAGATGCGGACATCATCCATGTTTCCAGCAAAATATTCTGTTACACCTGGTACATCACGCCCTATTTCTAAGGGTAAATCATTAGAATAAAGTCTTTTAGAATAGTTAAATTCCCATATAGGGCGAGCATTGAGATAAGCTTTCACAAAGAGTCCATCATAATTTAGGGTATAAAAATACCAACGGTCAAAGTCTATTTCGTGCTTAAATTCTTCTGTAAAATCAGTATTTAATGACATCGTAACCTTGGTAGATTGAAACCGATAATGTGGGTTATAATCGTCTTCTTTTTGCTGATTAGATTTACAACAAATGCTCACCCATTGCAAATCAGAGTGTTTATTGTTATCTGATATTTTAATCCAAGCCGATATGCTTAAACCCTCGGAAGGTGAGTTGAGACTTTGTGAACTTTTGACAGAGATAAAGCCATCTTCTCCATTGAATGACATGGCACTGCAAGGATTACCAAAACGGTCATCACAAAGACTGACACCACCCATCATTTTACCATGATTTTGGTTAGGGCTTTCATCTTCTACATCGCCATTAAATTGATAATGAGCCATTAATCCTTGAGTTATATTCAAGGATTTTTGTGCCAAGACAGCAAGAGGAAACAACAGCAAGATAAATACGAAGGCTGTTTTTAAGAGGTATTGGAATGTTTTCATAGTACTATTTTTTGATGTGTATAAAGTTATTTTAAAATCCCTATCATAGGCCCAAAATCACCCTCCATATCAAAGCGACCTATTTCTGGAAGAAACATTTTAGAAATTGCTCCATCTAAGTAAAGTGCCTCACTGCATTGAAAATAATCTTTAAACAAAGAGGCAAAATCATAGAAATTGACAGGTTCTCGAGAGATGACAAAGACAATCTTATGAGGGCTGATAATGCCTACACCGCTGCGGATATATTTATTTTCTGAGCCTTTGGTAAAGGAGGGATGGATTTTCCCTTGATGTAGGAGCATAGGCCCTGATTGTGTGGCATACAAAATACTGTCTTTGCATTGGGCAAATTCTTCGGAGCTTTTTACATAGGCACTTCCTTCGCTATTGATCATAAAAACGCCATTGGGCTTCATATAAAAATTACCATCTCCTTGCTTGCTCAAATCCAGTGGAATGAGTTTTTCGCCTTTTTCTACATATAGACCTTGTGGAGTATTGCGAGGGGTAAACATCCCTGCATTGGTGGCAAAGAGCAAGGTTTGATTTTCTTTGTGAAGATCATAAAGTAAGTTTTTGAAGCTGAGGTATTTATCTCCTTTTTTATTTTTCCAAAAAAAATGCAATTTACTTTTCTGCACATTCACGATATAGCAGTCAAAGGTATTGTCATAACTTTTGATTTGTTTGGTAAAGTTAAATGTAGTGGCATAAGAGCTTTTGATAAGAGAATTGAGCATCTCTAATGAGTCTTTTAAGATTTGAATTTGTGCAGGATAATTTTTATTGAGTGATTCTAAGTAGTTTATTTGTCCGTTTAAAGATTGATTGTCAGCAATAGCTCTTGAAAGATGTGTTTTGAGTGATTGATTTTCTTGGGTTAAATATCTCCAAGCATTGGTGTCTCCTGCCAAAACCCTCAAATTTAACTGCAAAGAAGTAAGAGAATCTTGATACATCTGTATCATTTTCTTATGTGTTTCAGCTTGTTTTCTCAGAAGCATGACCCCTTGTGCTAGGGTTTCATTGTCTTCTTTTTGAGCTTTGAGTGTGGCTCTGACCCTTGATAGCGTGTCTGTATAATTTGAGATGGTGTCATAGTATCTTGCTTTGCTCACACAACCTGCTATGAACAAAACTATCAATAGACTGAAGATTATATACTTTTTCATTTCATTAGATTTTTAATTTATTGTGCTATCTCACCCCAAACCCATCTCCTCTAGTGAAGATGTTTGAAGTTTAATAATAAAGAACCTCCAGAAGTTTCAGACTCTCCAAGTCTGCCAGACTTGGAAAGTCTAAGCTTCTAAAATTCTCACTTAACTATTCCTATCATTGCTCCAAAATTTCCTTTTGATTCATACCGCTTAAACACAGGCAGATACATCTCTGAAATTGCTCCATCTAAATAAAGTGCCTTGGGGCACTGATAAAACTCTTTAAAAACCCTTGCGAACTCATGCAAACTGACAGCTTGATTAGAGATAAGTATCACAATTTGATTTTTATGAATCAACCCTACACCATTGCGGATATAACGGCTCTTAGACTTTGCAGAAAACTGAGGGTTAATCTTGCCATCCATCACCAATAAAGGTCCTGACTGCGTCGCAAATTTGACTACTTTTTTTACGTTGGGATATTGCTCACTGCTGATGATATTTGCCGTTTTGTAATTGGTCAAAAAGAAAACACCATTGGGCTGAAGATAAAAATTTCCTTTTCCTTTTTTGAGATTTAAGGGGCGAAGTTCTACACCATTTTCTACATACAAACCCTCAGGCTGAAAACCAGGCTCGAAAATTCCTGCATTGGTCGCAAAGATTAATTGCTGTCCTTTGTTTTGTAAATAATTTTTTAGATTTCCAAAGTTTTCAAACCTTTTTCCACTAGATTTTTTATAGTAAAGCTGAATGTTTGCCTCTTCTAAATTGATAATCAAGGCATCATACTCTGTCCCTTTAAAGAGGATTTTTTGAGCGATTCCCATTCCTAAAACCCCCTTAGACTGTATCAGTTTTCCTATTTTGGACTGAGTCATTACTTTCTGCTCAGGAGTAGGAGTGAGGCTTGGCTCGGTGAATGATGCCTGAATAAATAAGACATAAATGACCAAGACCAATACCAAGGCAATACTCACTTGAAGACCATATTTTTGAATGCTTTGCATAGTTTTTTGTGTTTATTTTAACCTCACACCAAGCCTCTCTCCTCAGGCGAGGACTTTCTAAATGCTAGTGCAAGCGTCTTCGCTTGCACCTTTACAAATCTTCATTATTCCTCATAATAATAAGTCAGTAGATTGGTAGGAGATTTATCAGGATTCTTTTTTAAGACTACTAACTGTTCTTCATCATAGATTTTCATCAGGTTGTACCAGCCTGTATCTAGGTTGAGCATGGCAGCCACATAGCAATCTTTACTTTTAAAATAATTGAGAATGGCTTCGGCAATTTCACCTAGATAGACACCGTCGTGCACATCAAAAATAATATGAAACAGTGTATTACTTTTGTCTTTGACCAGCACCAAAATACGTCTTTCTCTGTTGTCTTTTCGTGCTTTATTGACATCTAACCTTAGTTTATTTCCAAAAGCCAAGAGTTGAGTTTGGAAGATAGTCGCTTCTTCTTTTTCTGCCCATTTGATTAGCTCAAACCTATCCCAAGATTCACGCACATCCACTTTTTTATTGATACTTCCAAGGTGTAAGTCTCCTTCATCAATATCCGAAACCACAATGCCACCTGTGCCATAGACAATCACTAAACCATCCATATCTTCATTGATATTTTTATTGACTACTAGCCCATTATCTACGGTCAGACCTACGGGCAAAGGGTTTCCAAAATCATTGGTAGTAAATGCTCCGCTACACGCCATGACTATCTTCCGATTACTTCTCCAGTCCTCGTATCGTTTGTTAGCTTCACCGCAGGCAAAGTACTTGGCTTTGACTTTTTTGCCACTTCTTTTCATCCAGACGGCATAGCCCATGAGGTCATCTTCATTAAATAATTTATTGACGGTTACATTGCCACTGTAGAATGATTTGTAACTTTCTTCACTTAATTGTAGAGGGTTATTTGCTTGATTTTGGTGAGGGTCTAATTCACTCTTAAAATCAAAAGCTGTAACCACGATTCCTAAGACGATATAAAATAATAATGTAAATAGTTTTAATTTCATGATTTTGTTGTTTGTATAAATATCCAATATTAGTAATGGGACTAAAATGACTTTGTGAAATTTTTTGAAGCTTTGAAAATACTTTTTCTGTACCAAACCACCAGTGAAAAGCCCAGTAGGAAAATCATCAATAAGGGAACTAAGCCAATGCCTATTTCTTTGTACATGCGGTCAGAAATATAAATCCAATTGCCTTGACTGACGTGATAAGTCAGCTTTTCCCAATCGCTTTGAGGGACATTGATAATGAATTGATGTTCTTTGAGGACGGCAATCATATCTTTGACATCTCTGTCATTTTTACTGAGCGTTCCTTCTTTGATTTGGCTTTCAGTCTGATGCACTACCTCCTCCATTATCATATTTCCTAGTATTTCATAGACCATTCCATCTTCTGAGTTAGAATCAAAATCCAGATATGCTTGCGATAAGTGGAGCAGATTATTGAGACTTTGTACATCTTTATCTATATTTTCTATGTAATGCTGACAAAGTAGATAGAGAAACTTATCACCATCTCTCTTATTTTTATTTAAGATTTTCCTTTGTTTTTCTAAGGAGTTTACATCTTTTAGAGAGACTTCTTTGAGATAAAGTTGATAAGGAAATTCTTTGAGAAATTCTTTATCAGATTGGGCAGATTTTTCTTTGAGATAGTTTGATAAATCCAAACCAAAAGCAGGATATACCAAGTAAATTCCGAGCAAACACACAATAGTTAATCGTTTCATAAACACACCTGTTTTGAGATTGTAAAAATTACAGAAAGATTTTACGAAGCCTAAAGCTTTATAAAATAGATTACTTTTTTAGAACAGGTACCTGCGATATTTAGAGCGAATATTCAAATTAATAGACAGAAGAACTTTAGAAGGGTTGCATAATAAGATGAGATTTTTCTAAAAAATGATGAGAAGACTAAATTTAAAAGTTTTAGATTTCAAAAAAGCTTCTATCTAATGATTTATGGATATATTAAGCAGGCTTGTTTTAGTTCTCTCTCATCAAGGCTAGTGCTTTGGTAATCAGTAGTTTACTTCCCCTTTTTCTCACTAGAAGAAGGGGAAGTATTATTTGAAATGAAAATAGCTTGCTACTTTACAGATTCCATTGAGTAATAAAATTTTTCATAGATAATCAAGCCATCTTGCCACTTTTGTACGGATACTTCTTCTCTTTTGAAGCGTTTGCCATCTACAGTTACCTCAATAAACTGCACTACCATAGAGACTTGGTCTTCTTCATTAAGGGCGACATCTCTTACTTCTACAGCATGCCATTCATCTACTTTTGCAATGGCTTTTTTCTCATATTCCCAGTTAAAAGCTTTGCCTATACGAGGCTCATCATGATTTTCTTGACGGACTACCTCAGGATGATAAAATTGCTCAAAGGCTTCATCTATTTTGCCTTTTAGCATCAGTGTATTGAGGGCATTTACTCTTTCTTTAAGATTCATTGTGTAATTTTTTTTGAGTTAAAATCAATATGTTCTATCTTTAAACACAAATCTATTGACAAAATAGAAGGCATCAATGAATTAATTGAATTACTTTGTTGTATCTTAATGGTGCCTGTGGAGTAGTAACTAAATATGAAATATTTTTGATAAAAAGATGAACGAAAACTGGGAAAAAATATCGGAAGAAACCGTTTATGAGGGCTATCGTAATATTATTCGTAAGATATTTCGCCTTCCAAACGGGCAGGAGTGGGCTTTTGACGTGATTAGTGTTCCTTCTTTTGCCACTGTGGGGGCTATTACCAAAGAAGGTGAAGTTATTTTGGTGGAGCAATATAGGCCAGGCCCTGAAAAAATGATTGTGAGTTTTCCAGAAGGACGAATAGACTTAGGCGAAATCCCTATTGAAGCAGCAAAACGTGAACTTTTAGAAGAAACTGGCTATCAGGCAGCAGAAATGAAATTTCTGAAATCTATCCCTGCTGCTTATACCAACCAGCTAAAATACTGCTATATAGCGATTGACTGCATCCTCATCAAACCACAATCTCTAGATGAGACAGAATTTATAAGAGTTTTTTCAGTAAGTATCGAAGAGTTTAAAACTATTTTAAGAAACCCAGAAGAAAATAATTTTAGTAGTGTAGATGTAGGGTATTTAATGCTAGACTTTCTAGAAAAAAGGAAAAATCAAGATTAAAAATAGTAACAGCATAAAAAACAGGCAAGTTTTAAAAAAACTGTCTGTTTCGGTATAAATTTTACTCGATAAAATACTTAACTTTTGATATATCCTTAAACCTTTATTTGATAGCTGATTATTTGTTATGGTAGTTTATTGGGAGTATCTTAAGCAATACGACTAAGGATATTTTTCTTGGTTTTGTTTAGTTTCTGGACAATGTTTTCATCAATTACACCATCAAAAGTGCCTACGAGATGTTCTTGGAAGATAACTTCATTTTTGTCATTGAAATACTTTACCAAAATTCTTTCAGTTTGCTTTTCTGCTTCTTGAATAACCCAATAAATATTAGGGTTTTTATTTTTGGTTCTAAGGATAAGGGTGAATAATGTCATAATAATAAATTTTAAAAAGGTTATATAGTATAGGTTTTTGTTATTTGTCGTATTTAAGCAGAAAAAATTACATTTAATCTACATTTCGTACTCATTCAAAAGACAGCAATATAACCTTATAGGTTGCACGAGAATATTATTTTTTTTGGTAAGTGTCAGTGATTTGGCTTAGATAACTAAAAAATCACTCTAAAAAGAGTAACTGATAGTTTGTTTACATTCTAATACGCAGTCTTTTTTTTTAAGTTTAGGGTACAATGTTTAAAAAAACTTAAAAAGTTCGTAATTAAACATTAAAAAAGCATATAAACTTACAAGTAGTTCAGCATAGCTTATTGTATAAAATGGTATCTAAACAAGTAGAAGTTGCGTAGAAAATCAAATAAATTGTATTTTTTTGATTTTTAAAGAAATGGTAAGAATATTGTTATTTATGCCTTAGAATGTTACCAAAATTTGAATCGTGCATAAAAGTATAACCTTGGAAAAGTCAGCCGAACGTACATTATCCCAACAAAAACAAAAAATCACCATAAGAGATTTCACCTACGCTCGTCGTTTTGTGGAGAAGGGTGGATGGCGTTTTGAATTGTATAAAATTATTTATCGTTCAAGAATCTTCTCTATTACTTTATTATTCCTCATTTTATTTAGCTGTGGCGCTGTGATTTTGCAAACCGAGCCAGAGTGGGGAGAGTTATACTTTAAGCAATTTAGGATGATAGAATGGATTGTTACGATTATCTTTACTATCGAGTACCTCGCAAGAGTGATTGCTAGCCCTAAACCTACCAAATACATATATAGTCCCATTGGTATTATTGATTTTATCTCTGTTTTCCCTGTTTATATTAGCCTAATAAACCCACTAGGAGTAAATTACCTCGCTGTTATTCGTCTGATTCGTCTTTTTAGACTTGTGCGTATGTTTGGCTTGATAGAGTACTCTAAATATACCCGTGAAGTTCAAGTATTGCAGCAAGCCTTGATGAATAGTCGCCGTAAAATATCCATCTTCATTACAGGGATTTTGATTTCAGTTACCATCATTGGTTCTCTGATGTATGTCATAGAAGGTCCTGAAAACGGATTTATAAGCATTTCAAAAAGTATTTATTGGGCAATCGTTACGATTACAACTGTAGGCTACGGAGATGTTGCTCCTCAGACACCTTTAGGTCAGCTTTTGGCTTCTTTACTTATGATTCTAGGCTTTAGTACGATAGTAGTGTTTACCAGTATAGTAGGTGCAGAGATTTATCAGAAAGAAGAGAAAAAAACTGTCTCTACTACCAAGTCTTGCCTAGACTGCGGCATGCCAGGGCATGATGGCGATGCTAACTATTGCAAATACTGTGGTGGAAGACTTTGGGGCTAGGATAGAAGGTAAAATAAAAATCCCTCACTTAATATAAAGCAAGGGACTCTTATGATGGACAGCAAAAACCAAATTAGTTAAAATAAATAAACTTAGGTTCTCTATCATCTTTGCCTAAAAAGTTAAAACGCACACCTACTACTTTGCCTTCATTTTCTATAGAACCTACATTCACAAAAAAATCAGAATTAGGGCTACTACTATAAGTGTCATTTTGCCCAGACCTAGCAATGTTAGTAATAGTACCATACTGCCATTTTACAGTTTTGTCGCTATTGTTAAATTCTAAAATGTTAAACTCAGGTTTACGGTTTTTATACCAAATATAAGCACCACCCGCTACTACAGCTAATCCTAAAATAAGACCAAATCTCTTTCTCATGTTTTTTGAAAATTTACCGTTGAAAAAATTATACTTTTTATATTATACTACTCTTTTGTCCTTAAGAACAAAATTAATGAGTTTTGTTCTAACTTTGGGTAAAAAAACACGAATTTTAAAAATTCTTCCTCAAATTAATACTTTTTGGATGTTCAAACTAATAAGTAAAAGTAGTTAGAATTTAAAAAAATATCATTTTCATCCTTTCATTATGCGTTTATTTCTAGCTAATCTAATCATTTTCATCACTCTATTATGGACTTTGAGTGCTTGCCAAGGGCCTGTGTGGCTTTATTTTCGTAATCTGAGTTCTTCGGAATTAGTGATAGAAATGGAACTCTTACAAGGTGCTAAATTTGCACACCTTAGCCTTGATACTGCCAATCATTTTAACCTTCCACGACAAGAAATACTATTGTTGCTGTATGAAGAAGAAATTTTTCCAATCAAAAGAAACACCTTTAAGCATTTAAAAAAACGCATAGAAGCCGAAGTAATTCAAGAAAATAAGATTAGATTTTTTCTTCCTCCACATAGTACGCTCTATCTTGCCGAGCCTTATGAGGCGGTTTCTTATGAAGACTTAAGGCTAAGATATGCCAAAATCACTAAAAATGCACCTGTCTATCAATACCAAAATATCCCGATTTATAAGTTTAAGCGTGGAAAAGGCTCTGCTTTTCGAGGATATTCTGCTTATTATGATGTCAAATAATAGTTTCAAATTCAAGCCTTCAATCCTTCATTAAATCAACCCTCTAATTACTTATAGACTTTTTCACCATTTTTGAGCCAGACCCCCCAAGTACGGCTATAGGCATGCACTTTGGGTGTTACGCCTTGTTCATTGACTACGGTTTGATTTTGATTTTTCCATTCAAAAATTCCTCCATAGAGGTTAGAGACATTTTTGAAACCCATTTTAATCAGTTTTTCAGAGATTTTTTCACTTCTGTATCCTACTGAGCAATAGACTACTATCTTAGCGTTTTTATCAATATTGGCTACTGACTTAGAATCAAATTTATCATATCCTACATATTTGGCATCTTGGAGATGACTTACTTTATATTCATTGTCTTCCCTAGCATCTAATAAGACTACCTCACTTTTTACTTTGCGAAGGCTATCTACGGTGATTTCTGGGACAGAGTGAGAAAGCAAGGTTTTGAGCATGGTGTTGTAGGCAGCACTATTTACTCGGTGTTGAGCATTGCAAGAAGTACCAAAAGCAAGCATGAGAAGGGCAAAAAATATTCTTTTCATAAGTTTTTTTATACAATGATGTTATCAATAAACTTCCGTTTGTTAGAGAATGTTCCATATAGTAATAGTATCAGAACAATTGTCTGATTTAGTTTGTGTAAGACATTCATTATCAATTTATTACAAACTCATAATCCATAATTTATAACTCATCTTTTATATAGACCATCTAGGAATTTAAAAATAAGCAGATTTATTCTTTGCTTATTCTATAAAGTTTAGGAAGTTTGCAGCCCTTGACTAAAACTTTAAAAAATGAACTATATCGGTTCTAAAAAAACACTTCTTCCATTTTTAGAAAAATCTATTTACGAAGTTACCCAAAATCGAGATTTTGTATTGATGGATTTATTTGCAGGCACAGGTGCAGTAGGACAGCACTTCAAAAAAAATGGGCATCCTGTCATTGCCAATGACTTACAGTACTATAGCTATGTACTCAACAAAAATTACATAGAAAATAGCCAAACACTCTTATTTCAGCATCTTTTAGAAGAAATCCCTGAACTCAAAAGTCTAGAACAATCAGAAAGAGCAAATAAAGTCTGCGAATACCTTCATCAAATAGAAGGCTCAGAAGGATTTATATATCAAAACTATTGCTTAGGCGGCACAAGGGGCGAAGAATATGAAAGACAATATTTTTCAGATAGCAATGGTAAAAAGGTAGATGCTCTTCGCCAGAAAATAGAAGTTTGGAAAGAAAATAAATTCATAGATGAGTCAGAATATTATTTTCTACTAGCCTCTCTGATAGAAGGCATAGACAAGGTAGCCAATACAGCCTCTGTTTATGGAGCATTTCTTAAACATCTCAAAAAATCTGCTCAGAAAGAATTCATAATGACTCCAGCCAATTTTGTGATGAGCAAGCAAAAACACCAAGTCTTTAACTATTCTATAGAAAAGGTAATTCATGAGGTAAAAGGAGGCGTTTTATATCTTGATCCACCTTATAATCATAGACAGTATGCACCTAATTATCATTTATTAGAAACCATCGCAAGGTATGACTCACCCAAGCTCAAGGGCAAAACAGGGCTTAGAGAATATACCCAACAGATTTCTAAATTTGCCCAAAAGAAAGGTGTTCTAGAGGCTTTTAAATACATTATCAAACACGCACAAGCCCAATACATCTTTTTAAGCTATAACAATGAGGGACTTCTAAGCCTTGAAGACATTGAAGAGATTATGTCATCAAGAGGGAAATATGGCGTATTTAGTCAAGAATACGCACGCTTTAAAGCAGATAAGGATATAAACAGAACTCATAAAGCTGATTCAGTCAATGAGTATTTACATTATGTGAAGGTAGATAAATAAAGGAACTACTTTTATTTTAAGTACATTTATTGAGTAGATGGTCAAAATTAGTTTGTACTTTAGTCTTATTATAAAGATTTGATTATCAAAGCCTTACTAAGATTACTCATCACTTAGATATTTCAACCTAGCTATCTTGCACTAATTATTCCCCCAATAAAATCTTACTCTTTTTCTCCAATCTAAAAATAGGATATCGATTGTATTCTTTTTCTGAATAAGGTGAATTCTGATAGATAAAATATAACTGCGAGTCTGCATCTTTGGCAAATTCTTCGTCTTCTTTTAGTTTTTGATTGAATTTTTCTCGGAGAGAAGCATCATTTTTAAGCAATTCCTCTGCGATGTCTTCAAATACATAACTAGAATAGCCTTCTTTCTGCTGTAAAATGCTATCAAAAAAATTCCAATTAAAAAATGAATCGATGGCTTGGGGTTCTAGAGTCTCTATAATATAGCGGTTAGAAGCCTGATTGGTAAATACTACATAATCTCCCTTGCGAAGTGAGATGGTTTGTGAGCTTTTTTCTACTTCAGTTTGATAGTGTCCGTAGTGGCTTTCGTAAGGTTGAGCTCGTGTTTTAAAATCAGTAATATGGTAGGCTTCTAAGTCTAGGTTTTGGTCTTGACTAAGGCGTTTCATTTGGACTCCATTTCGCTTCAATAAATCTACAATCTCTTGCCAAGCCTGTGGAATGATGTATGCGATAGGCTTCTCAACAATCAAGGTAGGTTGATAAAATTCATAAAAAGGAATTTCTTTAGTAAAAGGTCTATCCGTATAGTATTTGAGTCG
>Ga0163144_10021873_pt1 | contig 12694 bp, 12 predicted proteins | sample OliLak19BULKMAT1_FD_123175 | JGI IMG/M metagenome (GOLD analysis project Ga0163144, IMG submission 123175) | Freshwater microbial mat bacterial communities from Lake Vanda, McMurdo Dry Valleys, Antarctica - Oligotrophic Lake LV.19.BULKMAT1 | ecosystem: Environmental > Aquatic > Freshwater >...
GAAATAATATAGCTTTTCTAAGTAGCATGAAATATCTATTTATGGTGTTGCGATTTAAGTCTAATAATTAGGCTGTTTTAGTAGCGTCAATATCAACACAAAAGTGATGAATTATTTTTTTCTATTCATATTTGCTCATTCTGTTTCTGTATACCATAGTTCTAGCTTAGCTGATGTTGGTTAAGTGGTCTAGAACCCTATTTTTTTAGAGCACAAATATTGATTAAGCTACCTCTTCTTCAACCTTCCAAGTAGCGCCGTAAAAGCCAGGCCAAAAGATATTACCCCTACCCCGAAAATTGCTAAAACCATATAGCTTAGCTTTTGTGTGTCCCAGCCTACTGAAATTAAAGACCTTAGCCCATCAAGTAAGTAAGTTACAGGATTATACTCTGCCACAGTCTTTAGCCAGCCGCTCAAAAATTCTTTGGGTACATAGGCAGTTGTTAGGAAACTGAAAGGAAAAAAGAGTAAAAATGAAGCACTTACTGCTGCAGTATTTCCAGTTTTAAGAGCTATTGCGTAAGGAAAACCGGTAAAAACGAGCCCCCAAAGTCCTGAAAATAGTAAAAAAACCAAAATTCCACCAAAACCTGTTACAAAATTTACTCCAAGCGCCAGACCTAATAAAACAACAAGCCCAGAGAGAGTTAGAACTAGGCTTAAATCTGCCATCATAAGACCTAAAAGTAGTGCTAAGCGATTAACAGGGGAAATTAGAAGTCTATCAAAATAACCAGACTGAATATCTGTAACCAAAGCATTCGCCCGAGAAATTCCGGTAACTGCCAGCACTATAGCTACAGGAAGCTGAAAGGCTTTAAAATCTCCCGTACCAATGGCTTGGCCTAATGTTTCAAGTGAACCAACATTTACCGCAAAAAAGAAAACTGGAATTATAATTGAAGGAATTAAATACTCAGGCTCGCGCAACATGGCCCGAATTGACCTTTTGGCCATTGTGAATAAATCAGCAAAAAAACCTGCCGGTTTTGGGTTTAAATTAAGTAAATTGGAGTTTGTGTTATTTTCATTTTCAGACATAATTTTTATTTTTGGGCTTTTAAACGATTTCCAGTAACTTCCAAAAACACATCATCTAAAGTAGTAGTTCGAAGGGTTAATTCTTTAATCTCCACCCCTAAATTATTTAACTCAACTGCCACTTTACCAATTGTGGTAGAGCCGGATTTGGTGGCAATAATTAATTCTTGGTCTTTGAAATAAACCTTAGTAACAGTCGGAATTTGTTTTAATTTTATGAGACTTTCAGTATTAATATTCTCAACTGAAACAACGATTAAATCATTCCCAACTGAAGCTTTTAAATCTTTTGGAGTTCCCTCAATAACTAGTTTTCCGCCGCTAATTATACCAACTCTATCCGCCAGTTGATCAGCTTCTTCAAGGTATTGAGTGGTTAAAAAAATTGTCATCCCAAGCTCTTTATTTAGCCGATTGATTTCAGCCCAAACTTTGTTTCTACTAATAGGATCCAGACCCGTTGTAGGCTCATCAAGAAAAAGTATTTTTGGATTATGAATTATTGAAGCTGCTAAATCCAGCCTTCTTTTCATCCCGCCAGAGTAGGTTTTAATCTGCTTTTTCAAAGCTTCCCCAATATCAACAAGTGGTATTAAATCCTCAATTCTTTGATCGATTTGAGACTTTGTTAATCCATACAAATCTCCTTGTAATCTCAAAAACTCTAACCCTGTTTGGCTCTCATCCAAAGAAGCTTCCTGCAGGGCTACCCCTATTTTTAGGCGAATGCTACTAGATTGGGTTTCAATATCTTCACCCAAAATTTCCACCTTTCCGGAGTCTGGTTTTAAAAGAGTAATTAACATTTTTATTGTAGTACTTTTGCCAGCTCCATTTGGTCCTAGAAAAGCGTATATTTCGCCTTTTTTAATTTCTAATGATAGGCTATTGACAGCAGGTTTGCCTTGAAATTCCTTGCAAATATTCTCAACTTTAATTGCTGTATCTGTTGAATTCATAAAACATTTATATTAAAAATTAAAAATTGAATTAGTGTCAATTTAAAAAAAAATCATATTTATAAAATACATTCGCCTAATACGTTTAAGGAATCTATGTAATCAACAAAATGTAAATTACAAATAAAACTATTCGATTTCAAATTATATTTCTTAAACAATAACTTTCTTGAATTCCCTAATCAAGCAATTGACATAAACCGAAATATCGGTATGAAAGCTTAAATATCTAGTCTAAAAAAATCATATGTTCAATTTTAATATCAAACACCAAGAAACTTACTCAAGAGGGGAAGCAATTTCACGAGCCTTATTTGGCTGGATTTATATTGGTATTCCGCATTTTTTCTTATTATATTTTATTTTAGTGGCATTTTCATGTTTGAACGTTGTGGCTTTTTGGATAATTCTATTTACTGGTAAACTACCAAAATTATATTTTGATTTGTTTGTTGCTACTTTTCTTCGGTCTAATCGAGTAATCGCTAGTCTTAACGGTCTAACAGACGCATACCCAAGTTTTAGATTTGAATCAAACGAAGAAGATAAAGTTACTTATGAGCTAGAATATGTTGAAAACTATCCACAAGGGCAGGCTTTAATCGTTGCTCTTTTTGGGTGGTTCTATGTCGGAATACCACATGGAATAATACTTATCTTAAGATTTTTATGGGTATCTGTGCTAAAATTTGTAGCTTTTTGGGTAGTATTGTTTACAGGAAAATTTCCACCAACTTGGCATAGATTTATTACAAACACTTATAGATGGAATGAAAGAGTTACTCAATATCTTTACCTAGTTAGAGAGAAATACCCACCGTTCAACGGTCTTCCAGATGATGAACAGGATGATAAATAATCAGAAACTCGGAATCCTAGCTAAATCTTAAAGTTTTTTTAAAAGTTAAAACCTAATTTAGTTAATTTTGAGTTTACTTTTCAGTTTTTCGTAGATTCAAATTAAACATTCCAAGGCTACTATTTGCAGCTAAATTAACTTCACCATTTGATTTAAAAGCACTCTTCAAATCCACCGTTAAGCTTTCTTTAAATCCAGCTTTTCCCTCTGCGTTGATAGTATAAACAGAAATATTTGTTTCATGTAAATCGCTACCTCTGTCTTCAATAATTCCAGAAGTCATTGGTCTAACAATGCCGTCACCGGCAACATGTGTTAACTGGTAAGACAGTCTAGTTCCCTTGCTCCTGCCGTAATTAAAAGACCCAAGTTGCTCTCTATCAATTGTAATTCCTTCGCAGGAAATGCTTTAATTGTCTTAGTTTAATACTAAATAGCCGCCGATTCCTACTCCTGCAAATCCTAAAATACTTGCAATAATTATGGTAGTTTGGTTCATAAAAGTATTATATCTAAATTAATTGCTTTATGTAAGTTAGATAACTGTTTAAGTGTCTGTAATGTTTAAAAAAAATATTATTTCGGGTATTTCTGAATTTTATTCTGTTAGTGAAGAAATATAATGTTATAATTTCCTAAGCAAAATCAGCTTTTAGATTTTCAACCTGTAGTAAATATGGAAATACTTTTAAAGTCACAACTTCAATTCAAAATTCAGGGTTCAATTTAACAGTTATTTTGGCAAATTATAACAGATTTAAATATTTCTTTCATAAAGATATAATAATATGAGCGGACTCGCCTTGACAACAACATTTTTTTTCTATTCATTAAATACATACAACTAAATGACTAATTACCTGACAAAAGAGGGCTTGGATGAGCTCCAATCCGAACTGAAAGAGATTAACGAGGTAAGATTACCTGAAACTCTAGAGTCTATTAATAGAGCTCTGGCTGAAGGTGACGTGAGTGAAAACTCTGGTCTAGATGCTGCAAAGATTGAACGTGAGAAACTAGTTGCCCGACAGAATGAGCTTGAGGAGATTCTGAATAACTACGAGATTATTGACGAATCCAAAGCTAGCAAATCCAGCTCAATAAAAATTGGAAGTAATGTAAAAATCCAGTACTTGAGCGATAATAGCATTTTTGAATTAAAGATCGTAGGAAGTAGTGAGGCTGATATTTTGGAAAATAAAATTAGTAACGAGTCACCACTTGCAAAGTCAGTTTTAGGTAAAAAACCTGGCGAAGAGTCCTCTTTCAAATTAAAAAATAACCCAATTAAAATTAAAATTTTAGAAATTTCTTAGTTAAATATAATTCATGTCTGCAGTAGTACAATCAGGATCAAAGCAATATATTGTCGAGTACAACCAAAAATTTATCGTTGATAGATTAGAACAGCTCGAAGGTGAAACATTTGAACTCGATGTTCTGTTTAGTTATGGTGATCAAAAAGGTCTAAAAAAACTCCAAGTCATAGTTTTGAAACATCAGAAAGGTGAGAAAATCCGAGTAGTAAAATACAAATCCAAATCTAACTACCACAAACAGTATGGTTTTAGACCTTATCAAACCATTTTGCAGGTTTTAGGTGCTGATGGAAAAATTGCCGAAATAAAAAGCCCTGAAGTTGAAACTACTGTTGAAGAAACTGTCGAAACTACCCCTAAAAAAACAGTAAAAAAAGCAACTCCTAAAACTGAAGAAAAAGCTAAAACTGAAGTCAAAACTGTAAAAAAACCTAAAACTGTAAAATCTGAAATTTAAATAGAATATGCGTCATTTAAAGAATACCAAAAAATTCAAACGAACTGAAGAAGAGCGCAGAAGGCTCTGGATTGACTTATCTGCAGGTTTGATTCGCTCAGGAAAAATAGTAACTTTCACTACTAGGGCAAAATGGTTTAGACCAAAGTTTGAAAGACTTGTAACTCTCTGCAAAAGGGCTGGAAGTGATACTCAGCTAGCTTTTCGAAGACTTAGACCATATCTCAATGAGGCTGATAGTCGTATTTTAGTTGAAAAAATCGTCCCAAAACTAGTTAATAGAGCAGGGGGCTATACTTCTCAATTGAAATTGTCTCAGGATTTCAGTAGTCTAGACAAAAGCATCGTAATGATAGTTGAATAAAAATATTTTTGAAAATTAATTAAATTTTAAAGTGTGTCTCAAGCAATAATCAAAGGAACTAAAACAACAAGAGGAATTAAATTTGGATTTCTAAGACCATGGTATATTTTTGATGCCTCCAAAGAACCAATTGGTAGACTTGCAACTAAAGCAGCTAGGCTTCTAATAGGTAAAAACAGAGCTGACTATTCACCAGATGTAGATTTGGGAGCTATGGTTGTAGTTATCAATGCTAGTAAGGCTGTGCTTACTGGAAAAAAAGCTGAAAAAAAGAACTATTTCCGTCACTCTGGAAGAATCGGAAGTTTAAAAATAATTTCTTTTGCTGATCAGCTAGTTAAAGATCCAAGTGTACCAATCTACAGAGCAGTTTCTGGAATGTTACCAAAAAACAGACATCGCGACCTTCGTCTTAATAACAGACTATTTATTTTTAAAGGTGATCACAACCTTCACCACAAAATGATCGAAGCTTAGAATTTAATTACTATACTATAATATGCCAACTATAAATCAGTTAATCCGCAAACCTAGAATCAAATTAACTAGAAAAAATACCTCACCAGCTCTAGCTAGAAATTGGAACAGTGTTTTAAACAAATCAATTGCTAGTAACAACCCTTTCAAGCGTGGTGTGTGTACAAAAGTCTACACAACTACTCCAAAAAAACCTAACTCAGCTGTTCGTAAGATTGCTAAAGTTAAGCTATCAAACAAAATGGAGGTTTTGGCTTATATTCCTGGAGTAGGACACAATCTACAAGAGCACAGTGTAGTTATGATTCGTGGTGGCCGCGTAAAAGATTTACCTGGTGTAAAATATCATATTGTCCGTGGAAAATTAGACACAGCTGGTGTTGCAAAACGTAATCAGAGTCGTAGTAAATACGGTACCAAAAAACCTAAATAAATTTAACAGCATTTATTATACTAGACGGGCTTTATTGCTCGTCTTTTTTTTTGTTCTATTGATTTTGCGGCTAAAGAATTGGATTTATTGCTCAAATGTCCTTTTTGTTTTATAATCAGATAGTGATTCAGACTGCAGATTTAGAAAAAACTTTACCTCAACTAACTCAAAATCAGGCAACTGAGCTTTTGACTAAAAACGGACCTAATTTAGTTTCACCTAAAAAACAGGTTAACCCATTAATCTTATATTTCTATCAGTTCAAAAGTCCAATAATTCTAGTACTTATTTTGTCTGGTATTTTATCAATATTTTTTGGGGAGTTTTTAAGCGGTGGTATTATATTTATAATGGTTTTATTGTCTACAATTCTTGATTTTGTTCAGGAATTCAAATCAAACAAGGCCGTAGAAAAGTTGTCTAAAAATCTAGCTCGCAGGGCTACCGTAATTAGGGATGGAGTGTCTAGTGAAATTTCTGTACAGGATGTGGTTGTTGGGGATTTAGTTTTTTTATCTACTGGTGATATAGTTTGTGGGGATGGAGAAGTGCTTTTTAGTGATGATTTGAATATCAACGAATCTAGCTTAACTGGAGAAAGCTTTGGGGCTGAAAAAATTCTAGGTTTACTAGTTTTTGCTGGTACTATAGTTATTTCCGGTTACGGTTATATCAAAGTTACAGCCACTGGTGTAGAGACTAAATTTGGTCAAATATCCAAAGACTTAAATCAACCTAGTAGTCTAAATTATTTTCAAAAGGGAATTAACCAGTTTAGTTTTCTAATCCTTAAAGCAACTGTAGTAATAGTTCTTACTGTACTTTTGATTAATTTATTAAAAGCTTATCTCAATGGTCAATTTGATAGAGAAACATTGTTTAATATAGCTCTTTTTTCCATAACTATTGCCGTTGGACTAGCCCCTGAGATGTTACCAGTGATTGTTAGTCTCAATCTAGGTCGTGGCGCTCAAAAAATGAATAACAAGGGTGTACTTGTAAAGAAACTTCAGGCTATTCAAGACTTCGGGAGTATGGACGTGCTTTGCACTGACAAAACTGGCACTTTGACTGAGGATGAAATCGAATTAGTCCAATATTTGAACCTACAAGGACGCAGCGACTACGAGATTCTAAAATTGGCGTATTTAAACAGTATATTCCAATCCGGCCTAAAAAACCCTCTAGATCAAGCGATTATAAACTCTCATCTGAAAACTAATTTTACTCCAGAAATTGATCTCAGTGGGGATATTAGTTTTGATTCAGCTCAAATATCAAGACAAACCCCTCTTGGTTTTCTAAAGATTGATGAAATTCCTTATGATTTTAACCGTCGAAGGCTTTCTGTAGTAATTGAAAACAAGGAAATAACCACTTTAATAACTAAGGGTCAGCCTGAATCAGTCATCCAAGTTTGTGATAAGGTATTGTGGCAGGGTAGGGAAGTGCTGCTGAACCTCCAAAAATCTTTAGTTTTTCAAAATCTTTGCAATGATTTAAGTTCTCAGGGTTTTAGAGTTATTGCTCTCGCCCGCAGGGTAGTAAAGCTAGAAGAGCATAAGTTTACTCCTGAATCGGAGAAAAACATGGTATTGTTGGGGGTTCTGGCTTTTTTGGATCCAGCTAAAGAAAGTGCTAAATCAGCAATTAAAAACCTGGAAAATTCTGGTGTAAATATAAAAATAATCACCGGTGATAATGAATTAGTAACTAAAAAGATTTGTACTGATCTAGATTTGAATAATTTCAAAATAATTACTGGAGATAGAGTGGATAAACTAAGTGAGATAGAATTTACTAGAATTGTAGAAGAAAATCAAATTTTTGCTAGATTTAACCCTGAACAAAAAAAACGAGTGATTCAAGCTCTTAAAAATAATGGTCATGTGGTTGGTTATCTCGGCGATGGAATTAATGACGTTCCCTCACTAAAAGCCGCTGATATTGGTATCTCAGTCGACAATGCCGTAGACGTAGCTAGGGAATCAGCTGATTTGATTTTGCTTGAAAAAGACCTAGATATTCTGGTTCAGGGGGTTCTGGAGGGTAGGAAAACCTTTGGAAACACCATGAAGTATGTACTTATGGCTATTAGTTCCAATTTTGGAAACATGCTTAGTATGATTGGGGCGGCAATTTTCTTACCATTTCTACCGATGCTACCTCTGCAAATACTTCTAAATAACCTTTTGTATGATGCTTCACAGCTTTCACTGGCTGGGGACAGGGTAGATGAGTCATATTTAGAAAAACCGCGGAAATGGGATTTTACCTTTATCCAGAGATTTATGATAGTTTTTGGAGTTCTAAGTACTGCTTTTGACTTTTTGACTTTTTATGTACTTTTTGTAGTTTTTCGCCTTTCCCCAGAAGCTTTTCAAACAGGGTGGTTTCTCCAATCTATTACTACTCAGGTGCTAGTAATTTTACTGATTAGAACTCACAAGCCGTTTTATAAGTCTATTCCAAGTAAGTATCTTTTGGTAAATATTGGTTTAATTATTGCACTTGCTTGGGTATTACCTATGCTTATTTTTGGACAAAGTTATTTTGGTTTTGTGTCGCTAAGCCCTGTGGTTCTGGTCACTCTTTTGGGTATCAGTCTTTGTTATTTACTGGCTGCTGAAATTCTTAAAAATAGATTTTATCGTAAAACTAGCTAAATTCCTAACTATTTCAACTTCATCCAAAATGATTCTTGATTCTCATCATAAGCAACTACTTCCCAGTATTTTCCGTTAAGTTCACAGCCATCTAAGTTTTTGATCCCAGAATTTTTGCAAACATCTTGAATCGACATTCTTTCAGTTAGTAGGTACCTGACATTGTTTGCTTTGAGTAAAGCTACGAAGTCCTGTACACTGTTCAAATCTTTAAATAAATTCTCTTGAACTCTTTTTTCTAGAATCGGGTTTTGAATATAGCCAGTGTTATTTACACCAATTACATAAATTTTTTCATCTGGCTTTAGGTCGCTTGGTCTGGGGGAGTTTTTGGAGGGGTAGTAAGTAAACACATTTTTTCCTACAGTCTCAGCTAAATAAGCGTCTCTGTTTTGGTATTTTCTTAAATATAAATGCCTCTCTGGGTCGTCTAGGTAAGCAACTTGTAGCGAAAATACAACGAATATTACAGGTATCAAATAGATCGTGAACCTACTAACACCCTTTAAGTCTTGGCTGGCGTAATTCAGAAATGAAATACCCATGAAAAGTATTATTACTGCAGGAGCTAAGAAATATCTGGGAATTAAAACTACAGAGACAGCAAAGATTAACCAAAAAGAAACATGAATAGTCAGATACAGATCTTTGAATGCTGCTCGAAATTTCTGATTAATTATGGCAAATATTCCGATTAAAAATACTGGACTAAAATTATATATAGTATACGGTAAAATCTCACTAACCAGCCTTTTTAGTAAAAATATATTCCAGTGGTTTTTTTGGGTGTTTGAACCAGCCTCTCTATACCAGTTTTCAGTACCTACGCCAATTGGAAAAAAGATCTTCCCAGTAAAAATGTAAGATCTAATAAACCATGGTAAAAAGAATACCAAGAATAATCCAGATAATAAACCTGCAATGAATCTTAAGCTAATTTTTTGATCTTTTTCAATGATTTTATCTTTGATTGAGTAAAGGAAATAAATACTAAATAAAAATGCAAAAATGGTGGTATGGAATTTGATTGTTGAAAGGCCTAGTATCAGAAACAAAGAAATTATAAACTCAAACAAGCTTATTTTAGTTTTCAAAATCAAGGTGTAGCAATATAAAACAGTAATTAGAGAAAATGCCATTGAGATTAGATCGTTGTATCCGCTACCGTACCAATAAGCACATTCCAGGCTAATCCCGAGGATCACAGGAGCCACCAGCTGTGTCAGTTTTGACCATTCAAATAGTTTTTTTCCCACTTGCCCAGCAAAAAATATACTCAAAGCCACAACGAAAGTATAGGTAAAATTGATTCCGATACTCACTAGAGAAGTAGGCAACGGGACAGAATGGAACCATAACTGCCAGAAATAGGTCATTACAGGTTGAAGTGAAAAAGTGTGCCCAATAAAATCAATGTTCCCGAATTGTAAAAAAAGTTTTGAGATTGGAAAGTGATAGGAAATGCTGTCAAAAGCAGTAATTGGCCTAAATGTAAAAAACAGGGTAGCCAGTAAAAATATCAATATTCCAGCAAAATTATATATATTTGACTTTAGGTAATTCCGAATCTGTCCCCAAGTAGGGATTCCTAGCCATCTTTTACAAAAAAAGAAAGATAGTAGTGTAATTCCAAGACTAATCCCAATTACGACACCAGGATAAAGTATCCTTGCAATTCCTATCCAGAAAAATATGACAGTGTAGAAAAAAAGACCTATAAATATATTCAAAATGACTTTGTGGCCCGGCCAGTCAATTTCCTGAGTGCTAAATTTAAACTTTTTTAGTATTTTACTAATTATTTTTAGAAATAAAAATCCAAAAGCTTCCACCTGGATTAAAAAAAACATTGCCAGGGAAACTCCAGCGACAAAGTCAATACTTAGATTGTACATAAAATTGAGCTAAATAAGCTATAACTACATCTGTTTGTCAATGACAATTATTATTCTAGTGAGCTCAAAAACCAAAAAAAACCTATCAAAAAAGATAGGTAAAATTAAGATACTTTTAAATTAAAGATTATTTTACGAAAAAGTCAGCAACCCAAAGTAGTTTTCCGTTGTAGTCTACTTGATTCATGCTGTAGAATTGGTTGCCAGCTCGGCAGACTTTGATAGATCCTCCAAGCCCACCAGTAGGTAGGTTTAATTCAGTTCCATTTGGGACACTGGTAACTCTTTTACAGTTATCATTTCTGAGATTGAGACCGCCAACTGCATTGACTTTTACGGATTTTTTTGAATAATCAGCACCGCCCTGTTTTAGTTCAGTAAGAAAATTGGAAGCAACGAAAAGCTCACCACTTGGAGAATCTCCAAAAACCCTACTAATATTGGTCATTTTGATATTTCTACCAGAAACTTTGCAGTTTATAGTTTTAGATGAGGTATTAGTAAGTAGCTCGCCAAAAGACAAGGCACCAATTTTTTTGCAGTTTGAATTGCGAATAGCAACACCAGATCTAGCTGTTACTACAAGATAGTCTCCACCAGCAGCCATGGTAGGAATTGAACCGAAAGAAATAGAAAGAATTGCGAGAGCGAGGACGAAGTATTTGGACATAGTGTGAGATAAATGGGTTGGTTTTATAAAGTTGAAAATGTTTCTTCTTTACACCCATATAGTACAAGGGTGTGACAAATAGCCAGAAACCCTTTTGGAATAAGCTTTCAATGTATATCTTTGCAATAACAAAAATACGTAACTTTACCCCAAAAAATATCAATTATGTTATCACCACTTTCAAAAAAGTATGATGGCTTATTTGAGCTCGTTGAATAGTTTGAAATAAAAAAAATTAAATAAAGCGAATGCAGAAAAAAATAAAGGTTTGATTAATAATATTATTGTTTTAGAAAAAAATGGCTTTGCTGTTAGTGGAAATGTCGATTCCAAAACTGACTATCTCTTAGTAGGATCTAAACCTGGGGAAAATTTAGTAAAAGCTGAAAAGCTTGTTGTGAAAAAATTCGATTTTTTCGATCTTTTAAGAATGCTTGTGGTGAGTTGAAGCTTGTAATTATTATCTAATCAAGGATTTTAAATTAGAGAAACTTACTACTTTTTAGGTTGTTAATCTCCTTTGTGATACTGTTATTTGTCAGCGAATTAAAATTTTATTTTGAAACTACTATTTGCCTGAAAAGATGGTTGGCTTTACAATTATAAACATTCCTAGTTTGATTCTGGGGTACTAATCGCCAATTTGTATTCTACTGAAATGGCACTAAAAAACTATATGTTATTTGAAGACCTAAATATAATTAAACCAATTCTTGAAGCTCTGAAAGACGAGGGTTTCACTACTCCAACTCCTATTCAAACCCAGGCAATTCCTTTGATTTTGGAAAAAAGAGATATTCTAGGTTGTGCCCAAACTGGAACAGGAAAAACAGCAGCTTTTGCAATTCCTATCATTCAACTTCTTCAAAGTGATAAAAAACGCACCAGTCCTAAACGCGATATCAAGTGTTTAATCCTTACTCCAACGAGAGAACTGGCAATTCAAATCGGGGAAAGTTTCCAGAGTTATGGACGGAATTTGAATTTGAAAAGTAAAGTTATTTTTGGTGGAGTTAGTAGCAGTTCCCAAGTTGAGGCTCTAAAAACAGGTGTAGAAATCGTAATTGCAACCCCAGGAAGACTCCTTGATTTAATGGGTCAAAACTTAGTTGATCTGAAAAATTTGCAGTTCTTCGTGCTAGATGAAGCCGATAGAATGCTGGATATGGGTTTTGTTCAGGATGTTAAAAAAATCATCAAACACCTTCCAGTTAAAAGACAAACCCTGTTTTTTTCAGCCACCATGCCCCCAGCAATTACTGAATTATCCAAAAGTATTTTAGTAAATCCAGCTAAAATCGAAGTCTCAAGAGTCTCAAGCACAGCTACCACTATTAATCAGGTAGTATATTTCGTAGACAAAGCTAACAAGAAAAATCTGTTAATTGAAGTTTTAAAAGATGATAAAATAGAACGGGCTTTGGTTTTTACTCGCACCAAACACGGGGCAGATAGAGTAGCTAAAGATTTGTATAAATTTGGAATTACAGCTCAAGCTATTCATGGGGATAAATCCCAAAACAATCGCCAAAAAGCCCTAAATAATTTCAA
>Ga0163144_10021879_pt1 | contig 12693 bp, 10 predicted proteins | sample OliLak19BULKMAT1_FD_123175 | JGI IMG/M metagenome (GOLD analysis project Ga0163144, IMG submission 123175) | Freshwater microbial mat bacterial communities from Lake Vanda, McMurdo Dry Valleys, Antarctica - Oligotrophic Lake LV.19.BULKMAT1 | ecosystem: Environmental > Aquatic > Freshwater >...
ATTTCGCCACGCTGACCGGCGCGCCGGTCATCAACAGCCTGGATTTCTTCGTGACCTGAGGCGGGCCCGTATGCGGAGTCGGGGATATCGGCTCGGTCATAACGGTGCGATGCGCTGTCGCCTGCGGGGGTAGATGGATTTTGCAGTGCCGATTACATACGCACATTCCGCCACCTCAACCCACTTCCAGGCGGCGTTTCTGAGGCCTTCCTGTTGATGCAACACCGCGCTGCGGTACGCAGTGGCTGCTCTGCGCTATCGTCTTCGCTGCCCTGTCTGCCCTATCGTTTCACCAGGCCGATGAAGATTCCAACGCCCGACACCCGCACGCCGCTGCCCCTGCGCGACCCCACGCGAGATGCCAGCCTGAACCACTACTGGAGCTATCACAGCCTGCCGGCGTTGCTGGCATGCAAGCAGCCGTTGACCGACTCGGCCGATGAAGACCTGTTCATCGCCGTGCACCAGGTCTGCGAGATCAGCTTCCACCAGATGATCATCGACCTGCAGCGCACGCTGGCCGCGTGGCGGACGGCGATGGACGCGCCGGCCGACGGCATCTGCGACGAACTGACCGAGGCCGCGTACTTTCTCAAGCGAGTGGTGCGGCTCTGGCGCAGCGTCAACACGACCATGCCGGTGCTTGCGGACATGCGCGGGTTCGCCCAGTTCCGCACCAGCATCGGGCCGACCAGCGGCTTCCAGAGCCTGCAGTTTCGCCACATCGAGATCCTGTCCGGTGTGGCGTCCATCTACTGGCAGGGCGGCACGGCTGACGCGCAGGGCCAGCTCCATGTCGCCGAGACCGAGTTCGACCGCCTCTTCGGCGCCACTGTCGCGGCCTGGCGGCAGGCGCACCGCGAGCACAGCCTGGCTTTCCTCTGGCGCACCTGGCGCGACCGCGTGGCCGCCGCGCCGCCAGACCTGCAGGCCACCGCGCACGCCGCGGCCACCGGATTCCTGGCCTTGCTGAAGGACTACGACACGGCGCAGTCGGCCTTCCACCACAGCCATCTGCAACTGGCCGTGGTGCAACTGCAGCGCGTGGGGGTGGAACTGGGCACCGGCGGCACCTCGTTCAAGGACTATCTGGCGAAGTACGGCCGCGACGTGGCGCCGCTGTTCGAGGGGCTGGCCTGAACGCCGTGCCTTCGTCGGCGGCGCTCTACGTGCCGTTCTTCGGCCTGGCGCGCGAGCCTTTCTCGATCGCGCCCGACCCGCACTTCCTCTTCATGAGCGAGATGCACCGCGAAGCGCTGGCGCACCTGCTGTGGGGCGTGTCGGGTGGCGGTGGCTTCGTGCTGCTGACAGGCGAGATCGGCGCTGGCAAGACCACCGTCTGCCGCTGCTTCCTGGAGCAGGTGCCGGCCGACTGCAACGTGGCCTACATCGTCAACCCCAAGCTCAGTGTGATCGAGCTGCTGAAGACGGTGTGCGACGAGTTCGGCGTGGGCTTGCCGGAGCGCGGGTCGTCGGCGCTGGCGCCCACCGTCAAGGACTACCTCGACCCGCTGAACCGCTACGTGCTCGACGCCTTTGCCGCCGGCCGCCACAACGTGCTGGTGATCGACGAAGCGCAGAGCCTGTCGGCCGAAGTGCTGGAGCAGCTGCGCCTGTTGACCAACCTGGAAACCGCCGAGAGGAAGCTGCTGCAGATCGTGCTGATAGGCCAGCCCGAGCTGCGAAACATGCTGGCGCAGCCGGGGCTGGAGCAGCTCGCGCAGCGCGTCATCGCGCGTTACCACCTGCCGGCGCTGTCGATGGCCGAAACCGCGCTCTACGTGCAGCACCGTCTGGCGGTTGCCGGGCTGCGGGGCGAGGGGCCGTTCGACGGCGCCGCGCTGCGCCGCATTCACAAGCTCACCGGTGGCGTGCCGCGGCGCATCAACCTGCTGTGCGGCCGCGCCATGCTCGGCGCCTACGCCCATGGCCGCGCGCGCATCGGCCGCCGGGTGGTTGAGCAGGCGGCGCGCGAGGTGTTCGACAGCGGCCTGCCCGCGGCGGCCGGGCGCGGCCGCTGGCTGGCGGCGGGCTTGCTCGCGGGGGCGGGCGCTGTGGCGCTGGCAGGCTGGTGGGTCCTGTCCGGGCAGGCGGGTGGGCGCGGCGCGGTGGCGCCTGCCGTCGCCGCATCGGCGCCGTCGCCGGCGAGCGCTGCCGTGACGGCGTCGGCTGCGGCGACGCAGGCAGCGCTGGCTCCGGAAGTGTCTGCCTCAGCGGCAACTGCCGCCACCGCGCCAGCCGCCCGGGCCGGCAGCGCGCCGGCCGAGGCCGCCAGCGCATCGGCTGCCGCCTTGCCCGCCAGCGCCGCGGTCGCCAGCGCTGCCGTCGCCATCGTCGACGAGCCTCTGGCCTGGCGCGAACTGGCTGCCGTCTGGGACCTTTCGCTGGCAGCCGGCGACCCCTGCGTGGCCGCTGCGCGCCAGCAGGTGCAATGTTTCCGTGGCAGTGGCGGGCTGGCGCTGATCCGTCAGCTCGACCGGCCCGGCATCGTGACGCTGCTTGACGGCGATGGCCCGCGCGCCTACGCGCTGCTGGTCGGGCTGGGCGCCGGCAGCGTCAGCCTCCGGCTGGCCGGTGGCCGCCTTCAGACAGTGCCGCTGGCCGAACTGGCACGGCTGTGGCGCGGCGACTTCGCCACCTTCTGGCGCACGCCGCCGGGCTTCGAGGCGGGTCGCGGCGGGCCGTCTTCGGCGGCGCTGGCCGACTGGCTGGCGCCGCGCCTGCCTCCCGCGCCGCCGGCGCTACCGGGCGTTGCAGCACTGCCGCGCGACGAGGTCCTGCGCGCCCAGGTGCAGGCCTTCCAGCTCGCGCAGGGCATCAAGCCCGATGGCCTGGCCGGCCCGCTGACGCTGATGCTGGTCAACCGCGCCAGCGGCGTGGCCGAACCCCGGCTGTTGCCCGAACGCTGACCCGCAACCACCATGTCCTACATCCTCGACGCCTTGCGCAAGGCCGACGCCGAACGGGCGCGCGGCAGCGTGCCCAGGCTGCACACGCAGCCGGTGGCGAGCGCCGAAACCGCGGACGTCGCGCCGCGCCGGCGGCAGTGGCGCTGGGTCGGGCTCGGGTTGCTGGCCGCCCTGCTGGCGGCGCTGGGCTGGTGGGCCGGACGCGAGTCAGTACCGGCACAGGCACCCGCACCCGCACCGATGGTCATGGCACCGGTCGAGGCGCCCGGCCCGCCACCGCCGGTGGCCGTCGTTCCGTCATCGCCGGCCAGCCTGCCGCCGGCGTCTTTGCCGTTGCCTGTTCCGCCGACGGTGGCCGAACCCGCGCCGGCGCGCGCCTTGATCACCATGCCGGCAGCTGCGCCGATGCCGAAGCCAGCGCAGCCCGCCAGCGTCGCGATGGCAACGGCGCCGCCGCCGGCCGCCAGCCGTGTGCCGCTGCTGAGCGAACTGCCGGCCGATCTGCGTCGCCAGCTGCCGGCACTCGCGATGGGCGGCTCGGTCTATTCCGACCGGCCGGCCAGCCGCTTCGTCATGATCAACGGCCAGTTGCTGCGTGAAGGCGACACGGTGGCGCCGGGGCTGGTGCTGGAAAGCCTGCGGCCGAAGTCGGCCGTGTTCGCGTTCCGCGGCCAGCGTTTCGAGCTGCCTTACTGAGACTTCGGCCCAGCCCCGGCGGCCACCACCGACACCCCGCCGCCGGCCAGCGTCAGGCCCAGCGTTTCGCCCGTCCGCCAGGCGCGGCCGACGTCGGGCGAGACGACGAAGATCTCGCCCAGCTCGGTGCTCAGGGTCAGCTCCTGGTGGCTGCCGAGGTAGGCAGTCTTCAGCAGACTGGCTACGAGCGCCCCGGATTCGGCCTCACCCACCGCCCAGGCTTCGGGCCGCACGGCCACCTTCACCGGCCCGGGGGCCACGGCGCGGCGCGGGCGCAGGCTCAACGGGCCGAGCCGCACGCTGCCGTCGCTGTGGGCCGTGGCGCTGAAGAGCAGGGCCTCGCCCATGAAGCCGGCAACGAACTCGCTGCCCGGTTGTTCATACAACTGCCGCGGCGTGCCGGCCTGCGCGATGAGGCCTGCGTCCATCACGATGATCTGGTCGCTGACGGCCAGCGCCTCGCTCTGGTCGTGTGTCACGTAGGCCACGGTGAGCTTCAGGCGCTGCTGCAGCGTGCGGATCTCCTCGCGCATGCTGCGCCGCAGGCGGGCGTCGAGGTTGGAGAGCGGCTCGTCGAACAGCATGACCGAGGGCTCCAGCACCAGCGAGCGCGCCACCGCCACGCGCTGTTGCTGGCCGCCCGAGAGTTCACTCGGCAGCCGCTCGTCGAAGCCGGCCAGGCCGACGCTTTCCATCGTGGCGCGCGCACGCTGCAGCGTGCTGGCCTTGCCGACGCCGGTGACCGTCAAGCCGTAGCCGACGTTTTCGATCACGCTCATGTGCGGGAACAGCGCGTAGCTCTGGAACACCATGCTGACGTTGCGCTCGGCCGGGCCGAGCAGCGTGACATCGGCGCCGTCGATCAGAACCTGCCCGCTGCTCGGCGCGTCGAGCCCGGCAATCATGCGCAGCGTGGTCGTCTTGCCGCAGCCCGAAGGGCCGAGGATGGTCGTCAGCGTGCCCTTCGGCACCGTGAGGTCGATGCCCCTGACGACGAGCGGCGAGTGCACGTCGCCATAACGCTTGGTGACCTTGCGGAACTCGATGCTCATGATGCCTGTCTCCGTCCCAGCTTGCGCTCGCCGACGAGGAACTGGATCAGCGCGGTGGCCGCCGACATCAGCACGATCAGCACCGTGCAGTACGCCAGCGCCACGCCGTAGTCGCCATTGCCGACGCGGCCGATGATGTAGGTGGTGGCGAGCTCGTTCTCCGCCGTCACGAGGAAGATTACCGCCGACACCGTGGTCATGCTGCGCACGAAGCTGTAGACCAGTGCGGCCGCCAGCGCGGGTTTCAGCAGCGGCAGCACGACGCGCCGCAGCGTGGTGGCGGTGCCGGCGCGCAGCATGGCGCTCGCTTCGTCCAGGCTTTTGTCGAGCTGCTTGAAACTGGCGGTGCCGGCGCGCACGCCCACCGGCAGGCTGCGGAACACGAAACACAGCACGATGATGATGCCGGTGCCCGTCAGCTCGAAGGGAGGCACGTTGAAGGCCAGGATGTAGCTGACGCCGAGCACCGTGCCCGGGATCGCAAATGCCAGCAAGGCGCTGAACTCGAACAGGCGCTGGCCGGCGAAGCGGGTGCGCGCCAGCAGCCAGCTGATCAAGAGGCCGATGGATGCGCAGATCGGCGCGGCGATGGCCGCCAGCTTCACCGTCGTGAACAGCGAGTTCCAGGCCGTGCCCGCCCACACCAGGCCTGACGCGCCCAAGCCCGCGCTTGAACCCGCGCCTGAACCTGCGCCCCATTGCAGGTCGAACGCGGTGCGGAAGTGCGCCAGCGTGGGCGTGTAGTCGCGGCCCCAGGTCTGCACGAAACCGCCGGCGAAAGCGAACCCGTATACCGCCACCGTGAACATCAGCCAAGGCCCGGCGATGCCCAGGCACAGCTTGCGTACGCCGTCCGGCAGCGGCATCACCAGGCCGGCGTCGCCCTTGCCGGACAGCGTGGTGTAGCTGGTCTTGCCGAGCACCCGCTGCTGGATGAAGAACACGGTCAGCGCGAAGCCGGTCAGGATCAACGCCAGCGAGGCGGCGCGCCCCTGGTCGTACTGCGCGCCGACGATGGCGAAGAAGATGTCGGTCGACAGCACCGCGAACTGCCCGCCCACCACGATGGGGTTGCCGAAGTCGGCCATGCTCTCGATGAAGCCGACCAGGAAGGCATTCGCCAGCCCGGGTTTCATCAGCGGCAGCGTCACCGTGGTAAAGGTCTTCAGGCGCGAGGCGCGCAGCGTCTGCGCCGCCTCTTCCATGCCCGGTGAAATGCCCTGCACCACGCCGCGCATGATCATGAAGGCGATCGGCGTGAAGGCGAACATCTGCGCCAGCCAGACGCCGAACAGGCCATAGAACCAGCGCGTCGGCGGGATGCCGAAAGCCCATTCGAGCCCCTGGTTGACGAGCCCGGCGCGGCCGAACAGCAAGATCAGCCCGAGGCCGACGACGAAGGGCGGTGTGATGATGGGCAGCAGCGCCAGCACGTTCAGCGGCTTCGTCAGCCGCCGGTTGCCGCGCTCGGCGTAAAGCGCGATCAGCGTGCCCATCAGCGTGGTGCCGGTGGCCGTCAGGAGGGCCAGGAAGAGCGTGTTCCAGGCGACACCGCAGCGCACGCCGCCAACCAGGCAGTTCAGGCCCCAGACGCGCTCCTGCGCCAGCCTGTCGGCCAGCGCCGTGGCGGACAGGCTGCCGGCTTCGTCGAGAAACGCGCCGATCAGCGACTTGCCCACCGGCAGCGCGACGAAGAGCAGCAGCAGCGCGGCGCAGAACACCACCGCGCCGGCAATGAAAAGGTCACCGCGAAAATAGCCCAGACGCGCCAGGCCGGCACCCAGCAGCATCAGCAAGGCCAGCAGCGCCAGCGCGCCGCCCAGGCCTATGCCGAGCTGGCCGCCGGGCAGGGCGCCGAAGGCCGTGTTCAGCCACTCGTGGGACCAGCCCGCCGCACCGATTGTGAAACCGCTGATCAGCAGCCCGGTCAGCCCGAGGCCGGCGCCGGCCAGCAGCCACCGGCCCTGCGTTCGCCCCGCCGGCAAGCGCCATGCCGCTGCCGCCAGCAGCAGCCCGGCCAGGCCGCTCCACAGCCAGGGTTTGCCGTGGCTGAGCGCCTGCACGACACCGCTGGCGGTCTCGGCGGTGCCGAAGATGCCGGGCAGCGCAGCCCACAGTGTCAGCTTCTGCGGAAAGTACCAGGGCAGCAGCGTGTAGGCCGCCAGGCCCAGTGCCAGCCAGACGGCCAGCACGCGCCGGGCGGAACGCTGTCCGCGGTTCAATGCCGCCGTCATCCGGCTCTGCCGAGGTTCAGCGCGGCAGCGAGTTGACGTCTTTCTCCCACTTCGAGATCAGCCGCTTGCGCTCATTGCTGGCGCCGTATTTGGCGTAGTCGTAGTCGATGAACCTGATCTTCTTGAAGTCGGGCACGCGCGCATCGACCGGCGTGGCCTTGTTGCTGGGCAGCTGGAACTGCCTGGCCGCGGCGCCGAACTGCTGGGCCTGAGGCGACAGCGCCCATTCGTAGAACTTCTTCGCGTTCTCCAGGTTGCGCGCGCCCTTGATGATGCTCATCGAGCCGATTTCCGCGCCGGTGCCTTCGCTCGGCGTGACGGTCGCCACCGGGAAGCCCTGCATGGCCTCGCCCGGGCCGTCGTGCACGAAGCTGATCGACACCGTGGCCTCGCCGCGTGCCACCGCCTTGATCGGGCCGGTGCCCGAGCGTGTGTACTGGCTGATGTTCCTGTGCAGCGCCTTCATGTAGTCGAAGGCCTTGTCCTCGCCCATCAGCTGCACCAGCGTGGCCACCATCGTGTAGGCCGTGCCGCTGGAAGCCGGGTTGGCGACCTGGATCTCGCCCTTGTAGACCGGGTTCAGCAGGTCGGCCCAGCTCCTGGGCGCCGGCATCTTCTTCTTCGCCAGCAACTCGGTGTTGTAGCCGAAGCCCAGCGGCCCCGAATAGATGCCCACCGTGCGGTACTGCGATTGCGCGGCCTGCTGCTGCGCCCAGCCGTGCAATTGCGGCAGTGTGGCGGAGCGGTACTCCAGGGTCAGGCCCTGTTCGGCGGCCTGCAGGTGGGGGTCGCCGGTGCCGCCGAACCAGACATCGGTCTTCGGGTTGGCGCGCTCGGCGATCAGCTGCGCGAGCGCTTCGCCCGAGCCCTTCAGCGACATGTTGACCTTGATGCCGCTGGTCCTGGCGAACACGGTCTGGATCATGTTGCACCACTCGGCCTGCACCGAGCAGATCACGTTGAGCTGGCCGGCGTCCTGCGCCAGGGCGGGTGGCACGGCAGCCAGCAGGAGCGGCGCGACCGCGGTGGCGATCAGTGTTCTCAGGCGGGTCATCGAATCTCCGGGTGACGGAACTCCGTCACAACATGGTCATCACGATGCTAGCGCCCGACGTGCTGGCTCGCAGCCGCCGTTCGCGAGTGGAAACCCGCATCTGCGGGGTGGCGCATGCAGCGTCGCGGCATGGCATGCCAGCCCTGAGATACTTGTGCTTAATCGTTGCCTCCCGTTCCCCATGAATCCAGCGCTTGCTTCAATGTCGCGCAGTGCATCGGCACGCCGCCTGACCTTCCTGCTGCTGTGCCTGGCGGCATCGGCGCCCGCCCGGGCCGACAACATCCTCGTCGGGCCCGGCGGGCAACCTGCCAGCTTCGTGGACGCCGCGCGGCTTGCCAAGGACGGCGACACCATCGACGTGCTGCCCGGCGAGTACCGCGGCGAGTTGGTGGTCTTCGAGCAGAAGAAGCTCACCATCCGTGGCCTGGGCAAGCGCCCGGTGTTCCTCGGCAGCGGCAAGAACGCCGAGGGCAAGGCGCTGTGGGTGATTCGCGATGGCGACTTCACGGTCGAGAACATCGAGTTCCGCGGCGCGCGCGCCAGCGACGCCAACGGCGCCGGCCTGCGCTTCGAAAAGGGCAGGCTGAAGGTGCTGCGCTCGGCGTTCTTCGACAACGAAAACGGCATCCTCACGTCCAACGCCAGTGACGCCGAACTCGAGATCGTCGACAGCGAATTCGGCAACGCGCCCAAGGTCGTCGGCGGCCTGCATCACCTGCTGTACGTCGGCCGCATCGCCAGGCTGACGGTGACCGGCAGCCGCTTCCACAGCGGCTTCGAGGGTCACTTGATCAAGTCGCGGGCGCGCGAAACCAGGCTGGCCTACAACATGATCAACGACGGCCCCTCGGGCCGCGCCAGCTACGAGGTCGACCTGCCCAACGGCGGCGTGGCCACTCTGATCGGCAACATCATCGGCCAGGGCGCGCACACCGAGAACCCCGTCGTCGTCAGTTATGGCGCCGAGGGCCGCGCCTGGGATCGCAACGTGCTGGTGATGGCGCACAACACGCTGCTCAACGACGGCTGGTTCCCGGCCTGGTTCCTGCGCGTCTTTCGCGACCGCCTGCCTGAGGACACCGAGGTATACGCCGTCAACAACCTGACGGTGGGCGCCGGCGTCTTTGCGCTGGGCGCGTCCGGCCAGTTCGAGGGCAACTACCCGGCCCTGCGCGACATGCTGGTGGACGCCGACACCTTCGGCTTCGATATCGACGGCTGGTCCCGCCTGCGCGGCCGCGGTGTCGACCCGACCCGCTTCGCCGGCCAGGACCTGTCGCCCCGGGCCGAATTCGACATGCCCGTGGGCACGCGCCCGCTGCCGCCGCTGAAGTCCTGGAACCCGGGAGCGATCCAGCAGCGCTGACGCGGTCACGCGCAGTCGACGGCCGACGTCAGCGCGTGCTGCGCCGCCGGTTTGACCCGCTGCTGAAACTGCGGCATCATCGAAAAAGAAACAAAGTTACACGTCCGGAGGGACGTCGCATGTCTTTCGACCTCGTATTTTTCGGCGGTACCGGTGACCTGACCTGGCGCAAGCTGATGCCTGCGCTGTTCCAGGCGATGCGCCACAACAAGCTGCCCGAGGGTGGGCGCATCCTGGCCGTGGCACGCGATGAGCGCAGCGACGACGAGTACCGCGCCTTCATCCGCGAACGTTTCGCCGAGGTCGACCCGTCCAAGCGGCCCAGCGACGAGGAGTTCAAGCGCTTCGCCAGCATGCTGCATTACCGCCGCATGGATTTGTCCCGGCCCGAGCACTATGCCGGTCTGAAGAGCTGGCTCGATGAACGCGGCGCCGACACCGCCGTGCTTTACCTGGCCACCAGCCCGTACCTGTTTCCGGTGATCTGCGAGCAGCTCGGCATGGCCGGCCTGAACACCCCGAACATCCGCGTCGTGCTTGAAAAGCCGCTGGGCCATGACCTGCAGAGCGCGCAGGACATCAACCGCGTGGTGCGCTCGGTGTTCCATGAAACCCAGGCCTTCCGCATCGATCATTACCTGGGCAAGGCGGCCGTGCAGAACCTGATGGCGCTGCGCTTCGGCAATGCGCTGTTCGAGCCGCTGTGGCGCCGCGAGAGCATCGCCAACATCCAGATCACGCTGGCCGAAGGTCTGGGCGTGGGCACGCGGGGCGACTACTACAACAACACCGGCGCGCTGCGCGACATGGTGCAGAACCATGCGCTGCAGTTGCTGACGATGATCGCGATGGAGCCGCCGTCGACGAACGATGCCGACGCCATCCGCGACGAAAAGCTCAAGGTGCTGAAGTCGCTGAAGCCCTTCAACGACGAGAGCGTGGCGCGTGATGTCGTGCGCGGCCAATACAAGGCCGGCACGGTGGACGGCAAGCCGGTGGTCGGCTACCTCGACGAGGTGAAGGTGCCTGCGGGCAGCACCTGCGAAACCTTCGTGGCGCTGCGCACCGAGGTGCAGAACTGGCGCTGGGCCGGCGTGCCCTTCTACCTGCGCACCGGCAAGCGGCTGGCGGCGCGTGATTCGCAGATCGTCGTCAATTTCCGCAAGGTGCCGCACCCCATCTTCCCGGGCACGACGCGCGCGAACAAGCTGGTCATCAAGTTGCAGCCCGAAGACGGGCTGGAGCTGCATCTGCTGGCGGCCAAGGGCAGCGGGCCTTCGGGCAGCATGGGCGAGGTGCTGTCGCCGGTGTCGCTGGACCTCGACTTCGACAAGGCCTTCGCCACCGAACGCGTGGGCGCTTATGAGCGGCTGCTGATGGACGCCATCGCCGGCCGCCTTAACCTCTTCGTGCGCAGCGACGAGCAGGAGCAGGCCTGGCGCTGGGTCGAGCCCGTGCTGGAAGCGTGGCGGAACGATCCCAACGGACCGCGCTCCTATGCGGCCGGCAGCTGGGGCCCGCCTGCGGCGAGCGCGCTGGTGGCGCGTGACGGCCAGGCCTGGGCCGAGGAACAGTGATGACGACCCCTCGCCCCATGGTTGCATGGGTCGATCCCCCGAGGGGACCGGGCCTTGCTTGGCGGGCTGAAGCCGCCGCCCGCCACGGTTGTTGACCGATGCTCGACCGCATCCGCGCTTCCATCCCCGCCCTGCCGCCGGCAGAGCAACGCGTCGCCCGGCTGGTGCTGGCCGACGCTCGCAGTTTTGCCAGCCTGCCGGTCAGCGAACTGGCGGACCGTGCCCATGTCAGCAAACCGACGGTGGTGCGCTTCTGCCGCAGCGTGGGCTACGACGGCCTGGCCGATTTCAAGCGCAAGCTGGCGGGCAGCGTCAACGAAGGCGTGCCCTTCGTGCACCGTTCAGTGGATGACGACGACAAGGCCAGCGACATCGTCGTCAAGGTGATCGACAACGCGGTGGCCGCCATGCTGCGCTACCGCAACGCCGCCGCAAGCCAGTCGGTGGAACGTGCCATTGCCGCGCTGGCGGCGGCCTGCCGGGCCGGCCGCCGCATCGAGTTCTACGGCGTCGGCAACTCCGGCATCGTGGCGCAGGACGCGCAACACAAGTTCTTCCGCCTCGGCGTCAGCGCCGCGGCGGTGAGCGACGGCCACATGCAGGTGATGAGTGCGACCATGCTGAAGGACGGCGACGTCGCCTTCATCATCAGCAACTCGGGCCGCAGCAAAGACCTGCTCGACGTGGCCGACATCGCACGCAGGAAGGGCGCCACGATCATCGCCATCACCGCCAGCGGCTCACCGCTGGCGCTGGACGTGCAGCATGGCAGTCAGCACATCCTGCTGGCCGCCGACCACCCGGAAGACGCCGATCGCTACAGCCCGATGGTCTCGCGCCTGCTGCACCTGATGATCATCGACATCCTGACCACCGGCGTCGCGCTGCGTCTGGGCAGTGCCGAACTGCGGCCCCTGCTGCAGGAGATCAAGCGCAACCTTCGCATCCGCCGCTACGTGGCCACGGGGCGCGCGGGTCCGGACTCGGTCGACGACAGCGACAGCAAGCCGTCGACCCCGTAGAGCTCGGCCAGTTCGGCCAGCTTGGGCGGCGGGTTGACGATCCGGAACGGCACGCTGCGCTCTTCGGCCAGACGGCGGGCCGCCAGCAACACCGCCACCAGCGAGGTGTCGAACAGCTTCAGCTCGCTGGCATCGATGTGCAGGCCCTGCTCATCCGCGGGGGCGTCCTCGATCTGCTGCAGCAGAGCACTGGCCTGCGCCAGCGTGGCGGTGTCTGGAAGTTGCATATCTAGTCGCTCCAACTCACTTCGGACGAGCAGTAAGGCAGGCAACGGTTTCGACCAAGGGAACGCCGTGGAACCGGCTCCGCCGGGCCACTGGCGTTGCCCCCTGGGGAGAGCGCCGCAGGCGCCTCGGGGGGGGGGGTCAACTTCTTGCGGCCTTGTTGCGCTCGGCCAGCTTGTTGACCAAGGCGTCTATGCCGCCGTTGTTCAGCTCCTGGGCGAACTGCGAGCGGTAGCTCTGCACCAGCCAGATGCCGCCGACGTTGACGTCGATGATCTTCCATTCGGCCGCGATCTTGTCGAGCCGGTAGTCGAGCTTGATCGGCTCGGCCTTGCCGCGCACCTCGGTCTGCACCACCACCTGCGAGCCGCCGGGCACCGGCAGCGTCTTCGTGACCTCGACGGTCTGATCCTTCACCTGCGTGAGCGCGCCTGCGTAAACGCGCACCAGCAGCGTCTTGAACTCCTCCTGCAGGCGCTTGCGCTGCTCGGGCGTGGCGCTGCGCCATTGCGGGCCGACGGCAGAGCGCGTCATGGCCTCGAAGTTGACGTTCGG
>Ga0163144_10021880_pt1 | contig 12692 bp, 9 predicted proteins | sample OliLak19BULKMAT1_FD_123175 | JGI IMG/M metagenome (GOLD analysis project Ga0163144, IMG submission 123175) | Freshwater microbial mat bacterial communities from Lake Vanda, McMurdo Dry Valleys, Antarctica - Oligotrophic Lake LV.19.BULKMAT1 | ecosystem: Environmental > Aquatic > Freshwater > Lake...
CGAAGCGGAGTTCGAAGTCCGCGAATTCCTTTTCGGTGAGGAGCCAACCGCCGCCGCCCTTTTCGACGAAGATGGCGCCTTTGTCCGCGCCCCAGACTTCTTTCTTGCCCGTCGCTTTCCAACCGGCGAGATCGGTGCCGTTGAAGAGGGCGGTGAAGCCTTTGGGCGGCTCCTGAGCGGAGGCGAGCGGGGCCAGGAGTAAGAGCAGGGAGAGGGATCGCAGCATGGAATCCTCGGGGTGAAGTTCGCGGGCGGGTGTCAAGCTATTTGTCGGATGAAATGGGGCCGTTGTCAATGCGGCGTTTCTCGCGCCGCCGTTTTTATCCCCCCCACTGGCGAGCCAGAAGCGTCAGCGCCTGGAGTATGCGCTGACGCTTCCGGCTCCGTGGTGCTAGAATGGAATTCATGAACCGTTTCATGCTGAAATCGAAGATTCATCGGGCGCGCGTCACCGAAGCCGACGTCAACTACGAGGGCAGCCTGACGCTGGACGCGAAGCTGCTCGAAGCGTCGGACATCGTGCCGTTTGAGGAAGTCCACGTCTGGAACGTGACGCGCGGCACGCGCTTTCGGACGTATGCCATGCTGGGCGACGAGGGATCGGGCGTCGTCTGCGCCAATGGAGCGGCGGCGCTGCTCGTGTCGCCTGGCGATCTGGTCATCATCGCGAGTTTCACGATGATCGAAGATCGGGAGGCGCTGTCGTTTCAGCCGCGCATCGTCTTCGTCAACGAGAAGAACGAGATCACGGCGTTGCGCCGCGAAAACGTTTGACAACCCCTCCCCGTTTCGCGCTCGCCCCGCGCCGCGCTTCCCATTCGTCCCACCCCCAAAGCCCCACATGAAAATCACCGACATCCGAATAACCGGTCTCAAGGGCGGCACCGTCGAAGGCGGCTGGGCCGACGAGCTTAAGCCCGAGGACGACGTCCATACCCTCGTCGAAGTCCTCACCGACGAGGGGCTTGCCGGCGTGGGCAGCGTCTTCACCAGCAAGGCGCTGGTGCTGGGCGCGATGCAACTTCTCAAGCCGTTCCTCATCGGCGAGCGTGCGGACGAACCGATGCGCGTAACCGAGCGGATGCGGCAAAGCACGTTCTGGCAGGGGCGGGGCGGGTCGGTCGAACATGCGATCAGCGGCATCGACATCGCACTCTGGGATCTCTTCGGCAAGATTTGCAACCAACCGGTGTCGCGGCTATTAGGCGGCTGTTATCGCGACCGCATCAAGCCGTATGGATCGATTCTATTCGATGAGCCGGGTCCGTTGCGGGACAAGCTGCATGCGACGGTGGCGCGCGGCTTCAAGGCGATCAAGCTGGGCTGGCGTCCTTTTGGGCGGCGCAACGCGAAGACGGATGAACTATTGATCTACACCGCGCGCGAAGCGGTCGGCCCGGACATCGAGATCATGGTCGATGCCGGCGGCAGCGAGCAGTTTTGGCCTCATGGCTACAAGTGGGCGCTCGAAACCGCGAAGATGTTGGCCGAGTATGAAGTCGTCTGGTTTGAAGAGGCGCTCCCTCCGGACGACCTCGACGGCTTCATCGAACTGCGCCGCCACGCGCCGCTTCCTATCGCCACGGGCGAAGTGCTCACGCGGCGGCAAAGCTTTCGGCCTTATCTGGAGCGTAAGGCGGTCGACATCATCCAGCCGGACGCGACCAAGTGCGGCGGCATTTCGGAGTCGATCCGCATCGCGTGGATGGCATACGAGAATAATATCCTCTATGTGCCGCACGGATGGAACACGGCGATCGGGCTGGCGGCGGATTTGCATCTGGTGGCGGCGGTGCCGGTGGCGCGGTATGTGGAGTTCTTGACGCCGTCGCCTTATATCGACGAGATCATCACGACGCCGTTTCGGCCGGACGCGGAAGGATATTTGCGGATTCCGCAAGGGCCGGGTTTGGGGGTAGAATTGAATCGGGAGGCGCTGAAGCGGTTTGGGTTTTGACGGCGTTGACATATTTCAACCTGTGGAACGTCCGTTCCAACACAGGCGCCTGCGGGAGGCATTTATGGACGAAATCGGCATTGAAGCCGTTTACCAGAATGGCACTTTGAGGTTGCTTGGGGAATTGCCTTTGCAAGAGGGGGAAAAAGTAAGGATAACGATCCACGCCGCTCCGGTGAAAAGACGGCGGGGTTTACTTCAATGGAAGGGCAAGCCGGAGGATCTCGATTATTTGATACTGTCTGAGGATAACGACCCCTTGGAGGCGCCATGACGTTGGCAGACATTCCCGCGGGCGCATTGGTCTTCGTGGATGCGAATGTTTTGAGCGACAGGGGAGCGACATTTCCGCAAACCGTTCCGTTTATGAGCGAGAAGAGAAGGTAATGGACCAACATTGGCAAACCGAACTACTCGAGCAAGCATTCGATCCCATGTTGGCCTGGGAGTTTTCGAACGGCATCACCTACTGGAACAAAGCGGCAGCGCCCGTTGCCGCGTGGCAGCGCCCGTTGCCGCGTGGTGCAGGCCGGGGCTTTGCCAAGGAAGCTTCAATGTGGCCGAATCTTCCCCAGCCCCGGCCACCTCGCCGCATCGAGAAGAATTATGATTTTTAGCGAGACCGCGCGGCTGCTTTGGGGTTAAAGTATAGGTTGCATGCAGTTTTGACTTTGCGAACCTTGTACCCGGGATGATGAGATGAAGCGATTGGGGGGCCTTTTCGCTTTTCTCGGGCTGTGGATGTCGCCCTGCGCCGTCCAGGCTCAAGAAACGCGGCCGCGCAAGATCGTCAGCCTCGTGATCGAGATGGGTCACAAGGGTGGCGCGTTCACTCTGTCCGGCCCCAACGCATCCCAGCAATTGCTCATTACCGGCAAAGACTCGGCCGGCGCGCTGGTCGATTTGAGCCGGATCGCATCCTGGAAAGTGACGCCCAGCGACATCGTAACCGTTGATGCCGGGGGTCTGGTTACGCCGCGCAAGGAAGGAAGCGCGACCATCGAGGCGAAAGCGCCGAACGGCGCCACGGCGGTCGTGCGCGTTACGGTCGCCAGCCTGGTAAATGAGCCTCTCGTGAGCATTTCCCGCGAGATCGTGCCGATCTTGACCCGGCAAGGTTGCAACACAGGCGGCTGCCATGGCAAGACCGGCGGACAAAACGGCTTTCAGCTATCCCTCTTCGGCTTCGAGCCCGAGGAGGATTTTCATTTCCTGAAACAAGAATCGCGCGGCCGACGCATCTTGTCCGGTTCGCCCGACGCGAGCCTTTTGCTGCGCAAGGCGTCGGGCAGCGTGGCGCATGTCGGCGGAAAACGGCTGCCTATTGCTTCGCCTGAGTACCAAATCGTTCGCCGTTGGATCGCCCAGGGACTTCCCGCGGATCGGACGGACGATGCGACGGTAACGGGCATTGAGGTGTTGCCGCGTGAGCGGGTGCTGGCGCGGGGATCGCAACAACAGTTGATCGTGATCGCCAAGCTGAGCGATGGATCGACGCGGGATGTGACGCGCCTGGCGCAGTTTGAAGTGAATGAGAAGCCGCTCGCCGAGGTCAACGCCAACGGTCTCGTGAAGACGAAGGATCAGCCGGGCGCGGTGGCCGTAATGGCGCGGTATCAGACGCACGTCGCCGTCTTCGAGGCATTGGTCCCGTTGGGCGCGGAAGTGGGAACCTTGCCCGCGCCGCGCAATGTGATCGATGAATTGGCCGGCAAACGCTGGCGCGAACTGGGCATGCCCCCTTCGGCGCCGTGCGACGACGCCACGTTCCTGCGGCGCGTGACGCTCGATTTGTCCGGCCGATTACCCACGTTGAGCGAAGTCAGCGCGTATCTCGCCGACAAGAGTGCGGATCGGGATGAGCGGCTCGTGGATCGTTTGCTCGCCAGTCCGGATTACGCCTTTGTGTTCGCGAACAAGTGGAGTTCGATTCTGCGCAATCGGCGCGTGTCGGACAAGGACGATCCGAATATCACGCGGAACTTCCATGCCTGGATCAAGGACAGCCTCCACGCGAATCGCCCGTTCGACACGCTGGTGCGCGAACTCTTGACGGTGACGGGCACGCAGACCGAGCATCCGCAAGTGGCGTGGTATCGCGAAGTGAATCAAGTGTCGGAGCAGGTCGAGGACGTGTCGCAGCTGTTTCTGGGGCAACGGATCACCTGCGCTCGTTGCCATCATCATCCGCTGGAGAAGTGGAGTCAAGAAGATTACTGGAGCCTGGCGGCCTTCTTCACCCGCGTGGAGTTCAAAAATCCGCCCGCGCCGAAGAAGGCCAAGGGAGCGAAGACCGCGCCGCCCCGGCCGCCGATGGAAGTGCGTCACAAACCGGGTCGAGCGGAGACCAAGCATCCGAAAACGGGCAAGAAGATATTGCCCGCGGGACTGGGCGCGACGGTGCTTGCGATCCCGGCCGACGAAGACCCCCGCGCCCGCCTCGTCGATTGGATGACGGAGCCGGCCAATCCGTATTTCGCGAGGGTGCTCGCCAACCGCTACTGGAAGCATTTCATGGGCCGCGGCCTGGTTGAACCGGAGGATGACCTGCGCGTCACCAATCCAGCCACCAATCCGGAACTGCTCGACGCGCTGGCGAAGCATTTGAAGGACAGCCGCTACGACCTCAAGAAGCTAGTTCGGCTTATCTGCACTTCGGGTGTTTATCGTCTCTCGTCGGAGCCGAACGAGCACAACAAGGACGACCGCCAAAGTTACTCGCGCTTTCAGCCCCGACGTCTTCCCGCCGAGATGTTGCTGGACGCGATCGACGACATCACGCTGATCCGCACGAAGTTCAAGGGAGCGGCCGGCGGCATGCGGGCGATTCAGCTGCCGGACAACCAGGCCGATTCGTATTTCTTGAGCGTGTTCGGCCGACCCGATTTCGCCAGCGCCTGCGAATGCGAACGGATGACCGACGCCAACCTGGCCCAATCGCTGGTTCTGGTAAACTCTAAGGTGCTGCTGGAGAAGATCGCCAAGGGCCGAGCCGCCCAGATGACGCGCGACAAGGCGCCGCACGCGGACAAGATTCGCGATCTCTACCTGGCGGCGTTTTCCAGGCCGCCCAGCGAACGCGATTTGCGACTCCTGCTGGCACACCTGGAAGGCCGCAAAGGCAACGTGCAGGCGGCGTATGAAGACATCGTGTGGGCGGTGTTGAATACGAAGGAGTTCTTGTTCATTCATTGATCATCCGAAACCAGACCGACCGCGCAAGCGGTCGCATGATTCGACGCGAAGTGTGAGTTTGGTAATAAGGGGGATACGCCATGTTGACAGTTCGAGATTCCATAACCCGCCGCGACTTCATTCGCGTGGGCAGCCTCGCGGGACTTTCGCTGCCGATGATGTTGGCGGCGAAGGCCGCCGGCGCGGAAGCCGGCCGTCGCCCGCTCACCGGCAAGTCCGTCGTCTTCCTAATGATGCACGGCGGCCCCAGCCAATTCGAGACTTTCGATCCCAAGCCGGACGGCGCCTCCAACGTCCGCAGCGCTACCGGGCAGATGCGCACCTCCATCCCAGGCGTCACGTTCGGCGGCACCTTTCCACGGCTGGCACGGCTGGCGGACCGCCTCGCCATCGTTCGCTCCTACAACTCCGGCAACGGCAACCACGACATCAAGCCCGTCGTCAGCCCGCACTCGCTCGGCTCGAACCTGGGTTCGCTTTATGCCCGCGTCGCCGGCACGCTTCGCGACACCGGCATGCCGACCAACGTCGCCCTGTTCCCCAATTCCGTCGACGCGGCGGGACCGGGGCCGCGCGCGAACTTCGGCAACTTCCTCTCGACCGGCGCCCTGGGCGCGTCGTACGCCCCCTTTATGCCGGGCGCCGCGGGAGAGATGCAGCAGAACATGATCCTCAACGTCGCGCGCGATCGCATCGACGATCGCCGTTCGCTCTTGGCCGGTGTCGATCGGCTCCGGCGCGAGATCGACGCTTCGGGGGCCATGGGCGCGGTCGACCGCTTCCACGAACAAGCCTTCGACGTGATTTTGAGCGGCGTCGTCCGCGCCTTCGACTTAAATCGCGAACCGCGCCGCGTTATCGATCATTACGACACCGCCCGCTTCGAACGCCCCGCGCAATGGCAACACAAGAACAACCGCAACAATTATCTCGCCCACTCGCGCTCGCTGGGCAAGCAAATGCTCTTGGCTCGTCGGCTGGTCGAAGCGGGTTGCGGCTTTGTCCTTGTCAACACCGAGTTCGTCTGGGACATGCATCAGGACGGCAACAACCTCGGCGTCGCGGAAGGCATGGATTTGGTCGGCGCGCCGTTCGATCATGCCGTCGCCGCGTTTATCGAAGACTTGGAAGCGCGCGGCCTTAGCGAACGCGTGTTGCTGGTCGCGTCAGGCGAGATGGGCCGCACGCCGCAACTGCAAAACAACGGCGGCCGCAACCACTGGGGTCGACTCACTCCGCTCCTCATGCACGGCGGCGGCATCCGCCAAGGGCAAGTCATCGGTCAATCGACGCGCGACGGCGGTCAGCCGGCCTCCGAACCGCAAGGCATCCCCAACCTCATCTCCAGCATCATGCACACCCTGTTCGACATCGGCGAGGTGCGTTTGATGCCCGGCCTGCCGCCCGATGTCAATCGCGTGCTGACCGAATCCCCGCCGATTCCGGGGTTGTTTTAGTTTTTGGCATCCGAGCCTGAGCGCTTGGCGCTCAGGCTCGGTGAATTCCCGCTGGCCTTTCGCGGAATCGGACGTTAGACTGACTCTACCGCAACACACACACCCCATGCCTTTCCCGCTTGCCTGGGAAACGGACGCTTTGAAAACGCGAGAAACAACCATGCTGACCTTGCTTGGCCATAAGAGTCGTTATTGCGACGGCGTCAATCGGCGCTCGTTTCTCAAGGTGGGCGCCCTGGGTTTGGGCGGCCTGTCGCTGCCCCGGCTTCTTCAGGCGGAAAATCGCGCCGGCGCGTCGTCCAACAAATCGGTCATCATGGTGTATCTGTCCGGGGGAATGTCGCATCACGATTCCTTCGACATGAAACCAGATGCGCCGGCGGAAATCGCGGGCGAGTTTCGGCCCATCGCCACCCGGCTGCCCGGCTATCAAATGTGCGAGCTCATGCCCCGTCTCGCGGGCATGATGGATCGGTTGGCCATCGTCCGTTCCATCGTCGGCCTTCGCGACGAGCATACCAGCTTTCAGACGCTCACCGGTCAGACGATGGATCTGAGCCGGCGCGAGGGCAGGCCCAACGTCTGCTCGGTGATCTCGCGCGTTCTCGGCTCCCGGTCGCCGATCCTGCCGGGGTATGTCGATCTGTTCCCGACGATGCAGCATCGGCCCTACAACATCCCAGGTCCGGGCTTTGTCGGGCCGAGCTTTGCCGGCGCCAAGGTGGAAAGCGATAACCTTGCTCTCTTGCGACTACGCGATGTGCGGCCGGAAGAATTCCAATCCCGGCAAGGTTTGCTGCGGACGATGGACGACATGCGCCGCGGTTTGGACCAGCAGCCGATGGACCGGATGGACGTTTCCTATCGGCAAGCGTTCGAGGTGCTGACCTCGAGCCGGTTGGTCGACGCGCTGGATTTGAGTCGGGAATCACGAAGGGTCCGCGACCGCTATGGCTATGGCTCATCGCGGCACCAAGGCGATGGGGCCCCGCTTTGGAACGAACAACTGCTCGCGGCGCGGCGACTCATCGAGGCGGGCGTGCGCTGCGTCACCGTCGCCTACGGCTTCTGGGATACGCACGGCAACAACTTCCGCCACCTGCGCGGCAATCTGCCCACCTACGATCAAGGCATTTCCGCCCTCGTCGAGGATCTGCGCCAGCGCGGCATGGATCGCGACGTGACCGTCCTGGTCTGGGGCGAATTCGGACGCACGCCGCGCATCAACCGCGACGCCGGACGCGATCACTGGGCGCCGGTGAATACGGCTCTCCTGGCCGGCGGCGGCATCCCAGGCGGGCAAGTCATCGGCAACACGGACCGCATCGGCGCCTATGCGACCAATCGGCCCGTTCACTATCGCGATCTCTTGGCGACGGTGTATCACAATCTCGGCATCGACCCGCACACCATGGTGAACGACGCGCTCAATCGCCCCAACGCGATTCTGCCGGGAGACGCCCGGCCCGTCTCGGAGTTGTGCGCGTAAACGTCGCGCCGCCTACATTAGCACGAAGCGCGAGCAAGTGACCTTTTCGTTAGCACGACGCGCGAGCAAGTGACGTCACTCGCTCGCGCGTCGTGCTAACCGTGCTAACTTTTCCGCGCTCTGGGCGTTTACAAATCGAACCTAACCGATTAGTATGAACGACCCTAGAGGCTCCTGATCGAGGGTGGGGCGATTTTGGACCGGCGGAGGCAGCCGGGGAGAATCGCCTTGTCGCGACGGGAAGGGCCGCGTTCCATTACGGGGCGCGGAAGCGGAGGTTGGTCATGGCGCTCGTGGTCGTATGCCCGTCCTGCAAGCAAAAGCTGACGTTTCCCGAACAATTCGCGGGTCGGGAAGTGCAGTGCCCCGGTTGCATGAGCGACGTGAAGGTGACGGGGGAACACCGCGTACCCGATGCGCCCGCCAAGCCGGCGACGGCGAAACCCGCGCCGACGAAGCCGGCCGGGGCGGCGACGCCGTCCGCCGTCGTGTCCAAACCGCAGCCGACGCCCAGACCGGCTGGAGCTTCGGCGATCAAGAAACCCGTCCCGCCCGCTTCCGTTCCGCCCGGCGCAATGAAACGCGCCGCGCCGCCGCGGCAGACCGTGCCCATGGATGAAATCTCGATCGAAGACGACGACGGCGTCATCGGCTTCGATTCGCCCCATCGGCCGGCGCGCGGTTCCGGAGGCAAGGGAGTACTTATCGCCGTCGTCGCTGTCCTCTTGGTGGCGGGACTGGGTGTCGGTGGATTTTTTCTGACGCAGGCCCTGTTGCAAGACGACGCGGGCGATGCCCATGCAAGGGTGGAGAAGGATAAGGACTTCAAAGACACGGACGCGAAGGACAAAGACGACAAAGATAAGGACGCGATAGACAAAGACGGCAAGTTTGACGACAAGAAGGGTGAGGTTCCCGTCGCCGTGCCGCCGGTCAAGGATCCCGTTCCCCCGATTCCCGACTCCACCGATGTCGCGAAGGTGGATCCGGCAAAAAAGGAAATGGGCAAAGATCCCGTTCCCCCCGTCCCCGTCAAACGCGGCTTGCCCACCAGCAGGGACTATCGGCTGACCCTCGTCGGCAAGACGACGCCCTTTAACGACGGCTTCGAACGCAACGGCAATTATTACCTGTTCAAAGAAGGCCACGAAATGGTCGTCTGGAACAAGGGGAAAACGACGACGTATAACCTCGGCGCGGGCACGCCCCATGTCGTCGCGTTCGACGTGTCCAACGAACTGCTCTATGCCCTGGTTCCCGCGGATAAACCCGGCGTGGATGCGCGCGGCCGCTTTGTTTACGACGAGCCTAACCTTTATTGCTACGCCATGAGAGAGGTGCTCAGCGGCAGCGCGCTTCCTGGTGCGCCACTAATGCCGAGCTGCACGGTGAAGCTCCTTGGCAAGGTTGCGGAATTGAAATGCAACGGCGTGCATCTGGTCTACCTGGATATCGCCGACCCAATGAAGCCGTGCCTGCGCAAGCTCAATCCAGGCTCGCTCAAAGAGACTTTCACGTTGACGACGTTTCCCAATACCGTCGTGTTCGGCATATCGGACGCCCATGAATACGTGTTCGCCACCAAGGAAGGCCTGGCTGCCTTGTACGATACGACCAAGAAGGAAGTCCTGACCCGGCACAGCCTGAAGATGGAGCCCTTCGACATGCTGGTCGAACCGCGTACCACGGAGGTGCTCGCCTCGGGACGGCAGGGCGCCGACTCATTGCTGCTCGTCTCGCAGTTCGCGAGCCGCCGACCCTCGGAACGCGCGATTACCGGTTTCCCCGCGCAAATGCGGCTCCGCGCGCGGGGAGGCATCACCTTCGGCAGCGAAGGCGGAGCCGATAGCACGAAGCTGTTTCTGTTTCATACCATTCTGAACGATAGTACCGGCCGACCAGGATATGTCGAGATCGAAAGCACCGGCGGACCATCCCGCGGCGTCGTGGTCTTTGGCGAAGATTTCGCGATCCTAGACAACGGCGACGTCTTCGCGATCACACGCGGCGACGGCCCAGTGGCGATGCTCGATCCCAAGAAAGACATGCCGAAGTTCCCGTTTCCCGATCCGAAGAAGGATCCGCCCTTCGGCAAGTTTCCGATCCGACCCAAGTTCCCCCCCGTCTTTCCTCCCGGCGGGGGCATCGGGGGAATTGGCGGCATGGAAGAGAAGATCGTCCTGACCGGAAAGATCGACCCCTTCCTGGGCGGGTGGATCGACGTGGACAATAAGTCCGCGATTTTCACGCACAACAAATCCGGCGTGAAAGTCTACTCCTATCCCGATTTCAAACCCAAGTCGACCTGGCGTCTGCCCGGCACCGCGCAGCGCGTGGAGTTCGACAGGGAAAAGGGCCTGATGTACGCCTTGGTGCCCAACCTCAAAGCGAAGGATCCGTATGGCAAACGCGGCGCCAGCCAAGTCATCGTGTTCAACGCGCGGGAAGCCATGACTGCGGTCGGCAAGTCGACCGGCAAGGAATCGCTGACCGAAGTCCGCACGATGGCCTTGCCCGGCTACTCCACGCAGATTTGCATTTCCGCCGATGGCGAGTCCTTGTATTTGTTGGAGAACATCTACGGGAAGTCCGCTCGGGTCGTGCGCGTCGGCGCGGAAAAAGGCGATGAGCGCGGCGCCGTCCCCGTGCATGAGTTTTCCGACGGCCTGCTGCTCTCCCCGGACGGCAAAACGCTCTACGCCATCAGCCATAACGTCAATCGCAGCATCTCCAGGCCGGGCAGCGTGACGGGGAAACTGCACGTCATCGATGCCATGGAGATGAAGCTGCGCGACGCCATCGACGTGCCGATCTGTCCCAACGACATCGAGGCGACGGGCGAAGGCATCGTCTTCCTCGCCGGTTATGGGCCGGGCAAGACGGATATCGTGATCGTCGACAGCAATCGCAAGGAGAACGCGGTCCTCACCACCTGGAAGGGCGTGCCGGGCGGGTGCTGTTTGAAGCTCGACCACGCGGGCCGCCGACTATTCGTGCGCAGCACCAAGGGCGCGCCCACCAGCGTGGCCGCGTGGCCGCTGCCCGCGGACTTCGCGGACACCGATTTGCCGCGCGTCACCTGGTCGCTGGGCCTGCCGACGAGTTCACGCGGCGATTTCTTCCTGGCGCCGGACGGACGCTACATCCTGTGCGAATCCGGACAGGTCTTCTTGATCGGCAATCCCGATGGCCTCGGCGGCGGGTTAGGCGGGCTTGGAGGATTCGGCGGCTTTCCGGCTCCGTAATCGAACGTGGTTAGCACGACGCGCAAGCAAGTGAATTCACTCGCTTGCGCGTCGTGCTAACGAGAGAAACCTCGTTGCCGGCGTTATAAACGGAGTTGTCATGCCGACGGTGGCCGTCAATTGGATGGGACAGAAACTCGGCGCTTCGCCCTATCAGGTGATTCGTCACCTGCAAACGGGCGGGATGGCCGTCGTTTATCTCGGGCGCGATCTGCACGGCGGCGCCCGCGTGGTCATCAAGACGCCGCACGCCGATTCGCTCGATGAAACCCTGCCCGCGCGTTTCGAGAGCGAAGTGCAAGCGCTGCGCTCCCTCTCGCATGCCCATGTCGTGCCGATCATCGACGCGGGGGAGCACGACGGCATCCCGTTTCTGGTCTTGCCCTATCTGGAAGGCGGCACCCTCTTTGAAAGGCTTCGCCGCCAGGCCAGTCCGCAGACGCCGACGCAGATTCTGGAATGGCTGCCGGACATCGCGGCCGCCTTGGATTTTCTGCATGCCAAGGGCTGGATTCATCGCGACGTGAAGCCGGGCAATATCCTGTTCGACGCCCAGGGCAAGGCGTATCTGGCCGATTTGGGTTTGACGAAGTGTTACACCGGGCCGGTGCGGCGCTCGCTCACGCGCCTGGGCCTGCCGTCGCCGGGTACGCCGCGTTACATGGCGCCGGAACTGCTCACCGGCGAGGTGGCGGACGGGCGCTCGGATCAATTCAGTCTGGCGGTGATGCTTTACGAAATGCTGACGGGACTTGCCCCCTACGCGGGAGACAACCCGACGGCCGTGCTGCGCAATCAGGCGCTGGTGCATCCGACGGCGCTGGACCAACTGAGGCCGGACCTGCCGGCGGCGGCGCGGGCGGCGATCGAGCGGGGGATGGCGATCAAGCCGGCGTACCGCTTCGCTTCCTGCGGACAGATGGCGGAGGAATTCGCGCGCTGGACGACGGAACCGGGAACCCAAACGGAGGCCCCAACCGAAGCGCCGCTGCCGCCTGAGCCGGTGTCTTTGGACGAACCGGAGAGCGGGCCGCAAACATGGTCGATCGATCATTTGGCGTCGGTGGAGGAAGAAGCGAGGCCTTTGCCCCCCTTGGTGTGGACGCCGCCGCGGGGAGAAGAGGGGTTTTATGCCCTCCCTGCTTCGACGCTGCCCCCGCCACGCAAAAGACGTTGGCCGCGAATTCTCTTGGCGTGCCTCTGGGTGTTGCTGGGACTTTTCCTCGGCGGCGTCTTATTGCCGGGGACGGCGCTGCATCGCGCGATCGCCCCGCCGGCGGCGCGCTGGGTCGGCGAACAACTCGGCATCACCCTGCCCCTGGCGGAAGAAGCGCCGGAAACGGAAGCCG
>Ga0163144_10021881_pt1 | contig 12692 bp, 5 predicted proteins | sample OliLak19BULKMAT1_FD_123175 | JGI IMG/M metagenome (GOLD analysis project Ga0163144, IMG submission 123175) | Freshwater microbial mat bacterial communities from Lake Vanda, McMurdo Dry Valleys, Antarctica - Oligotrophic Lake LV.19.BULKMAT1 | ecosystem: Environmental > Aquatic > Freshwater > Lake...
ACAGGGAAACGGGCCAGTATCCCCTTCGGCACCCTGTTGCTCGGCTGAAAACGCTCATTTCGGCGGCGCGCCGGGTTGTTTCACCGACGGCTCGTGTGAATGACAGCATAGCTCCATCAGATCAAGCCAGCTCAGGCCGCACGATGCGAGATCCGGGTTGCTACTCCGCGAACTCGAACTCAGGAGCCGCTCGAGCGGGCGCGATGCGTGGCGCCTCGGCCGGGAGCTCGAGGTGAGTGAGAATCTTGCGCACGACCAGGCCATCAGTTCAGTAAGGCGAGTCCGTTCGCGCAGTCAGCCGCAATGCAGACATGTCAAAAAGTCGATCGAGAATGCGCGCAGTATGAGTTCGGTCTCCGTCGAGCGCGTGTGGCGCCGGTGGCGAGATAGCGAACTCCGACCTCAAGCGTGTGAGGCTGCCCGACTTGTCGAACCTCGCGCCGCTGGCTTACTGGTTCGCCCTGCGAGTTGTACGCACGGGTTTCATACGCAAAGGCCTGATTTCGAGTCGGATCGTCCGATTCGAGATCAGGCCTCGTTGGCTCGAACTCAGATTACGCGGACATCGTCTTCTTGAGTCGCGAGACCGCGTCGTGAGTGCGTGTCTGTTCCGGTTGCAGCTCCCGTTGCACGAAATCACGGATCGCCGGCGAGAGCTTCTCGAGATCGTCCTTGTATTCATCGCGGCCGTGATCTTCGCCCTGCTCGAGCGCATTGATCGCAGCGCTCTTGCCGAAGACCTTCGCTCCGCCTTCGACGAGCATCGCGAAGGCGCCCCACGCGCCTGATCCCTCCGCCGGTACTCCCCCAAGCCGTTGCACTTCGGCCTTCAAGGCACTGACTCGTCGATCATGCGACGATCGACAGCTGCGCAGGGATTCGACGAGCATGGGCTCGTCCTTGAGCTTCTCGATCGCCTGGTCGTAGGTCTCGAGCGCAGACATCTCACCACGTAAGAAGGAGTTGAGCTGGTCGATGTCGTCGGAGTTGGTCTTGGTTGTCATGGTCATGGTCATGGTCCTCGATAAGGAAACTGTCTTGGAAAGTGAACCCACGAACGCGGGGCGGCATCGGTTGCCTCCGCGACGTGGACCGCTGGCGTCAGCGGCTGCGTCCGCGCCAGTACCAGCCGCCGCCGCCGAGCACGAGAATCACGACAATGATGATCAGGATGGTTTGCGTGGACATTGGGTTCTTCTCGGGGGTGTGCCCGTGACTGGTAGTTCGATCAACGCGTCATGCCTCGGGCGGGTTCGTGCCCGTGGCATGGGCATGCTCACGAGAGAGCAGTGCACGCCGCGTGCCAACAGGCGCCGACTGAGCGGCTCCCGTCGCAAGGCCGAAGCTCGTCAGATCGTCGTGGCCGTTGCGACGTAACGAGCCAGAGTCGCAGAGCCCCCCGCTCTGTGTAGTTTGAACCAATCGAGTGCAACATAGGTCGAGTGCGATATGGGGACGCTGCATAGCCATTCATCTGGAAGCGGTGCGATCGGGGCATGGCAAGCTGCACGACTCGCTCGAGGCCGCTTCTTGGTGGGGCCACGGAATTCAGGCGCTCGCCGGAGTGCCGTGACACGGGCCGACTGCTCGGGGTGACCGGCGTGTGGGCTCAGGACTTCCCAGCGCCTGACCGAGTGGTAGCCGACCCACGCCGTCGTCCCGCGGAGGCCCTGCTGGGCTTCTCGCGGCGCGCGCACCGCGCCTTCCGAAACGTGGTTTGCCAGAGAGCGCTCATGTCGGAGCATCGGTGGGTCGCTTCTTCGTGGCTTCGCATGAGTGACCGCATCGCTTCGCCAGCCCGACCCTGCTCGAGTAGCGCGCTCCAGGATCCGGTCGGCTACTCCGCGAACTCGAACTCAGGAGCCGCTCGAGCGGGCGCGATGCGTGGCGTCTCGGTCGGAAGCCAGACGTGCGTGAGGATCTTGCGCACGACCAGGCCGTGGGTCAGGAACGCGAGTCCGTTCGCGCAGTCCGCCGCAATGCGGACACGTCGAAACGCCGACCCAGAATGCGCGCAGCATCAGCTCAGGCCCCGTCGAGCGCGTGCAGCGCTCGAGTTGGCGAGCGTTGCGCGAGGGAGTCTCCTGTGCGCCGGTGGTTCGATCATCCGACTGGCCATCCAGTTTCGTGCGGCAGAGCTGCGCAGTTCTCCGCGCCGGGCGACTCGACGATCTCCGGCGCCGGTCTCGTCGCAGCACCAGGATTGCGCCGCGACCCGGCCTGGTGCCCCGCGGCCGCCGCCTTCTGCGCCGGCAATTCCTACAACCTCGCGAACGCGTGGTGGACCGCCTGGGCGCCCGGATCGGCCCTGGAAGCGCCGAGAACAGAAGATCCGTGGTAGCCTCGAGAGGCGTGCTTTGGCGAACCCAGGTGCGCTCTTTTCGTATTCAGGCGTGCCGTCTCTCACCTACCCCCCCCCCCCCCCCCCCCCCCCACCCCCCCCCCCCCCCCCCTCCCCCCCCCCCCCCCCCCCCCCCCGTGCAGAGGTCTTGCGTGAATCTCCAGCGACTCTCTCTCTCATTGCTCATCGTCGGCGCGGGCTTCGCGCAACAGTCCGCTTCCGCACAGAGCTTCGTCAACTGGGAGAACGCGCACGTTCATCCGCTGGCCATGACGCCGGACGGGACGCGCCTGTTGGCGGTGAACACGGCCGACAACCGGCTCGAGGTGTTCAGCACGGGTGGAGCGCAGCTCGTGCGCATCGCGAGCATCCCGGTCGGTCTCGATCCCGTGTCGGTACGGGCGCGCACGAACGACGAAGTGTGGGTCGTGAACCACATCTCCGATTCGGTGAGCATCGTCAAGCTCTCGACCGGCAACGTCGTCGCGACGATCAAGACCGACGACGAACCGGCCGATGTCGTGTTCGCCGGCACGCCGGTGCGCGCGTTCGTCTCGTGCTCGCAAGCGAACCGGATCCAGGTGTTCGATCCCGCGAACCTCGCGACGGCGCCCCTGGTGATCCCGATCCTCGGCGAGGATCCGCGCGCGCTGGCCGTGAGTCTGGACGGTACCAAGGTGTACGTGGCGATCTTCGAGTCGGGCAACGATTCGACGATCCTCGGCGGAGGCAGCACGATGGGCGGCGGCTTTCCGAAGAACGTCGTCAGCGACCCGACCGGACCTTACGCCGGACAAAACCCGCCGCCGAATGCTGGCCTGGGCTTCAATCCGCCGATCAACGGCGCTTTGCCGCCGCCGCCGCGCGTGGGCCTGATCGTCAAGAAGAACGGTTCGAACCAGTGGATGGACGACAACACCCACAATTGGACGAGCATGGTCAGCGGAGTTGATTCAGCGAAGTCGAACCGTCCGTTCGGTTGGGATCTGCGTGACAACGACCTGGCCGTGATCGACGCGTCCACGCTGGCCGTGACGTACACGAAGCACCTGATGAACATCTGCACGGCCTTGGCCGTGAACCCTGCCAGTGGCGAAGTGTGCGTCGTCGGTACAGAAGGCACGAATGAGGTGCGCTTCGAGCCCGTGGTGAACGGCAAGTTCCTGCGCGTTCGAGCGGCACGCGTTGCGTCGAGCGGCGCGGCCACGCTGGGCAACGTCGATCTCAACGGGCACCTCACCTACTCGGTCTCGACGGTCCCACAAGTCGACCGCGACAAGTCGCTGGGCGATCCGCGCGGCATCGCCTGGAACGCCGCGGGCAGCAAGGCCTACGTCACGGGGATGGGTTCCAACAACGTCGTCGTCATCAACGGCATCGGAGCGCGCGCCGGCATCGCCGACACGATCCCCGTCGGTGAAGGACCGACCGGCGTGGTCGTGGACGAGACCAATGGTCGTGTCTACGTCCTGGAGAAATTCGCGGCGCGCGTGGCGACGATCTCGATCGCGACCGAGACCGTCGTGAACTCGACGTCCTTCTACGATCCGTCGCCGACCGCCATCAAGGTCGGCCGCAAGCACCTGTACGACACGCACAAGAATTCCGGCCTGGGCCAGATCGCGTGCGGCAGTTGTCACGTCGATTCGCGTCTGGACGGGCTCGCGTGGGATCTCGGCGATCCGAGCGGCACGATGGCGCCGGTCGCGGGCAACAACCTGGCGGCGAACATCCCGGGGCTCAACGGCGGGTTCCAGGACTTTCACCCGATGAAGGGCCCGATGACGACGCAGACATTGCAGGACATCATCGGCAAGGAGCCGCTGCACTGGCGCGGCGATCGCAAGGGCATCGAAGACTTCAACCCGGCGTTCACGGGCCTGCAGGGCGACGACGTGCAGCTCACAGCGACGGAGATGCAGGAGTTCGAGAACTTCCTGGCGACGATCACCTATCCGCCGAACCCGTACCGCAATTTCGACAACACGCTGCCGACGAATCTGCCGTTGCCGGGTCAGTTCACCGGCGGTCGGTTCGGCGCTGCGGGGCAGGCGTTGCCGAACGGGAACGCGCAGACCGGGCTGAACGACTACCGCACGATCGGCCTCGACGGCGGCGCGGTCCGTTGTGTCACGTGTCACACGCTTCCGACCGGTGCGGGGACGGATCATCAGGCTCAAGGTCTGACCTTCGTGCCGATCGCGCCGGGCCCGAATGGCGAACGACACCTCGCGCTCGTGTCGCAGGACGGATCGACGAACGTGTCGATGAAGATTCCGCAGGTGCGCAATGCCTACGAGAAGGTCGGCTTCGACCTGACGCAGACGAACAACACCAAGGGCTTCGGGTTCCTGCACGACGGCAGCGTCGATTCGATCGCGCGCTTCCTGGAAGAACCGGTGTTCAACTTCACCAGCAATCAGCAGGTCGCGAACATGGTCGCGTTCATGATGTCGTTCGCCGGGTCGGATCTGCCCGCGGGTTCGGTCAATCTCGCGGCCCAGGAACCTCCCGGCCCGTCGAGTCGCGACACGCACGCGGCCGTCGGACGACAGTTGACGCTGGTCGCGACACCCACGGCGGGGGAGACGACGCTACTCACCTCGATGACCACGATCGCCTCGGCCAACAAGGTCGGATTGGTGATGAAGGGCGTGCGCGGCGGCCTGTTGCGCGGCGCGAAGTTCCTCGGTGGCACCTCGTGGCAGACCGATCGCGCGAGTGAAACGCTCACGACGGCGCAGCTCACGTCCGGCGCCGCCCTGGGGAGCGAGATCACGTTCACCGTGGTGCCGAAGGGCACGGAACAGCGCATCGGCATCGACCGCGATCTCGACGGTTGGCTCGATCGCGACGAGCTCGATCTAGGTTCGGATCCCGCGGATCCGACGAGCTTCCCAGGCGCCGCTGGTGCTGCGTACTGCCTGGGCGACGGCTCGGGAACGCCCTGCCCGTGCGGGAACCACTCCAACACGACTGACGCCGCGGGGTGCCTCAACGCGGGCGCGGTGGGCGGCAAGCTGGTGGCGGCGGGCCTCGCGATGATCTCGGCCGACACGCTCGTGCTGTCCGGTTCGAACATGCCGAACGGCGGCGCGCTCTACTTCCAGGGCACGGCGCAGATGAACGGTGGCGCGGGCATCGCCTTCGGTGACGGCAAGCTGTGCGCCGGCGGATCGATCATCCGTCTGGGCGTGAAGTTCAATGTCGCGGGCGCTTCGCAATTCCCGACCGCGGGGGACCCCCAACTCTCCGTCGTCGGTCTGGTGACGGTCGCGGGCACGCGCGACTACCAGATCTGGTACCGCGATGCAGTCGTGTTCTGCACGGGCGACACGTACAACACGACGAACGGTTGGAAAACGGTGTGGGCGCCGTGATCGTCGTGTCCGCGAGGATGCGGTCGATGCGCAAGCGAATCAGGGTGCTTCTTACCCAGGCGGAGATCGAGTGCGTTGCGAGTTGGCGACTCGCACCCTGAAGAAAAGAGACGGGCGACGTTCCGCAAGTGACGTCACGTGCTGTTTCTTGGACGGCATTCCGCGCGCGGGCTCGGGAAGCACGAAGAGACTCCGCTACTCCGCGAACTCGAACTCAGGAGCCGCTCGAGCGGGCGCGAGCGTGGCGCCTCGGTCGGGAGTCCGAGAGCTGCCCAGGATCTTGCGCACGACCAGGCCGTCGCTCATGAACGCGAGTCCGTTCGCGCAGTCCGCCGCAATGCGGACAGTTCGAGCCGTCGACCGAAAACCGGTGGGTGAGTGACATCCCGACATGGCCGCTCGAGCCCGTCACGATCGTCGGCTGCGATGCGGACCTTGGCGCGCAACGAGAAGCCGTCGACGTCGCAGCACCATTCACCGGGACTAGAGCGCGGGTGCAGATCGCCGCTCTCCAGCCCGAAGGCGCGAGGAGCACGGTGATCACGGGGGCCAGCAAGAGGAACTGCACGAGCGCGAGCCCCATCGATGATCGCCGTGAATTCGACACGAATCTCGTCGGCTTCTCGACCATGGCAATCATCCACGCGCCGTGAAATCCAGCCCGCGGTGAGCGCGACGAGCACGCCCATCCATGGACGGGGAGGCGAACTTTACTCCGCAAAGTTCAGCAGCGATGGTGCCGGTTGATGCGCATGGAATTCGCACGTCCAGGCCCTCGCGCTCCCGGCTGCGGTCCCAGTCGCGATGGGCAGACCTGAGCGTGACCGCCCGGTTTCGACACGCGCTCCGGCGCGGGGCACAATGAACAGCGATGGCGGAGTCGCCGAACCTCACGAGTCTTCTCGAGCGGAGTCGCGGCGGGGACGCAGTTGCGCGCGACGAGCTCCTCCCGCTCGTGTACGACGAACTGCGTGCGCTCGCGGCCATGCACTTGGGGCACGAGCGTCGCGGCCACACACTTCAGGCGACGGCGCTCGTGCACGAAGCGTGGATCAAGCTGTCCGGTCTCGACGTGGCGATGATCCGCGAGCACGGACATTTCCTGGCGCTGGCGGGGACGGCGATGCGCCGCATCCTCGTGAACCACGCCGAAGCGCGCAACGCCCAAAAGCGCGGCGGTGACCGCGGCCGTGTGACTCTGTTCGAAGCCGCGAGCGTGTTCGAAGAGCGCGCCGACGACATCCTCGATCTCGACTCCGCGCTGACGCGACTCGCTGCGGCCGAACCGGAGAAGGCGCGCATCGTTGAACTGCGGTTCTTCGCCGGGCTCTCGAACGAAGAAACGGCCGAGGTCCTGGCGCTGTCGACGCGATCCGTCGAGCGCGGCTGGCGTTTCGCTCGCGCGTGGCTCGCGCGTGACTTGGGCGCGGAAGAAGCGTGAGGACGTGACCGGTCACGACCGCTCCGGGATCGAAGAGCTGTTTCACGCGGCACTCGAACTCGAGCCCGGACAGCGTGTCGCGTTTCTGGATCGCGCGTGCGCCGGCGATGCTGCGCTGCGACGCGAAGTCGAATCCCTCCTGCGCGGAGACGCGCGAGCAGGTGAGGTCTTCTCGCGCGTCACGCCCGCGATCGAGGCAGCCTTCGACGCGCATTCGAAACGCCCCGCGCCCGGCACGCACCTCGGACCTTATGTCCTGCTCGAGCAAATCGCTTCAGGCGGCATGGGCACGGTCTGGCGCGCGGAACGGGCGGATCAGGAATTCGAGCGCGTCGTCGCGATCAAACTGCTCCGCATGAGCTTCGATTCCGGCGGGGTGTTGAGACGCTTCGAACACGAGCGTCGAACATTGGCGCGGCTCCAACACGCGAACATCGCGCAGTTGTACGACGCCGGCGAAACGCCCGACGGTCTGCCTTACCTCGTCATGGAGCACGTCGACGGCCTCCCGCTCGACGCTTACTGCGACGAGAAGCGGCTCTCCGTGCGCGAACGGCTCGAACTCGTGCGCACGATTGCTCTCGCGGTGCACGCGGCGCACGAACGCTTCGTCGTGCACCGCGACCTCAAGCCCGAGAACATCCTCGTGTCGCGCGACGGGATCCCGAAGCTCGTCGACTTCGGCATCGCGAAGCTCCTCGAGCCCGACACCGCGCGTGACGCTCTGACGCGAACGGGTGTGCGGCCGATGACGCCGCGGTACGCGAGCCCCGAACAAGTGCGCGGCGATTTGATCACGACGGCCAGCGACGTGTACTCACTCGGCGTGGTGACGTTCGAGCTCTTGTGCGGGAGCAGACCGTATCCGGGCAGTGCGGAGAGCGAGCATGAGATCGAGACCGCGATCCTGAACGCGGATCCAGCTAGGCCCAGCCATTCGGCCGCGAGAGGATCGCCTTCCATCGCCGACCGCCGCGGCACGACGACGCAGCAGCTCGCGCGTGAATTGCGCGGCGACCTCGACGCGATCTTGCGCACCGCGTTGCGCAAGGAGCCCGAGCGGCGGTACCGCTCTGCGTTCGAATTCGCCGCGGACATCGAGCGTTGGCTGCACGGTCGCCCCGTGACCGCGCGCCCGGACACACTCGTGTACAAGGCCTCGAAGTTCGTCGCGCGACACAAGATGGGCACCGCGCTGGCCGTGTTGGCCGTCGCCGGACTCGGCGTCGCGCTGATCCTCTTTTTCCGTTCGGCGTCACTCGCGGAGGAGCGGCTCGGAGAAGTCCTGCGCCTGTCCGATCTCGCGCGCTTGGACGACTACACGGTGGAAGCAGATGAACTCTGGCCGGCGGAACCTGCGCGTGTGCCGGCGATCGAGGCCTGGCTCGTGAAGGGGCGCGCGCTAGCGGGGAATCTCGGCCGGCATCGAGACACACTCGCGACGTTGCGCGAGGTTGCGCGACGCGCCGGCGAGAAGTACGTCTTCGACGACGTCGAAACACAGTGGCAGCACGACAAGACCGTGGAGCTCGTGGCGCGACTCGAAGTGTTCGACGAGCCGACCGCGGGACTCGTCGCTTCCGTGACGAAGCGTCTCGAATTGGCGCGCAACCTGCGCCGGCTCTCGATCGAGGAGCACGCGAACGCCTGGACGGACGCGTGTCGCTCGATCGCTGACGAGAAGGAGTGTCCGGCCTATCGCGGTCTCGTGCTCACGCCGCAACTCGGTTTGGTGCCGCTCGGTCGCGACCGCGCGTCGAACCTGTGGGAGTTCGCGCACGTCGCGAGTGGTTCCGTTCCCGCGCGTGATCCCGACGGGCGTCTTTCGATCGATGCCGAGAGCGGCCTCGTGCTGGTGCTCGTTCCCGGTGGACGTTTCCGCATGGGAGCCGAACCCCCGGTCGCAGGAGGCGAGGACGCCGCACCCAACGTCGATACGCAAGCGACCGACCGCGAACGTCCGGTGCACGACGTCGAGCTCGACGCGTTCCTCCTCTCCAAGTTCGAGATGACGCAGGCGCAATGGCTGCGCGCCACCGGCTCGAACCCGAGTCGCATCAAGCCCGGCGAAAAGCACGGCCAGGTGACCACGAGCCTCGTGCACCCCGTCGAATACGTCACGTGGATCGAGTCCGCGCGCGTCACGGCTCACCTCGCACTCGGGCTTCCGACCGAAGCCCAGTGGGAATACGCCGCGCGCGCCGGCACGACGACGCCGTGGTGGACCGGTACGGAGCGCGATTCGTTGCGCGGAGCAGCGAACCTCGCCGATCAGAGCGCGGCACGCGCCGGAGCGCCGTGGGTCGGCATCCGCGACTGGCCCGAGTTCGACGACGGCCACGTCGTGCACGCGCCGGTCGACAGTCTGCGCGCCAATCCGTTCGGTCTGCACCACGTGCACGGCAACGTGTGGGAGTGGTGCGCCGATCCTTTCGTCAACTACTCTCGACCTACTCGAGTCGGCGACGGGTTCCGAGCTTTCGACGGCGCCGCTCCGCAATTGGGTCGCGGCGGCGCGTTCACCATGACGGCCGGCATCGCACGCGTCACGAATCGCGGCCCCGGCCCGGCGACGCACCGCGACGAGACGATCGGGTTGCGACCGTCTCGCGCGGTGTCGCGCTAGAGTGCTACCAGAGGAGGGACACTCCGTTGGAGAAGTTGAAGCCGGCCGTCGGGTTGCAGAAGGCGAGCGGATTGTTGCGGAACCACAATTGGTAATAGAACGTTCCGCCTCCGCCCCCGTGCACGAGCGGCAACGAGACCGCGCCGTTCTGCGAGAAGCTCACGCCCAAGCGCGTGATCGTGCCGCCGACGCACAAGAGTCCGTCGCCGAAGGCGATGCCCGCGCCTCCCGCCGCGACTGCGGTTCCGGTGAACGCTTGGACGGGAACGGCCGCGCTGACTGGGAAGTTCGTCCCGAGCAGGTTCACCGTTCCGCCGCCGCCGCCGTTCGGCACGAAGTTCTGCGCAGTCAGAGCGACGCCACCCGTGCCCTCCGACGTATTGCAGCCGTGCAAGGGGAGGCCGCCGTTGCCGCAGGGGCACGGTGCTCCCGCTCCGCTGCCGAAACAGTAGCGCGTGCCCGCACCTCCGGGCACGGTCACACGCACGGAGCCCAGCGCGAAGTCCGAATTCCCGCACTCATCGGCCGCGGAGAAAGTCACGTTCGTCGTGAGACCCGGACTGACGTCGCCGGCGAAAACCGCCGGTAGTACGAATCCGAGCGTCGCCATCGAGCACGCATCGACCGCGGTGGCGGCATTGGCCCAGTTCTGCACGGCTGCGATGTTCGAGTTCACGAAACCGACGTTGCTGTTGAGACTGAGCTGCACCGGCACGTTGATCAGCGGAGCATCGAAGTCGACGACCGAGATGTTCTGCACGCAGTTGTTGCTGTTCCCGGCTTGATCGGTGGCGGTCCAGATGCGCTGGATGGAGTACAGCACGGTGCTCGGCGGACAATTTCCCGCCTGCGGCACGTCGACCCAGATCACGTTCGGGTTCAGGTCGCAGTTGTCGGTCGCCGTCGCGAAGCCCGTCGAAGTCGGATCCGTGGAGTCGTTGCAACCGCGGCTCGTGTGCGCCGGACACACGATCGAGGGCGGCGTCAGATCGCCCCCGAGCTCCGGATCGCGATCGTAGAAGATGTCGCTGAATCCGCCTGCGCACGTCGCATCGTCGGGCCAGACCATGTGCGCCGCGCATTCACCGAACGCGACGCCGTTGTATTCGCCGATGCGCATCGTTTGAGGCGCAGCGAGCGCGCACTGCCCGGCGGTGCAGCAGAAACGGCAATTCGTCGACAGGCCCGGATCGAACGTGCCGTCGTTGACGTCGATCGAAGGCAGCCACGAGAGGCCTCCGTCGAAGCTCGCGCGCGCACGCAAATCGAGCAGCAGGTCTCCGCTCACACCGGTGAGGCCGGAGCGCGCTTCGAACCACGTCACCACGATCGCCCCCTCGTTCGGATCGATCGCGGCCGTGGGCAAGATCGCGAAGCCGGTTCCGGGTGCGTCGTCGATCTTCGCCGGGTTGGTCCACGTCGCGCCGAAATCGTTCGAACGCGCCATGACGACGTCGGCGTAGTCGCCGCTCGTGATGTCGTTGTCGGGATCGTCCGAACACACGACGTAGAGTCGCCCCGCCACCACCGGATCCGCCAAGATCCACGGTTGGATGGAGCCGAGCAGCCAATAGCTCGCGTTCGGGATCACGCCCAGGAGCTTGTCCTGCCGGTTGTAGGTCATGTCGGCTTCGCTGAAGGAGGAGTCGTCGGCATCGAACGGATTGCCGGCGGTCTTGGTGTAGCTCACGCCTCCGTTCGTCGAGCGAAACACGAACACGCGTCCGCTCACACCGTCCGGCACGTCATAATCCGGAGCGCCGTCGAAGAAGCCGCCTTGCGCGTGGTAGGCGACGTACACGTCGTGGTTCGGCGCGACCGTGTTGTGCGCGGGCCACACGTGACGGCCTTGGCCGGGAACGGAGAGCTGCTGAGCGACGCTCCACGTAGCGCCTTGGTTCGTCGAGAACGTCGTCCAGATCTGCCACGGCTCTTGATCGATGTCGGACCACGCCACGTAGATCCGGTTCGTGAACAGCGAGCTGCCCGGATACCAATCGATCGCGAGCCACTCCTTGTCCGCGTTGTGCGGCGCGCCGTGGCTCGACGCCTGCGTGACGTTGACGGGCCCCATGAACTGCACGAAGAGATTGCCGACGCGATTCCAGCCTGTGATGAACACGTCGCGGCCGGCCGGACAACCGGGCGTCACCGAGCACGTCGCGCACGTCGCGCCGGTCACCAAACGCGAACCGAGATACGTGAGGAAGAGACGGCCCTGGCTGTCGAACCCGAGGCTCGGATCGCCGCCTGAGCACCAACCCGGATCGCTCGGCGTCGCTCCCGGGACCGCGGCATTGAGCGTCTGCGTGAAGTTGTCGCCGCCGTCGAAGGACACTTGGATCGTCGTCCCTTGCGCGGCCGCGACGATGCGCTGGTTCAGGGGATCGACGGCGATCGTCGGCTCCCAAGTCATGCCCAAGCACCGGTCGGTTCCCGGCGTGGGCGCCGGAGGCGGAAGCGCGACCGGCAGGTCGGGATCGTCAGCCGGATTCGTGCGCAGGTTCTGCGGAAAAGCCTGTGCCGTCGCGGCCGCGACGAACGCGAGCACGAACGACACGAGTATCGAGCTGGAGTACCGGAGTTGGGGGACGATCACGACGGAATCCTCGTAACGGTGGGAGATCTGCGCAGGGATGCGGACAGGTGCTCGCGACACGGCGGTCCACACTGAATGCAGGAATCACCGGCGCCGACCGACAGGATTTCCCTCAATTCGATCCAACGCTGCGAGTCACGTAGTTTGCTGAGTTGGCCGTTCGCCGATCGCCTCAGGCCAACGAATCGACGGTACGGTGCCAGGTACAACCACGACGGTTCGGGCTGGCCGCTGATCGTGTGTGTACCGAGCCAGAGCAATTTTTCCCCGATGCGCTGCTACCAACGTGCGTCGCGCACGTTGGT
>Ga0163144_10021884_pt1 | contig 12690 bp, 10 predicted proteins | sample OliLak19BULKMAT1_FD_123175 | JGI IMG/M metagenome (GOLD analysis project Ga0163144, IMG submission 123175) | Freshwater microbial mat bacterial communities from Lake Vanda, McMurdo Dry Valleys, Antarctica - Oligotrophic Lake LV.19.BULKMAT1 | ecosystem: Environmental > Aquatic > Freshwater >...
GAAGCTGGCGGATTGGATGCGCGGGCGCGGGTTGTTGCGGCGCGACTAGCGGGCGAAGTGTACGGAGCGTCATGGGCCCATCGATCCGCGTGGTCGGGCGATCAGCGTGTTCGACTCGCAACCGAGCGTTCATCCGAGCAGCAGCGGGCCACAGTTTGGACGCCGGGTTGCGGTGCAGAGGTCTTGTGTAACAGGTGCGACTGGCCATTGGTCAGACCGTCCGCGGCCCGCGCCGCGCGAGAGGAGGGGGCCATGGATGGAGAGCTTGTTGCTCGCTGCACCGAGGCGATTGCTTGACTTCCGGCAAACGCAGGATGACACTTGCTCGTCGTGGCAACTGGAGCGATGGCGGCAGGTCTACGCGCAGATACGAGGAGTCCATGAAGTACGTCGACATGAACGAAGTCGCTTTTGACGAGACCAGTGTTGTGTTTCCTGGTTTGGGTAACTGCCATGGGATCGTGTTCGTCAACACTTTCGGGCTGTTCGCCTACCACGCATACGGCAACCCCGCGGACAGCCGCGGCAAGCACGAAGCATTCGGGTCGTTCGTCCGAAATCATCAGAAGGGAGGCGGCCAGGGTCTCGGACTCTTCGGCGCCTGTCCGACGAATCGGTACACGAATGGCGACACGGATCACAAGGCTGAACTGGCCGTGATCGCCGAAGCACTCAAGTACAAGGGCAAGATCAAGGGCTGCCGTTGGGACATCGAGAAGCTGATTTGGAGGACGAGTTTCTGCGGATACGAGCGCACGGGGACGGATGTTGCCATCCGGATCGCCAACTTCTCCAGCGGCACGTCGAACCGTGGCAGCAACCCGAGTGGGTTCAACCACAAGAGCGTTGGACAAACCAAGGCCGGAAGCATGAAGGGGGGTCTGGCCTTTCCGTCGCAAGATCTTCTGTCGATCGGTTTCTCCACGTGCAAGGCCCTGGACGAAGTGATAACGAGCATATCTGCGGTACCGAATACGCAGGTCATCAAGCCGCACACGCTGTAGCGCGGCGGCAACGGTGGCGCCTCGGCAGCCAACGTCACGAGGTGCATTCGCACAACAGCTCGAACACGACGGGCGTTGTTGCGTGTCAAAACGGAAGCTGGACTCCGGAGACGACACCTGCGTGTCCGGCGTATGAACCGCCACCACGGAAGAAGGATGTCACCGCGGACTGACTTCATCAGCCGGATGACCTCACGCGTCCAGCCTCGCAGAACATCCCTCCGCCTTCAACCATGCCTCTGCGCTCTTTGCATCGCGCCTCGGCGTTCGTGCTCGTCGCCTACGCCCTCCTTCACATTGGCAATCACCTCGCGGCCTTGCACAGCGTGACATCCCACATCTCGGTCATGAACGCGCTTCGTGTCGCCTATCGACAGCCGCTGATCGAGGGACTGCTGCTGATCTGCGTACTCAGCCAGGTCGTATCGGGCCTGGGGCTGGCGATTCGCGGCTGGGCCGCGATCGAGGGGCGCGTGGCCCGGCTGCAAGCCGTGTCAGGCATCTACCTCGCGCTGTTTCTGCTGATTCACGTCTCAGCTGTGCTCCTTGGGCGCGCGATGCTCGGCCTCGACACAAACTTCTACTTTGCGGCGGCTGGTTTCCATGTCGCACCGTTCAAATGGTTCTTCGCTCCCTATTACTTCCTCGCGGTTCTTGCGCTCTTCGCGCACGTCGGGTGCGCTCTGTACTGGCGGTTCCACAGCTCTGCCCCTCGCCGGGCAAAGATGGGCCTTGCCGGAGCATTGATCGCAGGCACCGCGGCGAGCCTCGCAATCAGTTTGTCATTGGCCGGCAAACTGCAGCCTGTCAGGATCCCTGCCGAGTACACCGCCCCCTACGGCATGAAGTGAGGCTCGCGCCCGCGGACGGGAAACCGCGCGGCACGGCCATCGCCGACATCTGCCAACCATTCGGGATCAGCAAAGCGACGCAAGGCCCGTGGTGTGACAAGCGGGACAGCCCCCACGTCGAGCTGGTGTTCCGGCAGATCGCTGCCGGACACGGCGAACCGGGCAGAGGAAGACATAGCAGCGCCTCGGATGCCATACTCCTTGCCTCACACGCGGAACGGCCGAACCACAGCCCCGTGCGACGACACACGCAAGGAGCGATGGACGTACGAGAATGGCACACCCGTCTCAAGTGGCGCGCCCGGCATGAGCCAGGACTTCGGTCGGCTCGTCGCGATCCTCGCGACAAGGCTTTTCCTGAGCGCTGCACCAGCGTCTGCGCAACCGCGTGCGCTGGACTGGACCGCGTTCTCCGTCGACGCCCGGCTCGACAGCACCGGCAGACTCCTCGTGCGCGAACGCCAGACGATTCTCTACAATCGCGACTGGAATGGCGGCGAACGACGCTTCGATGTGCGGCTGGGTCAACGCTTTGCCTTCCGTCGACTGTTGCGCGTCGACAGTCTGACCGGCGCGGAGATCCTCATGCACGAGGGTTCGCTCGACGTCGTCGATGGTTATGCGATGACCGACCGGTACACTCTCCGCTGGCGCAGTCGACGGCCCGACGATCCGGTGTTCCTCAACACGAAGATCACGTACCTGCTGGAGTACGAGTACGCAGACATCCTCGTGACCGACGGCGCGGAATACCGGCTCGATCATGAGTTTGGCTTCCGTGATCGGACGGGCACCATCGCGAATTTCGATCTCGCGCTGCGCGTCGATCCGGCCTGGCGTACACCATCGGGGTTCACCGGGGAATTTCACCAGCCAATTCTCGAACCAGGAATCGGCTTCGTCGTCGACATTCCACTCGCCTGGCGAGCTGCCGGGCTCCCATCGGCGGTTCGTCGCAGCCCCCCGCTCAGGCTGCGACTGGGCCTGATGGCGGCAGTGATACTCGCCATCGTGGTGATGACGACACGCTTCCTGCGCGCCGAAACCGCCGTCGGACGCTTTGTGCCGCTCACGGCACTCAGCTCCATCGATCGCGCGTGGCTTCAGTCACATGTGCTATCGCTTCGCCCTGAACTGGTGGGCCTCGCGTGGGATGAGCAGGTCGGCCCAGCTGAGGTCTCGGCCACGCTGGCGCGGCTCGTCACCGAGAAGAAGCTCGGCAGCCGAGTCGAATCGCACGGCCCGAAATTTCTGAGGCGGCACGTGCTGCACCTCGGGTTGCTGGTGCCCCGCGGCGATCTGCATGGGTACGAAAAATCGCTGGTCGACGGATTCTTCGCGCCGAAGGCCAGGACGACCATTACCGACGAAATTCGGGCCCGCTACACGAAAACAGGATTCGATCCGGCTGGCGTGATTCGGCAGCCGCTGACGGAGCTGTTCTCGCGCATCACCGGCATGACAGAACCATCCACCAGGCCGCGACGATGGCCACTCACCTCGCCGCTAATTGGTTCGGTGATCGCGCTGCTCGGGGTGGTGCTCTTCACCCGACAGGCCGACGGAGTGGAGGCGCTCTTGGCCGCGGCAGTGATTGGCATGCCCGGCTTCGTGTTTGCGCGCGTCCAGGCCGCATTCTGGCGGCGTCGCGGCGTTCCGCTCCGTGCTGAACCGGGCGCGCTCGACGTCAACGCACGAACGACTGCTGCTGCGCAAGCGACTCGCCGCGGCGCGGGACTATTGCAGACTCGAGTTGCGAAAGTCGAAGCCTGCGCTCGATGACGGCTGGTATCCGTACCTGCTCGCGTTCGGACTTGGCCGGCACGTCGACAAGTGGTTCAGTGCGTTCTCTGGCGCCTCGACCATGTCCGGTTCGGGCAGCGGTGTGCGCGCGACCAGTCATGGCGCGGCAGGCGCGAGCAGCGGGTCGAACGATGGTGCATTCTCCGGCTTCGGTGGCGGCGGCGGATTCAGCGGCGCGGGCGCGACGGTTGCCTTCGGCTCCGCGGTGGGAACCATCGCGAGCGGCGTCTCAGCGCCGAGCAGCAGTTCGAGCAGTGGTGGCAGCAGTAGCAGCAGCGATGGGAGTTCTGGTGGTGGCGGTGCTGGATGGTGAGATCACCTCAATCCGGCGTCGCTGACATTCATGCGGTGACCCGACCGGCTTGCATACGGGATGGCCTGTTCCGTCACTGACGGCGTGTCCGGCCCGTGGAGGTCAGTGAGGCTTCGCCGACCCCCTGCCCTTCCGTCTCGGTGCCGGCTCGACGATGACCGCGAGCGGGATCTGCCAGCCCGCCAGCGCACAGTCCGGTTGACGTTGCGGAGTGTGTAGCGAACGGTCCAATCGGGGTTGATGCTGACCAATCGGAGTCGCCGTCAGGTGCAGCGGCGCCACCAGATGCACCACCTGCTCACCCGGCGACGGCGCCTGGGCCGGCATGCGTGGTTGCGGCTGCATGAGTGCCGTGAGCAACGCCATTGGCGAGAGGAGCAGGATCATGTGCGCGACCTCCCGGATTTTCTGTGGTCAGAGCGGCATCCAACGGCGTTCTTGTGCTAGGAACCCCCGGGTCAGGCTCGACGCAATCCGCGTGCATCCCTCAGGTTCCCGGGCGACGCGCGCCCCTGCTCACGACTGAACGAGCGCCGGCCATTCGTCCGAGCCCAATCCCGTGATCACCGTCGTCCGCGCAGCCGTCGAACTGGCACATCTCCGGACCATCGTGTCTATTGCGGGTCAGGCTTTATCGAGGCATCGTCGAGTTCGACGATTCGTGTCACGTTCCGACACCGGGAGCATCCCGTGGAAACCGCAGGGGGGCCGCTCCCCATCGTAGCCATCGGCGCCTCCGCCGGTGGCCTCGAAGCGCTGGAACGGTTCCTCAGGCACGTGCCGGAGCGGTGCGGACTCGCATTCATCGTCGTGCAACACCTGGACCCGACGCATACGGGGATGCTGCCGGAGTTGCTGCAGCGCGCGACACCGATGCCGGTTCGCCAGGTGACCGACGCGATGGCCGTGGAGCCCGACACGGTCTACGTCATCCCGCCCAACGCCGACATGGCGCTCCACGACGGTGCGCTGCATCTCTACCAGCCGAGCGCCCCGCGCGGGCTGCGCCTGCCGATCGATTTTCTCTTCAGTTCCGTCGCGGACCATGCCAGGGAACGCGGCGTCGGCGTCATCCTGTCGGGCATGGGAAGTGACGGCACGCTCGGCGCGGCGGCGATCAGGGCGAACGCAGGCGTGGTGATGGTGCAGGATCCTGCCACCGCCCAATTCGATGCCATGCCACGGAGTGCGATCGACGCCGGCGTCGCCGATGTCATCGCGCCCGTGGCCGAGTTGCCACTGCGCATCGTGGCGTATCTCGCGCACGCGCCGCTGCTCCGCCCGCCGACGGACGATGACGGCGACGCCAGTGCTGGCGTCGTCGAAAGGATCGTCTTGATGCTGCTCGAGCACACCGGTCATGATTTCTCCCTCTACAAGCGCGCGACCGTGCTCCGGCGGATCGAACGACGGATGGGGGTTCATCAGCTGCCCGGCATGGACGCCTACGTGCGTTTCCTGCGCTCGAACCCGGAGGAACTCACGCTGCTCTTCAAGGAGCTGCTGATCGGCGTCACGGGATTCTTCCGCGACGCCGAGGCCTGGACCGAGCTCGGCGAACGCGTCTTGCCGCCGCTGCTCGCGAGACTCGACCCCGCGCAGCCCATCCGCGCCTGGGTTGCCGGCTGCGCCACGGGTGAGGAAGCCTACTCCCTTGCGATCGTGCTTCGCGAGGCGGTGGACCGTCTGCATGAGAGCCGCGCCCACCCCATCAAGGTGTTCGCCACCGATCTCGACGCCGACGCCATCGACAAGGCTCGGCAGGGCCGCTACCTGCAGAGCATCGTCACCGACGTCTCGGCAGAGCGGCTGGCGAAGTTCTTCGATCCGGTGCCAAGCGGCTTTCAGGTCGCCAAGGAAATCAGGGACCTGGTGATCTTCGCCCATCACAACGTGACGCGGGACCCGCCGTTCACCAAGCTCGACGTGGTGAGCTGCCGCAATCTGCTCATCTACTTTGCGGGCGCGACGCAGCAGAAGGTGCTGCAGGTGTTCCAGTACGGGCTTCGCCCTGGTGGCGTCCTGCTGCTTGGCAGTTCCGAGGCTGTCGGACTGGAGTCGCGTCGGTTCGCCCCGATCAGTGTCAAACACCGCATCTTCGAACGGATCAACGAGGCGGCAACAACGGGGGCACATCCGATCGGCGAGCTCGCACCGACGCGCGCGTTGCGCCCGGCGGCGCGCCCGGCCGCCGTCGCGGCGACGCTGCCGAACCTGAAGCTGGACGCCGAGCATGTGCTGCTGCATTCGTATTCCCCCGCTGCGGTGCTCACGACATCGACCGGGGACATCGTCTTCGTCAACGGTCGCATCAATGCCTACCTCGAGCCGGCCAGCGGAAAGAGTGCCTGGAACATCTTCACGATGGCGGTCAGCGCCGAGTTGCGGCAGGAACTGAGCACGGCATTCGTCAGGGCGACGGAGTCTCCGGAACTGGTCGTGCGGAAGCGAGTCTCCTTCGGCGCGAAGCCGTCGACGAAATTTATCGACCTCACCGTGCAGTTCATGCAGGGCCCCTCGTCGCTGCGTGGCATGCTGCTGGTCGTGTTCGCCGACGCGGTGGCGGTGCCCGCGCGCCGCACGAAGCGGCATGCGCTGGTGGATTACCCCGCGAGTGTCGCGGCGCTGGAGAAGGAAGTGGAGCAGCTGCGCGTCGACATGCTCGAAAACCGCGAAGTGGCACAGTCCGCGCAGGAAGACCTCAACGCAGCCAATGAGGAGTTGCAGTCGGCGAACGAGGAACTGCAGTCCACCAACGAGGAACTGACGACCTCGAAGGAGGAGATGCAGTCGATGAACGAGGAGCTGCGGACCCTCAACCGGGAGCTCGAGCGGCGGATCGAGGAGGTGTCGCACATGTCGAACGACATGAAGAACCTTCTCGACAGCACCGACGTCGCCACCGTTTTCCTCGATCGCGAACTGCGCATCCGACTCTTCACCGCCGGCTCGACGCGCATGTTCAGCCTCATACCCGGCGACGTCGGCCGGCCGATCACCGACCTCGCGCCACGTGTCGTCTACCCCGAGCTGGCCGCGCACGCGCAGGATGTGCTGCGTACCGCGAAAGTACACACGCAGGAAGCGGCGACCACGGGAGACCGCTGGGTCATGGTCCGCATCATGCCCTACCGCACGACGGACAACCGCGTCGATGGCGTGACGATCACGTTCTCGGACATCACCGACTTGAAGCACATCGAGCAGCAGTTACGCGGCCGGCAGGAGGAGCTGGAACGTGTGGTTGCACGCCATGAGTTGACGATCGCCCGCGGAAGACAGCAGGGCGCTTCCGGCGTCGTAGCGGCGCTGCCGGACCCACGCGAATGACCGGGCAATCCGGTGACGACGATGCCGCCGCACTCCGCGCGCGTGCGGAACTGTCGCAGGCGCGCACGACGCCCGCGACAAAAGGCGTCGACGCGCACGAGGGACTGCGCCTCGTGCACGAGCTTCAGGTGCATCAGATCGAGCTTCAGATGCAGAACGAAGCGCTGCGCGAGTCCCGGAGCGCGCTCGAGGTGCAAGCGGAAGGGTACAGGGAACTGTACGACTTTGCTCCGGTCGGCTACATCACACTCAGTCCCGCCGGAGCCATCCTTCGCTCGAACCTGACCGCCGCGACGCTGTTCGGCTCCAGCCGGGCGGACATCATGGGACGGTCCTTTCGTGCGTTGGTGCTGCCCGCGTCAGTCCCTGCCTTCAATACATTCCTGGCGCAGGTGCTCAGCCAGGACGACAAAGGGCCGCTCGACGTCGCACTGATGCGCGCCGACGGCAGCACAGTCTGGTGCCGTCTGGACGGCGCGCGGCATGGGCAGACCGGCAACGTGAACGCGACGTTGACGGACATCAGCGACCGTGTTCACGCGGAAACGTCGCTGCGCGCCGCGGAAGAGTTCACGCGCGCCGCCCTCGACGCGCTCTCGGCGCACGTCGCGATCATCGATGACACAGGCACCATCCTCCATGTGAACACCGCGTGGCTCGCCTTTGCGCGAGAGAATGACGGGGTGCTGCCGCTGGTCGGCGTTGGCGCCAACTACCTCGACACCCTCGCCAGCCCATCTGGTGAGCAGCCCAATGACGGACCGTCGGTGCGCAATGGTATTGTGGGCGTGCTGTCCGGTCGCCAGCCGGAGTTCGTGTTCGAGTATCCCTGTCATTCACCGACCACGCAGCGGTGGTTCACCGCGCGTGTGACGCGCTTTGAGGAGCACGGCGCATCACGCGCCATCATCGCTCACCAGAACATCTCCGATCGTGTCTCGCTCGAGACGCAGCTGCTGCAGTCGCAGAAGATGGAGACCGTCGGTCGCCTCGCCGGCGGGATCGCCCACGACTTCAACAACCTGCTCACCATCATTGCCGGCAACACGGAGCTGGCACGGACCTCTGCGGTCGTAGCGGCCGACGCCACGCTCAATCACGATCTCCGGGAGGTTTCCGACGCGGCGACTCGTGCGGCCGCCCTGACCCGGCAGCTGCTTGCGTTCAGCCGCCAACAGCTGATGGCATTCCAGCCGGTCGATCTCACTGCCCTCGTCGACAACCTGCGCGATCTGGTGCAACGACTGATCGGCCCGCAAATCCAGCACGTCGTCGTTCGCGATGCCCGGCCGTGCGGAATCGTCGCCGACCCGGTGCAGATCGAGCAGATCATCATGAACCTGATCGTCAATGCCCGCGACGCGATGCCTGACGGCGGTACGCTCACGATTGGCGTGGTGCCCGTGGAACTCGATGCACACGCCGCGTCGGAGCATACCGGACTCCACGAAGGCCCGTACGTCGCATTGACCGTGCAGGACACGGGCGTAGGAATGTCCGACGCCACGTTGCGCCGCATCTTCGAGCCCTTCTTCACCACGAAACCCGCTGACAAGGGCAGCGGACTCGGGCTGTCCACCGTCTACGGTATCGTCAACCAGAGCCACGGCAGCATCCGGGTCGCGAGCCAGCTCGGCGGCGGCAGCGTGTTCACCGCACTCTTCCCGCGCTCCGACTCCATCAGGACCGGCACGACCCCCCTCGAGGACATCGCACACGCCGAGGGCAAGGAAACCATCCTCGTGGTCGAAGATGAAGCAGCCATCCGGCGCCTCTCGGAACGTATCCTGCGTGGAGCGGGCTATACGGTCTTCACCGCGGGCAATGGCGTGGAGGCGCTGGCCTTCCTATCGCAACACTCCGCGCGAGTGGACCTGCTGCTGACCGACGTCCTGATGCCGATGATGGGCGGCGTCGAGCTGGCGACGGCCGCGCGCCGTCTGCGACCGGGAACGCGTGTGCTCTTCGCGTCCGGATTCAGCGATGCCGCGATCCCTGGCGGCACATCGCCGGACGACGCCACGCATTTCATCGCGAAACCCTACAGCTCGCAGCAGCTGACCGCAATCGTGAGGAGTGCGCTCGACGCTCCGCAGGTGTCCGCATCAGCAACCGAGTCCACACGGCTGCCGAAGAGTGAAGACTAGCGGAGTCAGGCGGTCCGAGGCTGACGACGGGTATACGATATGCCGGCAGGCGCGCAGACCGAGCTGATCGCGATGTACCAATGCAAGTGACCCCTCCGAATGCGGCAGCGCGTCCCTGGAACTTCACGAGGTCTGACGTTGGCCCAGGAGGGACACAGGTCTCATCGAGAAATTCAGCGTTTCGTTGCGGTCACTTGAGCCTGAGCATGGTGTGCGAGGTGAGTCGGCGTCAGATCGCCGTGTGAAGCAGCGCGTCGACACGCGGTTCGCGTTCGCCATGAGCGAATCGCGTCACGTCCTCGGTCGTGGCGTACTGACCGGAGTTCGCGCGCGGCAGCGCAGCATCGGAGTTTGAAGCCGAGTCGCGGTGAGCTCAGCCGTAGGAACTCGTCCGGCGCAGCGGGTATGGAACGATTGCATGCGCGCCACCGGCATTGTGCCGTTTGCTGGCGTACTGCATTCAACAGTTACCCGGATACGCTCCATGCCACTCTCCTCGGCACAGCTCAAGCATCTCCAGGCGCGTCTGCACGAAGAACGCTCCCGCCTCCTCGGTCAGTTGCACGAGTTCACCGACACGGAGTCCGCCGAGGATAGCCAGGACCTCGCCGGCAATCTATCGAAGTTTCCGACGCATCCTGCCGACATCGGCACCGACACGGTGAATGAGGAGCTCGAAGCCTCGATCAGCACTCGTGTGTCGGCGGAAACCTCCGAAATCGACGCCGCGCTCGACCGCATCATGACGTCTCCCGAGACGTTCGGTCTCGACGAGCAGACCGGCGACGCCATTCCATTCGAGCGCCTGGACATCATTCCGTACGCGCGGATCGCGGTCGAGCGGTAGGGTCGACACTCGCACCGGCGTTTTCTGGTCGGTACAGTCGCGAGTCTAGCCGCGGTTGCGACATGACCATTTTGTGTCGGTGGAGTGCAGGTCGGGTTCTGGGGAATCGCAGTTCAGCCTGTCGCAAACTGCACCTTGCTCATGCGCGAAGGGGCAGGAGAACTACTGCTGCCTCACCCCAGAACGGCACCCTGAATCAGGCTCACCACGGGATGAGGTGCATTCCCATGAATCATGAGTTCTTGCTTGCGGAAACCAAACGCAACTTTGGCTGCGGTAACGAAGGGGTAGGTGCGCGATGTCGATCTCAGCCATGCATTCGCAGGTGTAGAGTCTGGTTGACCGTGCGATTCGCGCGCCGTAAGTTCGCTTTGCTGGCCAGAGCGATGCCGGAACGCGCGGAGGATCGGTAACAGAATGTAGAGTCGGTGCGGGGAAACGCAGGGTTTCTTGCATGCGACGCGGCAAACATCGACACGGTGTTTGGCGCGTCGCTTTTTTGTTCTGCACGTGAGAAGTCGTCAGCTGTTTTCGATGCGACTTTCACGAATATCACGTCAAACCCGGAGAAAGACGCATGAAGAACCTGAAATTGCGCACCAGCGTCAAATCATCCAGAACTCTGGCGCCGTCACGCGCAAGCAAGCCGGATGACACTGCAATTCTGCCGAAGCCACCGACGCAGAAGGTTCGTAGCGAGGCTGGAGGTAAAGACCGGCATGATGCCAATGCGCACCGAAACAAGTCGAATTCGAGCAATCAGTTCGGCGCGGACGGCGAGGATCGCTATGGCGGAGGTGTTCGCTCGTCCCCACCACCCATCGGCCCGGAAACCACGAAAGACAAATGACTATCGCGCATGACCGCTCGTGCGAAGCGGCTTTCCTGTGTTCCATAGCAAGCGATCGATCGTGCGGTCCGTGCTATGATCAATTCCGGTGGCCCCGTGTGGCAGTTCGACGAGGAGTGCAACGTCTGCCCGCGATTCGTTGCGTTTCTCGTCAACGCGGATCCGGTCAGCACGGTGCGTTTTACGCCATCCCAGAGTGTTCCTGGAGACGTGATCCGCAGATCAGATGACCAATTCACCGGCCGTGAAAACGCGCTCTGGGTGTACCGCGACGGTCCCATTGTCAGATTGGCTGACGGAAAGCCTGGGCTTCCAACGAGCACCACGGCGGAACCTGGCGCCACGTGGGTCGGTCTGTCTGGATCTCGCCTCAACGTTTGTGCAACTCGCCTTTCGCGGCGTTCGCAGCCAGCATGACGCGGCCAGCGCATTCGTCCTCGCTTAAAGGCTGGATGGACCGATCCTCGATACGTTGCTCACACCCGGGCGTTGGTCAGGGATGGCGCCGCCTCAAGGGTGACTGGTGATCCGCAGCATGCTGGTGTCATAGCCGAGCGCCTTGGCGCGAACGATCAATGCATCGAGCTGTGCTCTACCGGGACTGGATTCGCGCGCCAGCAGCCACAAGTAGCGGCCCGAAGGTTCGCCGACGATTGACCATGAATAGTCGTCGGCGTGATCGAGCACCCAGTAATCGCCGAAGAACGGGCCGAAGAAGCTGACCTTGAGCTTGGCCCCGGTGGCGGCGTCCACCACCTTGGCCTTGCCCTTGGCTGTCTTGATCGTGCCATCGGGATTGCGGCAGCGGTTGAGCACAGAAATCCTGCCGTCAGCGCGCAGTGCATAGTCGGCGGTCACCCCATCGCAATTCCTCTGGAAAGCCTGCTCGTAACGCGCGAGCTCGAACCAGTTTCCAAGATAGCGGCTGAGTTCGACCGACTTCGCCGGCTGTGGGACGGCGGCATTGCCGACAGCATGGCGCGAAAAAACAGCGGCGCAGCCTTCAATCGCCAGCGCCGAGCCGAGCAGTACCGCAACAGCGAGTGGCTTGAGGATTCTGGACATCGCTTCAATAACTTTACAATCCGGAAATTGTTCCCGACGTGCCAGATGTGCCAGATGTGCCAGATGTGCCAGATCGCCGACGCTGCCCGACGGTTTCGCGGAACACTCTGGCGAATGCCAAGGCCACGCGCCCGTGGCAGATCGACGTCGACTGTGCCCAGCGCCTCACCACGTTGGCGCGGTCGCTGGGCGCGAACGAGCCCCTCGGCATCGCGCTGGATGCCACCGTCCTTGCCTTCGATGCCCCACCATCGACTTGTGTCCGTCGGTCTTTCCATGGACGCCGTTTCTCACGATCAAGGCGGCCATCAAGCGGCACACGCTGCTGGATCTGCGGGGCGATTCCCACGGTCCTTCGCATCACCGACGGCAAGACCCACGAGGTCACCGTACTGCACGAACTTTTGCACGAACTGGTGCACGAACTGGTGCACGAACTGGTGCACGAACTGGTGCACGAACTGGTGCACGAACTGGTGC
>Ga0163144_10021885_pt1 | contig 12690 bp, 10 predicted proteins | sample OliLak19BULKMAT1_FD_123175 | JGI IMG/M metagenome (GOLD analysis project Ga0163144, IMG submission 123175) | Freshwater microbial mat bacterial communities from Lake Vanda, McMurdo Dry Valleys, Antarctica - Oligotrophic Lake LV.19.BULKMAT1 | ecosystem: Environmental > Aquatic > Freshwater >...
CGCCTCCCGCCTCCCGCCTCGCGTTTACTCCCTACTCCCCGCACTCCGCAGCTTGCGCAGCAGTGCCGCCAGGTTCTGGATCACTACGATCCGGCTTCCCGGGCTGCGGCGCACCATGGCGAAGGAGCGACCATCCGGCGAAACGTCGAAATTCGCATGTGGGGCGGTCCCCACCATGTCCGGTATGGGGAAGAGTACCCGCAGCGATACGATTGCGAGGCTGGGAGCGGTCCGGAGCGTCGCGGCCTCCAGCACGCCCTGTCCCGCCCGGTTGCCCCGAAAGAACAGTTCCCGGCCATCCGGCGCCCAGACCGGCTCCATCCCGCCCTCCTGCGACACCTGCAGCTGGTCGCCGTTCCCGTCCATCACTTGCAGGTAGAGGGTATTGGTGGTGCTTCCGCTCGAGCCGCCATAGATGATCGCGCCACCGGTAGCGGTGATGGCGATCTGCCGGAAACGGGCCAGGCCACTGGCGCCGAGGGAGGGGGCCAGGATGGCGAGACGCGACGGCGGCGGGGCCGGGCCCCGCAGGGGTCGCATGCATGCGGCCCCTGCCCGTGGGGCCCGCCCCCACCCCGCACGCCGTCAAGGCCGCCGCAAATTCCGCCGCCGTCCCGAACCGGTCGGCGGGCAGTTTGTGCAGTGCAATCAGGACCGCGTCCTCGACCGCGTCCGGCACAGTGGGCCGCTGCCGGCTGGGCGGAGCCGGCGTCTCGGTCATCACCTTGGCGACGATCGCCTGCGCGGTGCTGCCGATGAACGGCGGGTCGCCGACCAGCATCTCGTAGAGCACGCAGCCCCGCGCGTACACGTCGCTCCGCGCCGTGATCTCCCGTTCCCCCATCGCCTGCTCGGGACTCATGTACGTCGGCGTGCCGAGCGACATGCCGGTCTCGGTCATCCGGGAGCCACCGGCCTTGCTCGCGGCCAGCGCGATGCCGAAGTCCGCCACCAGCGCGCGACCGTCGTGCAGCAGGATGTTTTCCGGCTTGATGTCGCGGTGGATGACGCCAGGCCGATGGGCGTAGTCGAGCGCGCCGGCGATTTCGCTGGCGATACGTATGGCGTCGGCGATGGGGAGCTGCTTTTCGCGGTGCAGTCGATCGCGGAGCGATTCGCCCTCGATATAGGGCATCACGTAATACAAACAGTCGTCGGTCTGACCGTCCGCCCGTCCGCCCGTCCGCCCGCTATCAAACAGCGGCAGGATGTGCGGGTGCTGCAGATTCGCCGTCGTCTTGATCTCGGAGAGAAACCGCCCGGCGCCGATGACGGCGGCGAGTTCCGGCCGCGGCACCTTCACCGCGACCTCGCGGTCGTGTCGAAGATCGTGGGCCAGGTACACCGCCGCCATGCCCCCCTGGCCGAGCTCCCGCTCCAGGCGGTAACGGTCGGCGAGGGATGCTGCGAGGGAGGCGGGAATATCGGTCATGGTCCTGTCGAATCTACCGGCTGCGGGGTCTGGCGATAGGCCGGGCGACGCCGGAGGGGACGGCGCCGGGCATTGGGCGCGGACACGGCGCTGCGCCGCGCCACTGCTCGTCCCGGTGAATCGTCGTGCATCCCGTGCGGACGGCTTAGCTTGCGCTCACCCCATGCCGGCCCGATGGGCACCCAGGAGGCACCACGACAAACCCGCATGTGATTGACGCCGCGCTCCGGGCGCGGCTGGGTGCCGCATGCGCCGACGGCTGGAGGATCTGGGAGCGGTTCGAGGCCGAGGTACGGGACCACGAGTTCCACCCCTTCGTGGCGGCCGACTACGAGGTCGTGCGGGAGGCGCTGCTCCTGCAGCGCAGGCCCGGTCTCCGGTTCCTCGAGTGGGGCTCGGCGTCAGGTGTGATCACGATCCTGGCCGACCTCATGGGATTCGAGGCCTGTGGGATCGAACTTGACGCGGCGCTCGTTGCCATGGCCCGCGACCTCGCCGTGAAGCATGACTCGGGCGCACGGTTTGTCGCGGGGAGCCTGCTGCCGACCGGATATCACTGGAAATCGGGCGACGGCGATGGGAAGGCCGGCAGGCTCGGTACCGGCCCCTCGGGCTACCTCCAGCTGGGGATGGCGCTGGACGACTTCGACGTGGTGTTCGGGTACCCGTGGGGTGGCGAGGCACCGCTGATGCTCGATCTCATGCGGCAGTACGGACGCCCCGACGCGCTGTTGCTGCTGTACGACACCGAGGCTGGCGTCCGGTCCTATCGCGGCGGCAGGGAGGTTGCCGCAGGCGGGGTAGCGCGCCACTGAAACATCCGATGCCACCGTCGCCCCGTTGGATAGGTCGTGGTGCGGTCGGCTGCTGGTTCTTCTCCCCATCGTCCGTTGTTGCCCACTCCGCTCAACTGCCCGGTGGCGATCAGGTCGCGTGAACCCCCCCGGCCATCTGGCCCAGTCCCAGCTCCCGCAACAGCTGTTGGGCGCACATGTATCCTGGCGTGCCGGCGATCGAGCCGCAGGGATAAGCGCCCGCGCCGCAGTAGGCGAGGTTGGCCCACCGGCCAAACTGATAGAAGCGCCGTTCAGGATCGGTGGCGTATTGCCGCTCGAAGAAGGTCTGCCCGCCCACCAGCATGGTGTGGTCGAGATTGCCGCCGGGAAAGAGGAAGAGCTGCTGCAGATCGCGGGGCAGCAGGAGCCGGCTCCAGACGCAGTCTTCCGGATTGGCGATGTGGGGAAAGAGCTGCGCCTTGACTGCGGCTTCCACCTCGGGCATCGCCTCGCCCCGCTGATTGAGCGCCACATTCTTGAAGAACAGCGTCAGACGATCAAACGGCTCGGCGAGTCCGAGCTGACGCATCGCGGCGCCTTCGCAGTAGACCTGGATGAAGCCAGGTGCGTAGTCGGCCTCGCCCGACGTGACCCGGAGTGTCGCCCGCTCGAAATCGGCCAGCGACTCGACCGCAAAGATGAAGCGGAAGACGGTGTCGCCTCCATTGGCCGTCGCTCCCTCCTTCCACCGCACCGGGTGCCGGAACATCAGCGTCACCTTGCCGCTGCTGCCGAGGAAGCGGTTGCGCTCGACCGCGCCGGTCATCGCGGGATCGCCGACGAATCGCGCCGCGGTCAGCGGGTCGGTCGCCATCAGGAGGTGGTCGAACGGCGCCGCATGGCTGCGTCCCTCCGACCGGTAGTGCACGACGCCGCGCTCCGGATCCACCTGTTCGACCTGGGCGCCGAGCCGGATGTCGACGCCGAGCTCCCGATTGATCTGCGCCAGCTCCTCGGTCACCCGCCAGATGCCCGGTTTGACGAAGCCGTAGTAGCCATCGAAGACGGAACCGGAGTCCATCACCGGGAGGGTGAAGGCGGAATACGGCTCATGGAGCGATACCGGCCCGCTCTCCGTCACCGTCATCCCCATGTAGATCTTGCTGTGCTGTGCGGTGAAGTAATGGTTGAGCAGATCGATGGCGCTGCCGCTGATCCACAGCCCGGTGAGCGTGTCGCCCAGGTGGTCCCGGGCGGTGGCGAGACTGGGCGGCGTGGCGGTGCGGTAGCCCTTCTGCAGGTAGGCCACGACCCGGGCCTCATCGGCGCGAAAGCCGGCGACATCGCCGCGCTCACCCCAGCGGGATTTCAGCTCCCGGTCCAGCTCGTGCGGGTCGCGGTAGATCCAGGCGCTGGCCTCCGCCGATGGGAAGTAGACGCGCTTGGCCTGGGTCGGCACGAAGGTCTCGAGCCGTTGTGCCAGGCCGGTTTCCCGGAAGATGAAATCCGGCATCAGGCCGAGGACGGAGGCACCGAGGGCGTAGGGCTGGGTGCGGCCGTTGACCGTCGCGACTCCGGAGAGGCACGCCCCGCCGACCCGATCGGCCCGTTCGAGCAGGGTGACCTGGCAGCCGGCTTTCCGGAGGTAGTGCGCGGCGACCAGGCCGTTGATGCCGGCGCCGATGACGACGACCGTGGGCTTCATGGGTCGTGCGCCTGGTGGGTGGTCGCGTCAGTGCGGGCGAAGCGATCTGTCATCGGCGTAAGATGTGGCACCCGGGTGCTCCGCGCGAGGAGCAGGCCGGTTCGACGGCTTCCGGCATAACCAGCGGCCTCCCTCCATATCACTCATCCCTCCGGCGCTACCCAGCGGCGCCCCGTTCCGGTTCCCGGTTCCCATACTCCTGACAGGCCGCCCGATGTCCCGGTCCTTTGTTCATCTCCTGACTGCGGTTGCTGCCGCCTGCGTCCTCCCCGCCGGTCGCGTCGCGCACCTCGACGATCGCGCCGATCAGCGGCGCCGACGTGGCCGCATCGGCGACCGTTATGTGCAGCGATCCAGACTGGGCACTCCGGGCAATGGGTAGTAAGAGCAGGACCAGCGTCCAGCGGGGTTGGACGCAACTGCGGGGCCAGGTTGTCACGGTGTGCCTTGGGACCTGCGGCGGGGCCCACCCCCAGGGGCGGGGGTCGAGAACTCAAAATGCAGGTCGTGCAACCATCCGGCTATGGTCGAACTGCCGGCACGCTACGGATGCTGCAGGTTAGCCGTCGTCGTGATCCCGGGCAGGAGCCGCTCGGCGCCGATCATGGCGGCGAGTTCCGGCCGCAGGACCTTGATCGCTACTTTGCGATCGTGCTTGGTGTCGTGCGCGAGGTAGACGGTGGCCATGCCGCCACCGCCTAACTTGCGCGCGATAGTGCGTCAGTCGGAGAGAGCGACCGTGAGACGATCGGTGGTGTCCGTCACACGGGCCTTGGGCGGGAGCGCGAGGAGAGGCTGGGCCTCAACATTGGCCCGGCCTCCATCCTCAGCCAGACGGGTCGCGGCCTACTCGCCAGGGCGATACTCCCGCTCGGTGTGCCCCTTGAGCTGATCGGGGTAGAAATACACCTCCCGCAGGTCGCCACTGGCGTACCGCTCCGCCTGGTCGTTGAAATGGGGCGACTTCGGGTCGCAGCTCTGGCCACCGGCGGTCACCGCGCGGGCCCGGACGGAATCGCCGAACTCAACGACCGCCACGAAGCTGTTGCCGTAGCTGCCGTAGATCTTCTTGCTGCCGTTGTACGGCTGCGCGCCGAACGACGCGAGCGAGCCCCACATCGCCGAGGTGAACGGCACCGGAATGCTGGGTCCTGAATCGGCGAACGGATGGACGATGTCATCGGTCAGGCGCTGGAAGCGGTTGGTGCCGCCCCAGGGAGTCTGCCAGGTTCCGAAATCAGCGGTCAGCTGGTCGGTCGCCTTCGCAAGCGCGGTGAGTCGCTGCGTGGAGGTCGCGTGGGTGACCATGAAGCCGTAGGTGGAGAGATCCTCGCTGTTCGCATCCGCCGATACGTCGCGCCAGAGCGTGATGCCCCAGTAGACCGCGACGGTGGTCGGCACCGAGCCGGCGGACCAGCGGTAGTCCCAATCCCGGAGCGCCTTGATGGGCTGGGCCAGCTTCGCCTTCAGGGGATCCTTCGCGGAGAGCCGGTTGTAGTCGCGGAGCAACGGCGGCAGGAGCAGTGCAAAGGCGGGCTGATAGCTGTCGAACGCGGCATCGATCAGCGACTGCAGGGTGAAGTCCTGCTTCCCGTTCAGCACCCGGATGGCGTGGACGCCGCGCGGATTCTCCTCGTATATATCCACGTAGGGCGGAAAGTCCTTCTGCTTCGGGCTGTCGGGACCCGATGCGGTCCACGGCGAGTTGTTGGTGTTCTGGAGCCAGCCGACGGACGGGTTATGAACCACCGGAAGCTGATCGACCGGGATGAGCCCCTGCCACTCCGTCGCCGGGTTGCTGCCATCCACCGGCTTCCGCCAGTCGAAGTGGGTGTCGCGCTTCGGGACGAAGCTCGCGTGGAAATAGGCGATGTTGCCATCGGCATCGGCGTAGATGGTGTTGTTGGACGAATTGGACTGCAGCTCCACCGTTTTCCGGAACTCGGCGTAGGTCTTCGCCCTGGTGCGGCTGTACGACTCGGTGAGTGCCTTTACCGGCTCCTGCATCAGCCGGACGCTGATCCACCTGCCGTCGGCTTCCCTCACAACCGGCCCATGGCCGGTGCGATAGACTGTGAAGCGCTTCCGGGCCGGACCGGTGTCGGTCCTGAACGGCACGGTGATGCTCTCGACCGTCACCGGCTTTTCTTCCGTTCCTTCCTTAATAGAAGAGCTTGTTGTCCTTCCGTATGATTGTCTCGGCCCATTCGTCGATGGCATCCACGCCGCTCGAAGTGTGCATCCAGCCGACCCGCTCATTGAATCCCTGGTAGATGAAGAACTGGCCCCAGGTCACCGCGCCGTAAGCGTTGAGGCCCTCGTCGCTCGACATCTGCAGCTCGGAGCGGAAGAAGAACGAGGTGTGCGGGTTGATGAGCAGCAGCGCGTGGTGACCGGCGGTGTTCGACGGCGCGATGGCAAAGCCGTTCGACCCGCCCGGCTCGGCGGGGAAGGCGGGCGGGCTGAACGCGACCGTCTTCGGTCCGTTGCCGTAGAAGGCGCCGAGCTGATCGAGGTTGATGCTCTCGATGTCGCCGCCGATGCTCCCCTCGCTGTAGGAAAGCGGCATCCACGGTTCGAAATGGGTAATGACGCGCGGGTGCACCGCGGGGTGGGTCTGCAGGTAGTAGTTGAGACCATCGGCCCAGCCGTCCATCAGCCGCTTGAGCCAGTCGGGGCTGGAGGCGTACTGCGCCTTGAGCGTGTCCGGATTCATGAACAGCTTCTGCCGCAGAACCTGCACCACCGCCGATTCCCCCTCGGCCTCGGCGAGACGACCGAGGGAGTTGAGGTAGTTGATCTCAACGCGATTGAAGTCGTCCTCGGCCTGCGCGTAGACCATGCCGAAGACGGCGTCGGCGTCGGTCTTCCCGTGGACATGGGCGATGCCCCAGTCATCCCGGATGATGGTGATGCCCCGTGCGCGCGCCCGGAGTCGGGCAGCGTCTGCGCCACCACCTCCCGTGGTGCTACAGGCGACCGAGGCCACCAGGATGATCAGCAGCGTCACTCTCATCTGAGCTACTCCATCGGGTAGTAAAGATTGCATGGTGCGTCTCATTCCCGGCAGTCGGAACAGGCATGAGCCGTGAGCCGTGAGCCGTCAGCCGTGAGCCAATGGCCGTTGGCAACAGGCGTTCATTTCATAGATTGTCGTGCTGCCACCTGCCACCTGCCCTCACGGCAACGCCAGCACAAACGCGGTCGCCGAGCCGGGGTGCTCGTTGATCCAGAAGCCGGAGGGTCGGCCGGACATCACGGCGACAGACTGCTTTCCGTTTACGGCGTAGCTCACCACGCCGCCGCCGATCGGACCGCCGGTGTTGAGCCGGAACAACTCCTTGCCGCTTGTGGCATCGAGCGCGAGGAAATCGCCGGTGAGTTCGCCGGTGAAGACCAGTCCCCCCGCCGTGGTCGTGACGGCAGCCACCATCGGCTTGGCCGAGCGATAGCGCCAGCGCACTCCACCAGTGGAGGCATCCACCGCGGTTAGCCAGCCCTGCGACGTGCTTTCCCGCTTGTACTGCCCGCCGAGAAAGCTCTTGCCCGGGATGTACCGCACCGAGTCGGTGGCGGTGAAGGTGCCGCACCAGTCCACCGCAGGGGTGTAGAGCAGATTGGTGCCGGGGTTGTACGCCGGCCCATTCCACTCAACCCCTCCAAAGATGCCGGGACAGGCATGAGTGCCCGCCGTGGTCACCGGGGCATCGGCGTTGTCTATCGTGGTGACGGGCGTCTGGTGCAGCATGGCGTGGGTGGTGCGGTCGTAGACCCGGAGGATTCCCTCCTTGCGACGACGGCCATCAGGTCGCGTGACGCGCCGCCGGCCCGGGCGCGGAACAGCGGGCCCGCCTGGGCCAGGTCCCAGTCATGCGCATCGGTCTGGGCCGGATGGGCATACCAGGCCAGCGCGCCGGTGCGGACATCGAGCGCCACCATCGTATTGGTGTAGAGGTTGTCGCCCGTCCGAAAACGCTGCGGGAAATCGGGCGACGGGTTGGTGGCCGCAAGGTGCAGCAGGCCGCGGGCGACATCGAGCGTCATCGGGGTCCACACCCCGCCGCCGCCGTTAGGCATGCCTGGCAGGGTCTGCCAGCTCTCCGACCCCGGTTCGCCCGGCGCGGGAACAAGACTGAAGCGCCAGACCGGGGAACCGTCCTCCAGCGTGAAGGCGCCTACCCAGCCCTTGGCCGCATTCTCGCTCCCGGCCGGGCCGACGAGGATGAGGTCCTGGTAGATCATCGGGGCGACGGTAAAGGTCTCGCCCTTGTCGGCGGAGGCGACATGCCGAGCCCAGAGCAGGGTCCCCTTCGCGGCGTCTAACGCCAGAAGGTAGCCATCCGACGTCGCCCGCACCACGCGGCCGTCCTGAATGGCCACGCCCCGGTGGGCCAGCCAGACATCCCGGTCCAGCGTGCGCCAGACATGCTTCCAGAGCGGTCGGCAGGTGGCAGCGTCAATGGCCACGGTGAGGTGGAGCGTCGTGAGGTACATGACGCCACGGTACACGATGGGGTTGGTCTGGAAACTTTCGGTGGTTCCCATCTGGTAGGCGCAGGCCACGCGCAGCTGACGCACGGTTGTCCGGTTGATCTGGGTTTGCCGGGCGTAGCGCTGCCCGCTGTAGTCGTGGGTGGCATAGAGCCAGTCGCGCATGTTGCTGCCCGCCGTGTCGAGCTCCGCCTGGTTGGGTCCGCTGCCGCTCGGCGCTGTGCCGTCCGGTCCGGCGACGAACTCAGGCGCCGGTGGGCGCGGCGTTGCATTCTCGGGTTTCAGGAAGACGATGGTGCGGAGGCGCGCCGGGTTGGTGGTGAGCGGGGCCGATCCGGCCACAAAGCCGTTCCGCTGGAGCAGGTAGGCCAGCACGGCAATGTTTTGGTCGCTCGTCAGCGTCCCGGCCCCGCCCGGCGGCATCGTGGTGCGGAGCAGGAAGAAGAGATCGTCGGCGTTCCGGTCCGGCCGGCCCCATTGGGCGATGAAGTCGGGGCCCGCCAGCGGCGGCACACCTGCGCCGCGGAGATCCTCGCCGTGACAGGCGGCGCACGCCGCACGATACACCGTCTCACCGGCGAGGGCCTGCTCCGTGGTGTAGGAGGTGATCGGCGCCGCCTGCGCCTGAGCGCGGGCGGCGGCGAAGGTTGCCAGCAGAATCACCTTGGCGGCAGTGACGCGAAGGAGGGTAGCAGGCGGTTTCACAATGATGGCTCCGGAAATGCCAGTGGTCGGCAGGCGGTAGTTTCGGCTGACGGCTGACGGCTCCCTCACTCCCCCGCCAATTTCGCCATCCGCGCCTTCACATCACGCACGGCAGGCTGCAGCACCGGATCGGCATTCTTCCACAGCTCGACAAAGCGGCTGTAGCTCTCCAGGGCTTTTGCTTTGTCGCCCTTCTCCTCATACAACTCGCCGAGTCGCTTCAGACTGGGGGCCAGTCCCCACGCATCGCCGCTCGGTTTCCAGGTGGTGCCCGGTGCGACGGCGCGCTGATAGGCGGCGAAGGCGCTGTCCGGCTGATTCGCCCGCTCGAAGGCAAGACCCTCTTCCCATGCGCCGCAGTCGGGGCAGGTATCGGCATGTCGCCCCTGGGTGAATGCGGCAACGGCATCTGTCGCCCGACCCTCGGCCAGCGCCACCCAGCCCCGGGCCCGAAACCATTCCCACCTGCCGCGACGAACCCCTTCCGGCGCCGCCGCTTCATACGCCGTGAGAATCTGGCGCGCCTTGGCGCCCTGACCGGCCATGGCATACACCTGGGCGAGCTCCGCGCCCGGCCAATCGAGCGGCGGAATGGAATCGAGCGGGTGCTGGCGCAGTGCCGTCTCAACCATCCGAATCGCTGCTGCAGTGTCTCCCCGGAACAGGACGTACTGCTGGGCCAGGGCCGCGGTCCACGCCAGTGACTCTCCGGGCAGGTCGCGCCGCTGGCTGACGTCCATGCCGAGTCGGTCCTGCCGCTCGGCTTCAGCCAGGTTGCCACGGGTCTGGGCCAGCCCCGCCAAGCCCCCGTGGACGGTGGACTGGTAGCCCGGGTCCCGCACCTTGAGCCCGAACTCGATGTAGGCCCGCTCCGCGCCGTCGTAGTCACCCATGGCCGCGAGTGAGTAACTCCGCCCCCACAGGGTGAGTGGCGACGCCGGTGACCGCTGTTCCAGCATGGCAATCGTGCGCCGGGCTTCGTCATAGTGGCCCTGGCTGATCTGGGCGCTGAGCAGCATCAGATGGAGGCTGTTCACCGCCGGCGCCGTCCGCACCTCAGGCGCGGCCAGCGACTCCGCCTCCACCGGTCGGCCCAGTTTGATCAGCAGGAAGGCGAGGTTGTTGGTGGCAGTGTGATCGTCGGGGCGCGCAGCGAGCACCCGGCGGTAGGCCGCCTCCTGCTTTGGCGGGTCGACATCGACGGTGGAGTAGTAATAGGCGATCGTGAGTTGCCGTTCAATTTCCGGCAACCGGTCGCGATGCTGATAGGCCCGCGTGATGGCGGCGATCGCCCGTTCGGTGCTCGCGCCGGAGTTCCCCAGTGCCACCCCGAGCTTCCGCCACGCCATGGCGAAGCCGCTGTCCTGCGCGATGGCCTGTTCAAGCAGGGGGACCGCTTGCTCCCACAAGCCCTGGTCGTTCATCCGCGCGCCCTCGGAGTAGAGCCGCAGCGCCTCCAGAGAGCTGGTGGTGACCTGCTCCAGCGGCTCGCCGCCGCGGATCGTCTTGAGCGATTCCCCAATTCGTTCCCGCACCTGCCCCGAGAGCCGGTCCAGCGCGGCCACGATGCCGCCATCATCGGTGGCAGTCTCGCGCAGGGCAACCAGCTCGGTGCCATCGGCGGCGTCGAGGATCCGGGCCGAGAGGACGTAGCTCTTGCCCAGGCTGCTGATCTCCCCCGCCACCACCACCTTGGCGCCTTCGCGGGTGGCGACCTCGCGAGCCAGGGCGCCAGTCAGCGGAGCGTTCGCGTCGCGCTGCATCCGGGTAAGCGCGTCGCTGATCTGCGCGGTGGTCAGAATCCGCACCACCGACGACTGGCCCAGGTCGATCCGGAACGCCTCGGTGATCGAGGCCGCGAGGTTGGGATCGGTGGTTCGGTTCTCGAAGTCCGCCACCACCAGCTGGTCCTTCGCGTTCAGCCGGCCCGAGGCCACCAGCGTCCCCACCGGCCCGATGCCCAGCAGTCGCATCGCAGTGTAGCTGGCCGCTACGATTCCGAGCGCGGCAAAGGCGAGGACGCCGCCGCGGATCGCCTTCTGCCAGGTGAGCAATGCCGGCAGCCCGCTGCTCGGCGTGAGCTCCACTCGCCCGCTGGCGCGGGCCAGTGCCCGACGACGCTCGAAGTGGCTGGTCAGCAGCATGATCGGCAGGCCGAGCAGCATGAGCACGATCGCGCCGTAGAACACCCAGTCGGGGAGGCCGAGCTGGTGAACCAGCAGGTAGACGATCGCAAGCACACCCACCGTGGCGGCCGCGAACAGCAGGGCGACGCGGACCGGGTGACTCCTGCGGATGGCGTCTTCGGTGCCGCTAGAGACGGCCGGTGTGGTGCCCGTCGGCGTGAGTCCACCGGTGCTCGGTGTGGCCATCAGCTCCAGTTGCGCCAGCAGCTCGCCGGCGGTCTGCCACCGGTCGGCGGGACGCTTCTCCAGGCAGCGCATGATCAGCGCCGCGAGCGGGGCCGGCACCGCGGCGCGATGCTTGGCAACCGGATCGGCGGTTTGGGTGATATGGGCCGCGAGCATTGCCTGCGGTGTCGGGGCCACGAAGGGGGTCCGGCCGGTGAGCATCTCGTAGGCCAGGGTCCCGACGGCGTAGATGTCGGCCCGATGATCGACGTGCGGGTCGGCGGCGGCCTGCTCCGGCGCCATGTAGGCCGGCGTGCCCAGGGCGACACCCAGCGAGGTCAGCGACGACTTGCCGCTGGACGAACTCACCGCCTTTGCCACGCCGAAGTCGGTGACCACGGCATGGCCGTCGGAGAGCAGCACGTTATCCGGCTTGATGTCGCGGTGGACCACACCGTTGCGGTGGGCATAGGAGAGCGCGTCCACTACTTCGCGCAGGATCTTGACGGCCTCGGCGACGGGGAGCTCGCCCTCGCGGCTCAGCTTGGCCCGGAGCGACTCGCCGGCGATATAGGGCATGATATAGTACAGCAGGTCGCCGGCGGCGGCGGCGGTGAGCAGCGGAACGATATGCGGGTGCTGCAGCCGGGCGGCGAGCTGAATCTCGCGCTCGAAGCGCTCGACGTTGACGCCGGCGCCCATGTCGGGCGGCAGCACCTTGATGACGACCTGGCGGCCGAGCCGGGTCTCCTCGGCGAGGAAGACCCGGCTCATCCCGCCGCCACCCAGTTCCTTCAGGATGCGGTAGGTGTCGCCGAGGGCGGACTGCAGTCGGGGTTCGAGACTGATCGTGAATTCCAGGTGGCGGGGCGGATGGAAATGTACGGGGAGCGAGAGGGGTGAGCTAGGAGGGAGCGGTCAGCCATCAGCCATCAGCCGTTGGCCATTAGCCATTGGCTTGGAGCGGTTGTCGTTGTCCGATGGTCGGCGCCCCACTTTCTGCCACCTGCCACCTGCTGCCTGCTGCCCAATTGGCGAAACGGACAGTGGGTGGTAGGCGATTGGGCGAATGCTGTCATCCTGAGCCCGCAGGGCGAAGGATCGCTCCGCCCCGGAGCCGATCTCCGGCCTCTCCTCCATCCGGCAGAGATCCTTCGGCGCTGCGCGCCTCAGGATGACACCATTTTCTGACGGCTGACGGCTGACGGCTGACGGCCAACGGCTAACGGC
>Ga0163144_10021886_pt1 | contig 12689 bp, 10 predicted proteins | sample OliLak19BULKMAT1_FD_123175 | JGI IMG/M metagenome (GOLD analysis project Ga0163144, IMG submission 123175) | Freshwater microbial mat bacterial communities from Lake Vanda, McMurdo Dry Valleys, Antarctica - Oligotrophic Lake LV.19.BULKMAT1 | ecosystem: Environmental > Aquatic > Freshwater >...
CCTCACCACAGAGACCGAGGGGCAGATGATTCAGCGAGTCATGCCCGATCTGATGGGGATGAAAAACATCCTGGCGATCAACGACGAAGCCCACCACTGCTATCGGGAAAAGGCAGGGGGCCTCACCGAGGACGAAGACCTTAAGGGAGACGATAAAAAGGAGGCAGAGAAGAACAAGGCCGCCGCACGGCTCTGGATCTCCGGACTGGAGTCAGTGAAGCGGAAGTTGGGCATCTCACGGGTGATGGACCTGTCCGCCACCCCTTTCTTCCTTTCGGGATCGGGATATGTCGAGGGAACCCTCTTCCCTTGGACCATGAGCGACTTCTCCCTCATGGACGCCATCGAGTGCGGCATCGTGAAGCTCCCCCGCGTCCCCGTCGCGCAGAATATTCCCGGAGAAGAGATGCCCATGTTCCGTGAGTTGTGGAAACACATCGGGGCAAAGATGCCGAAGAAGAGCCGTAGTTCGGGAGGGGAACTCGACCCGCTGAAGCTGCCCACTCTGCTAAAGACCGCACTCGACGCGCTCTACGGGCACTACGAGAAAACCTTCCGACTCTGGGAAGATGCAGGGATTGGTGTTCCGCCCTGTTTCATCGTCGTTTGTCAGAACACCGCCATCTCCAAGCTGGTCTACGACTACGTGTCCGGATTCCACCGAAACAACGACGATGGCACGACCACCCTGGAGAACGGTCGGCTCTCCCTCTTCCGGAATTACGACGAGACCACCGGCAATCCCTTGCCGAGGCCGAACACCATGCTAATCGACAGCGAACAGCTTGAGTCCGGCGATGCACTCGACACGAACTTCCGCGCCATGGCTGCCGACGAGATCGATCGATTCCGCCGCGAGATCGTCGAGCGCACCGGCGACATTCGTGCCGGGGAAAACCTCACCGACCAGGAACTCTTGCGCGAGGTCATGAACACCGTCGGCAAATCCGGAACACTGGGCGGGTCCATCCGCTGCGTTGTCTCCGTTTCCATGCTCACCGAGGGATGGGATGCGAACACCGTCACCCACGTCCTCGGAGTTCGCGCCTTCGGCACCCAGCTTCTTTGCGAGCAGGTCATCGGGAGGGCACTGCGCCGACAATCCTACCAGCTCAACGAGGAGGGACTCTTCAATGTCGAGTATGCCGACGTGCTGGGCATCCCCTTTGATTTCACGGCAAAGCCTGTGATCGCCCCACCCCAGCCACCGCGCGAGACCATTCAGGTTCGTGCCGTGCGACCGGAGAGGGATGCACTTGAGATCACCTTCCCCCGCGTCGAGGGCTACCGGATCGAGTTGCCAGAGGAAAGGCTCACAGCCACCTTCGACGACGACTCCATCCTCGTCCTCACTCCCGCGATGACTGGTCCGACTAACAATCGGAACGAGGGCATCATCGGGCAGGGTGTCGATCTCACTGTCGAGCACCTCGGCGACATGCGACCTTCCACCCTCGTCTTCCACCTCACCCAAAGACTTCTCTACACGAAGTGGCGCGACCCCGGCGAGGAACCTAAATTGCATCTCTTCGGTCAGCTTAAACGCATCACAAAAGAGTGGCTCGACACCTGCTTGCAGTGCAAAGGCGGCACCTACCCTGCCCAGCTCATGTATCAGGAGTTCGCTGATATCGCCTGCGAGCGCATTACGCGTGGGATTACTCAAGCCTTCCTCGGCGAACGCCCCATCAAGGCCCTGCTCGATCCCTACAATCCCGGAGGTTCATCCCGCCATGTGCGGTTCAACACATCCAAGCAGGACAGGTGGAAGACAAACTCGGAGAAATGCCACGTCAATTGGGTCATCCTCGACAGCGACTGGGAGGCCGAGTTCTGCCGCGTCGCCGAGTCCCATCCGAAGGTCCTCGCCTACGTCAAGAATCACAACCTCGGTTTCGAAGTGCCTTACCGCTACGCCTCAGAGCAGCGGAAATATCGGCCCGACTTCATCGTCCTCGTCGATGACGGGCACGGACCCGACGATCCCCTGCGTCTCGTCGTCGAGATCAAAGGGTATCGTGCGGAGGACGCCAAAGAAAAGGCCTCGACCATGAAGACCTACTGGGTTCCCGGCGTGAACCACCTCGGCACCTATGGTCGCTGGGCTTTCGCCGAGTTTTGCGATGTCTGGGAGATCCAGTCGGATTTCGAGCAGAAGGTGGAGTCGCTTTTCGACAAGATGATCAAGTCCACAGCCCTCTGACCTATGAGATGTAGCAATCGCATATCTTCGAAGTCCCGGAGTTGCTTCAGCTTCGTCCTGTTACCGGCCCGTGTTAAGTGCTACCGTTCACCTCGGAAATCCCACCCCTGATCACATGGCCACTTCAGCCCAAATCAAAGCCCTACTTCAAAGTCACGGAGCAGGTGACGACGAGCGGTTTTATGCGATCGCTTTGCAGGTCGCAGCGGCCGAGGCCCGTCGTGGGCATGAAAGTCTGGCCGGGGAGATCAAGAAGCTCGTCGATCAGGCCAAGCTTCGAAAGACGCAGCCAAAAGCCGTCGCATCGATCTTTCACGTCGCCCAACCACAAGGGGAGGCAGCCGAACTTCTCGAGCAGGTGGCGTCTGGGTGGAAAACCAGCGACTTGATTCTTTCGCCCGCTCTGGAGCGCCGTGTGGGTCGGATTCTTGAAGAACAGCAAAACCTCTCGCGCCTAAAAGAACATGATCTTCGTCCCCGGCAGCGCTTGCTTTTCACCGGCCCTCCCGGCTGCGGCAAGACGATGACCGCTGCTGCTTTGGCCACCGAGCTTTCGCTGCCCTTGTTCGTTGTCCGCCTCGACAGCCTTATCACCCGCTACCTCGGAGAGTCGATCTCGAAGCTCCGCGTCATTTTCGAGACGGTGAACCGGACCCGTGCCGTTTATCTTTTCGACGAGTTCGATAGCATCGGCTACACCCGCGATTTCACGGGTGACGTGGGCGAGATGCGACGCCTCCTCAACGGGTTCTTGGTTTTCATTGAAAAGATAAGTGGCAATAGCCTCGTCATTGCCGCGACCAATCACGGTGATCGACTCGACAAAGCTCTCTACCGTCGTTTTGATGACCTCATCGAATTCGGCCTTCCCGATCCCGACCACATCTGGGAAACCATCCAAGCGCGTCTCAGTGGGCTCCCCGCCCCCCGACTCGGGAAACAAAAGATCCTCAAGGCTGCCAATGGGCTGAGCTTTTCGGAGATTACCCGGGCCTGCGAAGAGGCTACTAAGGAAATGCTGCTTCGGGATCGAAAGTCAATCACCACCGACAGCCTCCTCACCGCCCTCACCGAACGGCGCCTTTTTCTCAATCATTGATTTTTAGCCGTGGCCGCCCCCGAACTTCCATTTTTCAGTGCGCCGGCTCCGGCACTCCGACACCTTCCCTTGCCCAATGCGCCGAGGCGGATAGATGCGCAGGGTCGCTCCGTGCCACCACCGCCCCCCAGGAACGTAGACAGGCTCCAAAAAGGAGCGGCCTTGGCTGCGAGGATCGATGAGATCGAGCACGAGATCGGCAGCGAACCAGTGACCTTCACCGGCGAGCCCTCCGGACGCACCGGTATTCCCCTGGAGATCCGCACGGCGTTTGGACACACCATCAGCGCCGACGACATTCACAAACTGACGACTAGTTCCAACATTGAAGTCTTGCTTGCTGTGCCTGAAAAGTCCGAGGATGGACTCAAGCGCACCCGGATGCTTCTCCACGTTCCCTACGGAGAGTTGGGTGCGTTGCGGGAGAGATTCCGGAAGTTCGGAGAAGAAAGCACCCCGTTAGGAAATACACCGAATCCATGGATTGCCAATCTGGAGGACATCGCCCGTGCCGCGATACCCGGTCTCTGGACAGATGAAGAGCCTCTGCCCAGCGATTCTGCTTCTCATTGGTGGGAATTCTGGTTGCTCGCCGGGAGTGACAACCTTGAGGCCTTCAAATTCCTCGCCGAACGATTCGAGGTGCGGCTCAAGCCAGGGATTTTGAAGCTCCCCGAGCGAGTCGTCATCATCGGGAGTGCCACCCTCGCCAGTCTTGAGGCTGCGGTGCCCCTGCTCGATTGTCTAGCGGAACTTCGGCGAGCCCGAGCAACCAGCCTCGATTGGACCGATCTGAACGCAGCCGATCAACAGGAGATCGCAGCCGACACAGCCGACCGCCTGATCGTCCCAGCAGACAATGCCCCGAGCGTCTGCCTTCTCGACACCGGGGTGAACCGGGGGCATCCTCTCTTGGCCCCGCTTCTCGCCCCGGACGACACCCACACTATATTTGGCGACGGAGACTCCAGCGATTGCTATCCGGGTGATGGCCACGGCACACTCTCCGTAGGTCTCGCCGCTTACGGTGATCTTCGTGAAGTTCTCGCCCACTCCGATCCGATCCTGGCGACCCACATTCTTGAGAGCGTCAGGATGTTTGACGGGGACCGACCCCACGAGCCGGACAACTACGGTCACGTCACCCGCCAAGCTGTGGGCACCGCAGAGACGATTCACGGCCAACGCCAACGTGTCTTCGCGATGCCCGTCTCCTCCGAAGGAGAGAACGACGGTCGCCCTTCTTCATGGTCCGCCGCCGTCGATGCCCTCGCCTTTGGCAGCGAGGAGGAAGGCGAGCCCAAACGTCTCATCATCCTTTCCGCCGGTAATACGGATTACCTGAACGCTGACGTTCCCCTGGCCTATCCAGACGAGAATCTCCGTTGTCCCGTCGAGAACCCCGGACAGGCGTGGAATGCCCTCACGGTTGGAGCCATCACTCATCGCACCATCCGCGAGACCGACCCGGAATCACGGCTTCTTCGAGAAATAGCTCCTCTCGGTAGCTTGAGCCCCCATTCCCGAACTTCTGCTCCATGGGATCCTCACTGGCCCATCAAACCTGAGATTGTGTTTGAAGGAGGCAATCTTGCCGTGGACAACGATCAGATGGCGCATCGCCGCGATTCACTCGACCTTCTCTCCACTTCGAAGAGGATACGCGACCGTCTTATCGCTCCTTTTCGGGCAACCAGCGCCTCGACTGCCCTTGCTGCCAAGTTTGCAGCGGAGATCCATGCCGAGTATCCCACCTTTCGTTCCGAAACAGTCCGAGGATTGATGGTTCACTCGGCGAGATGGAGCGACACGATGCTCCAGGGGATGGACCCACATCGCCCAGGCACCAGCAAGAGCGTTGCCAAGATTCTCCGTCAATACGGCTACGGCGAACCCGACGCCGTGCGGGCACGGGCCAGTGCGCAAAATGCCGTCACCCTTACCCGGGAAGACTCACTGAGGCCGTTCACCAACGAGGGAGGGCTGAGCGACTGCCACATCCACACCCTGCCGATTCCCGCCAATCTTTTGGGTGACCCGCATCTGGGCGATGCGATCATGAAAGTCACGCTTTCGTATTTTATCGCCCCAAGCCCCTCCGCCAGCAATCGGATGCCCGGTTCCCGATACCGTTACGCAGGGTGTCTGCTCCGTTTTGAGGCTCGCAACGCAAACGAGACGGACGAGGCTTTCCTTCGGCGGGTTGGAAATGCTGCGGCAGATGAAGAAAACGGTGAAACTGACGGGGTGGAAGACGAGGGCGAGGCTGTCGCAAGTCGAACGAGGCTCAACCATGGTCGATGGGCACTGGGGCCTGCTCTTAGGGGCAAGGGCGGATCCCTGATCCACGATGTCTGGCGAGGCTCCGCCGCCGACCTGCTGACGATGAATCAGATCGCGGTGTTCCCGAAAAAGGGTTGGTGGTCCTACCGCTCCTTTCCCAGGGACTCACCGTGGCATCAGTGCAAGCGGCGGCAAATTCCCTACAGCCTGATCGTCAGCCTGGAGACCATCGCGGACATCCCTCTTTACACGGAGATCAGCAATCTACTCACAATCCCGCTAGACGCTTGATCCCATTTCCCCCTAGTCTTTCAGCCTTCCTCTTTCCCCATGCCGCCCAAGAAAAAGACCGCAGCCGCCAAGTCCTTTCAAATGATGAATGGAAAATGATGAATGGTGAAAGTGAAGAGCCGAAGCGCGATTTGCCAGAGCGGACGTTTGAGTTTGCTCGGCGCATCGTGAAGCTTTGCCAGTTGCTGGACCAAGCTCCGGGGGTGAGCAGGACCTTGGCGAATCAATTATTGAGGGCGGGAACCTCCATTGGTGCGAATACCGAAGAAGCACAGGCAGGTCAAAGCCGCGCCGACTTCATCAGCAAAATCTCCATCGCCTGCAAAGAAGCCCGCGAAACCCACTACTGGCTCCGCCTCCTCGCCGCCACCGAAGTCTTCCCCGCACCGCGACTCTCGGAACTCATCGACGAATCCAATCAGCTAGTCGCCATCCTGACGAGCGTGGTTAAAAATAGTAAATTAGGAATGAAGAATAGTGAAAACAAACCCCGCTAGCTTCTGATGAAATTCTACATTTCCTATTCCTATTCCTAATTCTCACTCCTCTTTCACTATTCACCCTTTTCAATTCTCAATTTTATGGCAAAGCCATCCAAGTCCGTCGAGACCCTGAAACACGACACCGACAAGCGGAAGAACATTCCCTCCGCCGAGCAGCAGTCCATCTTGCAGCGGGAGATCGAGCAGCCCCGGCAGATCCGCTACCCGCGCAACATCGACCTCGATCCGCAGCTTGTCTGGCGCGGTAAAGATGAGCAGGACTGGAGCGATCTCGTTGTCCACGCTCCGCCCCTCTACATTCAGGAGAAGGTCCATCCGAAGGCGCTCATCGACGACCTCCTGCGCCAGACAAAGGAGCGGCAGCACGACGAGGGTATGATTACCCCCGATCTCTTCGCCGACTTCAACGGCATCCCGAAGGGCGCGGACAAGACCGACTTCTACCAGCACGATCAGAACTGGAGCAACCGCATGATCCTCGGTGATTCGCTCCAGGTGATGGCGAGCCTCGCTGAGCGTGAGGGGTTGCGAGGCAAGGTGCAGTGCATCTACTTCGACCCGCCCTACGGCATCAAGTTCAACAGCAACTTTCAGTGGAGCACGACGAGCCGTGACGTGAAGGACGGCAAGGCCGACCACATCACCCGCGAGCCCGAACAGGTGAAAGCATTCCGGGATACGTGGCGGGATGGGATTCACAGCTATCTGACCTACCTGCGGGATCGCTTGACGGTGGCGCGGGATTTGTTGACCGATTCAGGGTCGATCTTCGTGCAGATCGGGGATGAGAACGTGCATCGGGTGCGGGCTGTAATGGATGAGGTATTTGGGGAGGAAAATTTACTCGGCTTTATCACCTTTGTAAAAACGGGCGGACAAACAGACAATTGTCTAGCAGGAGTCGCCGATTATATCCTTTGGTATGCGCGCGATGCTTCGCGTGCAAAGTTTCGACAACTCTATCATTCAAAAACTGTCGGCGGTGATGGCGGCTCAAAATACACTGAATTGGAACTACCAAACGGCGAGCGAATCCCACTGAATGCCTATTTGAATGAGTATGGAGAAGTTCCGCCCGACGCTCGTGTCTTTCGGAAAGACACAATCACCAGCCAAAGCCCTGGCACTCGATATAATGTGTTTCACGACGGCAAGTCCTATCGCCCTGAGCCGGGGTATTGGAAAACAGACGAGACTCGAATGGCGAATCTCGTCAAAGCGCAGAGAGTAGAACCGACCTCCAGAAAACTGTCCTATGTTCGCTACTTCGATGACTTTCCAGTTTTTGCGATGAACAACGTTTGGACTGACTTGGGTGGTGTTCAGAGTCGGGCAGATCCCAAGGTTTATGTAGTGCAAACCGGGACATCAGTTGTGACCCGCTGCCTCCTCATGGCCACTGACCCCGGCGACCTCGTGCTCGACCCGACCTGCGGTTCCGGCACCACCGCCACCGTTGCCGAGCAATGGGGCCGCCGCTGGATCACGATAGACACCTCCCGCGTTGCCCTCGCCTTGGCCCGCGCCCGCATTATGGGGGCGCGGTATCCTTTTTACCTGCTCGCCGATTCCCGAGAGGGCCAGATCAAGGAAGGCGATGTCACCCGCACCGCCCCGAGCAGCCAGCCCGTTCAGGGCAACATCCGCCACGGTTTCGTCTACGAGCGCGTTCCCCACATCACCCTCAAGTCCATCGCCAACAACGCGGAGATCGATGTCATCTGGGAGAAATTCCAGCCGGAGCTGGAATCTCTCCGTGGGCAGTTGTCAGTGGCCAGTGGTCAGTGGTCAGAGGAAGACACTGGAAGAATGGGAGATTCCCAGGGAGGCGCCAAAAGACTGGCCACCAGCCACTCAGCCACTGCTCACTACTTTCTGGGAAGCGAGAATCGCCCGCCAGAAAGCCATCGACGCCTCCATCGCCGCCAAAGCCGACACTGAATACCTCTACGACAAACCGTACGAGAACAAAAAGTGCGTCCGCGTAGCCGGTCCCTTCACCGTCGAGAGCCTCAGCCCCCACCGCGTCCTCACGGTTGATGAGAACGACGAGCTGATCGACACCGTCCAGGAACCCGGCACCGAATACAGCGCGAAACAGACTTTCCCCCAGATGGTGCTTGAGAACCTGAAGACCTCCGGAGTACAGCAGGCGAACAAGGAGGATCGCATCACCTTCACCGCCCTTTCCCCTTGGCCCGGCGAGGGTCGCGTCTGTGCCGAGGGCCACTATTTTGAGGGCGACACCGAAAAGCGCGCCGGGATCTTCATCGGGCCAGAGTTCGGCACCGTGCAGCGCGCCGATCTCGTCGAAGCTGCCCGCGAGTGCGGCGATGCGGGTTTTGATGTGCTGATCGCCTGCGCCTTCAACTACGAGGCCCACACCACCGAGTTCAACAATCTCGGTCGTATCCCGGTCCTGAAGGCCCGCATGAACGCCGACCTCCACATGGCCGAGGATCTCAAGAACACCGGCAAAGGCAACCTCTTCGTCATCTTCGGTGAGCCCGACATCGACCTCCTCACCGAACCGGACGGTAAGCTACGAGTGAAGGTGAACGGCGTCGATGTCTTCAAGCCCCAGACTGGCGAAGTCGTCAGCCACGGAGCCGACGGCATCGCCTGCTGGTTCATCGACACCGACTACAACGAAGAAAGCTTCTTCGTCCGCCACGCCTACTTCCTCGGTGCGAACGATCCCTACAACTCCCTCAAGACCACCCTCAAAGCCGAGATCGACCCCGAAGCCTGGGCCACCCTGCACAGCGACACCTCACTCGCCTTCGAAAAGCCGAAGAACGGTCGGATCGCGGTGAAAGTGATCAACCACCTCGGGGACGAGGTGATGAAGGTGTTTCGAGTATGATGGAATAAAAGATGCAACCAATGGATACAATGGAAAAGAGCCCGCTAAAGCTGGATCATCCTCCCATAGTCGAAGCGGTAGTCGATATCGACTGCGACATGCCGCCGAAATTCAAGCTCGCCGAATGTGGCAAATCCGCGCAGGAGCGATTTTCCGATCATTATCCGCGCTACGAGCAGCAGTTGATGGCCAATTTCGCCTTCCAAATCGTGGAGGAGAAGGATGGGCCAGGGCCTACGGAGCCCCCTCTGGCGAAGAGTTCACTTTCGGCCCATCTGTTCCGCAATCAGGAAGGAAACCAATTGGTCCAGGTGCGGCAGCTGGGCTTCAGCTTCAACCGTCTGGCTCCTTACGGCGGTCTCGACGAATACCTGCCCGAAATCGAGCGAGTGTGGGGAATTTTCGTCGAGCTGACCCAGCCCGTGAAGGTGCGCCAAGTGAGCCTACGTTACATCAACCGTATCCTGCTCCCCATCAACGGAGAGAGATTGATTTTGAGTGAATACTTTCAGGTCAGCCCGCAATTGCCCCCACAGAGCAATCTCATCTTTACGGGTTTCTTGAACCAACATTCGGCGATAGAGGCAGTAACAGGCCACGGGGCAAATATCATTCTGAATGGTCTACCCTCAGAGAACGACACGCTGCCCGTCCTCTTCGACATCCAAGTCCACGCGGCAAGCGGGGGGGAAGCAGAAGATTGGCCATGGATACGTCAACAAATTCTCTCGCTACGGGACTTGAAAAATCGTATCTTTGAGAACACCCTTACTGAAAAATGCCGCAGCCTCCACAATACCTCTACCCCGTGATTGCAGGCTGCGCGATGCTCCACCCGCTCGCCGGGACCTTGACCGGTGTGTCTCTCGAAGCAAGAAGCGTTCGCGATGCCATGCGCGAGTTGATAACGAGTTCCGAGCGGTCGGCAGCACTCTTTGGCGACAAGGCTTCGCTGCTTTCGAAGCTGTGGAGCCTCGCCGACGAATGTGGCGAGGACGACTGGGATGGGGAGGGTGGATTAGCGCTCGACGATGGGGCAATCGGGGCGGCTGTCTCGTTCATTCGCGCTCTGCCAACATACTTTCCCTTGCCCGAAGTAGCGCCCGAGCCGGACGGAGCTGTTTCCCTCGACTGGTCGGTCTCGAAGACCCGCATGTTCTCGGTGAGCTGTGGTTCGACGCCGCGCCTCGCTTTTTCATGGTTGGACGGAACGGACAGGGGCCACGGAGTCGCAGGATTCGATGGCTGGATGGTGCCAGATCGCGTTCTCCAAGGCATTCGGTCAATTATTGGCGATGGGCACACTACCTTCCGGATTGCCTGAGGTTGTAGCGGATACAGAGAACCTCACGAGGTTCCTGACGCAGAGCAGCCATTTCAACTCCTTCGGGGCAAAGCCGTCGGTCTTCCTTCCGAACCCACGAAGCCGAAACACCTCGATATTCCGAATCGAAAGAGACGCCGGAGCGGTTCGGCAGGCTTGGGAGGCGCACGCTGCTGGTGCAGAAAGGGTGCTTCGGGGGTATGCGGTCGTCATTGCGAGTGACGTGCGGAGCCAGTCCCTCGAAATCGTTGCTGAGGAACCTCCGCCTGCACACGCGAACTTGGAAAACTGGCCGTGGATCGAGGACGACCCGGAGTTGCAAGAAGGCGAGGCAAAAAGAAATCGCCATGGGGATCGCTAGTAATGCGGATCTGGTGGTTTTTTGACTTCATAGTCGGAAAAAGCGGTGCCACGTTCGTTTTCGAAGACAAGCGTTTGGGGTGATTGTAGCGTTTGTAGCGAATAATTGTTGATAACCTAACCGCTTGGGTATTATCCTTCTCTACGACGGGATCCCGTCAAATCCCTCCTACTCTCTCCCACCACCCGGGGTGTTAATCCGGGATTTATCACCATGCTCACCACCCGAACCAACCGGCTCGACCCCTCCCTGATCCCCGACGATCAGCTCGCGGAACTCGCGAAGCTGTTCACCAAGCCCGATCACGTGGCTCTGATCGATGGGCAGGGCAACCGCACTCACATTCCCGAGGTCCTCTTCAACCACCTTGCCCGCATCGTGCGCCTGATGTCCGAGCGCAAGGCCATCGTCATGATGCCCGAGGACGAAGCCTTCACCACGCAGGCGGCGGCGAACTATCTGGGCGTCTCGCGGCAGTTCTTCGTGAACTTGCTGGAGAAAGGGGAGATTCCCTTTCATCGGGTGGGCACTCATCGCCGAGTGACCTTCCGTGATCTTCTCGCCTTCGAAAAGCAACGCGACCGGACCCGGCGCGAGGCGATGGACCGACTGACCGACCAAGTCATCGCGGCGGGGAAATACGATTCCGACTACGCCGGAGAGGAATGAGGGCCGACTACAAGGTCGTCATCGACTCCTGTGTGCTCGCCAACTACGGCGTCTGCGATCTGCTCCTGCGGCTCGCGGAACGCCCGCGTCTGTTCGTGCCACATTGGTCCGAGAAGATCCTCGCAGAGGTGCATCGCACCCACCTTCACAAGCTGGATTGGGAACCGGAACTGGCGGATTCGTTCCAAAGCGAAGTGAGGCGGGCTTTTCCTGAGTCGATCATCGACGGCTACGAAGCGTTTCTTCCCGCCTTGTCGAACGACCCCAAGGACCGCCACATCCTCGCTGCCGCGATCAAGGGCGCGTGCCCTCTCATCCTCACCTTCAATTTGCGGCATTTCCCAAAGGAAGCTCTTGATCCCTGGCAAGTGACGGCGGAGCATCCTCACGATTACCTGATTGTCCTCTATGAGATGGAGCCGAAACGGGTCGCCGCCTGCCTGGGGGAAATCGCCGGGAAACGCAATCTCGAGATCGAGGATGTTCTCATCCGTCTAGGGAAGACGCTTCCAGCCTTCGCCAACCGTGTCCTTGACGATCTCTAGGAAATTCCCATGCAATTCCGCATCGCCGACACTTTCACCGACAGCCTCTCCGGTCTCACCGGCGACGAGCAGAAGTCCGTAAAGACAACCGCCTTCGACCTCCAGATGAACCCCGCGAGTCCGGGGATGAGCTTCCACAAGCTCGACAAGGCGAGGGACAAGAATTTCTGGTCGGTGCGGGTGAGTTCAGATGTCCGTCTCATCGTCCACAAGACGGCGAGCAGCCTGCTGCTCTGCTACGTCGATCACCACGACAAGGCCTACGACTGGGCGGAGAGGCGTAAGCTTGAAACCCATCCGACGACCGGTGCCGCCCAGCTCGTCGAGATCCGCGAGACGATCCAGCAGATCATCGTTCCTGTCTACGTGCAGGAGGATCTGCCGATCCGTGCACCGGCGACATCGACACCGAAGCCAAAACTATTCGCCGACCGGTCGGACGAAGAACTGCTCGGCTACGGGGTGCCCACGGATTGGATCGAAGAGGTGCGTGGCGCTACGGAGGACAGCCTGCTCTTTATCGTCGAAAGGCTCCCTGCGGAGGC
>Ga0163144_10021890_pt1 | contig 12688 bp, 11 predicted proteins | sample OliLak19BULKMAT1_FD_123175 | JGI IMG/M metagenome (GOLD analysis project Ga0163144, IMG submission 123175) | Freshwater microbial mat bacterial communities from Lake Vanda, McMurdo Dry Valleys, Antarctica - Oligotrophic Lake LV.19.BULKMAT1 | ecosystem: Environmental > Aquatic > Freshwater >...
CAGTTCCGCAGATTCCCGGCCCACACCCAACCACTAAAATTCCCACTAGGCACAAGATGATTCTATGCGGCATATGGCGATGGATTTCTGAGGGTCCGTACTGCGAAATGGATGAGCTACTTAGTTATTTTCTTTCAAACGAAGGGCAATTGCTAGAATTACTCTGATGGCTGTGGCTCAGTGAGCGAAATCAGTCTTCCCATGGCTTGGGGCTGTGAAGATCTCGCCAGTTTAGCGGAAATGGAGGCCTTGCTTTCATCTGGCAAATTTTACAGCTCACGGATCCTGGCAGCTTTTTGTCGACGTATTGGACACTCCGTTACACTGCTGAGTTCCCGAGCACTGACTTTGTTCGGTGCAGACAGTGCGGCAATATGAGGCAGTCCCAGATGTATTGGTGCAAATAGCTCCGTCGACACATTCGGCCGTCGTAGCTCCCGACGTTGAACAGGCGGCGCCTACCTCGGCGCGGGAACCGCAGGACGACAGAACTACTAGGAAGCTCAAGCTCAACAGGCATCGTGTGATTGTTTTCATAAGATCAATTGTATTGCCTTTTAGAGGCTAAAAAAAGCGGCAATCGGTTTATGGCCGATTGCCGTTAAAAATAAATTGATCGCTTCGAGAGTTAGATTCCCAAGTCTTCCATCAGTTCGACGTCGAGTGACAAGCTTTGAAGCTCCTTCACTAACACGTTGAACGATTCTGGAAGTCCAGGTTCCAACACGTTCTCGCCTTTAACGATGGTCTCGAACATCCGTGTACGACCGGCAACGTCATCTGACTTCACCGTGAGCAACTCCTGCAAGCAGAAGGCAGCTCCGTACGCTTCCAATGCCCAAACTTCCATCTCTCCGAGGCGCTGGCCCCCGAACTGTGCTTTACCGCCCAATGGCTGTTGGGTGACCAAGCTGTAAGGTCCAATGCTCCGTGCGTGGATCTTCTCGTCGACCAAGTGATGCAGTTTCAAGACGTACATCACACCAACGGTGACGTCGTGCTGGAACGGCTCTCCTGTACGGCCATCAAACAGAATCTGCTGACCGTTGGTAGGAATGCCTACTGCTTCCAAGGACGCTTCGATTTCCGTCTCTTTGCAGCTATCGAAAACAGGGCTTGCGAAGTGCAGGCCGCGTTTCAGACGCAACGCAATTTGACGTAAGGATTCAGTATCCAGCGTGTCGAGTTCTTTCTTCAGTTTGTCCGAAGAGAAGAATTTCTTCACGAGGTCCTTGAGATTGGTTTCGTTCCACTTCTCGAGGCACTCCTGCACTTGAAGACCGAAGGCGTGGCCTGCGCGTCCTAAATGCGATTCCAGAATCTGTCCTACGTTCATCCGAGAAGGAACGCCGAGAGGATTGAGCACAAGCTCCACTGGAGCTCCGCTTTCCATATACGGCATGTCTTCCATCGGAAGGATCCGCGAGATAACCCCTTTGTTACCGTGACGTCCGGCCATTTTATCGCCGACAGAAATGCGGCGTTTAATAGCTACGTACACTTTCACCATCTTGATGACGCCGGGAGGAAGTTCGTCGCCCTTGCGAAGCTTCTTAACCTTCTCGTCGAACAGTGCATGGATGGCATCGATCTTCGCATCTACTGCTTGGATGACTTGAGCCACTTTGGACTCAGCATCAGAGGGCAGCGGAATGTGTTTGAGAAGATCGTAAGGAATTTTCTCGAAGGCTTCCTGAGCAACGACATCGCCTTTTTTCAAAAGCTCTGTCTCACCGGAGATATCCAAGAGTTTGCCGGAAGTAGTCTGTCCTACGATGTAAGGCGCGACTTTCTTTTTAGCCGATTCTTGAATGATACGTGTCTCAGTCCGTTCATCCTTGCGGAGACGAGTCTCTTCTTCCTCGACGATATGCTGCGTACGTTCGTCTTTGTCAGCGCCTTCACGGGAGAACACTTGTGCTCCGATGATGGTGCCGCGGATGCCTGGAGAAACGCGCAAGGAGGTGTCTTTAACATCTCCTGCTTTTTCGCCGAAGATCGCTCGTAAGAGTTTTTCTTCTGGGCTTAATTGCGTTTCGCCTTTGGGAGTGATTTTACCGACGAGAATATCGCCAGGTTTCACTTCCGCACCAATGCGAACGATACCGCTGCTATCCAAGTTCATGAGCTGTTCTTCGCTCACGTTTGGAATATCGCGGGTGACTTCTTCTTTACCGAGTTTCGTATCCCGAGCAACGCACTCGAACTCTTCGATGTGAATCGAAGTGAACGTGTCTCGCTGCATCAACTCTTCCGAGATCAGGATGGAATCTTCGAAGTTGTATCCGCCCCAAGGCATGAACGCGACGAGGATGTTTTGGCCAAGAGCCAATTCGCCCATGTCGGTGCCTGGTCCGTCGGCAAGAACTTGTCCGCGATAAATCCGCTCGCCCATCTTTACGATAGGATTCTGGTTAACGCAGGTGTTCTGGTTCGAACGGCGGTACTTAACGAGATTATAGATGTCGACGCCACTACCTGTGGCGGTGACCTCATCCGTCCGGACGACGATACGGGTCGCATCCACGAAATCGATGATTCCGTCATGCTTCGCCACAACCGTCACACCCGAATCGCGAGCTACGAGTTTCTCCATGCCCGTTCCAACAATCGGAGCGTGTGTACGGAGCAGAGGTACTGCTTGCCGTTGCATGTTCGAACCCATCAAAGCGCGGTTCGCATCATCGTTTTCGAGAAACGGAATCAGAGATGCCGCAATCGACACCAACTGGTTCGGAGAAACGTCCATTAAGTCGATATCATCAGCGCGGGCGAGAATGGTTTCACCAGCACGACGAGCCGATACGAAATCTTCCTTAATGCGGCCGTTTTCGAGCTTCACGCTTGCTTGAGCGATAGTGTGATTTTCTTCTTCCAAAGCGGAGAAAAACACCACTTCATCGGTCATCTTGCGATCAACGACTTTGCGATAAGGAGTTTCGATGAATCCGTATTCATTCACGCGGCCATACGTCGATAAGCTTGAAATCAAGCCAATGTTCGGACCTTCAGGCGTCTCAATCGGGCAAATACGACCGTAGTGAGTAGCATGAACGTCACGGACTTCGAATCCGGCGCGCTCTCTCGTCAGACCACCCGGCCCAAGAGCCGAAAGGCGGCGCTTGTGGGTAACTTCCGACAAGGGATTGGTTTGATCCATGAACTGCGAAAGCTGCGAGCTTCCGAAGAATTCTTTTACGACTGCAGATACCGGCTTAGCGTTAATCAAGTCGTGCGGCATGAGGGTTTCTACGTCTTGTAGACTCATGCGCTCACGAATAGCGCGCTCCATACGAACCAAGCCAATGCGGAATTGGTTCTCTAAGAGCTCACCGACCGCGCGAACGCGGCGATTGCCTAAGTGATCGATATCGTCGATTTGTCCCTTACCGTTTTTGAGTTCGATAAGGTAGTTCACCACGGCCAAGATATCGTCCTTGGTCAGAGTGGTGTTCTCGATGTCTGTGCTGAAACCGAATTTGTGATTGATCTTCAGGCGACCGACTCGGGACAAGTCATACTTAGTCGCATCAAAGAACAAGCCGTCGAAAAGCTGTTTCGCGGTTTCCAAAGTCGGTGGATCACCCGGACGCAGGCGTCGGTAGATCTCAATCAGAGACTCATCCTGAGTCGAGACTTTGTCTTGAGCCAAAGTGTCGCGCAGGTAGGTTCCAATATTAACTTTGTCCGTGTACAGGATCTTGAAGGCGTTCACTTTACGCTCAGCCAACAGATCTAGCTTCTCTTCAGTGATTTCTTCATTGCACTCTAGGATGACTTCGCCAGTCGACATGTCGACGACGTCTTGCGCGCAGATTTTACCAACCAATTGAGGAGCATTGACTGGGAAGCTGCGAATCTTGGCTTCTGCGATCTTTTTCAAAATTGCTTGAGTGAACTTCTTGTTCTTCTCAAGAACGACTTTACCTTTGTCGTCGAGCCAGTCTTCGTTTGCGCGTTGTCCGGAGTAGAGCTCAGGATCGAATACTAAGAAGAACTTGCCGCCTTTTTCCAACTCGATGGTTTCGTGTCGGTAGAAGTACGCGAGCAATTCTTCAACAGAATAGCCGAGAGCTTTTAAAAGAACGGTAACGTGGAGTTTCCGGCGACGGTCGATACGAACATAAAGAATGTCTTTATGGTCGAATTCGAAATCCAGCCAGGAGCCACGATAAGGAATGATACGAGCAGAGTAGAGTAACTTGCCGCTGGCATGAGAAGCGCCTTTGTCATGATCGAAGAATACGCCGGGAGACCGGTGTAACTGACTCACAACTACGCGCTCAGTGCCGTTGATGATGAAGCTTCCGCGCTCAGTCATGAGCGGGATTTCACCCAAGTACACTTCTTGCTCTTTAATATCTTTGATACTGCGATTGCCGGTTTGTTCGTCTACATCCCAGACTTCTAGACGCACGGTAACCTTCAGCGGAGCCGCAAAGCTCATGCCTCGGCTACGGCACTCGTCTACGTCGTACTTCGGAGTTTCGAGTACGTAAGAGTCAAATTCGAGGCTCGCCGTGTTGTTGAAGTCGTGAATCGGGAATACCGATTTGAAGACGCCCTGCAAGCCAAGCTGGTCGCGTTTCTGCGGCGTAGCATCGGCTTGGAGAAACTTCTCATACGATTTCTTCTGGACCTCAATAAGATCCGGAATATCGATAATCGGGGGATGTTTGCCAAACTCCTTGCGAAAACGTTTGCTTTCGAAAAAGCGCGGAGTACCGCTCATTCGTACCTCGAGAGTTCTGGGTTAGGCCACAAGATCAAACCGCCCGCTCGAAGTCCATCGGACTTCGAACAGGGCGGGTAAAAAACTATGCAAGAAACAAGAACTACTTAAGCTCAACCTTTGCACCGGCAGCTTCAAGCTTCTTCTTGATTTCTTCAGCTTCCTTCTTAGCAACGCCCTCTTTTACAGTTTTAGGCGCGCCTTCGACGAGGTCTTTCGCTTCTTTCAGACCTAAGGTCGTAAAGCCGCGGATTTCCTTAATGACGTTCACTTTTTGAGCGCCACCGTCGACAAGGACGATATCAAATTCTGCTTTTTCTTCAGCAGGTGCAGCAGCAGCGGCACCAGCACCGGCAACGGCAACTGGAGCAGCAGCGCTAACGCCGTACCGGCCTTCGAACTTCTTAATGAATTCCGAAATGGTCAGCAGGTTTGCGTTGTCAAAAAATTCAAAAACCTGTTCTTCACTAACTGACATTTATCCTCCTCAAAAGATCTTAACTAACGAAAGTCTTAAAAGATCTAATTCACATCTCGAGTCAGGCGGCTACTTGCCTTCCTGCTCTTTTTTCTCTTTCAAAGCCTGTAGCGAATAACCCAGACGTTTTGGGGCATCCGATAGGGCATAGAGAAACTTGGTCGGGGCCGACTTGAGGGCCCACAAAAATCCGACAAACAGTTCTTCGCGTCCAGGCAATTTGGCTAGCGCTTCGATTTTCGCGCCGGTGAGTTTCTCACCCATCGCGAAACCGGATTTTACTTTAAAGTCGAAGCCGTCTTTTTTGAGCCACTCTTGGAATGCTTTAGCAGCATTGATCGGATCGCCCGTGCTGTAGAACATCATGGTAGGACCGACTAGGTCCTCAGCTAAATCTGGATTAGGCGTCGCTTTGAAAACGCGGCGAGCGAGAGTGTTTTTAACAACTCGGACGCGGACGTCTTTGCGACGGAGGCCGATGCGGAGGCTGGCCATTTTCTCGGCATCAAGGGCACCGAAATTCACTAGGGCAAAGGCTTGCGCGGATTTCACATCCTCGCTGAGCTTATCAACAAATGCTTGTTTTTCTGCGAGATTCAAGAAGAACTCCCCGGAACGTAAACACAGTCTTAAAACGCTGTTAAATCAATTAGTCAACGAAAACTTCCTACTAACTACTTGTCGTCCTTCTGGGCCAAGCTGCCGATATCGACAACCACGCCAGGACCCATCGTTGGGCTGAGAGCGACTTTGCGAACGTACACGCCTTTAGACGTGGGCGGCTTCGCTTTCAAAATGCTTTCGTAGAGAGTGAAGAAGTTGTCTCGGAGCTTGCTAACTCCGAACGATTTCTTACCGATCAAAGCGTGCACGATACCCGCTTTTTCTACTTTGTAATTCACTTTACCGAGCTTTTGCTCGCGAACGGCTTTGCCCACTTCAGTGGTGACCGTGCCGGTTTTTTTGTTCGGCATCAAACCGCGTGGTCCAAGAACCTTCGCGACTTTGGTCATGTCTTTTAAAGTGTCTGGAGTTGCGATGATCCGGTCGAAATCGACCCAGCCCTTGGAGATTTTTTCCAAGAGGTCATCTGCACCTACGAAATCAGCACCTGCTTCGGTAGCTTCTTTCTCTGCTTCGCCGCGGACGATGGCAACGACGCGAATTGCCTTACCAACACCGTGAGGAAGAACCGCAGCGCCCCGGACCTGTTGGTCGGATTGCTTTGGATCCACGCCTAATCGAATGGCAACTTCAATCGTCTCGTCGAATTTCTTCGCTTGAAACGTGTCGATGATGGCCAGCGCTTCGTCGATTGGATAACGCTTGGTACGATCGACTTTTGCGTAGTCTGCTTTGTAATGTTTGCCCCGTTTGGCCATTGGATGCTCCGTAAAAAACTAACAATCTAAAAAGAGATTAACCTTTAACTTCCAGCCCCATGCTGCGGGCTGTGCCTTCAACTTGGCTGACGGCAGATGCGATATCTACCGTGTTGAGGTCAGGCATTTTGGTCTTAGCAATTTCAGCGATTTGCGCTTTGGTAACCGATCCGACTTTCGTCTTGTTCGGAGTTCCAGAGCCAGAAACGATGTTCGCCGCTTTTTTCAACAAAACCGCAACTGGTGGGGTCTTGGTAATGAAGGTGAAAGAACGATCTGAGAAAATGCTAATCACGACCGGAATAATGGTGCCGTTGTCCTTCTGCGTACGCGCATTAAACGCTTTGCAGAATTCCATAATATTGACACCGTGCTGACCTAGGGCCGGACCTACTGGGGGAGATGGGTTGGCTTTTCCACCGGGGATCTGCAGCTTCACCATCGCTGATAACTTCTTCATTACTTCTCCACACTCAAACCGGGTTTATTACCCGTCTAAAAAACTTCTCTAAGCCGAATCCTACCGACTTAGCTTTTCTCAACCTGAACGAAATCGAGTTCCACCGGAGTCGAACGTCCGAAAATGCTGACGAGCACTCGGAGTTTGCCTTTATCCGGTCGGACTTCTTCGACCACGCCGTTGAAGTTGACGAAAGGACCATCTACAACGCGGACGTTTTCGCCTTCTTCGAACTGTACCTTTGGACGGGGCTTCAAAGTGCCTTCCGTCATTTGATTGGTGATGCGCGCGACTTCTTCGTCGGGAACCGCTGGTGGGTTCGTGGCATTTCCAACAAAACCAGTAATCTTGGGAGTGCTCTTCACTAAGTGCCAAGTGGTGTCGTTTAACTCCATCTTGACGAGCATGTATCCCGGAAAAAATTTACGGCTGGTGGTCTTTTTCTGACCCCGCACTAATTCGATGACGTTCTCAGAAGGAATAAGGACTTCCGCAAAGAACTTGTCCATATTCAACTGACGAATACGTTCTTTCAGAGCAAGGCGCGCCTTTTGCTCGTAGCCACTATAAGTATGGACTACGTACCAACGTTGTTTATCGTTGGCATCGGCTGTTGGCGCTTGAACAGGAGCTTCAGACGCTGCGTCTTTTGCTTGTTCTACAGCAACCACTTCCTGCTCCTCGTTTTTTCCTTCTTTTGTCACCGTAACAAATCCTTTTTACTGTCAGCTTCCGCGACGCACTTCTTACACGTCTTTTACGTGCCGGGCATCAACCACTGGATTAATCGACCGAAGGCCAAGTCAAAACCCGCTAAGAGCAGGCTTGCAACGGCAACACAAATCAAAACCACGGTGGTTGCTTTGACCACATCTGGGTAGCTAGGCCAAGTTACTTTTTTCAGCTCTGAAATTACTTCTTCCAAAATGGTGCTCACTTTGGAGGATTTAAAGAGCACTAAGAAGAGGATTGCCGCAATTAAGACGGGTACCGCTTCGCGGGCGTACTGCATTCCCGGGAGGCGACGAACCTCATAAAAAGAGTAAAGGAAGCTGAAGCCGGAACGGGCGAGTAGCCACGCGAGCGCGCTTGCAACTAAGTACACAACTGAAATAAGCTTTCGGTTCTCCATAAGAGATTGTCAGTTCTGCCGCAATTCGCCTCAAATATCAAGCAAATGAGTTGCTGAGACGGTCACTTTTGGCGGTAAAATCATGGGGATTTACGCTTTGGGCCCTAAAAGCCGATGAGGTTTTGTGGATGTGCAAGATTCAGCGGGATTGGCGGGGTTAGAAACAGCGCTTTGGGCGCTGATTCCTATTGGAGCAGGGGTTACTTATGGCCTCTACCGGTGGTTTTTATTGTCGATGGAGAAGCGACTCAACGCAGCAGAGGCGCGTTGGCCGGTCGATTTTTTCGCGAGCCTTCCCAATTACACCCGCTTTTTCTTCCGTTTTAGTACCGGATTCACCGTTTTCGGCTTCGTGGTGGGAGCGCTGCTATTCGCGAAACCCGCCGATGGTTCGGTTCCCGAGGGATTCCCCGCTGCTGCGATGTTGCCGCTAGTTGCTCTGGTGTTGATTGTTGTCGGATTGCAAAACGTAGTCGTTGGCTACGTACTCGAACGCATTTTATTGCGGCTCGTCTGCAAACGTTGCGAAACGGGTGCTGGTGCGATGCCTGGAACGCCTGGAAAAATCGTGGGGGCATGGGCCGAGAAGGTCTACGCAAAATTTGGCCATCGCCTTTCGATGTGGCCGGCTTGGATTGAAGTCGAGGGGAAAAAGCGCCTCGCGATGCTCTCTAAGGGCGCCTTCGTTGTCGGCAGTGCGGGACATTTTATCGACGCTGTGGCGAAGTTGCCAGTGTTGCCAATGTGGATGTACGTCGCTGCCTTCATGGCTTCGGCGATGAGTCCTTTGATGAATTTGGCAGTGAGTTTTTACCTCTTAGTCGTAATGTCTAAAAACATTTGGCTGGTCGCTGGGACAGCTGTGGCAGCGGGGCCAGTGAGTCCACCGATTCCGATTCGCCCCGCCGACAAAACCGTGGAAAAACCCGCGGATAAAAAAGCTCAATAGGGGATGGTTATGAGTACAGGATTGAAACTGTTGATTGGGGCAGCTTTGTTTCTTGGCGTCGCTCTAAATGCAGAACGACCGCATACTGGAAAAAGTGGTAACGCTCCCGTTATCAAAGAAGGCATCGGTCGCCCGCCAGCAGATCCTGCCGCACCTCCAAAGCTCTCCGACGAGAAAAAAGCGGATTTAAAGAAGCTGATCGCTGAATTGGCAGCCACCATTGGTTCTGCCGAAGCGCTTGGAAAAGCTACCGGCACTGAGCCCATGAAAGTAGAGATCGATGCGTTGAGAAAAGTGAAGGCGCACCTCGAACTGAAGCTTGCAGGCAAAAAAATTCCGGCCGGCATGTTGAACGTTTTTGATGAAACGGCGAAACTTTCTGCGTCTGATGAAAAAGGCTTAGAAGAAGTCGCGACGATGCTCAATTACTACGCGAGTGAGTTGCTGAAATTGCAAAAAGAGCCCCTTGGTGCCGTCGATAAAGCGACTTTGGACTTGATTCCAAAATTTATCGATCAATTAAACGCCAAAGTGTCTGACGAAAATAAACTCGTTCGCACGCGCGAAGAAAATAAATTCACGGTGGCTGCAGTTCGCACAATTGAAAAATTCCGTAACGAGCTAAAAGAGCACAACGATCCGAATCCTACAGATTACTCAGCCGACATTTACCAAGTCCGCAACGATATCGCCGGCATCCTGGCCGATGAATGGAAAAAGGGTCGGAAGCCGATTAAATTTAAAGATACCTATGCTCGCCATCTAACGAGTCAAACTGTGATTGAATCCATGTTTAATCGCATTCTCACTCTCTCTAAGGACGAATAATGCGCGCAACCGCTTGGGTTGTTGTGACGATGTTTTGCCTTGGCGCGTTTGCTGAACCTCACCAAAAGAGTGGGGTCGATCGCAAAAAGGCGGTCATGGATCGAGCTCTCACTCAGCTAGAGTGGGCCGGGAAGCCAGTTGAATTGCCTTGCTTTGAACTCCTCGAAGCCAAAAGAGCCGAAGCAAAAAAAGCGGGTAAGCCGTTGCAGCTGCCGTTTGTGATTTTAAATGGCACCGACCACACCGAGCCCTATTGCCAGGAACGCGAGCAGGTGATGCGCGGGCAGATTGCGCATCCGCAGAGTTATGTCTGCATGATGCAAGAGGGGATGGCGGCACCGGACAGTTCAGAGCCGGACACTCGATTGATTAAGGGATTGGATAATCGCCAAGTCAGCGAGATCGGCAATTACCTGATTGCTATCGAATCGCTGCGCATTTTAGGAGCTCGGCAAAATGCCATGCCGGGCGCCGATGAGCGCTACGCCCTGGATGTGACCTCCTATACTTTCACCAGCCCTGCGATGGAAAAAGTCGTAGCAGCAACTGCGTCTGAAAAGTGCAGCATGCAAGGGTCTTGTAAGGCGCTGCAGGGACCCATCGACGAACTAAAAAAGTGGATGGTAACGCCGCGAATGGTGGCGGATCGTTCGCCGTCGCTGGATTCCATCAGGGAGATTGTTACCGGTCACCCCAAGGAATTCGCTGACCTGCTGGAAAAAGCGGTTTTGGAAGTCGCCCAGGAATTAGAGAAGAAGTCTGAGGCGAAAGCGCTGCGCGAGAAGGTTCCCTTTCCATTCGGATTGGCTGATCAGACTCGCTACTCGATCGATTTGATTCGCCGGATGAGCGATTTACCGACGAATCAGCTGGTGCGTCTGGAGCACGAGCCGCAGAGCCATTTTCTCTTAACGGCCTGGCGTGACCAGTTGATGGCCTTCAATATCGCCAAAGCTTATTGCGAGAACTTAGCGCTGCCGCAGCCCAAATCGCAGGTGCAAGTATTAGTAGGTAAGGATCATCTAAAGGGTGTGCAGGCGGCTTTGAGTAAGACTTTTATAGATAACGCAGTTCCTTTTTATTCGATCGATTCCGTGGAGCTTGCGCAGTTTCACCGCCTAGTTACTGGACATCAGGATGCTGCGGGATATTCTCCGCACGCGCCTCGAAAATTGATGTGGAAGGGTAAAGACGTTGGGATTGAGATGCAGACGGGTGGAGTGAGAGTGGTATTTGTGCGCGACTTGCCGGACACGTTGCCGGGCACTTCGCTCAATAATTATCAGCGCCGTCCTTATAAGATGTATGTGTTTGGGGCTCAGAAAGAAGTTACTGAGTTCTATAAGACCCGAGAGTTTCCAGAGTCAACGGCGGAAATGAAGCCTGGCTCGCCTGCTTTGGCTCAATACAGCGCGGACTTTGCTGAGGCGGAAGATGCGCTCTACGCGCATTTGATGGGGCTGGGTAAGTCTTCAGACGAGATTTTTAAAAAGTTTCCCTGGTAAAAGAATTTTGCAAAAAAAAATGGGCGGCCGCATTTCTGCGGCTGCCCATTTTCTTAAAGGATCAACGATCTTTCTTAGTGAAGAAAGATGCCGCCGAGACCTTCCATTTCATTGGTGCTGAACGAGCAAACACTCGAATAGCTTCCAGTGCAAAGATTAAGCACCTTTCGAGCTTCTCCGGCGTTTTTGTCGGCCATGCTGTACCACTCGCCCGTTCCAACGCGTGTACTGTTGGCGAAGATCGCGATTTCGTTGCTCGGAGCAACAAATTCATATTTGAAAACTTCGACGACCGTCTGAGATTCGTCCGCGATATCAGACGGGCACGAAGGACCGCTGCTGATTTCGATAACTTTCAGACCTTTATACTGACCCGATTCATGCTGCACTAATTGAGCGCAAATTCCGACTGGAACAACGCTCGACAGGGCAGTACCTAAATCCAAATTACGAATGAAGGTCGCGCGAGGACCCGATTCGGTACGTTGGTTACCTAAGTCGGCAGGCGAAGGAATTTTGGTTTCTTGTTTAGAACAAGCAGCCAAGAATAAGAACGCTACCGCTAATGTTGCCTTTTTCACTGTGATCTCCCTAGTAGTTGACGGCCCAAGGGAAAAACAGATCTCCCTCGAACCGGGCCACCGTTGTGCAAGCAGTGGACCAGGAGTTTTTTGACATTTTCGAGGGTATGAGAACTAGGCGGCGGTGACAAAAAACGTCGACGTGTGCAAACTGGTGTCAATTCTCGGGATTCGAAGATGAAGGATTAATTGGCAGGGCAGGCCGGATTCGAACCGGCAGCCTACTGATTTGGAATCAGCCGCTCTACCGTTAGAGCTACTGCCCTACATGACGTCGCGCCGGATAAGGGGGCGTTTGCTTCGTGCTCGTCGGCCCGCTCGCTCCCGCGTAGCTTCCGCTACGCGTCCGCTCCCGGACCTCCTGCGCTCTCGCAACCGACCCCTTCTCCGGCGCTCCTGAAATCGTGCGCCCTTTGTGGGGACTTGTCGGCTGTTTTTTTTGGCGGCCCCCTTCGGGTGCCGGCCAAAAATCCGCCTGGCGCTCTCCGGCCCTGCGGGCCGGAGTCGCTTAAGGATATTATTCGATGACTTCCGTTACTACTCCGGCGCCTACGGTACGGCCACCTTCGCGGATAGCGAAGCGGCTTTCTTTTTCCATAGCTACGGAGGAGATGAGTTCAATTTCTACAGCGACGTTGTCA